>Ga0066860_10000971_pt1 | contig 12917 bp, 8 predicted proteins | sample ETN07SmetaG_FD_65601 | JGI IMG/M metagenome (GOLD analysis project Ga0066860, IMG submission 65601) | Marine microbial and viral communities from oxygen minimum zone, Eastern Pacific Ocean - ETNP2014F14-07SV275 | ecosystem: Environmental > Aquatic > Marine > Oceanic ... | reverse complement strand
ACGACCGATGAAGGTGGCCAAAGAGGAAGTGGTGGGTTTGGTGACCGCGCTGAACATGTTCTTGGAAGAGGACGAAGAGGCAGAGATGCGGGCCTACCGGGCTATGGCCGAGCAGGTGGTGGACGCTCTCAGCGAGGTGCCCGGCCTGAAGGTCACGCTGGAGCATGACGACCACGATTACCTGATTCCCCACGCAATCTTGCATTTCGACCCCGACTGGAACGGCCCCGGCAGGAATGAGATCCTGAAGGGTATGGAAGAGGGTGAAACTCCCATCTACCTGCATTTTCTGGGCCAGCCGGACGAATTGGGCGTTGACCCGTTGAACCTCACTGAAGAAGAGAATGCCTTGGTGATACGCCGATTACGGGAAGAACTGACCCGCTAACCGAGATTCAGCATCGACCGATCTAAGGAGGAACAAATGGCCATTAAGATCGACCTGAGAGTGCCCCCCTGCAAGCCTGTTCCGGAGGTCACTGCCTTTGTCCAGGAGTGTGAGGATGCGGGCTTCGATGGCGTGGGAATGTTGGATTCGCAGATGCTGGAGCGCGACGTGTTCGTCTCCATGGCCCATGCGCTGCTGAACACTAAAACCATCAACGTGGCCTCCGCGGTCACCAACCCTGTGACACGGCACCCATCAGTACTGGCGTCCGCGGCCCAGACCGTCTCGGAAGTCGCGCCGGGCCGGGCACAGATCTGGATCGGACGCGGTTATAGTTCGGCCAACGTCGTCGGCATCCCGCCGGCGACCGTGCGCCAGATGCGGGACGCGGTCGTCATGATGAAAGACCTCATGGGCGGAGGCGAGTTCGATTTCGGCGCAACTTCAAGCCGAATGAAGCACGGGGGCGGCGTCACCACCCCGGTCTACATCGCAGCCACTGGGCCCAGAGTCATGAAAGTTGCCGGGGAAGTCGCCGACGGCGCAGTCCTGATGACCGGTATTCACCCCAATCAGGTGGCCGAAGCCAGGGAGATCATCGCCGACGGCGCCAGGTCCGCCGGAAGAAACCCCGACGACATCGAGACCATCTTCACCTGCACCACCATCATCAGGGATGACATCAAAGAGGCCCGGGAGATCGCCCGGCCCTTGGCGGTGCAGCGTTTGATGGAGAAGACCTATGTCCGCTGGCTAAAGGCTGCCGGCATGGACTTCACGGAATTCGAGCTTCCTAGAGGTCTCTGGGACCTCTACCCAGACGTTCCCCACGCCGAGGACTGGGAGAAGGCCAAAGAACTGTGCGCTTTCCTGCCACATGACGCCCTGGCCCAGCTATGCGACTCCATGGGCCTGATCGGATCGCCGGAGTACTGCGCCGAGCGGATCAAGAAGGCGGAGGCGGCCGGCATGGAGCACCTCTACCTGATGACGGACCAGACTTACGAGTTCGCCACCGGCGAGCTGGCTGCATTCCGGGACAGGATATTCCCAGCGCTGGGTAGGTCCAAACAGCCAGCGTAGTTCGGACTGACCAGCACGGTTTACGTAGGGGCAGGTTAGAAACCTGCCCCATTTCTTTGCCCTGATGCTTGTCAAAAGCCCGTGGGCCGTCGCGGGAATGCGCCGTTCCGAAAAGTCACGAAACAATCGGAACGTGGTTAACCCATGCCACGGCGGGTTAGAAACCTGCCCCTACAGGAGCAAACGGGGCTACCTAGTCCCTCGTTCCTGCTCAATCAACACCCGCCGCAATATCTTTCCGGAGGCGTTCTTGGGGATGGAGTCCACGAACTGGACCTGTCGTATCTGTTTGAAGGTTGCCACCTGGCCGGCGACGAACTCCATAATCTCTTCGGCCGTCGGCGTCCGGCCTTCTCTGATGACTACAAAGGCTTTCGGAACTTCTCCCGACTCCTCATCCTCGATGCCGATCACCGCCGAGTCGGCGATGGCTGGGTGGGTCAACAGTAGACCCTCGAGTTCAGCGGGTGGCACCTGGAAACCTTTGTATTTGATCAATTCTTTCTTGCGGTCCAATACCCAGATATAGCCGTCTTCATCGGCGCGGACGATATCGCCGGTGTGCAGCCATCCATCGGAGGTGAGGGTCTCAGCCGTGGCCTCTGGGTTATTGAAATACCCCTTCATCACCTGGGGTCCGCGCACCAACAATTCTCCGGTCTCACCAGGCGCAACTTCTGTTCCCCCAGTTTCAACGTCGACTATCTTCTCTTGGGTATCCGGCGTGAGCTGCCCCACCGAACCGGGCCGGTTGCGGCCATCCGTGTAATCCACATGGCTCGCCGGGGAAAGTTCGGTCATTCCATAGCCTTGGATAACCGGTACTCCCATAGCCTCCGAAACCCGGATTTGCAGATCGGTCGACGTGGGGGCTGCGGCCAGCATGATCCCTTTGAGCGCTGATATGTCCAGGTCCTTGAGTCCGGGCACCATGGTTAAGCCCTGGGCCACCGGCGGGACGGTGAAAAGCTGGGTCACCCGGTGTTTCACCAACAGCCCCAAGAACTCTCCCATGTCGAAACGACTCATCATCACCAACGTGGCGCCTACAGATAGGTAGAGATTCATCAGGACCTGCAACCCGTAGATATGGAACAGGGGCAGGTGAACCAGGACCACATCATCTTCTGAGGCCACTGGGTTTTCCGGTTGACAGGCCTCGATCTGCACGACGTTACTCGTTAGATTGAAGTGGGTAAGTTCCACACCTTTGGCCAGACCTGTGGTGCCGCTGGAGTAGGGTAGCGCGGCAACGTCCTCCTTGGGATCGATGGCGAATTCAGGTGGCTGTCCGGATGCGGACTCGATCAGTCCCCAGAAAGAGCCTGCATCCTGGTTGCCGGGTCTAATGACGATCAACTGCCGGACATCCAGACTATGTGACTTCGCCTTTTCGGTAATCTCCAGCATCGCCTCGTGGACGATCAGGACCGAGGCCCCGCAGTCGTTCATCTGAAACGCCAGTTCCCGCTCCACATAAGAAGAGTTTACGGTGCTCGGGATTCCCCCTGCTCTCAGTATCCCGAAGAAAGCGATGGCGAATTCAACACAGTTGGGGGCGAAGATGCCCACCCGGTCTGCCACTTTCAGGCCCTCGGCGGCCAACGACGAGGCGAACCGGTTGCTCATTTCTTCAATCTGAGCATAGGTGAACGTACGCTCTCCATCGATGACCGCTACCTTGTGGGGAAGGCGTTCCGCCGAACGGCTAAGCAGGTCTTGGACAGGTATCTCAGGATATGGAGCCAAGGATGGCCGGGGCGAGGAACTGGGAGCCATTGGGCCTCCGTGAGCATCTTATGCAGTCCGAATTAGTGGCCCGGATTTTAACATGGTAAGCCCAATATCAGTTCAATCTTAGACCAACAGGCAGGTTAGAATACGGGGGTTGCGTCAGCGCTTAGAATCCCAGACAACCTTCAGGCATCAAAACTTTCAAGGAGTTTCAAAGATGCCTAACCTCCGCGCCCTCGGATTGCTTGCAGGAATAGTTGCCCTCATCGCCACGGCTCCGGCCGCAACGAAGAGGCCGCGGAGACCCTGAACGTCTCCATCGCTTCCCTCAAATTCCGCGTTCACCGGGCGAGGATCCTATTCCGCAAGCATCGGGACGAATATTCCTCATTGGCGTTATTGCCCCCTCCGACCCCGACTCTTAACCCCAGTTAAACCGTGGTCCGATTCTCTGGCGTTTTCTGGACTGATTTTTCTCCCTTACTCCAGCCCAATTAACTAGTGACAACACGCTCTTAGCCCGTTAACATAATCTCGAGAATCTGGTTGCCTCTAGATTCGGAGCGCGCGCATTTAAAAATGACGCCATCGATTTCTTCATCACATCACGCAGACGTTAGGGGGTTTCGCCTTGCCTGACCAGGCCCTTGATCAACTCTGTATCAACACCATCAGATTTCTGGCTGTAGATTCCGTCCAGAAAGCTAAATCAGGGCACCCAGGCGCGCCCCTTGGAGCGGCGCCCATGGCTTATGTTCTGTGGGACCGCTTCCTCAAACACAACCCAAAAGACCCAACCTGGCCCAACCGCGACCGCTTCATCCTTTCTCCCGGCCACGCGTCAGCATTGTTGTATTCTCTGCTGCACCTCACGGGCTATGACCTACCCATGGATGAATTGAAGCGGTTTCGCCAATGGGGCAGCAAAACACCGGGCCACCCAGAGCACGGCCTAACTCCAGGAGTTGAAGCCACCACCGGCCCTCTGGGACAGGGATTTGGCAACGCTGTCGGCATGGCATTGGCCGAGCGTTGGCTGGCCGGACAATACAACAAACCCGGTCACGAGATCATCGACCACCATACCTACGCGATCGTCTCTGACGGTGACCTCCAGGAAGGGATCTCGTCCGAAGCAGCGTCCATGGCTGGCACATTGGGCCTTGGCAAGCTCATCATGCTCTACGACGACAACGACATCTCCATCGAGGGCGACACCGGCATCACCTTTGGCGAGAATGTGGCCCAACGGTTCCAAGCCTACGGCTGGCATGTCATCAGCGGGATCGAAGGGACTGACATAGACACCATTTCCTCTGCGTTGACCGATGCACAGGCCGAAACCGGAAAGCCTAGCATCATCGTCTGCCGCACGGTGATCGGTTACGGCAGCCCCAACAAAGCCGGCAAAGCGTCAGCCCATGGCGACCCACTCGGCGAAGAGGAAGTTGTCTTAACCAAAGAGAACTTGAAATGGGAGCCGTCAGAAGGGTTCGCCGTGCCTGCTGAAGCGGGTGTCCATCTAGGACTGGCCTCCGAACGGGGCAAGGCGAATCAGGGCGAATGGAACGCGGCGTTCAGCGAGTACCGGGAGGCCTTCCCCGACGAAGCGCAGCAACTGGATGATGCCCTGCATGGAAGATTGGCTGCCGGGTGGGAGGACGGCCTGAACGGGCTTTTCGAAAAACCCGACCCCATCGCGACCCGCTCGGCTTCGAGCGTGGTGATGAATGCTATCTCAAAAGGCCTGCCGTCGTTCATCGGCGGTTCAGCCGACCTGGCGCCGTCAACTAGGACCATCCTTGACGACCGTGGCCATATCGGTACTGGTGATTTCGCGGGTCACAATCTGCACTTCGGGGTGCGGGAACACGCCATGGGCGCAGTGGCCAACGGCATGGCCTTGCACGGAGGCGCTATCCCTTACACCGCCACTTTCCTGGTTTTTTCAGACTATATGCGCCCATCCATCCGGCTGGGAGCGCTGATGGGCCAACACGTGATTTACGTATTCACCCACGATTCAATCGGCGTAGGCGAAGACGGACCCACTCACCAACCTATCGAGCATCTGATGTCCTTGCGCGAGATACCGGGTCTGGTGGTCAGCCGCCCGGCCGACGCCACCGAAACCGTGGAAGTATGGCGTGCGGCGATAAACCGCCAAGACGGGCCCACGGTAATGGCCTTCACACGACAGAACCTGCCGGTGCTGGACCGTTCCGTATTCACACCGGCTTCCGGCGTCCTCAAGGGCGGTTACGTCCTCTGGGAGAGTAACAATTCATCCCAGGTTGTGATTATCGCCACCGGATCCGAGGTCCACATCGCATTGGAAGCGGGACAGATGCTGGAAGGCGAGGGCATTGCCGCCCGGGTGGTCTCCATGCCGTCCTGCGAGGTATTCGACGACCAACCCAAAGAGTACCGTGATAGCGTATTACCACCGGATCTCCGGGCCAGGGTCTCGGTCGAGGCCGGCGCAACCAAGGGCTGGGAGCGGTACGTGGGCCTGGACGGGGCGTCCGTGGGCATGACCGGTTACGGCGCGTCGGCGCCCATCGCCGACCTCTACAAGAATTTCGATATAACAGCCGAACGGGTGGCCGAAGAAGCGCGAAAACTGGTCACGTAAGCCAGCTACCCTCCGGCCTAAAAACGCTGGGAAATCGGCTTAACCGCCAATCGGCTGGAGGATTTGATGCGGACGTTTGACCTTATCGTGATCGGTTCTGGTTCCGGCCTGGAAGTGTCCGCGGACGAGTCGGACGCCGGCCGCTTTGTAGCGGTGATTGAAGAGGGCCCCTTCGGCGGCACCTGCCTGAAACGTGGCTGCATCCCGTCCAAGATGCTGATTCAATGCGCCGACGTCATGCAAACCGTCCAAAACGCCGCCGCCTTCGGCATCCACGCAAAGGTTGAAAGCATCGATTGGCAGTTCATCGCCCAGCGCGCATTCGAAGAAGTGGATGCCGATGCTGCGATGATTGAAAGGGGCAACCGGCAGAGTGAAAACGTCGAGGTTTTCAAGGGCCGTGGCCGGTTCACCGGACCAAAGGCTCTTGCCGTCGAAGGCTTTGATGAAGAATTAACTGCCGAGACCACCCTCATCGCCGCCGGCACCCGGCCATGGGTGCCCGACATTTCCGGTCTGGACCAGACCCCATATCTAACATCCGATGAAGCTCTGCGCCTGCCGGAGCAACCCAAACACCTAACGGTGGTCGGCGGCGGCTATATCGTGGCTGAATTGGCCCATTTCTTCGGCGCACTTGGCACCGAGGTCTACCAACGCCGCTTCAACATGGCCCTGGACGCCCAGGTCGAAAGGGTATCCACCCAAGGCGGGGAGATTACGGTCGAAGTCACCACGCCCGACGGCAAGCGGTCGATCCCGTAAGACGCCCTGCTCATGGCCACCGGCCGCGTCCCCAATAAAGACATTCTTGAGGCGGCCAACACCGGCGTGGAACTCAACCAATGCGGCTACATCAATACCGACGAGTATCTCCAGACCAACGTTCCAGGCATCTGGGCCCTGGGCGATATCGTGGGGCGCTACCTGTTGAAACACAGCGGGAACCTTGAGGCCGCTTATGCATCTAATAGCATACTGGACCCGGAAAACCAGGCGCCGGTGGATTACCATGCCATGCCCCACCCAGTTTTCGCCTCGCCGCAGGTGGCTTCGGTGAGCCTTACCCAGCAGGAGGCCGCAGGCCGGGGTGCGGCCTACATAACCCCCATCTATAACTATTCGGACACCGCCTACGGCGCATCCATCGAGGACCATGACAGGTTCGTGAAAGTGCTGGCCGACCCCGAAACCGAGGAGATTCTTGGTTGTCACGTCATCGGCACCGACGCCGCCACTCTGATCCAAGAAGTGGCCAACGCTACGCGGTCCTGTGCGGGAGTGGACGCGATCCTTCAGTCGATCTACGTGCACCCCGCTCTGCCTGAACTTGTGCAGCGCGCTTTTGGTGGATTGCCCGTGTGGCCGGCGGCGGTCAGTTATACATGAGGAGTTGAGCCTGTGGAATTGGGAATGATAGGCCTAGGACGAATGGGCGGCAACATGGCCCAACGGTTGGTCAGCGGCGGACACCGGGTGGTGACCTACGATCGCGACTCCGAAGCAGTCACAGCCAGTGCAGGTTTCGGCGGCGAAGGCGCGCCTTCTCTCGAGGAAGTGGTATCCCTTCTATCGGCGCCCCGAGCGTTGTGGATCATGGTGCCAGCGGGCCAACCCACCGAGGACACGATTGACGCTCTAGCCCCACTTCTCGGCCCCGGCGATGCCATTTTGGATGGCGGAAACGCAAACTATAAGGACAGCATGCGCCGCGCCGAGAAATTGGCGGCCCAGGGGATCAACTTCATCGACGTAGGCACCAGTGGCGGCATTTGGGGACTGACCGAGGGATACTCGCTGATGGTCGGCGGAGACGAGGCCGCGGTCAAACGTTTGGAGCCCATCTTTCACACCCTGGCCCCGGCCCCCGACAAGGGCTATAGCCGGGTCGGACCCAGCGGGTCCGGCCATTTCACCAAGATGGTGCACAACGGCGTGGAATATGGGCTGATGCAGGCCTACGCCGAAGGATTTGAGTTGATGGCGGCCAAGGAAGAGTTCGGTCTTGACCTCCCGGCCATTGCCGAGACCTGGCGGCACGGCAGCGTGATCCGCTCCTGGTTGTTGGACCTGGCCGCTCACGCCCTGAAGGAAGACCCTAATCTTGAGTCCCTGGACTCATATGTGGATGACTCTGGCGAAGGCCGTTGGACCGTCGAGGAATCGGTGGAACTTGCCGTGCCAATCCCGGTGATCACCTTGTCCTTGCAGGCCCGATTCCGGTCGCGGCAAGGTAATCCGTTCGGCGGACGGTTGCTGGCGGCGTTGCGAAACCAGTTCGGCGGGCACGCCGTGCGAAAGTCCGGAAAATGACCTCCGGTTCTTCTTCGATCGACCAGAGCACAACGGTCGTCATCTTCGGCGCGTCTGGCGACTTAACCCGGCGAAAGCTTCTGGCGGCGCACCCTCCGGTCCCGACCGGGCTTAGAGACTCCGTTACCCTCGTTCGGGGCTCGTTGAGAGACCCGCCTGCGCTTGCCACCAAATACCCGCCACAGTATCATGCCCAATAACTAACTGATTGCGAGTGAAAGCGTGCAGAAATTCCGGGTTGGCATAGATATTGGCGGCACATTTACAGACATCGTTTTCCTAGGTGACGACGGCCAGGTGCTGGCCCGTAAGATCGCCAGCACTCCTGACGATTACAGCGAGGCCGTCTTAGACGGAATCAAGATCGGTGTGGCGGAGCTGGGGATAACCGCGGAGATGGTGTCCGAGGTTAGCCACGGTTTCACTGTTGCCACCAACGCCATCATCGAACAGAAAGGCGCCAAGACCGCCCTGATCACCACCAAGGGTTTCCGGGATATCTTGGAGTTCCGCCGCAACCGCATCCCACGACTGTACGACCTCCACTATGAAAAGCCCCCGCCCCTGGTCAAGCGCCAGTTCCGATTGGAAGTGGGTGAACGGCTGAACTTCAAAGGAGAGGTCCTCGAGCCTCTGAACAAGGCCGACGTTGACCGCGCCGTGCAATACGTGGTGGACAGCGGCGTGGAGTCGGTGGCAATCTGCCTGCTTCATTCCTACGCGAACCCCGACCACGAGCAATTAATCGCCCAGGCCCTTGCCGAGAAGGCGCCGGGAGTGAACCTAACGGTCTCCTCGGAACTGCTCCCTGAGATGAAGGAATACGAGCGCACCAGCACCACGGTGATCAATGGGTACGTGCGCCCAGTGGTTGAACGATACCTTTCTCTGCTCACTGACGGACTTATTAAGATGGGGGTCCAGGTGCCTTTGACTGTGATGCAGTCCAATGGCGGCCTGGCTACCGCTGACATCGCCAAGGAACGCCCGGTTTACTGCATCGAGTCAGGTCCGGCCGCCGGCGTGGTCGGCGCTTTCCATCTGGGGAAACGGCTGGGCATGCCGAACTTGATGACACTGGACATGGGCGGGACCACCGCCAAGGCATCGATAATCGAAGACGGCGAGATGCTCCAGGCCCCCGAATATGAGGTCGGCGGCGAGATTAGCGTGGGCCACCGCCTTTTGCGGGGTTCCGGCCACATACTTCGTGTCCCAGCCATCGACCTGGCGGAAGTGGGGGCCGGAGGCGGCAGCATCGCGGCGGTTGACCGGAGCGGGTCGTTGCGCGTCGGCCCCCAGAGCTCCGGGGCATTCCCCGGACCGGCCTGCTACCGGCTGGGCGGACAGGATGCCACGGTTACCGACGCCAACGTGTTATTGGGGTTCCTAAACCAGGAACACCTGCTGGCCGGCGCCTTTGAGATCGACGCCGACCTGGCACGAAAGGCCATCAGCGAAAACGTGGCCAAACCCCTTGAGATGTCCGATGTGGAGGCGGCCTACGGCGTCCACACCCTAGTCAACTCCAACATGGGCCGAGCCCTACGCGCCGTCTCCAGCGAACGGGGCCGGGACCCACGGCGGTTCGACCTGATCACTTTTGGCGGCAGTGGCCCCGTGCACGCCGTAGGCCTGGCTGAGATGCTGGACATCTCCCGAGTGGTGGTTCCACCTTTCCCTGGCGTGTTCAGCTCGTTCGGCCTGTTGGTGGCCGACGTTGAGCACCATTTCGTCCAGACCTATTTCAAGACCTTTGAGGAACTTGACATAATGGCGCTATCGGCGCTCCTGAACAGCCTTTGGGAGCAGGGCCGGACCCAACTTCGGGCGGAAGGTTTTGACGAAAGCCGGCACGAGATATTGACCCAGATGGACATGAAGTATGAAGGGCAGGTTTCCGACCTGACCGTCCCCTTCCTCGGCGGCGACGTCAACCGGCAGACGGTCAACGCTGTGGTCGCCGCCTTCGACCAAGAACACGAACGCAGCTTCGGCTACAACAGCCCGGGCACCGGGTATCAGTTGGTCAATGTACGGGTCATTGCCCGCGGCTTGCCGGAGACTCCCCGTATGCCGGAGCGGCTCGAATTGCCTGTATCAGCCAACGGTTCAACCGCGGCGCAGCGAGACGTGTACTTTGGACCCAATAGAGGCTGGGCCAGCGTGCCCGTCATCGACCGGCAAGGCCTGAGCGGAGAAATATCCGAGGGGCCGCTGATCGTTGAGGAATACGATTCCACTACCGTGGTGCCTCCCGGTTGGAACGCCACAATCGACCGGTGGAGCAACGTCATTCTGGAAAAGGTATTTTCATCGTAGGCGTGGGTTTTTAACCCACCTTCCCACGCTGGATCAGTTCATACCGCCAACTCTAGAGAAGGAGACCCAGATGCAACAGGTCACCGACCCGGTCACCAGAGAAGTCATCAAGAACGCCCTGATGAGCATCGCCGACACCATGGCTTTGACCGTGGTGCGCACTGCCCGGTCGGCGGTGATCAAGCACGGAATGGACTTCTCCACTTCGCTGTTCAACGCGGAGGGCTTGCAGGTAGCCCAGGGCCTGACGCTGCCTCCCCATTTGGGTTCCATGGCCCCGGCTCTTGAGGGCGTGATGAATGCCTTCGGCGATGATGTCGAACCAGGAGACATCTTCGCCAACAACGACCCCTATGAGGGGGCCAGCCACCTCCCAGATATTTTCCTATTCAAGCCCATCTTCAAGAACGATGTGCTGGTGGGCTGGAGTTGCTGCATCGGCCACCAGACGGACATAGGCGGCCGCGTGGCCGGTGGCAACGCCTGCGACAACACGGAGATATATCAGGAGGGTTTGATCATTCCCCCGCTTAAACTTTACGCCAAGGGCGAATTGAACCAAGCGGTCTGGCGCATCCTGGAGAAGAACGTCCGGGTGCCCGATAAGGTTCTTGGAGATGTACAGGCCCTCCTGGCGGCGGTACGTTTCGGCGAGCGAGACCTATTGCGGCTGGTGGACGACTACGGTCTAGAAGAACTGAAAAGTTACATGACTGACATTCTGGACACCACGGAGCGGCTGACCAGGGCCGAGATTGAACTGCTGCCCCAGGGAGAATGGGAATTCACCGACTACATAGACAACGACGGCATCGACCCTGAGCCAATCGCGATCCACGCAAAGGTCAAAATTAAGGGCGGAGAGATTTTCGTTGACTTCGACGGCACATCACCCCAGGCCAAAGGCTCGATCAACCCTAATTTTGCTTATACCAAATCCAACGTATATGCCGTGATGAAGTGCCTTATCGACCCCGCCATACAGTCTAACAGCGGGTTCTTCCGGCCATTCAATATCACTGCGCCGGAAGGGTGTTTCGTGAACCCTCAGCACCCAGCGCCGGTGGCGGCCCGGGGACTGGCCGGGTTCCGGATCTGCCATACCATCTTTGGCGCCATGGCCCAAGCGTTGCCCGGTAAGGTGCCGGCGGCCTGGGGCGGCGGCGAGATTGGCGTCAGCTGGGGCGGATATCACCCCAACCGCAAGGCTTGGGTTTACCTGGAATTCGCCAACGACGGGCCCAGGGGCGGCGGACCTGCCTTGGACGGGGCCGACGGCCTGGCCGCGCCCATTCTGAACATGGCCAACACGCCCATCGAAAGCATCGAATCTGAGCAGCCCTTGATGGTGGAACGCTATGGGTTTGTGCCTGACACCGGGGGCGCAGGCAAATACCGGGGTGGGCTGGGCATCGAGCGCGAATTCCGTCTGCTGGCTGAAGACGCGACCTTCCAGTTGCGGTCTGACCGGTCAGACTTCACACCCTGGGGCGTTCAGGGCGGCAAGCCGGGAACTCCCACTGAGAACTACCTGAACCCCGGGACCGATCGGGAAGAAAAACTGCCTGGCAAAACCCTGCGGCAACTAAAGAAAGGCGATCTTTACCGGGTGGTCCAGGCCGGAGCAGGCGGTTACGGGGACCCATTAGAGCGGGACATGTACGCGGTGGCGGACGACGTGGAACAGGAGAAATTATCCGCCGAGTATGTGCGCCGGGAATACGGGGTAGTAGTAGACCCAAAGACTTCAGCCTTGGATGTCTCCGGGACCGAAAAGCTTAGGGCGGAGATGGCTGCGGTGAATAACTAAGCAGCGATACCTTCTCTTTGGTTGCTAGGCCGCCTGCGGTACCTGTAACCAAAAATCTCTGATAGTGTCGATCAATTTTGGCCGGTGTAACTTTCCGGTTCTAAAAAATCGTCGCCATTAACTGTATTCGTGCTCCGCTGATAGTGGTCGTTCTCTAATTCCCGTGAATCCCCGCAAGGTTAAATTCCAGGGTTCTCCGCACTCCAGAATTCCTCCAACTTCCCCGTTTTGACCCAATTGGCCCAATTAGTCCATCGCGATGGCCCTCCGAGAGCTGTAGATTCGGTAAATTTGCACCATCCCCCGGTCCATTAAGTGCTTGGAGCCCAGATCACCGGATGAGAGCATAAATCTCAGCGGGCATTGGGAGGCATGCCCTTCGTTTCCGCTATAGATACCAAAGTGACCGGCCGGTTCCCTGACATACCGGGTGCGTGCCAGTCACTCTTACTACGGGTTGGTTCGGAATCGATACCAACACCCTGTAGATCCCTGATGCGCCGAATCTTAGCGCGCCCAGTTTAGAGGCCTCAGGTCTTTTTTGTGGATCTATAACCGCTATCGCAGCAAACGACAATCACGGCCCTAATCAGGCACCATTCAATTCAACAAATTAAGAGTTTTTATCGATT
>Ga0066860_10000962_pt1 | contig 12951 bp, 11 predicted proteins | sample ETN07SmetaG_FD_65601 | JGI IMG/M metagenome (GOLD analysis project Ga0066860, IMG submission 65601) | Marine microbial and viral communities from oxygen minimum zone, Eastern Pacific Ocean - ETNP2014F14-07SV275 | ecosystem: Environmental > Aquatic > Marine > Oceanic ... | reverse complement strand
ACGAACGGGGCAATACGATATATGAGAATCAGCATTCCGGGTCTCGGTGGGCGCCTCCGCAGAGCGCGTAACGGAACAGGATTAAGCCAGGAAAAAGTCGCCGAGCGCATCGGCGTTTCTTGGATGACGGTCCATAGATGGGAACGCTCCCAACGTGCGGTACCAGACCACCTTCTCGATAAGCTCTGCGATTTATACGACAAACCGATTCGCTGGTTTCTCACCCTTGAAGAAGGTGACTTGGAGCAGGAGAACGAACCGGTCGATGGGCGAATCTCCGAAGCCTCTGCCGCATACGGGCGGAAAGGCGGCCCCGATGCCGCTGGCCGAGTCTATCGGAAGATTGCGGATGCCCCCTCCAAATATCTGCCTTTAATCGAAAAGGTTGTGGAAGACATCCTGGATGGGCTAAAGTCCAGCAGGGGCTAACCAACACCATACCTCCAACGATTCTAAACACAAAATGCCGGCGAATATCTCGCCGGCATTTTGTGTTTAGAATTTCTCCACTCGGCGGAGGCCGCACGCTGTGTCCGAACAAGATTGCATTGAGGACCGGCTTGGGTGTGCTTCTTTATGAGCTTCGCGAGGAAGGTTCTTCGTAGGCTTAGCATCTGTGGAAAACTAGCCGAAACCTACGTCTGAACTCTTGGATTACCCACTGACAATTCCCGCTGAATTTCCCGTACCCCACGGGTATAATAAGGTGGTCGGGTAGGGCTGTTATCCGTACCGTTATCCAGTTCTTTTGGCAGACCCCATATGTCCACCATAACGGCTCAGATTTAGTCGTGGTGGGCGGTAGAGGACTCGAACCTCTGACCCCCTGCGTGTAAAGCAGGTGCTCTAACCAACTGAGCTAACCACCCATTTTTGGGCCTGATGAGAGGGCGTAATTGAGTCCATTTGATCGTCCCGTAAATATACCATAGAGATTTCGCGGTTTTCCTAGATCAACCTCATAGGCCGTTCAATGCCCAACATCCAGATTTATTGGTCGCCGTCTTGGTATTTTGACGCTTCAAGCCTATCTTCCGCGGTCTGATAGAACGCCTAGCTCGTTTCTGAAAAACTAAAATTCGTCGCGTTGCGGATCAGACGATTGACTCGGCAAGTGCTTCAATCGCTCGGGGTTATCGGCTTCACCCGAGTATCTTCAGTACATTTTGTAGAAATACGTAAGCAAAATTGTAGAAATACATAAGTAAAACAAAATAAGCCCCCTCGTCTCGAGGGGGCTTATTTTGTACTCTTAGTCCCGTTGCCTAATCACGTTACCTGAAGTAGGCCAACAAGTTTTCATGTGGTTAAGGGGAATAGAAATTTAAGCTCGTTTTAACATGTTGAGCCCGAGAGTTATGCTCCATATGGATATGATGATGTAACCGATACCGAATAACATATTAACGATTTTCCATGTGTCCTCGGTAAAGTTCGCCATTCCAACTATGCTAAGTATGGCAACGATAAGAAACACCAACGCAACGATATAGGCAAATATAGTATTGAATTCGTCCCGGGTAGATAGAGCCAACGCAATAAGCATTACTCCTATCGCGCCAATCATACCGGAGTAGAGGCTAATACCTTGTGCGATCGCCGCGATGTCAGTGCCTGATGATCCGACCCAAGCCTGTGCTTGCCACAGGCCGCCGAATCCTATTACGGTGGCAAATACGTTAATAGCGAACATGGGCATGCCTAGTTTAAACAAAGCTTCCCCATTTTCCCCCTTCCCGATAGTGCCGTGAATCACAGTCAGCCCGTAGTAGGCCATGATGAGCCCTATTGGTACCAGTAACAACAATAGTTGCTCTATTACATGAGCAGATGATATATCACCTGCGACTGCCCCAAAATCCGTTAGGTCAAGATCCATATCGCCAAGAATAAGAAAGAAAACTATAAATAATGTTGTCGCCATGGCAGGGCCAACTGCCAGGCAGATGCCACCCAGTTTAAGTTCCGAAATATTTCCCATTTGCTAACCTCTTTATTAATGAGACAATCACGAAATTCGCAGGCTCTACTGATTTTAAATCAATTTACGAATATGTCAAGAAACCAAGATAAACGTTAGGCTTTGGTTCGAACATCACGTAGAATCATAACGAAATCCTATCTATCTCCATGGGTTAGGGAAGTATCTCAGTGATTGTCCTCCGGAGTAGGTGATAATAAATGCCCTGTTTTTATCAGATTCGGAACATCTCGCCGAAGGGTTACTTCTGGCATGATCCATAGTTAATCGTTACGGTCCTTTGATAGCTCAGTTGCAGGCAGTGTTAAATGACAAGTAGAAACATCGACTATTCAATCCTTTTTAACAAAGACCTCCCGTCTCCTTCGGGTAGGTGGCAAGGCCATCCGAAATATAATTTTGTAGGCGGCCATAGCGACCCGAACCTAGTACCTATGGACAGGTTCATCGAGTCCGCTGCCAATGTATTCAAAGGAGACCCGAGAAACATCGCCATGTATAACTATGAAGGAGGCCCTCAAGGAATCCTTACGTTGAGGAGCTTCCTGGCTAGGAAATTGGCGGCCGAACGAGGAATACACGTCACTACCGAAGAGATCCTCATTACTTCAGGTTCTGGCCAAGGCATAGAGCTTATCAATGAAATTTTATTAGATGCGGGTGACACTGTAATCGTAGAATCCTTCACCTTTTCCGGCGCATTGTCGAATCTGAGACGACGTGGGGTCAATTTCGTCGGGGTTGATGTTGACCAGAAAGGGATTCGGATGGACCATCTAAAAGATATTCTAGAGGATCTAAGAACGAATGGGATTAGGCCCAAATACATCTACACTATCCCAACGCTGCAAAACCCAACCGGCACCGTGATGACCATGGAACGCCGATACCAACTGATAAACCTGAGTGAGGAGTACGAAGTACCTATATTTGAAGATGAATGTTACGCGGATCTCATCTTTGAAGGGGAATATGAAAAAGCGATAAGGGCGTTAGATGATTCCAATCGGGTATTACATATAGGATCGTTCTCTAAATCTCTAGGGCCAGGAATTCGGCTCGGATATGTCGTGGCATCATGGGATGTCATGAGCAGACTGATATCTAGAAAGAACGACGCTGGAACCGGTGTCATGGATCAGATGATTGTGGGTGATTATTTCTCGAATCATTATGATAACCATATCCAAGACATGCGCCGCGCCCTGAAACGAAAATGTGATGTACTGAGTGCTGCTTTACGAGAGCATTTTGGTCCTTTGGTCGATTTCGAAGAACCCCGTGGTGGTATGTACCTATGGGCCAAGCTACCTTCAGGGATAGATTCTCGCGACTTTGTACAAACCGCTCTTAACGAAGGGATCGCCTACAATCCGGGCCCGGACTGGTCCGCAGATCCTGATGCGGCAGCAAACTATATACGGCTCTGCTTCGCCCTTCCCAGTGAAATTGAAATATGGGAAGGAATCGCGAAGTTGGCAAAGGTTTTTCAACTTGAATAATATAGTTTGAGAACCGGTAAAGGGTTGAATTCAGGCGAAGCATGACCCGCTCATTCAAGAAGAAATCAAGCGATGGAGATTGTACCGAAAGAACGACTGGTACAAGAAAAGAGGACCGATGATTTACAACTCTGAACGAGGTGATATATCGATTGCTGTTGGAGGTGACGCCATGATCACAAGGCGCATGAGCGCCTTCAACGAGCCCAATTTCTTGGATCTCATAGATATTCTTAAAAAGGCCGATGTGTCCGTAGTCAACTTAGAAATGCTTTTCCACGACTATGAAAGCAGTTGGCAATGGACCGATGCTACCTACACACGGTCAGACCCGCGTAATCTAGCCGACCTGAAATGGATGGGTGTCGACGCAGTTACCACTGCAAATAATCATTCGTTTGATTTCTCTGAAGGGGGTTTTTTAACCACACTGGGTCACTGCAAAGACTTTGACTTGCCCGCGGCGGGCGGCGGTCTGGATATCGATCAAGCTCGAGCTCCCGTATATGTCGATTCAGCCAAAGGTCGGGTTGCGGTTATGTCCGCAACGAGCACTTTTAGTGAACAATCAAGGGCAGGAGCAGGCCGCCCTGATTTTCCAGGAAGGCCGGGGGTCAACGCCTTACGACACGATGTGGTGCACTATGTTGAGCGGGACGTATTTGAAGCTTTACATAAAGCTAATCAAGAATTGGGCTATGAAGGCCTAGCCACAGCAAAACGGGAGTTTGGCTTCCGAGGGAACGAAAAACCTATTGATCCGTCCTCGCAAGTTGACTTCTTTGATAACCGATTTGTATTGGGCGAGGAATTTGGTGTCAGAACTTCGGTCAATGAAAGCGATATGTCTGGGATCGGCAATTGGATCAGAGGTGCCCAGAAACAAGCAGATTGGACGATATACGGTTTTCATTGCCATGAGAGTGGACAGACTGGAGAATTTCATGGCCTGAACCGACTGACGCCGCCGGAATTTCTAGTGGACTTCGCCCATTGGACTATCGATCAAGGGTGCGCTTTATTTGCAGGCCACGGCCCTCATTTATTGAGGGGCATAGAAATCTATAAAGGTATGCCAATTTTTTATAGCCTGGGTAATTTCATCTTCCAGAATGAAAGTGTATTGCGGTTACCTGATGAAGCTTACCGGCGTTTCGGCCTGGGATATAATCAAACTCCAGGTGATTATCTGGACACAAGATCAGGCAGTGGGACTAGGGCTTTTGCAGGAAATCCAGTATTCTGGCAGAGCGTGGTAGCAGTCTGTAATTACACCGCAGGCAAGCTGAAAGAAATTGTGCTTCATCCTATAGATTTAGGGTACGGCCGACCGATACCCCAAAGAGGTCGACCCGTTTTAGCAGAGGGAGCTGTAGCGAAGGAAATCTTGATATGGTTAAAGGACGCTTCAGAACCCTTCGGGACAAAGATCGATATCGAAGACTCCAAAGGTTATATAAGGCTGTAGACGAGTGTTCTTAAGATTTCTTGAACAGGTGATGCGTATAGCGACGCAGTTCTGCCTTGGAGTTGGCTCGAGTTTCCGGTGGATTTGATCCGCGGCAAGGCGTTTAGACGGGAGAGCTATTGCAAAGATTGACCCCATAGGAGGGACTTAATGACTGATCGACTCCTTCTACGTAAACAAGTTGACGGCATCCTATATTTAACCCTGAACAACCCAGATAGGAGGAATTCCTTATCAAGCCGTTTGCTAGTGGCATTGAAAGAAAGCCTTGATCATATTCAAGACGATTCAACAGTACGAGTTGTCGTTGTACGTTCAGAAGGTCCCGCTTTCAGTTCAGGGCATGACCTCAATGAACTGATCAACAGCGATGCGGAAAGTTATTCCAGACTTTTTGCTGCTTGTACATCTGTAATGGAAGCGATACGGCTTTCGCCAAAACCCGTGATAGCCGAAGTTCAAGGCCTAGCCACAGCTGCTGGCTGTCAATTGGTCGCTACTTGTGATTTGGCCATTGCATCGGAAACCGCCTTATTCGCCACACCCGGCGTCCAGATAGGGCTGTTCTGCACTACTCCTGGTGTCGCAGTTTCGCGGGCAATTCGCACAAAGAAAGCGATGGAAATGTTGCTTACAGGGATTCCAATAACTGCGAATGAAGCCGTGGAATATGGTCTCATTAACCGAGCGGTTCCAGCCGATAAGCTAAGGGACGAAGTCGCAGAATTAGCAAGAACCATAAGCAATGCCAGTGCATATACAGTGGCTTTAGGCAAATCTGCTTTCTACCGACAAAGGGAGATGGATATCCCGACCGCTTATGAAATGGCTGAAAAGATCATGGTCGAAAATCTATTGGCCGCAGATGCCCAAGAGGGTATAACAGCATTCTTGGAAAAACGCACTCCACACTGGACCACATAACCAACGGAAACCGAGCCTTAAAGATACAAAAGGGCCTGATATGTGTAGGAAGCCCTGATCTTAAACCCGATCAGGGCTTTTCTGGTTTTGCATCCTGCTCCCTCGTCTCATGATTCCACTCATGATTTACTGGTCAAGAGTTGGGGAAAGAAGGTCATCTCGACCGGGGTAAGGGCGCCTCATTTACCGGGAAGATCATTGATTAATCATCCGGTTGGCCACCCGCTCGCCAATCATGACAGTTGTGTGGTTAGTGTCGGCCCGGATGCGATCCGGCATGATAGACGGGCCGGCAACCCTCAGCCCTTGGACCCCACCTACCCTGCCGTATTGGTCTACCACGGCCATCTCGCCGGAGTCCGAACTCATCTTGCAGGTGCCGGACAGGTGTTGCCCGATCCACACGTTTTCCAGAAGCCACTGGTCCAGCGGCCGTCGGAAGCCAGGTCTGCTTCCACCGGCAAAATAAGCTCCTCTACGATGACATTGAAGGATTCATGCTCCATCATGTCCACGATGATCCGTACTCCCTCCCGAACAATTGATTGGCTTCGGTTTTGATTTTGGACGGTTGGTTGCTAGCGCCCTTTGAATTTAGGCGCCCGCTTCTCCAAAAAAGCGATGCGCGCTTCGTCGGCGTCTTCCGAACCGCTTAGGATGCCGCCGGCGTTGGATGTGAGCACCATGGTGTTCTCCAGGGTGGTGTCGGCGGCGGTGCGCATGATCCGCTTGCTGACCCACTGGACCATGGGCGGCACACGCATGATTCGGTCGCACAGGTCGCGGGTGGTCTGCTCCAATTCGCTGGAGTCGACCAGGTAGTTCAGAATTCCCCACTGGTAGGCCCGCTCGGCGTCCAGCCGCCCGGTGTAGGCGAACTCCAGGGCACGGCCCAGTCCAGCCATCTTGGGCAGGTAATAGCTGCCGCCGTTCTCAAATATCTGGCCCAGTTGATGGTATCCGACGAACTGGGTGTCCTCGCAGCCGACGCGGATGTCGCAGTGCAGGGCCATGTCCATGCCCGAGCCCACGGCGGCGCCGTTAATCATAGCTATGGTCGGTTTGCGGATCAGCGAGATATCCCGGTGCAATTGGGTGAAGCCGTGGAAGAAGTGCTGGCGGGTAAGGTCGGGACTTTCGGTGTGGTCGCGGTTGCCGATGAAGTTCTCGCCCAGCACGGACGGGTCGTTGTCCCGGCGCATATCGGCCCCGGAGCAGAAACCTTGGCCCTCACCGGTGAGAACGATTACCCGTACGTCTGGGTCGTCGTCAGCGGCCCGCATGTACTCGCCCACCTTGGCCACGGTGCCTTTCTCCTGAGAGTTGCCCATCAGAGCGTTTCGGCGCTCAGGCCGGTTGAAAGTGATCCAGGCGATGCCGGTGTCTTCGACTTCGTATTTCAGGTATTCAACGAGGTTGGGTCCCATGTTTCTGTCTCCTTAAGACGCTTTACGTCGCGGCGGAATTATGGGATTTATTCTGCCAAGGATTGGGGTCGGCGTCTACCGTGCGGGGAACAGCCGCAGTTCTTGGGTCTGCGTGTATACTTCCGGCATTCTTGCTACTCTCGGGCACAGGCTCCTACTGAGGAAAAGATATGACGATCATGATCGGAACGGGTGACTACCGGTACGAGTACCGGCCTGACTGGGCCAAACTTCCCGCGGGGATGGAGTTTCAGGCTCCAAGCGCCGTGGCCGTAGACTCTCACGACAATTTGTACGTATTCCAGCGGGGCGACCCGCCGGTGTTAGTCTTCGACCGCGATGGAAACATGATTGCGCAGTGGACCCGAAAGGACGGGGTGCCAGCCGATGCCCATTTGGTTTACGTTGGCCCGGACGACGGGGTTTACCTGGCCGACCGTGACGCCCATCAGATATTGAAGTACACAGCCGAGGGAGAGTTGGTGATGTCCTTGGGAAACCGGGACCGAGCGAAGTTGCAGGCCCCGTTCAATCACCCGGCGGACATGTGCGTCGCGCCTCCCAGCTCGCCGTTGGCCGGAGAGATCTTCGTCGCCGACGGCTACGGCAACTCCAGCGTCCACCATTTCTCTCCGTCTGGGAATCATATAGATTCGTTCGGATCGCCGGGCAGCAGCGCTGGAGAATTCCGAGTGCCCCACAGCGTGCGAGTCTCGGTTGACGGGAGGATCTATGTGGCGGACCGGGAGAATAACCGGGTGCAAATCTTCAGCCCGGACGGCGAATTCATTGAGGAGTGGACCGATTTCAAGAAGCCTATGGGCGTCCACATCGACACCGCGGGCATCGTCTACGTTACCGACCAGGTGCCCCGCCTCAGCATCCTCACGCTAGACGGCCAGCTACTGGCCCGGGGCCGCACCTTCGAGCAGGCCCACAACGTCTACACCGACTCAGCCGGGAATATCTACGGAGCGGATGTGGCCCATCACCGGGTCCAGGTTTTCAGGAAGATTTAGACCGTATTTTCCGCCGTCTACGTCAGCGCCGCTCCCTACGGTTGAAAGCCCAGCAGGTGCATGCCTGAGTCTATCTTGATCATCTCGCCGGTGGTGAAGGCGGCGTCTTCCAGCAGCCAGACCACTGTCCTGGCGACTGAGTCCACATCTGCTGTCTCTTTCAGCGGCACTTGCTTGGTGAAACTTTCGAAGAGGGCTTTGGCTCCTTCTTCTCCCAGGCCGTCGCCCCACCAGCGGGATGGGAAGGCGCCGGGCAGGACTGCGTTGACCCGAATCTCAGGGGCCAGCGCACGGGCTAGGGCGGTTGTCATAGTATTCAATGCACCCTTTGAGGCCACGTAGGCTATTGAGCTTCCGGCGCCGGTGAGGGCGGATATGGAAGATACATTCACGATAGACCCATCGCCTCCCGCCTTCATATGGGGTGCGGCAGCTCGAGTCATTTGGTAGGCGCCCACAACATTCACTGAGTAGACGTCCATGAACTGCTGACCGTCGAGCGCCTCCAAGTCTTTGGAGTTTGCGAAGACCGACCGGGCGGCGTTGTTCACCAGTCCGTCGATGCGGCCCCATTTCTCCATGGACAGATCGGCCATGCGGCGGCAGTCCTCGTCCACGGACACGTCCGCTTTACATAAAATGGACTCCACGCCCAGGTAGTCGCAGACAGCCTCGGTCTCGTGGGCCTCTTTCTCGCTCTTGGTGTAGTTGATGACCACCCGCGCCCCTTTTGCCGCCACCTGTTTGACGATGGCCGAACCGAGCCCGGTGGCCGAGCCAGTGACGATGATGACTGAGTCTCTCAGTTTCATGGATTTCTCCTTTGGAGAAGCTGTCAGCTAACAGCGGTGGGCTTTCAGCTTTTTGGGTTGGGTTGTAGTGCCGTGCAAATGTGACCCTGAGTGGAGCGAAGGGTCTGCCAAAGCGATGGTTGGCGGATTTTTCGTCGGCCTACGGCTCTCCTCAGAATGACAGCGCATGGAGGGCAGCTCCAATCAAACCGTCTGAAGGTTAACCTCGGCCTACAAGCCCAGCAACTTTTCAGCGTTGCCATGGCTGATCAGTTCTCGTTCGGCGTCTGTGCAAGCCAGGTTGTCGACCATCTCGTTGTATACCTCGAAGTGGGCGAAGGGGTGGTCGGTGCCGTAGAGGAGCATTTCGGCGCCGTAAACCTTGTAGCAGTACTCCAGGGCTTCGGGGCTGTGGGCCACGGTGTCCACGTAGATCTTGTCGAAGGACACCTGGGAGGAATCGGACAGGTCGACCCAGTCGTCGGGCGAGTCCCAGGCGTCGATCATCCGGCCCACTCGGCCTCTGATGAATGGCACGAAACCGCCGGTGTGAGGGACGATCAATTTCAAGTTGGGGTATTCCTGGAACAGGCCACTCATCACCATGCGCACCGTGGCCAGGGTGGTGTCGAACATGAATGCCATGCCGGGAACCAAGGGCCGGTGGTCGATGCCATTCATGTTGATGGGCGCTGTCGGGTGCATGTCCATGGCAACACCCAGACTTTCGATGTGCTTGTAGACCGGCCAGAATTCCTTGCTGTCGAGTGTCTTCTGGTTGATGTTGGAAAAGAGGTAAACGCCTTTGAATCCCAACTGTTTTATGCAGCGGTCGACCTCGGCGATGGTGCGTTCGGCGCTGCCCCAGCCCAGTGTGGCCCAGGCCTGGAACTTGCCGGGGTGGGCCTGGATGACCTCGGCCAAGTGGTCGTTTATCCGGGAAGCCCAGTCATCGGCCTCGGACCCACCCAGCAGCTCGGGGCCCGGCATGCCGTGGCTGAGGACGGACATGCTAATACCAAGGTCTTCCATGTCCTTCAGCTTCTGGTCGACGTCGGCGTGGACTAACGGCGAGGCGTGGAGGTAGCCGCCGGTGCAGCTGACGAAATAGGTGCCGCCCCGCAGCACGCCCTGGGGCAGAGAACTGCGCCCCGCCAGGTACTCCAGATAGGGCAGGTAGACCAGGTGGCTGTGGACATCTATGTGCACAGGGTAGCTCCTTTGGAGCGCGGTCAGCTATCAGCTATCAGCCGGCGGCGGACGACGCGAGTTGGTTTCGGGACAGTTTACCTTGCTGCGCTTGGCGCCTCAATGGGGTTGGCCACGCGACTCTTCCTAATGTCACCCCGAGTGAAGCGAAGGGTCTGCCACAGCTGGCCTTGGTAGATTCTTCGTCGGCCCGAGCCATTCCTCAAAATGACAAGCCATAGCATGTACCCCGCATGGGGGCGGGATTGTTTTGCCGAAAGCTGACGGCCGATAGCTGACCGCTCCCTAATCCGCCGGTGCTGGGGTCTGGGCCTCTTGGGGCAGGGATTGCTCCCAGTCCGGGATCAGCACCCGTTGGGTGGACTCCATGGTCAAGATGGCAACCATCCCGCCCATGCTGGCGGCCAGGGAAACGACCCAGGCGATGTTGTACGAGCCCAGGGTATCGTAGATCACGCTGCCCACCAAGCCGCCCAGGGCCATGCCCAGGCCGGCGCCCATGCTCTGAATGCCGAAGACGGTCCGCACCGGCCCCATGCCGAAGTACTGCCGGTTGACCACCAGGAAGGCCGACATCTCGCCGCCGAACCCGACTCCAAAGACCACCGAGAAGATGTAGAACTGCCACGGCTCGGTGGTCCAGAAGAGCATGACCACGGCGGCGCCCTGGATGAAATAGAAGCAGGCCATCACCCCTTTGGCGCCCCAGCGGTCGGCCAGGATGGGCACCATCAGCCGGCTGGCCACACTGCTGAAGGAGTAGATGCTGATAATGAAGGCGGCGGCCTCCAGGGACACCCCCTTGGTGGTGGCGTAAAAGACGCCGTGGACCATGACGATGGAGTGGCCGACGCAGCCCAGGTGGTGAACCAAGGGCAAAAACCAGAAGGCCCTGGTCTCCTTGGCGTGCTTCATGAACACTTTGCTTCTGAGCCTCGTCACGGCCCCAGAGAATTGGTTCGACGTAGATTTTTCGTTGGAATCGGCGCCGTAGGGCACCATGCCCCGGTCGGCTGGCTCGCCGTCGAAGAAGAACAAGAGCGCGAACACGAGGGCCCCGCCGCCGATACCGATGAGCACAAAGGCTGTCTGCCAGTCGGTCTGGGTCAGCAGGATGGTCAGTCCGGGAGCGAGCACCGATGCCCCCATGCCGCCGGCCGACTGCTGGATTCCCACGGCCACGCCCAATTTTTTCTTGAACCAGGCGGCGACGGTGGTGGGAATGTTGACGCGGAACATGGCCTGGGCGATGCCCAAAACGATGCTGTAGTAGATGAATAGCTGCCAGAGTTCGGTGATGGTGCTAAGCAGTATCAGCCCGCCGGCGAAGAATCCGGCGCCGACCAGCATCACCCGTTTGGCGCCGAATCGGTCCCCCAAGGAACCGGCGTAGGGCGACAGCAGCGCGCCGATGATGTTGCGCAGGGAGTAGGCGAGGACTATGGCGGTTAGCGACCACCCAAAGTTGTCCCGCATGACGACGACCAGGATGGCGAAGGCCTGACTGACAAAGTTGGTGGTCAGTTGCAGGGTCGTCCCCATGGCCACGATGTACCAGCCATAGTGGGCGTGGACCACATTGGAGACGGTCCGGGAGGCCAGGTTCGGCTCAGCCAAGATCGGGCCCGGCTGGAAAGGAGGTTGTCATAACGTGGGTCAAGTGACGTCTTTGTAGCTAGAACAGTGATAAGTAGACGTGGTTAATATAGCACAAACGGGGGTGGCAGGACTGATAACTGGGCCTCTATATTTGGCCCGGTCTCGCTGGCGGAATCATTTATTTTGTGACTGATGGCACAATCTGGAATTTCCCCGCATTATTCTCGTAGAATTGAATCGTGGCCCGCCCTATTGACCCCAGGGCCTGAATTCAGGAGCTCAACCATGCCATCACTGCAGACTCAGTTGTGCCGGGTTTTGAACATCGAAACTCCCATCGTGCAGGCGCCCATCGGTCAGGCGACCAACCCTGCTATGACAGCGGCCATCTCCAACGCCAGCATTCTCGGCATGCTGGCCTTCCTGCGTCGAAACGCAGATGAAGTGCGCTGGCTCATCAGTGAGACACGTGAATTGACGGACCGGCCGTTCGGCGCCAATTTCATCCTGCGGGGACTGGATGGTACCAGCGAAAGGATCGATGCCTGCCTTGAGACCGGGGTGAGTGTTGTCTCGTTCCATTGAGACGAACCCGGCGATATATAGACCGTGTCCACGCGGCGGACGCCTTGGTGATGTATACGGTGGGCAGCGCCGAAGATGCCCGGCGGGCTGTGGATTCGGGGGGTGGATATAATTGTGGCCCATGGCTGGGAGTCCGGCAGCCACGTGCGGGGCGACGTTGCGACGATGGCCCTGTTGCCCAGGGTCGTGGACGCCGGGTCGCCAGTTCCGGTGATCTCGGCCGGCAGCATCGTCGACGGTCGGGGCATGGCAGCCGCGTTTGTGCTGGGGGCCGACGGCGTTGGGATCGGGGCGCGGTTCCTGGCCAGTGAGGAATCGACCGTCGACCAGTCCTACAAGGAACGTCTACTCCAGGCTACGGAAACCGGGACTCTTTTTCCCAGGGTGTTCAACGGAGGCTGGGACGCCACGGGCAGAGTCCTGCGCAACAGCACGGTCGAGATGTG
>Ga0066860_10000961_pt1 | contig 12957 bp, 24 predicted proteins | sample ETN07SmetaG_FD_65601 | JGI IMG/M metagenome (GOLD analysis project Ga0066860, IMG submission 65601) | Marine microbial and viral communities from oxygen minimum zone, Eastern Pacific Ocean - ETNP2014F14-07SV275 | ecosystem: Environmental > Aquatic > Marine > Oceanic ... | reverse complement strand
AAAGGCTACGCGGCACGCGCCAACCGCTACGACTGGATCGGTCAGGCACAGGCACGCGTCGATGAGGCCACCGCTGCCAGCAAAGCCCAGGCAGACCTGGTTGATGAAATCCCGTTCTAAAATAGTGCTAAGGCGCCTGCCAAAAGGCGGGCGCCCACCCCTCTCACGATGTCCCTGACATCATTCGAAAGCGTGGCTCCGACTTTGCGTTTTTGAATGATGTTAACTCACCCGGCCAGCTCTACGCTGGCCGGGTTTTTTATGAATAAATCTCATAGATTTCCCTACCTCTCCAGAGATTGCATCCGTTGGCGTATGCAATCCCGAGGAGAGACGGTCATGTGTAATAGCGCAGTTTGTAAGACGAGCAGCCCAAAAGCCTATGCGGTAAACATCCGCTTTGAGGCTTACGATGTGCGCATCGATCGAAAAACACGCTGGGGAAACCCGTTCCCCATGCGGGCTGAAAGCGACCGCCCCCGCGTCATCGCATTGTATCGCGATTGGCTGTGGCAACAGATCAAAACCGGGCAAATCTCACTCGAAGATCTCGCAGCTTTGCGCGGCAAAAGGCTGGCCTGCCACTGCGCGCCAAAGGCCTGCCACGGAGACGTCCTCGCGGCCGCCGCCGAATGGGCGCACAACAAGCTGAAGCTTGCGATGAATTAAAAACAAAAAAAACCCGATGAGCACAGAGCTTGTCGGGTTTTGTCTTTTTTAGACAGTTTTCCAAAAAGAACCCCAGAGCATTTCCCCATCCCAAAGCTGAGACGGGGAAGTGCCCCGGGATTGCCCTGACAAAGGAGTTACCCAATGGACGTATTCACAACTCATCTGGCCTTCGCCCTGGAAGAAGAAGCAGGCATCAAGGTGTTTTCAGCTGGCGATCCCGACATCGAAGACACCGGTCTTTGCATGGAAATCGCCGTGACCCCGTTTTGCCAAATAGATTGCGCCGTTCTTAGCAATGAAGGCCTTGAGGTTTCACGCAACGAGGCGCGCCGCATTGCTGATACGCTCCGCCACAAAACACTCGAAGTATCTCCTGGTCTGCATATCGGGCCGATGACCCCGGTGGGTTCTATGCGCCGCATCAAAGGGGATGCGCCCTACGCGGACCGCGCCGAAATGACGCTCACTTTCGATATCGAAACCTCTTATGGGGCATGAGGAACTGATATGACCGTTCTCATCAATCAACTTCGCCGACCTGAATCCTCAAACAGTTTCAACAGTTTGCGTGTATCCAGCGGCCATATCGATGGGTTGCGTGTCGCTGCAGCCGGCGCACTCATCGAAATCGCAACCACAATGTCAATCGGCCGGGCTCACTTGGTATCCGGCGGACGCCCTTCGGACCCCTACTTCAAAGGTATTCTCGCAACTGCACGGGAAATCATTCGAGACGGCGGGGATGTGGATGCCGCACTCGACATCAATCCAGACGATCTCCCGATTGACTGTTTCCCGCGGCGGCTTCTGCGGCTCAGCAGTGCGCCCGGGGTACGCCTGCCACGTGATGTTCAAAACAGCGATCGACTGGCAGCCGCTACCAAACTGGCCATCATCGACGACGGTCTCATCTTCATGATCCGCCAAAGCCAAAAGTTTCGGCACAAAGACATGATTACTGCCGTTGAAACAATCAGCAAACGTTGTTGGACGCTTCCCGATAATCTTCCAGATTTTTCTGAACTGGCCGTCAAAGGGCAAGAAAGGGTATTTCATGAACTCGAAGAACTTTGTTGAAATCCAACCTGTAAAAGTCACTGGCGATCTCGCTGAACCCGTCTTCACCGAACAGGCACGCAGCCGCAGCAAAATGGAGGTCGGTGGTCTCGGCAAGCTCGACCTTGAGGCAAATCCAAACTTTGTCGACGGCGCCTATGTAAATCTTCAACACCACCAACTGAAAGACGCCATCGAAGCGCGTGGGTTGACCTTTGCAGTGGGCCAAACACACCATTTGCCGATTGATGACGATCTGGCCAGCGGCGTTCCTATCTCCTCTGGGAATGGCGTCGACTACGGTGACCCTCTTTCAGTCCTTCTGGGAGCTGCCGCACGCGCAGGCCAACAAGCTGGCGCCACTCATGTTGAAATCAAAATTTCCTGAACGGAGACCCCATGAAGAATATTCGCATTCTCGACGCTAAAGGTGGTGAAGTCGCCCAACTCAAAACCGCAAATCCGGACTGGAGCTTTGATCAGTTCTGTCGCAATCGCGACCTGCCCGGAGCACAGTGGGTAGAAGTCTGAAACCAAGACCCACGACAAGGTCCTGGAATGAAGACCTGAGATAAAACGACCCCAAGGGGTCGGAAAATAGCCAGCCAATCTGGCCATCGCTTTTGATGCGCGATGGCCCGACCGTCCGGCCCTGAGGAAGGGAACGGAGGGATGGGACGCGCGCGGGGTAGACCCGCCGCGCAATAGGTCGGTGCGCGCGCCCTTCTCGTAATGCGAAGCGGCTCCCGCATCGACCACAAATCATAAAAAATCAGAGAGAGATTTCACATGACAAACGAAAACACTGCAGCATCCACCGAAGCTTCCACCGGCGCCGCCCGCAAGGAATGGCCACAGCGCTTTGGCACGATGACCAAGCTGGAAGTGAAATCGGGTCGCAATGGCGATTATGGCATCGTCACCGTGAACTGCGGCAAGTTCGTCCAGACCGCCTTTATTTTCAAGGCCGAAACCCTCACCAAAGCCCAAGACGCCGCCACCAAGGCACACGCCGCAGGTATTGAAGCCAAGGTTTGGATGAAAGGCCCAATCGAGAGCGTCGATCGTGGCGGGTTCAGCAAAGACGAGATGAAGATCGTCTATTTCAAGGATAACACCGAGTACGCCACTGAGGGTGACGCACCCGAGGCCACTGAGGGTCAAGAAAGCGCCGCCGCCTCTGAGGAAACAGCTTCGACAGCTGAAACACGCGACCTCGACGACGAAATTCCGTTCTAAGCGAACGGCGGGAGGGCGGCACAGCCGCCTTCCCCATCAGGTGAGGCCTGATCGAGCAAGGACCGAAAGACCTACGGGACAAAACCCGGGCACAGGTCAAAAATCCAAAGTGAAAATAGGCGATGCGCCCAGCCGCTTCTTCGCAAATGCGAAGCGGCTGAACGATCAGCCAAATGAAAAATCAGCGAGAAAGAGAATATCATGACAAACGAAAACACATCCGCCACAACCGAAACCACCGCAGCAGCAGGTGAAGCGCGCAAAGAATGGCCACAGCGTTTCGGCAAAATGACCAAGCTGGAAGTGAAATCTGGCCGGAACGGCGACTACGGCATCATTACCGTAGATTGCGGCGGCAAGTTCACCCAGACCGCCTTCATTTTCAAAGCCGAGACCCTGGCCAAAGTGCAAGAAGCCGCTCAGACAGCACATGCCGCCGGCGTGCAGGCCGATGTCTGGATGAAGGGCCCGATTGAGAGCGTTGATCGCGGCGGGTTCAGCAAAGACGAGATGAAAGTTGTCTATTTTAAGGACAATACCGAGTACGCCACCGAAGGTGACGCGCCCGAAGCCGCAGCAGAAGACAACACCGCTGCCGCACCCGAAGACGCGGCCGCTGCCGAGCAGCAGAACCTCGACGAAGATATCGCGGTCTGATCGACCCCTCGGAGAGCGCAGATATGCGCTCTCCGCGAGCCTTCTCGAGAAGTGGCTCTCCCCGCTTCTCTCCTCCTCTCTTCTCTCTCTGGGGAAGGGCCACTTCCCGTGAGGGCTCACGAAAAATAACAAAATCATCTCCTCTTTGCTCAGTCATGAGCAACCTCGCCCGGGCCCGACAAACGTCGGCGCCCGGGTTTTTTCTGAGCCTGCGGCGAAAAAACGCCGGTCATTTTTCGCGAGATCCGGCGCCTCCCATTTCCTGAGAGACGCCAGCTCACCCGAAATCAGCAATAGGGATAAATCCATGTTCAAAATCCTGACACAGGACCACGTAACCGTTTCTGAAGCCCATGTTCAGACCCTCTCACAACAGGGGCCCTTTGCCAGCTTCAGCGCGGCCTCTGCCTTCGTGCAGGACCTGTTGAGTGCTGCGCGCATGGGTGGACGTCTCCCAGACACTGTGGCCCGTCAGGTGACAGCCGAGTTGATGGCACGCAAGATCACGAAGCTTGATCCTCTTGGGGCTGAGATGGCCCTTCAGGCGCATCTTGATCTCGCACTTGAAGGGGGTCCGCTGCACCCTGCGGTGGTGTCGCGCATTCTGGTTCGAATGCCATTCAAAGATGTTGTGGATTTTGAGATCGCTCTGGGCGAGGCTTTGAGAGATGTCTTTGGTGCCACGCCGCGCACATCAAAGGTCCACGCCCTTGCACATGATCTGGCAGATGCCAGCGCCTTTGACATCGAAAACCGGATCTCTTTGGTTGAGGCCGCATAACTCCGCACCCGTCAGCCTCCCTCAGAACCCCTCCTCTTACTGATCATCCATCTTGCAAAGATGACCACCCCGAAAGGTTTCCCCCATGACAGATCTTAAAACAACCTCCTATGACGGCCCAGACATCGCGCGCGGTGAAGCCTTTCTGATTTCCAATGGAGATCAATACCAAACCTATCCGCGTTACATCGCGGTGGCTGCGGCCAACATCTCCGCCGAGAAGATCGACAAAGCCAAGCGCATCGCCGACCTCAATGAGATTGAACTGGCTGACCTGCTGCTCCGCCGAGGCGACGTAACCCTGTACCCCGTGAACAACCTGGTGTGCAAAGCCGGCACGCCTTTTGTTCAAATGCAAGAAGCTGGAACCGAGCCCAAAGTCGCGACCGCCCCACAAGATGACGATCTCAACCGTTTTCTGGATGCCTATGCCGCAACAAAAGCGACCAGCGGTGAAGACGCCGAAGATCCCATTGAAGAGCGTCTCGCACGTCTCGACCACCTCTATCAGGTCCTACGCGGCGAGATCATCTGCTGATCTCGAAAGACAGACAGACAGATCGAAATGGACCTCTCGTGGCTTTCTTAAGTGAAATCCCCGCTCCACCCCATTCCTTGAAAGGGAACACTTCATGCCCCGCTACACGGTCGTCTACTACTCCTTGCCTGATATCTACAGCCCCACCCAAGGAGATGCCTATGCCGATGCCTTGATGGGCCAGCTGCCCCTGGCGGCCATTGAGCTTGAGCTATACGAGGCCAAGCGCATCGTTGAGGCCACCGATCTCGAAAACCTCTACTACCGCTGTCAGCACCTCGACGAAGTGGACAACCACCCGATGGAAGGGCTGCGCTCCATGATGATCGGCGATTTTGCCGTCGAAGAAAACGGCACGGTTCATCTCTGCTGCCCCACAGGGTGGCAAGAAGCGGTTCCCGAGATGGCGGATCGCATCCGCCCCTTGGCCGACGCCTACCCACAGTAAGCAGCCATCGCATACCCCCGAACATTCTCTCCCTGAAGTGAAGAGGATGTACCGGGGCACATGTGCTGCCTTTTTAAACCCTCCTCATTGACCTCCGCTCACTGCAAAGGACAGATTGATGCTTATCTATGCTCTTATCGCCTATGGCGTCATCGCAACCCTATTTATCCTTGGCCTGTGCAAGGCTGCGGCACGCGGAGATGCCATGACTGAAGATGCTTTGTCGCGCGAACTCGAAGGCGCAAGAGACAGCCGCAGCATGCCTGCCGAATAGGAGGACACCCGATGGCCCGTACCGTTCACTACATCGGCTTTCGAGGCGATGAATACACCCGCGCCTATCACCTCTTCGGGGGCCCGGCGATGATCCACCGCGTCAACGACATTCGCACCCAATCCGAGATTGGCGACGAAGATCTTGCGATCTACGCCAACAAAGAACGCGAAGATCGCGTGCGAGATATTCCCGGACCCTGCGTTACCGGACCCGGCTGGGATCGCCCCTGAGGGCGGTCCCGCACCCCATCCATCCATGAACGGGCTGCGCGTCCGCAATCCTCTTAAAGGAGCTTTCTGATGTCTCAAGTCGCCCTTGCAGCCCGCTCAAGCCAGATACACCGCGATGCCGTGATTACCAAAGCACAGCGGCTCGGTTTTACCCGCATGGAACTGATCGACTGCCACAAGGCAATCGCATCCCGCCTTGCCCGCAGCTTCGCTCTGTCCTGCGAAAGCCATGACATGAAAGATCTGCCCGAGCGCGCAAAATACATTATTCCGCTTTTGACCTTCACCGGCGCCACCGTCAGTGAAACCGTCGAGGCCGCAATCGCAGGCATGGCTGAACTGCCCAAGGAAGGGTATTTCAGCGGGGTTAAAGAGATCGCAGACCTGCTCGATCTACATGCCCGTTTCACGCAGTCCTATCCTGCGGACATGGAATTCAAAGACTGGTTCAATGAGCTAACTGACATTTCAATTGAGCTTCGTGCAGGCCTCGACTTACTCTTGGAGGGGGACCGACTGAGTGGCCTTCCAGCTCTTGAAAAAGCCTGCCAGCGTCTGGCGCGCGTATTTGGTCACCTTTGGTCCTGAGGGAATAGTATGACAAACATCAAGCTTCACCCGCACCAAGAAGAGATGATCAATCGCCTCCGTGAGGCACTTGGCGAAACGGATGGTCCTCGATTGGTCTTGGATAGCCTGGGCCTTTCAGCCGACCAAGTTCAGGTCGGCGGCACGCGTGAGCGGAGCATTGCGCTGGATTTCTATCAAAGTGACATGCTGCATCATTTGGTCACTGCCCGACCCGGGCAGACCAAGGTCGGCCTGACGGGTCGTGAGCCGCACGGACGGTTACATTTTCTGGCGCCAAAGCCCGCATATGACTTTGTCGATTGTGAGGGATCGTCGAGCTACATAAATCGCACCAAAAGCGCCAACTGCCGCCCCCAGAATACGCCACCCACACGAGATCAAAAAATGGCATTTCAGGTCGCCAAGCCCAAAGGCCCACAGCTGGTCTTCAAGGCTGCTCCTCCGGTGACTGGCTTGCCAATCCAAGGTCTTCCGGCCGCGCTACGCGCAGCAAAATAACCGTCCGGCTCAAGACGGTCGACACATAAAGCCTGTCGCGGAAACGCGGCAGGCTTTTTCATGTCAAGCCCTACGGTTTCTGTAATCCATACAGAGCCTGAATAAAATCGCATCCAAGAACCCCTCTCAGGAGCAGTATTTATTCCAATCATGCCTTCCGAATTTCTAAAATAAATACAACCTACTGAGAGCAGATATTACAAACCGGAATATTTAAATGAACTCCCAAGAAAAGAATAAATCTGAACAGGCAATGTTCTCGAAGCATCAGTGGCTGGCAGACATTTTGCTCGGCATCAGCGGTGCATTCGTACTTCTTCTCTTGCGAGGGTATTTATTCCCCACGTCCAACCACGGACAAGAGTTGCCTCCCATCATGGCACTACTAAACCAAAACCTCTTTGAAAATGACCTGGCGGTGCAGAGCTTCCTCGAACCTGGGCCGCGATGGGTTTACCAGAAGATGATAGCAGGTCTCGTCTCTCACACGCCCCTCAGTCTTGCTGGAAGCTATTTTGTCCTGCATCTTGCCTCTATCATCAGCATCTCCGTCGCCCTTGTGAGACTTGCACGAGGCTGTATGTCTCAGATGCGCATATCAGACCAAAAAAGCGCTCATGGACTTTGGGTGCTTATCCTGTTTGCCGCATACCTTCCGATGCACAGCTGGGGGTCCCCTCTGTCCGCCGCGGCGCCAGTGCCCAGCGTTTTCGCAATGGGGATCGCTATATGGTCTCTCCCGCTCGCACTCAGCAACCGTTGGATCTTCGCCTTTGCACTTTTAGGCATCGCAGCATCCCTTCAGTTTCTCGTAGGATTACTGCTTGGCTCCGTCCTTCTTCCTGGATTGATTGCTTACGCATATCAGTCCGGCCGCTTACGGACGGCTGCTGCATCCATTTCCATTTGGGGCGCCTGCCTCTCAGCCATCTATCTGCCTATGGCCATCACAGCACTTCCAACGCCTGAAGACTTTGATTTCCTCACCATTTTTGGCTTGTACCGAGTCCCTCACCATTGGGTTCCATCAACCGCCCCGCCAACCGCTTGGATCTCCGACATCGCTCTTTGGGCTGCAGGCGCTTTCGCCCTCTTCACTGCGAAGAAAAGCGAAACCATCAGCGATAATGCTCTGATCACGCTGGGTGGCATCCTCGCTGTTTCGGCCATCGGAATAGTCGCAAACTGGGTGTTTGTTGAAATCATCCCAGTTGAGTTCATTGGCAAGCTCCAGTTCCAGCGCATCATGCCGTTCGGACAATTGGCCGCCCACCTCGCAGTGTTTGGGGCTTTGATTGCCACACGCAGAACATTTCTTCTCATGCTCCTCACCATCACGCTGCCACTGTATGGGTGGCCATGCATAGCGCTGGCTACGGTTGTTTTGGCGCAATGGTTCACCGGTCAGCCTCGAAAGAAATATACTGGCATATTGATCCTCGCAATCATCATGCTTTTCGTCTTGGTTGTATTTCCTTCTGACCTCTGGATCTTCGTACAATCCGGACTTCTCGGAGCATTGCTTTTGACGTCTGTCGTCGCGGCAGAAAAACACACGACTGGAAAAGGATCGATGGCGATGATTGCTGCCCTATCCGCACCTGTCATCCTGATTTTAACGCTTGCTCTAACGCCTCAAATCTATGACCGCGCGGCGCGCATGCTGTCGCCAACAATACCCAGTGGTGCCGTTGAAGACTTTCTTGCTCGCAAATGGTCTCTTGATATCACCCCACATCTCCCAGGAACCCAAATCTCCGACGCGGCCCGCAAGCATGTCCCTCATGATGCTGTAGTGCTTACAGCTCCGACATGGGACAGAATCCCTACGATGTTCTCGTATCTTTCCGAACGGGCCGTCTTCTATTCACATAAGAATGTGCCATACACCAATCACGGCGTCTGGGAATGGAGCGAGCGCGGAAAGGCACTTCTCGGCACGGAACTCACGCCTTTCATGACGAGGACCGAAAGGCATCAAGCTTTCTCTCGTCGCACGACTGAGGACATTCTAAAAATAACTGAGACGAATAAAATCTGCTACACGCTTTTGCCCGATTCACCTGCGCGAGACATCCCTGGAGATGAAATTGCAGCAGAAGTAGATCGGGGTGTTAGATGGGCCTTAACGCGCCTACCTGGCTGCGCATAGGCCGATAAATCTAACACTGGCAATTCCACGCCTTGACCAAGAAAGATTTTCCGGAGCTTCGCTTGCGCTCTGCACCGGACAGACAGCCGGATGCGGTCCTCCGTCCCGCCATCGTCTCCTCATTGATGAGAGACGATAACGGGTAGGAGGACACGCCAATGATCAAAGATCTCGAAGATACCATCAACATCGAAGCGCCGCAGCTTGCAGCACGCGCCTTAGGGCTTTTTGACACAGTCATGCTTCCACCTTGGGTGGTGCACTTGTTCAAACTCACGGTGCTCAATATCCTCGCCGCAGCCATCGCAGGCGAAGCCGGGCTTGGACCCATCGCTGCAGAAATCATTAAGGGGCTATGAGCCCCTTACATCCCGAAAGGATCTCACATGCGTAACTTTCTAATCGGCGCTGCCTTCTTGGTGGTTATGGTCACCATCTATGCCTTCATCGGCCTCTCGTTGCTGGCCTCCTTCTTTGTTGCAATAGCCATCTTTGTAGCACCCACTCTCATCAGCGGGTTTCGTGAAGGCTATAGTGAAAAATCTTCTGTCTCCGACGACACAGAGGAGCTTTGAGGGAGCAGGGAGAAAAACTCCTCTCTCCCAAGAGCATTCTTATCCGCCCATATGTGAGGCGGCCAAGAATGCCCCTGAGAGAGAGGATACCAATATGACTGACCCAATGATCGGTTTTACCAACGACTCCGAGATTGATGATATCGCACTTCGCGTCGAAGAGATGAACGATGCGGCCATCGCACGCATTGATTACGATGACTTCCGCAATATGGCGCGCGCTCTTGAGGCTGAAGAAGCCTTCGTGCGCCCCAGCCTACTCCGCGGCGATCAGAACTTCATCAATACAGAGAACGATGAAGACATCGACGCCATGCTGAAAGAATACGAACTCGACGATGTCTACGAGGATGCAGCCTAAACATCCGCCACACCCAAAGACGCTATCGCAATATTCAGGAGGCACGCCTTAAGGGGCGGCCTCCTTTCCTTTTAAGTCATTCTGTCTGTCTTTCGAAAAAGACCGACACCATATTATTCACGAGAAGATGAGGTTCACCATGTACGATCCCCTTGGCGATGAAATGAAAGCGTTTGAAAAAGCCAGTGCGCCAGAAGCATTTCCGCGCGACAAACCCATCTATGCTCGTATCGACGGACGGGGGTTCTCACGCTTTACACGTGATATGGATCGCCCCTTCGATGCCCGCATGACCGCCGCGATGCTGGAAACAGCGCAAGGTCTCTTCCATGAGACGGGCGCCAAAGCCGCCTATGTGCAATCCGATGAAATCAGCCTCGTTTGGGAAGCCCAAGGCGAGCGCGGTGAGCATTTCTTTGGCGGCAAGCCCTTCAAGATGTGCTCGGTATTGTCGGGCATGGCCACCGCCCTCTTCACCCAAGCCTTGATCCACCCTGAGCGCGGACTTGGTGATTACATCGAGCGTTTGCCGCATTTCGATGCGCGTGTCGTCTCAATGCCGGATCGCGCCACTGCAGCCCAGATGGTTGCATGGCGCGGACAAGACGCACGCCGCAATGCCATCACCATGATCGCGCAGTCCCGCTACAGTCACAAATCCTTGCAAGGTGTCAGCACCGCGCAGATGCGTGAGCGCCTGGCTGCAGATGGCGTGCGTCTTGAAGATTACCCAAATCCGAGTTTGAACGGATCATTCATCTATGGCTACAAAGCCATGCTGCCGCTTGATGAAGAAACGCGCATGAAAATCCCCGAGCGCAATCGACCAAGCGCGGATCACCTCTTTGAGCGGCGCGTCGCTGGCGTGGTGAACCAATATCACCCAAGCCAGATCCGCAATCTGGAAGCTGTCATTTTCGAGGGGGCCTCTCCGATTAGCGAGACCCACATCAAAAGTGCCGAGAAGGAAACAACATGACCAAAACCCCTGACCTGACGCTGCCTCTGGCACGCTTGACCCTGTTTTGCGGCCATGCCTTCACGCTTATTCGCGCAGAGTGCTGGACCGGCATGACTTCCGGAAACAAGCCCACGGATTCGCTCGATCGCATCCAGAGCACGGCTGACACCGTGCATAACCTCGCTGCCTTCGGCTGGCATATCGGCGAATACACCCAAGGCCGCGCCTCGGGCCGTGCTCTAATTGATACCGGTGCGCATCTGATCCGCGCTCTCAAAGTCGCCGAACAGGCACAAGGCGATGACATCGACGAGGCGGCTGCCTTTGACTGGGCTGACGCCCGTGTTGCTGTCGAAGAAATCGTTGCAGAAATCGAGATCCAGGAAATCCTGGGCGATGATGTGCCCACAACCAGCGAGCATATGGCAAATGTCATGGCTGACATGCGCACGCGTACCTTGAAAGGCAAAAAGCAATGAAGAAGGACATCACCGCCCGCCGCGTTAAGGAACGTCACGGCCTAAAATCCTTCAAAAAGGCTTACTGCGCCATGGCGCGCGCAGGACACAAGGTCCCGGCAAACCGCTTCAAAGAAGCTCTCTCGCAGCGCAAACGCCTCATGGAGCAGCTGCGCAAGGTTGATCCAGAAAATGCCCTTCTCGCCGAGCTCGAAGATCTGGATACAAAGCCCGCATAACCTTCTATGCAAAGACCAAAATATGGCCGGATCCTTGCGGGTCCGGCCATTTTTTATTTAGGACGACCCCGACAGATCAAGTGCCCGCCCTCTTAGGTGAAGGCGGGCCCCTGCCTGCTATCAAACCAAACAGGAGATATCTATGTTTCAGCTTGCCTCTCAGATCCTCTTTCGCGGTTATCAAGCCCTTGCATCTGTCGCACTCGCCACGGTCCTGCTTCCTGTGGCATATCTCATGTTTTCTTTGTCGATCTCACTCATCAGAACCTCACACGATTTAAGCCTGCCATTTCTGAACTCTCTTATGGCACTGGTCTATGCAGGCGGCGGGCTGTTGCTGGTTGGCGTTTTCATCTCCATGATGGGCACGGTTCTGAGGCGTAAAGCATTCCTGAACAACTGATCTTTTTTAAGCGGCGGCCTTATTGCAGCGCAAATCCCAAGAGTGCCTTTGCCAGACTGTATCTGCTCTTCGAAGAGCGAGAGATACCGTCAGTCATCATTCACACAGCGAGGATTTACCCTATGGGTTTCAAGATTTTGTTCGACGTCAGCCCCTGCGAAGCCGCCATCTTGCGCGCTGCAATGCGCCACACCACCAACGAGGCGCCAGGCGAAGATATGGCGATCTACGACACCACCGCGCTCACCTATGCCCGCAGCCTTGAGATCAAGGGCTTTGGCACTGTCTCCGGCTCTATCGCCAGTGGCGGCGCGCGTTTTGCGCCAAACCAAGATGCCACACAATGGCTTCGCGGCGAGCCCCTGACTGAGGTTGAAACCTTCATTCTGGGCTATTTCGCAAAAATCCCCTTGGGTGATTTCGCGCAGCATCGCGATGCCTGGATTGGCTTCCCCGAGTTCCGCGAAGCAGCACACGGCTTACAGGTTCGTGGCTACGGCCAGTACCGCGCAGGTGCTGTCGACGAAGTCGACCCCTACTTCGTCATCTCGGACGCCGGCAAGGCGCATGCACAAACTCTGGCTGATGCCACCGCACGCAGCGCTGCCTGAGATCATACACCCCGCAGGTTGCGCCAAAAATCGCAACCTGCCATCAATCAGCAAGCCCAAATAGGATATTCTGCGCCAATGAGCTTAACTGGTGATACTCTCCGGACTGAAGTCCTGAGCTTCCCTTAAGTGTTTCCCTGACAGTTTGGCGGGCGGCGAAGCCGCTTGCCGATCTGATCATATAGGAGACGACCTCAAGGGAGATTGTTC
>Ga0066860_10000960_pt1 | contig 12958 bp, 11 predicted proteins | sample ETN07SmetaG_FD_65601 | JGI IMG/M metagenome (GOLD analysis project Ga0066860, IMG submission 65601) | Marine microbial and viral communities from oxygen minimum zone, Eastern Pacific Ocean - ETNP2014F14-07SV275 | ecosystem: Environmental > Aquatic > Marine > Oceanic ... | reverse complement strand
CGAGCTTTCCGCCCAGTACAACGCCTTCAAGGAAAACCTCATCCACGATATCACGCCAAACGATTTTGCGGATATCTACGCCGAAACCATAGCCTACGGCATGTTTGCCGCCCGCTTGCATGACACGACACTGGACACGTTCAGCCGCCAAGAGGCACTAGAGCTTCTGCCGAAGTCCAACCCCTTCCTGCGAAGCCTGTTCACCTACGTTGCGGGCTATGACCTCGACGACCGCATCGCGTGGATTATCGATGACCTTGCCCGCGTGTTCCGCGCCTGTGACGTTGCTAAGCTCATGGAAGGGTTCGGCAAGCTGACAGGCCAAAGAGACCCCTTCCTGCACTTCTACGAAACATTCCTTGCCGCCTATAACCCTGCCAAGCGCAAGGCCCGTGGTGTCTGGTACACGCCCGAACCTGTAGTGAATTTCATTGTCCGCGCGGTCGATGAAGTGTTGCAGACCGAGTTTGGCCTAGCGGACGGTCTGGCCGACACGTCCAAGGTGGTTATCGACTGGGAAACGGGCGAATTTAACAAGAAGGGCAAGCCCGTCACCATCAAGAAAGAGGTTCACCGCGTCCAAATCCTCGACCCCGCGACAGGGACAGGCACCTTCCTTGCGGAAGTTATCAAGCAGATTGCTCCGCGTGTGCAGGGCATCGCGCCCGCCATGTGGTCGAAGTACATCGAGGACGACCTTATCCCCCGCTTGCACGGGTTCGAGCTGCTCATGGCGTCCTATGCCATGTGCCACATGAAGCTCGACATGATACTGACCGAACTGGGCTATAAGCCCGCGAAGGCACCGCCGCGCCTGTCGGTTTACCTGACCAACAGCCTTGAGGAAGGCGAGCCAGCTAACCAGACCTTGCCCTTCACGCAATGGCTGAGCCGCGAGGCGAAGGGGGCAAACACCATCAAGCGCGACATGCCCATCATGTGCGTTGTCGGGAACCCGCCCTATTCGGGCATCTCGCACAACATGGGGGAATGGATAAGTGGATTAATCGAGGATTATAAATATGTTGATGGCAAGCACTTCGGGGAGCGCAAGCATTGGCTTCACGATGACTATGTGAAGTTCATCCGCCTTTCAGAAAGCCTCATCGAGAAGAACGGTGAGGGCGTTCTAGGGTTCATCACGAACCATGGATATTTGGACAATCCAACATTCAGGGGGATGCGGTGGCACCTGCTGAAAACCTTCGACAAGATTCATGTGATCGACTTGCATGGGAATGCGAACAAGAAAGAGGTCACACCCGAGGGCAAGCCCGACAAAAATGTTTTCGATATCCAGCAAGGTGTTGCGATAATCATTGCTGTGAAGACTGGCGCAAAGCCGAAGAAGGGCCTTGCCCAAGTCTGTCATGGCGAGCTTTGGGGAACCCGAGAAGGCAAGTACAAGGCGCTCAGTGAGGGTGGGCTGGGAAAGCCTGTAACGGAACCCATCGAGTGCGCAGCGCCACAGTATGCGTTTGTCAGACGCGACCACGCCCTAGCAGAAGCATACGGAGTGGGGTTCGGTTTGACCGAATTTATGCCAGAGAACGTGACGGGCATCGTCACGGCCAAGGACGGCCTCGTGATTGATTTTGATAGGCAGTGCCTGCAAAATAAGATTTCGAGATTTGTAGAACCATCTAAAACCGACGACCAAATCCGAGCGGCTTTTTTCCCGAATAAAAAGGCTGGGAAGTATCCACCTGGCGACTCGCGAGGCTGGAAGCTCCCAGTAGCGCGAGAGGCGCTGCAAAATTCCGAGTGGGTTCAGGATATCAAAAGATTGGCCTACCGTCCGTTTGATATCCGTTCGGTTTTGTATCGTCCTGATATGGTGGATTGGGGCCGATTTGACTTCATGCACCACATGTTAGCGGGCGAAAACATCGGATTGATAACCCCGAAAATCAAGAAGGAAGAGGTTGGTGGCATCGTAACCGATGCAATCTGCGGTCATAAAACCTACGATGCCTATGACAGTAACTCGCTATTTCCGCTCTATCTTTACCCAACCGAGCAAGATTTGGACAAAACCCGTCGCGTGAATTTTGACGACAAGCTGTGGCGCAAACTCAAAAAATCGGCCAAGCATCCCGAACACGGCACCCCTGAGGAGGTGAAGACGTTCGATTACATCTATGGCGTTCTACACTGCCCAGCCTACCGCGAGACCTATGCCGAGTTCCTGAAAATAGACTTCCCGCGCATCCCGTGGCCGACCACGCCCGACGAGTTTTGGACCGTCGCGGAGGCGGGCGGGCAGCTTCGCAAGCTGCACCTGATGGACCCTGCGGCCATCGGTGACGCGCCTTACCCTTTCACGGGCGAGGGTGACAACGTAGTGGACAAGGCCCGCTTTGAGGGCGGCAAGGTCTGGGTCAACAAGACCCAGCACTTCGACAACGCCCCCGAAGGGTCATGGGATTTCTACATCGGCGGCTATCAGCCCGCGCAGAAATGGTTGAAGGACCGCAAGGGCCGCGCGCTGAGCTTCGAGGACGTGAAGCACTATCAGCGCATCCTAAAAATCCTGTCCGAGACCGACAGGATTATGCAGACCATCACGATGGACCTGCCCACACCTGGTTAGGCCCGCCTGACTGTTTTCGTGCTGACCTTGAACAAGCGGGCAATCTCGGCCAGGGGCCGGTGTTCGATGTCCCGCATCCGGCGCACCTCGTCGCGCTGCGCTGCCGATAGGGCAGGGGGACGGCCACCCACCCGACCACGCTTGCGGGCGGCTTGTAGCCCCTCCCTGGTGCGCTCGGATATCCGCTCGCGTTCGAACTGGGCGATGGATGCGAACACGTGGAACACGAGGCGACCTGCCGGGGTCGTCGTGTCGATGTCCTCGGCCAAGGACCGGAACCCTGCGCCGCGTTCCGCGATGACTTCCACGATGTCGAGGAGGTCACGCAGCGACCGCGCAAGCCGGTCGTACTTCGTGACCACCACCACGTCGCCGTCGCGTAGATGGTCGAGCATCTGGTCGAGCTTAGGCCGCGACCTGGCCGAACCGGTAATCTTGTCCGCGAACACGCGCTCGGCTCCGGCCTCCGTCAAGGCGTCGGTTTGGGCTTCGAGCTTCTGGTCGTCTGTGCTGACGCGGGCGTATCCGATAATCATGGCGATGATGGTGCCATAAACGTCCCCAAACTCCAAAGGTTTTGGCCGGGGTTTTTTGTCCTTATCAACAGCTTGATTTGCGGTGGGGCAGAGCATGGGGACAAAAACGACCGTATTTGTCCCGCATGTTGTGACCATAGGTTTTTGTCCAACAGGAGACATTCGTGGAGAGCGCGGCGAAATCCCGGTATGAGCCCTCTTTACCGAATGCCGTCCCGCAGCATTTTGCGAGTGCAGAAAATCCAGCCTGTTACTCACGGCCCAAAGCCGACCTTCAGGTAAAGTGCTGCAAATGTCCGATATCGACCTAACTTGATAGCTCGATTTCTTTCCCGGCACGAAGCGGGTTGTCTCAATTGGCGCGTTTAGGGTTCAAGCCCGCAATCACCTGATCCCAAGGAGTATTGCTTGCCGTCTTGTCGAGGCCGGCCCGCAGCGCATCTCACACGCGCGGGCCATCGCGATGCAAGTGGCTGAGGAAGGGCTGGATCTCATCCTGTCCAGCCCCCATCAAAGCACGCTGCCCTTGGCGGATTGCTTGGCCTATCCGGTCCGCGCATTGTCTGACCTGTCGGAATCCGACCCCGACGCTCTGCAAGGTCGTGCGAATAGCGAGGTGGCACACACTCCTTGCGAGACACAACTCACCCGGCCAGTTCCGCGCGGAGAGGCTCGTGGGGGCTTTTGAGCACGGCAGGAGAAATCGCGCTGCAGGTCGTGCGCCTGTCGATGCACTCGCGCGGCGCCATTGCCGGTATTCATTGGGCAACCGGATGATCGACGGAAACCAGTCCGGGTGCGCGATGAAGCAGACCACTCTGGCGCGCCACTACCGGCCATTAACCGACAGGCAACATCCATCGCCTCAACATTTTATCGCCGCTAATGCTCTCATGCGCCGCCCTCTTGACCCGCCCCTGATGCCCCGTTGCCGCGCAAAAGCCATCGTTTCCACGGGATCAGCGACGCCGCCAGCAGGATCACCGCCGCCGCAAGCAGCGCGGCGCTTCCCGGGCGCGTTACGAAGACGGCAGGGTCGCCACGAGACAGCAGCATCGCTCGACGAAAGAACTCTTCCATCATCGGTCCCAGGACAAAGCCGATCAGCAGCGGCGCCGGTTCGAACCGAAACAGGCGCAACACGTAGCCGATCACGCCAAAGACCAGCGTCGCCCAGACATCCATCAGAGAGTTCGAGATCGAATAGACGCCCACGCAGATCAGCACGATCACGGTGGGATACAGGTAGTAGTGCGGCACGCGCAGCAGCCGCACCCAGATCCCGATCAGCGGGATGTTGAGAACCAGCAGGAAGATGTTGCCGAAGACGAAACTGACAACGAGGCCCCAGAACAGCTCCGGGTGTTCCGCGATCAGGCGCGGCCCCGGCGTGATGCCGTGGATCATCAGCGCGCCCAACATCAGCGCCATGGTCGTCGACCCCGGAATGCCCAGTGTCAGTGTCGGGATGAAGGCGGTCTGCGCGGCGGCATTGTTGGCCGCCTCCGGGACCACGACACCTTCAATCGCCCCTTTGCCGAAGTGATCGCGGTTGCGGTTCACCCGCTTTTCCAGCGCGTAGCCGACAAAGCTGGCCACGGTCTGTCCGGTCCCCGGAAGCGTTCCGAAGAAACTGCCGATGGCAGAGCCACGGAGTGCCGGCATCGCGCTGCGCCCCCATTCAGCCAATGTGGGGAACATGCTGCCGGCCAGTCCTGCGCCCGCGTAGCTTTGCGTCGCGCCGCGCAGCGACACCATGACCTCGGATATGCCGAAAAGCCCCATGGCGACCACGACCAGCGACACCCCGTCACGCAGTTGCGGGATGCCGCCAGTGAAACGTGTCTCACCTGAATTCACGTCGACGCCGATGGTGCCCAGGAGAATGCCGAGACAGACCATCATCAACCCACGCACCGCGCCGGACGAGCTGACGATGGAGGCCGCGACCAGCCCCAGCACCATGACCGAGAAATACTCGGCCGGCTGGAAGAGCAAGGCGAATTCCGCCAGTCTCGGCGATAGCAGCACCATCACCACGACGCCGAACAGTGCACCCACCATCGACGCCATGGCCGTTGCAAACAGGGCCACCCCTGCGCGGCCCTGCTGCGCCATCGGATAGCCATCGAGGCAGGTCACGGAGGCCGAAGGCGTGCCCGGGATGTTCAGCAGGATCGACGCAATCGACCCGCCGTATTCCGCGCCGTAATAGACCCCGGCCAGCATCACCAGCGCGGTCTCCGGCGGCAGGTAGAACGACACCGGAAGCAGCATCGCGACAGCAGCCAGCGGCCCTACCCCGGGCAGCACCCCGATGAAGGTGCCAAGGAATACCCCGACAAAGCAATAAATCAGGTTCTGCATGGTGGCCGCCGTGGCCAGCCCCAGCATCAGGTTGTCGAGCAATTCCATCTCAGAGCCCCCGGATTGCGATGAAGGGTATGCCAAGGCCTTTCACGAAGATCAGCCAGACCCCCGCGGAAACGCCAACCGCGAGCGCGACCCGAAGCGGCCAGCGAAACCCCTTGATGACCGATCCCGTCGCCAACACGGCAACGGCGGTTGCGGGCAGCACGCCGGTCAGGGGCGTGAAGAAGGCAAAGGCCGCCACGCCGCCGAACACGCCCAGCACCGCCATCGGGTCGGCGCGGTCCACCGCCATCGGCGCGCGCAGGTTTTGCACCAGCCCGATCAGCGCCAGCAGGCACAAGAGCCCCCCCACCAGCAACGGGAACGCTCCCGGCCCCATGCGCCGGAACGACCCCAGGTCGAGCGACGTCGCAGACCCGATGGCAAAGAACAGCCCCGCCGCCAGCATGATGAGCGGGCCAAGGTGGCCGGTCAGTCGTCGCATAACGCCACACCCGGTTGGAATTCGGGGCCATCATAGCTGTCTGGCACCGGGATGCGCCCGGCCCGGATGGCCTCGGCCGCTTCGGTGACCGCGGTGACCGCGGCCTCGGGCACATCCTCGCCCATCCGCAACGAAACGGTATCCCCGTCCGCCAGACCGAATTCGACGATTTCCTCGGGCAAGCGGTCCGCGACCATATCCGCGACGGCCCGTTCCACGCCGATGTCGATCCGTGCCATGGCAGAGGCGACGAAGACCTCCGGGTCGCGCGCCACCCAGTCCAGCGCATTGCCGATCTGGCGGGCCCCACCGGCGCGGCAGGCCTCGATCGCCCCGCGCCGCGCATCGTTGAGCATGGTGAAGATCACATCCGCACCCGCCGCGATCTCTGCCTCGGTCCAGGCCCGGGTCACGCTGCTGTCGTCCTGTGTGCCGCAGAAGCCTGTCAGAACGGTGATGTCCGGCGCGGCATGGCGCACACCCGCCACGAAGGCCGCGCGCCCCTTAAGCCCCGGCCGGACGCGATGCCCCGACAGGTGGCCAACCGTACCTGTCCGTGTCAGATGCGCCGCCAACACACCGGCGAGAAAGGCCGAGTCCTCTTGCCGCACATCATAGCTGGCCAGATTCGGCCCGGTCTTCTGGCCCTGGACGATGGCAAACCGCTTGTCCGGATGGGCCACGGCAATCTCCGGCGTGGCGATGTTCCCCTGTCCACCGATGAAGACAAGGCCGTCGACCTTCGGGACAACGTCGTTCAGACGGTTGCGGATCTCATCCTGATCGTAGCGCACGCCAGACACGAGCGTGATCTCCACGCCATCTGCCTGCCCGGCGCGCGTCGCCCCGGCGAGGGCGCTGGCGTTGAAGCCAGCGTCCTCGACCTCACCGACGAAAAAGGCGGCGATTTTCATCCTTGCGCTCATTGCGTCGCGGCCTCGACCAGCGGGGTCCAGCTGGATAGCTGCGCCGCCACGTAATCTGCGAATTCACCGCTGGATTTCGGTTCGCGGATCAGGCCCCAATTGTCGAATTGCGCCATGACCTCCGCGCTTTCCATTGCTTCGACCAAGGCCGCGTCGAGCGTCGCCTTGATCTCATCCGGCACGCCTGCCGGTGCGCTGACACCCAGCCAATTCTCGGCCACGATATCAAAACCGGCCTCGGTAAAGGTCGGCACATCCGGCAGGGAGGCGATGCGTTCGCGCGCCGAGACCGCCAGCGGAACCGCGGTCCCTTCTTCGACGGCGGGCAGGTTCTGCGGAACCGCGTCAAAGATCATCGGCACGACGCCCCCCCGGAAATCCAGCCGCATCGGGCCGGAGCCCTTGTAGGGGATGTGGAACAGCTCGGCCCCGGTTTCGTTCTGGAACTGCTCGGCGATGATATGCCCCCAAGAGCCAACGCCGGAACTGCTGTATTCGTATTTTCCGGGGTCAGCCTTGGCCATCTCGATCAGCCCGGAAAGGTCCTCGGCGCCAACCGTCGGCGCGGCGAAGAGACCCAGGTGCACCGTGCCGATATAGGTGATGTGTTCGAAATCCGCGATCGGATCATAGGGCGTGTCCGGAAAACGGATCGGCGCCACGTTGAACGGCGTCAGGTTCGACAGCATCAAGGTATAGCCATCCGGTTCGGCCTGCTGAAGCGCCGAGGCCGCGACCGTGCCCGCCGCGCCGGGTTTGTTCTCGACGACGAATTGCTGGCCGAGACTGGCCGAGAGCCTTTCGGACAAGAGCCGCGCGACGAGGTCGGACGATCCGCCGGGAGGGAAGGACACGATGATCCGGACCGGGCGTTCGGGCCAGTTGGTCTGCGCGGCTGCGGGCAGCGCGCCGACAGCGAGGGTGGCAAGGGCGGTGGTCAAAAGCGTTCTGCGAAGCATCGGAGTGTCCTCTCTGTTTGTGAAATCAACGTTTCACGACACAGGGGATTCGCCAAAACAAGAAATCATAATTTCCGGAGGCTGGATGTTCGAAACCAGGGTTCCGATTATTTGGCGGGCAAATGACGCCGCCTCCGCCCGATATTTGCGCGCCGATGACTCATGTTTTCCCAATATGGCAAGGGCCAACAGCGCTACATCGACGTGTCACCGACCTCTTTGGCTTGCCATCTCGCTCGACTTGGGTCAGCGTAGCGCGATGGAACCACAGTTTCACAATCCACGCCCTGCTTCCTTTCTCGGGCGAATCCGCGACGCCATGCCGAACCTGCACCGGGCCGAGCGCAAGCTGGGCGCGTTCCTGCTCGATTTCCCGGGCGATCTTGCCTCCTATGACGCGCAGGAGCTGGCGCGCCTCAGCGGTGTGTCCAAGGCGACGGTTTCGCGCTTTGTCCGCCGGATCGGGTTCGAGAACTACGAAACCGCCCGCCGCACCGCGCGCGACGAACGGCAGACCGGCTCGCGGCACTTCATCGCCCATGCCGAAACCGACAGTCCGGCCAATGCACTGACCGAAAGCCTGAGCGAAGAGATGGCGAATATTGTCTGGACGCTCGACCGCATTGCCCCCGAGGAGCTGGACACGCTCGCCGATGCGATCCTGTGCGCCCGTCGTGTCTGGCTGGTGGGATACCGGATCAGCCGGGTTTTCGCAGACTACCTGTATTGGCAGTTGCTCAAGGTGATCCCCGCGGCGACGGCGATTCCGCAGGCGGGCGAAAGCCTTGGCGAGTACACCGCCGAGATCAGCCCGTCCGACCTGGTCATCCTCGTCGCCCTGCGCCGCCGGGCCGCGAACACCGGGCCCCTGATCGCCGAACTCGACAGGATAGGCGTGCCGCTTTCCCTGATCACGGATGACGGCAGTGAGCCAGATGATCGCGCCGACTGGCATTTCCGCTGCCGCATCGAAACCTCGAGCCCGCAGTTCAACCACGCCGCCGTCGTCAATGTTTGCCATCGGATCGTCACGCAAACGACCCTGAAAGCCGGCAGGGAAGCCCAGCAACGTCTGCGGCAGATCGATGAAGCCAACGAGCGTCTCGGCGAAGTCTGACGTCGTGCGTAGTGAACACCTGGGCCAGTCATGAAGGCGGCCTGGCGCCGCGGGAAGCCTTTGGCGCAAGTGATTCCACGCGAAGGGCAATGCAGGGTTTCACGCTATTCCGCTGAGCCGCGTGCAAAAAACAATCGCCGTCGTTTGTGCAATGCTGCCGTTCGCGCTCGGCGCAGCGAACGACCGCTTTCCGCCCTTGGTGCCGATTGCTGGCGTTCAGGCCAATCCAATTTCGCGGTTGCAGCGAAAGTCAGAAAAGTCCGCACTGCCGACGGTCATCAGAGCGCCGATGAAGGCGCTTCTGTGCGCCTCAGGTGGTCAAAACTCAGACGTTTCTGTCACCGGCGAATAGGACCGTTTTTGACGTGCCGGTTCCTCGGGACACTCGACCAAGAGGCCAGCAGCATCCTCGGCACAAACCCGCTCTAAGCACGCGCTTAACTGAGGGTTCATAAGCCTTGCGACAATGGCGCTTTCTTCGCGTGAGCCTCAAATGCCGACCAGCGACAGCAGTGGGCTGCCGCCCTCTTGCACCACGAATTCGGTGCCCAACCGGAAGGAACAGACACATGCGTAAACTCGCTCTGATCGCCATGATGGCGCTCGCCACCCCCGCGCTTGCGGAAGATGTCACGATGGACAGCATCCTCGGCACAACGATGGAAGAGGTCCAAGCCTCGCTGACCGCCATGGGCTATGAGGTCCGCAAGGCGGAAATGGAAGACGGCAAGATTGAGGTCTATTTCGTGCGCGACGGCCAGATGGGTGAAGTCTATGTGAACCCGCAGACCGGCGCGGTCACCAAGCTCGAACTCAAGGGCTGACGCGATGGCCGCCGTCGCACAGCAAACCAGCGGGCGCGTAAGCGCCCGTGAGGTTGCGGTCTGGGATCCACTGGTGCGGCTGATCCACTGGTCACTCGCTCTGACAATCCTCCTCAATGGGACGTTTATCGAGGAAGAAAGCAAGACGCACGAATGGATCGGCTACATCGCTCTGGGCCTGGTCGGCTTGCGTCTTGTCTGGGCTCTGATCGGGCCCAAACACGCACGTTTCTCGGCGTTCCCGCCCAGTCCTGCCCGCGCCGTTAACCACCTGCGCGCCATGCTCTCTGGAGACAAGACCATCCACCTGTCGCACAACCCGCTCGGAGCGCTGATGGTCTATAATATCTGGGCCAGCGTGATCGCCATCGGCATCACCGGCTACATGATGACGACGATTACGTTCTTTGGCGTCGATTGGGTCGAGGAAGCCCACGAGGTCATCTTCGGCTGGTTGTTGTTTTCCGTTGCGCTACATGTTGCCGGGGTAGCGTTCGATACATGGCGATCTGGTGTCAATCTGGTGCGCGCCATGATAAACGGAAGAAAAACAATTCCCTACGGACGAGAGGTTGAATGAAGCTCCGGATTTGGCCTGCTAAGACAAAGGAAAAGCGCGCAACGGTTCTTGCGGGCCTTATCCTCTTACAGGCCATCTGCGCGCTGTTCTTCATCGGAGACGTGATTGAGGATTTTCGCGAGGACGGGCATCTCGATAATCCCCACCTGCTGCTTGAGTCCGTTGCCGCCATAGCACTTGTTGGCGGTGTCATTTTCCTGATGATCGAGTTGCGTGGCTTGCTCTCGCGCGTGTCCGACATGCAAATCGGCCTTGATATTGCTCAGGGCCATCTGGCGGACATCATTGAAACGTTCTTTGACGAGTGGGGGCTGACATCGGCGGAACGCGATGTCGCCATCATGATCCTGAAGGGTCTGGACAATGACAGCATCGCACAGGTGCGCAAAACCGCAGCGGGCACGGTCAGGGCGCAGGCCACAAGCATCTACTCTAAGTCCGGGACGGACGGGCGCGCGCAGTTCATCAGCCTGCTCATTGAAGAGTTTCTGGCTGACAATCAACACCTTGGCTCTGCGGAGGCAGCGCTCAACGCCAAGACCACCAATGCCGCGTCACCAGACGCATCCGGAGAAACAACATGACAGACATCAGCGCCCATTCGGACGACCCCCACTACATCACGCGAAGCAACTGGCTGCGCGCCGCTGTCCTTGGGGCGAACGACGGGATTGTCTCAGTGTCCTCTCTTGTCGTCGGCGTTGCCGCGGCTGATCCAAGCCCCCGCGCTGTACTGATTGCCGGTGCAGCAGGATTGGCTGCCGGGGCGATGTCGATGGCCGCTGGGGAATATGTCTCCGTGTCGTCCCAATCCGATACGGAGCGGGCTGATATCGAACGCGAGAGGGCGGCGCTGCGGGAAACGCCAGAGGCTGAATTCGAGGAACTCAAAGCAATTTATCTGGAACGCGGATTGAGCGACGAAACAGCAGAGGTTGTCGCACGCGAACTGACGGAGAAAGACGCGCTCGCCGCCCATGTCCGCGACGAACTTGGGCTCTCTGACATACATGCAGCAAACCCCCTTCAGGCGGCATTGGCCTCTGGTCTGACATTTTCGGTTGCGGCTGCTGTTCCCGTCGCCGCCGCATGGCTGGCCCCGGCATCGGCGATCATACCGACCGTGCTTTTCGTGACGGTTCTGGCCCTAGTGGCACTTGGAGCGCTTGGCGCTAAAGCGGGCGCGGCACCTGTGCTGCCCGCCGTTCTGCGCGTTGTTGGATGGGGCGTGTTTGCAATGGCCGTCACCGCCGGGGTGGGTTGGCTATTCGGGGTCAGCGTATAATTTCATTTCACTGACCGGCGTCAGACATCCACCCCTGATAGTTACCTTTAACCACCTCAAACGAACACTTCTGGTGCGTGCGACAGTTTCGGGCTCCGGGCATCAACGCCCGTCCGCGCGAAGCGCCAGGCCTGTCGACGGGTGGCCTTCAGGCTGCCCGCCGACAGGTCACCCTGAAACCGCCACCACCTCGATCACGCCACAACGCAAAAGGCCCCGCCTGTTGACGGGGCCTCGATCATTGCGGTGATACGGGCTGCTACTCAGCGGCCATCCGGTCGGCCTGCGCGGTGCGGTCCATGATGTAATCCACGGCCTTCTGCGCCTCGGACGCGGCGCGGAAAATCGCGCGGCTGTCTTCCTTCATCGCCTCAAGCCATCCTTCGACATAGGCCGCGCTCTGGCCAAACTCAGGCTCCACCCCGATCTGCGCGCACAACATGCAGTTGCCAATCTCAGCGACCAGCTCCTCGAAGGCATAGACCTTGCGGTCATTGAACCGGCCCAAACGGTCTAGCCGCTTTGTCGCGCCAGTCCAGTGGATTGTCTCATGGGCCAAAGTGCCAAAATACCCAGCCGCCCGATAGAACGTACCAATTGGCGGCATATGGATGCGGTCGGTCTTAATGTTGTAATAGGCGCGCGGCTCCTCGGTCACGTCGATCTGCGCGCCGGTCGCGGCAAAGAACGCCTCAAGCTCGGGGTCCGCTACGGTGCCAAGATCGCGAGGCGGATCGGGCAAGATGTAGAACTCAGCGGGCAAACCCTCGATCTGATCGGCGTTGAACACGCGGTAGGCCTTGGCATAGGGGATCTGGCGTTCCTCGCCGTTCTCGTCCTCACGCTCGACGGTGCCGTATTTCACCACCGTTGCGGATTTCTCGCCCTTGCGGACATGGCCCCCAAGCTGTTTGGCCTGATTGAACGTCATCCAGCGGGCTGAGCTGTAGTCCTTGGCCATCGCCGTGGCCCAAAGCATCAGGATGTTGATGCCCCGATAGGCCTCGCCGTTGAACCGTTCCGGCAGGCTGACCGATCCCCCGCCACCGGTCCACGGTTTGCGCCAAGGCGGCGTTCCCGCCTCGATCTGCGCGATGATCTGATTTGTGACATAGGAATAAACGTCAAACTTCTCTGCGGTCATTTGTGACCCTCCTTCGCGTGACGCGGGCCGGGTCTCTTCCCCTTTCCGCCGATGGGCGGGCCTTCCTTCTCTGTTGTCTGGAATGCCCATGCATTCCGGACGGCAGAGCAGGTAAGGGCAAAGCCCGTCCTGCGGCC
>Ga0066860_10000946_pt1 | contig 13079 bp, 7 predicted proteins | sample ETN07SmetaG_FD_65601 | JGI IMG/M metagenome (GOLD analysis project Ga0066860, IMG submission 65601) | Marine microbial and viral communities from oxygen minimum zone, Eastern Pacific Ocean - ETNP2014F14-07SV275 | ecosystem: Environmental > Aquatic > Marine > Oceanic ... | reverse complement strand
ATTGATCTTGCTGCTCTTTGCGAGTGCGAGGCCCCTGATTGGGCTGACCGCCTTAAACAGGCCCCGGAGCGTGCCTCAGAGCTTATACCCGATGGCTGGCAGGAGGCCTGGAAATGGGCCGTAATGAGGGGCCGCGTAGACCGCATTGTTGACCTCGGTAACGGTGATCAACACCGCACGCGCAAAGCGGATGCTACAAAGCGCCGTGCCAAGGCTCTCGAAGAGCTGATCCGTGTCAGAACACTGATCGGTCTCAAGGGTCGAATGACAAAGCCAGTGCGGCAAGCCATGGAGGCTTTTACGCAAGCCGTCTCTAAAATTGGTACCGGGAAGGGCAAGAAGGCACCTCGGTTTATTCGTGCGGCCCAAGACGCTGCCAAACAGGCATCAAGTGCAGCACCGGTATGGATTATGCCTGAATACAAGATCCCAGAACAGCTTCCAGCCAAGTTCGGTGATTTCGACCTCGTGGTTCTGGATGAGGCTTCGCAAAGCGACATCACAGCACTGGCAGCCCTCGCCCGTGGCAAGAAGATCCTCGTCGTTGGCGATGAGGAACAAGTTAGCCCATCCGTCGTGGGTATCGCGGTGCAGAAGGTAAATGCGTTGCGGGCGGAATATCTTGATGGTCTGCCGAGCGCCGATCTCATTGATGAGAACTCCTCTATCTTCGAGATCACTAAGCGCATGCATCCCGAGAGCCATGTGATGCTACGCGAGCACTTCCGTTGTGTTGCGCCAATAATCAATTTCTCGACGCAGTTTTATAACAACTCTCTTGTCCCACTGCGTGTGCCCAAGGCATCCGAACGTTTCGATCCGCCTCTCGTGGACGTCTTCATCCCCGGCGCCACGAGGGACGGCAGCATCAACGACCATGAAGCCACCTGGATCATTGATGAGATTGCTCGAATTATTCGCGAGCCCGAGCACGAAGGCCGTGATGTTGGTGTCATCTCCCTCATCGGCGGAGCACAGGCTGACAAAATTGGCCGCATGCTAATGGAAGACCCACGGGTTGGGACCGATAAGATCAATGAACGTCGGATCATCTTTGGAGATGCACGCACGATGCAGGGCCAAGAGAGATCGATCGTCTTTCTCTCAATGGTCGCGACCCCGGGCCATGCGCACGCTCAGACCAGTAAGGCCGATCAGCAGCGTTTCAACGTGGCGATGAGCCGCGCGAAAGATCGCCTCTACCTGGTCCGCTCTGTGACGCTCGAAGATCTGAAGCCAACCGACATCAAAAGCAAGGTGCTACAGCACTTTTCAGACCCTATGCCGGACGGTCGCACGCACACCAAAGGTGAGAGGCTCGATCTTATGGAGCTTTGCGAAAGCGGATTTGAAAAGGAGGTCCTCAAACGCCTGATGGATGCGAACTACCGAGTTCGGCCGCAAGTCTCAGCAGGCAAATTCCGTATCGATCTCGTGGTCGAAGGTGCCGAAGATCGCCGACTGGCAATTGAACTGGATGGAGACGCCTACCATGGACCTGAGGTCTGGGACCGAGACATGCTGCGTCAATCCGCCTTAGAGCGCGCAGGATGGGTCTTCTGGCGCGTCTTTGGCAGCCAATGGGCAACCAATAAGGATTACTGGTGGAGCAACCTGTGTGAGACGCTTACGCGCCTTGGTATTGAACCTATCGGTGCTGCCGCAATTGACGAACGCTTTACCGAAACGATCACGGTCTACCCTGAGGACGACTGGGATCCAGAATCAGGACAAGCGGTCGATGATGAAGTGGATCATCTCGACGACACAGTCTTCGATGCAGAGGTAAATTTATCCGATGAGGCCCAGCCTGAGACACAGAAGCAATCTGAAACGGCGGATCAGCAGAGCGATGATATTACTACCTCTGTTGGAGTCGAAGAAGTTGGGCAGCCACATGATACGGCCGATGATAGAAAATCTTTTATCCAGCGTTCTGAATCGACACAGGACCCTGACCGCCAAGCCAGCCTACCACTTACGGACAACCTCTTCCCGCCAAGTAAGTCTCAGAACGAACCTTCGTCGGCCAATGGGCCGAAAGCGGGAGCGGAAAGGCTGAACGGCACTTCTGAGGTTGCTCAAATCGGAACCAAGATTCGTCTGGAAAAACTTGAAAAAGGCGGCGGCAAGATGGAAGTGACCCTTGTCGGACAACAGGACCATGACGCCTCCAAAGCGCTAATTGGTGTCCACACCCCGCTCGGAGAAGCCCTCCTGGATAAGCGAGTTGGCGAAACCGCCGAGTTTACAGCTGGTGCTTACGTCAAAGAGGTGCGGATCACCGATTTCCTCTGATCTGCTCACGCAGACGGCCGCGACTGCCGAAATTCGCAGGGGCCTAAATGCTGATCGAGGTGCGATCGGTGCTGGCAGCCTCTATCGACTGGGGTTGATACCAACGAGGCGTCGGGCGACTTTCTCCAATACGGTATTTACCTAAAGCACCCGAAATCTGGCCTAAGATGATTTAAGAAAGGTGATTATGATGAAGATTTTTTATTCGTGGCAAATGGATGCGCCGCGCAAGGTCAACAAAGATTTTATCCATGGGGCGCTAAGCCAAGCAGTCGACAGGTTGACTGAACAGCTTAACGTGTCAGAAGCTGAACGCGGGGATATCAAAGTCGACCAAGACACTCAGGGAATACTGGGCTCCCCTGATATCGTTCGTGTGATACTCGAAAAAATCGCCCATTCTAATGTCGTTGTTGCAGATGTATCGCTTGTCGCTGTGGGCAAAGGTAGCAAAAAGCACATAAATAGTAACGTTGCGATTGAGTTGGGGTATACCTACGGGAGGCTCGGTGACCAAGCTCTTTTGAAGGTGATGAATACCCACTATGGGGCAGCTACCGAACTTCCTTTCGACCTACGCACACGGCGCCATCCAATTCAATACTGCCTCGCCCCGGATGCAAGCCGCGAGACTATTAGAATTGAGCAGAACAAGTTAGCAGGACAACTTGCTGCCATTTTGAAACTCTACCTTGAACAACCTTCCAGGGCGGCGAACAACTCCCATGTTGAAACACCGAGCACTGCAAAGCGTGGCTGGTTCTGGGCGAACAACGAAGTTATTGTTCCTCATGACGATCGCTACATGAGGCCTGATGCCTATGCCAATTTTTCGAGTGTCGTTTACTTCCGCTGCATACCAAAAATTCAGCTTGCAGAACTTTCATCACAGCAGGCCTACGATGCCGCTGTTAAACTGCGGCCACTATTGTCTTCTGGTGGGTATAGCCCGTCACGTAACAAGTGGGGAGCAGTTTCACATAGCATCGCAAAGGATGGAGAATTGATAGGATTTACTCAACTCTTTAAGAATAATGAGATTTGGGGGGTTGACGCATACCACGGCAATATATTCGCTCAACCGGAAGACGAAGATGAGAATCCAAAACAAATTATTCCTACGGGCGCGCTTCAGCGCGATTACCCACAAGCCATTAGAAGTATGCTAAAGAGTTCTAAAGAGCTGGGATACGGAGAGATCCTTACGGTGGAGATGGGGATATCAGGTGCATCGGGAATGCACTTAGCGATCGATTCACGCTACTGGAATAGCACCCCCGGCCCCCTTTTCGATGATGAGGTTTTTATTCGGCAGGATATCCCCAGAGATACTCCGGCAGAGAAAGTATTGAGTATTTTTTGGGAAAAGGTCTTCGCCGAGGCAGGGGGCGATGCGCCAGATGAATTGAAGTGGCAGACGCAATCCTAACGCCGATATCTGGCACAAAGGAAAAAACCTATGCGCTCTTAACAGGAATTACCTACCCCGTTTAGGCTGCGAGCTAATTAGCAAACAGAAATGCCCTAAAAATCGCTTGCTTCGTTAGACTTAGAAATACCGACTGGTGCTGATGAGGACTGTTTATGAAGGTAAGATTTCTACCTGAAGGCGGGTTCGATAAGAACGGCGCTTTTATTGAATATATAAGTGAGATGCCCCCGAAAGACGCTGCGGAATATCAGCGTGAAGCTTTCATTTCGTTTCGTGCTGTCTGCGATGATCTAACGATTTGCAACCATTTCCCTGCGAAGGATAGTGCAAAAATCGTCGATCAATCGCCAAATGAAACAAGCGCCTTCTTATCGGGCATTGCTGAGATTGAAGATGAGCTTCATGGCAGATGGCGGCTTTCCTTTTTAGGGCAAGAGAGACTGCACGACCGAGTGCGTATATTGCTGCACTGCGCCAAGGGGCATGAAAAAATCTATTTTCAAGGCGCCTACTCTGAAAAAGACCTCGATGTTGAAGGTTCCGATGAATTCTTTTTAGAGGCGCATCTCGCGCCAGAACGTTTCGCGCTGATCAAGAGCGAAATGTCGGAGCCGAACGCTAAGTTGCGCCTGCGGATAAACCCGGCGCTGTTTCCAGATTTCTATGCCGAATGGTCTCCTCACAATCGAGATGGCCGCGTTCTCAAATTCCTTAATGACATCCGAGATGTCGAGAATCATCAAGACATCCCGACCAATTTCAATCTGGCAGTCGAAAAGCAGGAGTTGAGGTCCGATGACAACGCGGAGCCTGTTCATTTTTATGTCAGTAGGCCCCTTAGGAATGTCTGTAAGAAGGTAATTTCAAATTTTGATCGAGAGGGAGAAGCCAGCGATCACACCGAAGTCCTTTCCACTCCGGTCCGCAACATGGAGGCTGAGCCCAAACCGCTTCGCCCAATGCATACCAAAACACCAAGGAAAAGAGGATTAGCAACACTTTTAGCGGTCGCCATCATAATTGGCATCTTGTTGTTAGTCCAATGGATAGTCTGATCCTTCTCGGATCAGTCTGTTCTACAGACAAGCGTTCATGAGGCAGGCGTTTCCTTATGCAGCAGTTGGTTCTCAGGATCGGTCAGATAAAGGCTGACCCACTTTTCAACAACTCCTATGATGCGAGACTTGTGTCATAGCAAGCCCTTCTTCTGCAGCAGTTCAACGAACTCGCGCGATCCGGTTGGCTTACTCCCTTTGACGATCTCGCCGTCCTCCAGATCAAATCCGTAGTCAAACAGGACTGAGAAGAACTTGCGGACTATCTCCGCCTCTCTTTCAGAATAATGTTCAATCATGACATTGGTATTTCCATCGCTTCCGTCGATAGCGTTGCCGGATTGTTTCATCTTTCTTACGAAGCCGTCCAGCAGACGCATCTGGATGAGCGCTTTACTGCGATCCGCTACGATGTCACGGAACATACTTTTGAGACGTGGGGTGGGTAAAGCATCCAGTATTTCCTCCTCATCAGTGGAAAATGAAGCCTTAGCGCTTCGAGCAGTCTTCTTGGGGGCTGCTTCCTCGGCGAATGCGTTGATGAGAGCCTTCAAATCATCCGTATTATAGATGGACTGGGCCTTCGGTCCGCCCTGCAATCCAAGGGCCTCAATCCTTTCTGCAACAGAGGCGTAGGTTACAGTGGCGCTTTCCTCGATGAGCTTCCTACACGCAGCTACAATATTTTTGACGGCTTTGACCCGACGAGGCGATTTTCCATCGCTGATCTCCGAGGCTATGGCGTGCGCCTTGGCAAAATCACCCATGTGCAATAATCCCCGACTGTCGTCTGTTAGCTGCGGTTTCTGAGCGGATAGCTTTCACGTAGGCGTCGTAGTCGCCGACAATGACGACCTGTTTCGCTGCGCGCGTGATAGCGGTGTAGATTAAGCTGCGCTCAATGAAGGAAGTCCTTGTCGAGCTGAAAAGCGGAACGATAATCCGATCCCATTGACTGCCTTGGCTTTTATGAACTGTGAGACAATAGGCCAGGTCGATATTTTCGACGTCGTCAGCGCTTAACGAGACAACATTACCTTCAAAGTCGGCCAAATTTGGCCTCAGGAGGCGTCCCAAGGAGCCGTTTCGAAGATCCCTATCCTTATCAGTGGTTAAGAAGACAATCGGATCTCCGACCCTAATAGCCACGCTATTAGTCATGAATTGCCTGGCGGGCCGGAGGGACGACATGAATCGGTTGATGTTATTTACCCCCCCCTCGCCGCCTTTAACCGGCGCAATAATCTGCATTTCGTCCCTATTGCAGCCGGCTTTAGCGAAATCCTTACCAATTTCGAAGATGGCTTCCGGCGCTTTCTCCTGACTGACCTGCAAATACTGAACACCGTCTTTCACACCATTGTAGCGCTCCAGATCATCCGAGATTCCATGCCGGATGTTCTTCGCGATAGTTGGGATGCCGGTCGTTTCGTCCTGACGATGGACTTTATCAAGAACTACCCTTTGAACGCCGGGATAGTCGACCAGGTTGGAAAAAGGGGCTCCGAAGCCGATTGGGGGCAGTTGAGCGGGATCTCCAATGAGACACACTCGCGCCTTTGCTCCAATCCGCAAAATTCGATAGAGGTCCGGCAGGTCTACCATGCTGGCTTCATCGATTAAAATGAGGTTGGCCCCCTCGAGCTTCTTCCCCCTGTAATCTCTTGTAAAGCGCGCGATAGTGCTCGATGGGTAGCCGGTGGCTTCGGTAATGCGTTTAGCCGCGCGGCCTGAGAGAGCCATCAAGTGGATCTGTATGCCGCATGCCTCCGCAAGCCCACAGACGGCCCTCAGGACGCTGGTTTTGCCGCTACCGGCATATCCTGCAAAAACATTGAACCGATGCTCCAACGCGCTCCTGACGGCTGTGATCTGCATTTCTGTGAACCCGAAGCCCTGCTGGCTTTCGATCTTACGCACATGCAAGTCGAAATTGCTTTTCGGCATCATGAGGCCGTCAAAGAGATCTTCCTGGTCAAGCTGTACCGAGGCGGCTTGGCGTAGGATAAATTGCTCCATGACCGCAGCTCCGTAGGGTTGCAATCCATCGTCGTTGTAAACGGCACCGTGATCATCGACACAAGCCGCAATTGCTTCAGCGCAGACCTCATGCCCCACAAGCGCCATCAAGCGTTTCTTGACGTCTGCCACTGATGTCCATGTATGGCCTTGGTTCAGCCGGACATACAAAACATGTTCACAAGCTGCGCAAAGTCGGGCTGGATCGCTTAAGCCGACACCCACGCGCTGGCCAATGGCATCGACCTTTTTCCAGCCCAACCAGCTGATCAGCAGATATGGATTCGACTGTAGCTTCTTAGCCCCCAGTTGGCCCCAAGCGTTGACAACTTTCCTGCCGAGCCATTTATCCACACCCAGTGCATCGAGATACATGGCCAGCTCGGCGCCTGCGGCCGCATCTGCGAAGTTCTCAAACAAGGCAATCGCAGTAGCCTCCGGTATCTGATCGAGGATACCAGGATCACGATTGGCAATCGCAGAAAGCAGTCCTGCCCCAAACCTTTCCACCAGGTTCGATGCCCGAACGTTTCCGATACCGTGGAACAGTTTCTCCTCTGCAAGAAAGCGAATGATGTTGGCCTTGGAGCTTCGCTCAAACAAACGCTCACCAAACACAAAATCGTTTTGCGTATCGGTCCGCTTGCCTTCCTCCTCATCAAATTGGAACAGCGCTGGCTCATTATCAATGGGGCCGTGTCCTCGCTTCGCTGCGGGCCGCTCCACCCCCATTGACAATGAGCCAGCGCCATTCCCATCAATTGGTGCGAAGGCAGCGCGGCTCCGAACACAAAACTTTGCGCCCAGTAGGCTCATAGTTTCACCCTCCGACCTGTCGGAATGATGTCATCCAAGATTGCATTGTTCGACGCCAACTTTCGTCTGAGTTCTTCGTTCTCAGCGGTCTTATTCGCGAGGCGCTCCCGAAGCGCGTTTAATTCTCGCTCCTTGCTCGAAAGCTTTGATTCGAGTGCGCTGGAATCACCCATACGTTCACCGCTGTCAGAGCGTTTGCTAATACGGCCAGACTTCAAGAACTCATTCTCCACCCGCGCAAGCTCTGCTTTTAGTGGATTGTTGCTACTGAAAAGGGAACGAGAGAACCCGCACTCCAGTGCAATCTCACTTCGATTTAGCATTCCTCGTCGGACGTAGCGGTTGAGAGTTCCTTCTCGCATTTTGTCTTCTACCCAAGATTTGAAGTTTTGAACCGCTTCAGTTGATATTTGGGCAGTGCTTTTTCCTTTAGCGCTCATTCTGAACTCCAATCAATTTGCTCTGGTCGGAAATATTCTCGATATCGTCCTCAACAAGTTTGATCGCCCGGCCCACCAGAGTCTCGAAAGAACTAAGACCACCAATCTGTTCAAGCATCAGCCTGCCTGACATAAGGTCATCCGTTTCTTTGGCACCGTAGAATTCGGTCATCATAATGGTGAGCCGGTTGCTGGCCCTAAGCAACTCATCGTCAGACAATTTTAGGAGCAATCGCTTAAGGCCATTCTTCTCCGCCATGCGCTCGAGCAATATGCCTTTTCGAAATCTGGCATTCGAGTCGGGAAGCTGAGGGAAGAATTCGAGCGCCTGAGATGCCCATTCGACGCTCTCAAAAATCGATGCTTCGGAAACACGGGCCTCAATCTCTGGGGTATCCAGCTTAGTGATCAGCGCGGTTTTCTCAGAGCCTCGCCTGTCTTGAACGTCCATCAGATCGCGGCTCGCATAAATGTTCGCGACGCGAGACCCCAATGATGCTATGCGTTCTTCCAGTTCAATTGTGACCTTATCGAGATAGTCCTGCTCTTTGCGAGCAGCTCTGTTATTACCACGAGCCCGCGCATCCTTAACGCGCCGGTAAATCTCTTCCTGCTGTTCACTTCGCTGTCGGATTGCATAAAATAGCGAGTTTGCAACTGTGACTTGGCCCGCGAGAAATGCAGGTCCCGTAACGTAGAACCGGCACAGCGCGCAGTTGAACCCATCCGGGTGGATTTTCTCATAGGTGACAATCCCAGTCTCTGGGTCCTTCCGCTCAAGACCCTGTTCACACATAGTTTTTCCAGCGGTGCAGATGCCGTCGATGTCCATATGCCAAAGGCCGGGATCACCGCTCGGTAGAAGTGCGAAACCATCATCTCTTCCTACGAGGTTCTCCCTGAGCATATCGTCGGACATTTCGCGAAGCTTATCGAAGAATTCATCCTCCTCAGAATCGACGAGATTCTTCGACGCCTCGGAAATTATTTCGTGGATCTTTCTCGGTCCGAGTTTGGTGTAGTAGAGCGTCATTACCAATGTCTGATGACCAGAGAGAAACTCCGCCAGCACGTGAAGCGGAACGCCGGCCTCGATGAAATGCGTAATATTGCTTACACGAAGCGAATGGAGAGTGAACTCAGTCTTTAATCTGCCTTTACTGTCCTGCCAGACAAGTTGAACAGGAGTTCCCTCGGCTTCAAGTCGCAACTGTATTTCCTGCAACAAGCGGAGCCAGTGTCTGTTAATAGTGTTTCGGCTGGGGAGATCCCAGCGTCTCGAGCCCCTGGTAATGTCCCGAAACAAGAATGAGTAGCTTTCAATTTGATCAGCATGAGCTCCATTGTAGCGCCAATCCTTGAAGCTGAGCTGACTCCTATCGACCATGATATCAATCGGATTAAACTGCTCTTGGAAAAGCCGCTGGGACGCAAGAACCTTCATCAGCATTGCGTTGTGAAATGGGACCTCATATCCTTTTTGCTTATGCACCGACTCTTTGTTAGTATTAACAAAGAGACCGCTGAACTGCGTTCCCAGACTCGTCCCTGCGAACCGGCGAGCGTAGCCTAACCTTCTTCCTTTTCGAGCGAGAGGATGCTTGTTTTCAATCGTCTCCCCGTCCAATGAAACGATAACTTCATCAGCTTCTCCGCTGTCGAGCATGACAGCTTGAGCCGTTCTGATTGGCACTGAGAGAATGAGATACAAGAGATTGCTGAGAGTTGGGACGAACACCTCAGCCTCCGGGTTGTTTCCTACTGCCATTTTGATGTGCTGATCTTCAAAATTCCGCGAAAAAGCGTAATCATCCTCGATCAAGATTTGCTTGGCCAACTCAATAATCCGCCGAGGTAGAACCGGCTTCTTAGACTTGCCGCGCTCACTTGCGCTCGTGTCAGCGAACCTCTTCTTGTCAGTTTCGTTCAGTGGCGAATGCGTAGGTTGTCCATCTCTTTCCAGCCACCCATCGCTGCTATGTGCGAAGAAATCGACCAGATTTCGAACAATCCTTGATTTGGTGTGGCGACTTTCAACCTGCGTCTTGAGGAATTCAAAGAACGAAATAGAATTAACTTCTTCATGTACCGCCTTGACGATCATTGGGCGGCTGATCTGGCATGATCGCTTATATTTCAGGCCATTCTCTGACATCCACTGGCACAAAAAGACGACATCGGCATATTGCGGCGAGATGTCAGAGTTAGTGAGGGTTGAAACCCAGCTCACAATCTCATCCAACCATTCGTCTTTATGCGTTATATCCAACTCGATAAGCCTGGCTTCGACATATCTTTTCATTGCGAGAATGGGGTCATGGCTTGGCATGTCCTCCATAACCTCTGCGAAAATTCTCTTTTTTGGGGCAAGGCGCATTGAGCCGCTTGCGCTCAAGTAGGTGGTAAAAGGCTTTCTTCCGCTCTCTATCGTGCATTTAGAGGCGAGAAGTTGCAAAAACCTTCTGCAATCGGACATTTCGTCGCCAGATATTCCGGCCTCTCTCAGTCCGAGAGAAATTGTCTCATCGACGGCTTCGGTGTATGAGTCAAATTCCGGAAGGCGAACACTTGAAAATATCATTCGATATCTGGCCCCGGCGCGTTTAGACCGGTGTTTGGAATCTGAACATGAATCTCGATACCACTTAAAGAATAACTCGTAGGGGCTCTGGGTAATCTTGGCCTTGTCCTGCGCGTGCCAATAAGGCGTTTCCTCCGATCTTGGCGCCACCATGGGCAAAAGAACGCAGTTGGCATTTAGGTAATGTCCAATAACCTCCATGAGAGTCTTTCGGATGACTACCTTCATCTCCTTATGGATTGGGAGTTCATCCCGATTAGAAATATCCTCCAGCACTTCTTCCCAAAACTCGAGAGTGTCTATTCGGCTGAAATTTTGGAAGTAGTTTTCCCACAAGTATTTCCTGGAGGCGACCTTGTAGAAAGACTTATCGCTGTCCTTAGCAAGTTCGCGCCTCACCTCCTTGTTTGCCTGCGCCCAGGTCTTGGCATTCACGTCCACGAATAGCTTTGTTTTGCTGAGGTTAATTTTCGCCTGACCGATGACTTCAACAGACGCGGTTACATTCTTATACTCGGTCATTATTCCTCCCCAGAACTTGCGGTGTGAATATTCCGGCCGGATCACTCCTATATCGTCCGCCGATCAGGTCTGGGGCCTCGAGGGCTGGAAAATTTGAGTATTTGCCGTTTATTTTGGCTTGCATACGCTCCGCAGCCGCTTGTAGCTCTGCATTCACTGCACCATCGCTTGGCCGGGTATATACTTTCTGGCTTTCGATGTTGAGATGGTGCATTGCCTCCTGTATATGGAGGGGCGACAATTGCATTGACACGAGCGTCTGACCGTAGCTGTGCCTAAAGGCGTGCATGTTAGTATCGTCATACTTCGACTGCTTGATATCTGCCTTCTCCATCGCAGCTTTAAAGGAATCTTTTAGGCCCTGAATAGTCCATGGTTGCCCATAATGGCGAGCATCGGTGGATACGAACAGATACGGGTGGGCTGGGTTAGAGGGGTAGATATGGCGCCTATACTCGTGGAATGCTTTGTAGAACAGCTCATGGTAGTAAGGCAGAAGGAACAGCGGTGATCGCCGCCGTGCGGCATCGGTGATAAGAAATTTCTTCCACCCCGCGCGCTGAGTTCCGGTAATCCTATTCCTCGGAAGGAGACCGTATTGGTCTCTAAGGATATCAGCTCTCCTCCTTGACTGCCTATCTGTGCCGTGCTCAGGATGATACATCCAGATCTTCTCGGGGTGGATATCCTCAAGAAATATGTGAAAAAGTTCTGACTGCCTCAGTCCGCCGCCAACCATCAAAATAATGGCCATGAGCAAGTTGAGATTGAACTCGCTGGCAAGTGTAGGCTTGCCGTTTTTATTATAAAAATCAGGTATTGACCTGCTTCGCCGACACCCGACTTCTAAAAGCTTCATCAATGCTTGGGGGTCAAATCCTGCACATTTGCGCCTGATTCCAATGGAGCGGTCGCCATAGCTGCGCTCACCGGAGTTTTGCCTCGGTGTACCGATATGAAACAGGATCGATCTTGCCTTGCTATACTCAAGGGCGCGTGAACTGATGGACGCTTGGCTAAACCGCGTTGGAATGATTGTTTCTTCGTCGATCAGGTCCTGTAGAGCGTTGAGAAAGAACCGCAGGTGGGACTTTCGGACCGCATACACCTCGGGACTGCACGGCTTCCAGCGCAGCCCGAGGAGGTCGCTACCATCCTGAAGTATTGTCCCATTCAGGAGTGCAAGGAGGAAATTTCGGATGAGTTTGTGCTTACTAAGTCCTTTTCCGAAATCGTCGAATTCTGATGCTTTGAAGAAGTCGTAGAAAAGACCAATGGTCTTAGCGGCGGCCATCCGCCAACTATGGCTGAGTTCGCTGTAGCGTTCATCATGAAAGAATTCGTACGCTTCCCTCAGAATGAGCCCGTCTTCTTTATCTACGATGATGATTGGAACATGCTCAGATGCCATGAGCGGCGATGGCATGGAACGTATAACGTGGTAGGTGACCGGACGCGCCATTTTAATCCACTTTCTGCTCCAATTAGAGTAGAAAGTAAACTACCACCTACATGGTGTAAAGTAATATTTACGTTTTGTTCCCCCCCCTACACGTGCCAGTTCCAAAGCTTCAGATGGCGCTGACCACGCGGCCGCGGTCGAGGAATGCTAAACAGCGCAAGCCGTCGCCCGCCCGACAGCCAAAATAAACGATTAAAAACAGTAGGTTGTTGGTGGGGGCAGGGGGACTTGAACCCCCACTGATTGCTCAACTGGAACCTAAATCCAGCGCGTCTACCAATTCCGCCATGCCCCCAACTGATAGGGTCTTAAAAAGTAGCCTTCTTCAGCCCCATATATGAACCCCCACGCCAAAGGCGCCAGAACCTAAATCTGGTGCGTCTACCAATTCCGCCACACCCGCACTGCACCAACCGGTGCCCGCGCTGATTAGCAAACCCGCGCGGCAGATGCG
>Ga0066860_10000945_pt1 | contig 13082 bp, 11 predicted proteins | sample ETN07SmetaG_FD_65601 | JGI IMG/M metagenome (GOLD analysis project Ga0066860, IMG submission 65601) | Marine microbial and viral communities from oxygen minimum zone, Eastern Pacific Ocean - ETNP2014F14-07SV275 | ecosystem: Environmental > Aquatic > Marine > Oceanic ... | reverse complement strand
GTACCATTCCTTTAATTAAACTTTTATCACATTGACTCAATATTGATTTTATTATTGGTGCATAAGTTCTGGTTGGAGATAAAACTAATTTTCCTGCATCTAAATCAACATTATCAAATATCTGATTGATACTCACACTTCCAGAATAAATTAAATCATCTGGAAGCATTGGATCATAACTTTCCGGATATTTTTCTGCCAAAATTTTATTAAACACATCGTGTCTTGCCGATGTTAACCCATTACTGCCTATCCCACTATTGTATTGATTTTCATAAGATGCTTGTCCAAAGGAAGCCAATCCAACAATAGCATTCCCATCACAAATATTTGAATTATCAATTACCTCTGATCTTTTTATTCTACCTATAACTGTTGAATCAACAATAATTGTGCGAACTAAATCTCCAACATCAGCAGTTTCACCTCCTGTTAATTTGATATTTATTCCATGTGAATTTAAGTTTTCAATTAATTTTTCTGTTCCATTAATGATAGCTGAAATAACCTCTTCATCAATTAAATTTTTATTTCTGCCTATGGTTGAAGAGAGTAATATATTATCAGTTACTCCTACGCATATCAGATCATCAATATTCATAATCAGTGCATCCTGAGCTATTCCTTCCCATACAGAAAGGTCGCCAGTCTCTTTCCAATACATATAAGCTAGAGAACTTTTAGTTCCAGCTCCATCAGCGTGCATAACTAAACAAAACTCATTATTATTAGTTAAAAAATCTGGAACAACTTTGCAAAAGGCATTAGGAAATAATCCTTTATCCATTTTTCTTATAGCATTGTGGACATCTTCTTTTGAAGCAGAGACACCTCTGCGACTATATCTTTCATTTGAGTTTTTATTCTGCATTTAGTCGAGATATGGCAACAAAAGTATTAAAGAATTCTTTAAGTTGGTGATGAATTGATGATAAGATTTTGTATATGTAATAACTGATTATATTCGTTATTAACATTTGGATAGTATTTTTTGTTAAAATTATTTATTTGTATCAATAGAACTGTTTTTTATAATGTTTATAAAAAGTTTATAAACTCAAAAAAAATATTTAACAATAAATAAATTATTTGATATATTATTTAAAGTTTTTAATCACATTATTTAATTTAAAAAAAATGAGCAAATCTAAATTAGAATATATTTGGCTAGATGGCTATGAGCCAACTCAAAATATGAGAAGTAAAACTAAAATAGTTGATAATTTTGACGGCAAAATAGAAAGTTGTCCAATGTGGGCATTTGATGGAAGCTCCACTAAACAAGCAAAAGGTGGATCATCTGACTGTCTATTAAAACCTGTTGCATCATTTCCTGATGCAACTCGTGAAAATGGCTGGCTAGTTATGACTGAGGTTTTAAACGCTGATGGTAGTCCGCATAAATCTAATGGAAGAGCAACTATTGATGACGATGATAATGATTTTTGGTTTGGATTTGAACAAGAATATTTTATTATGGATACAGAGACTGAGTTACCATTAGGATTTCCAGTTGGTGGATATCCTGGCCCACAGGGACTTTATTATTGTTCAGTTGGAGGAAAAAATACTCATGGAAGAGCGATTATTGAAGATCATGCTGATATTTGTATAGAAGCAGGAATTAATATTGAAGGTGTTAATCAAGAAGTTGCTTGTGGTCAATGGGAATTTCAAGTGTTTGCTAAGGGTGCAAAAAATGCGGGTGATGAACTTTGGGTTTCCAGATATATTTTAGATAGAATTACTGAAGATTATGGATATTATATTGAATATCATCCAAAACCTATCAAGGGGGATTGGAATGGCTCAGGAATGCATGCAAACTTCTCAAATACAACACTAAGAACATGCGGATCAAAAGAAACATATGAAAAAATTTGTGAAGCATTTAGACCTGTCGTTGAAGAGCATATTGCTGTTTATGGCGCATACAATGATCAAAGATTGACAGGCGACCATGAAACACAATCAATTCATGAATTTAGCTATGGTGTTTCTGACAGAGGAGCTTCTATAAGAATTCCTATTATGACTGTAGAAAATGGATATAAGGGATGGCTTGAAGATAGACGTCCAGCTTCCAATGGTGATCCATACAAAATTGCAGGAAGAATTATTAAAACTGTTAAATCTGCATCATAGTTATTAATAACTACGATGCAAATGCTAATAAAATAAATATTGAGTATAGAAATAATAGAAAAAAGCCTTTAATTTTTCCAATAACATTTTTCTTTGGAAAAAGAGCTATTAATAATACTAGCAAAGCAAAGACTAGCATCCATATAATATCCCTATTTAAAATTTGAATATCATCAATAACTATGGGTTTTATCATTGAAGTTATTCCAATAACAGATCCGATATTAAAGATATTAGATCCTATTAAATTTCCTAAAGAAATTCCTTTTTCATTTTTTACTATTGCAAGAATAGATGTTGCTAATTCCGGAATACTAGTTCCGACAGCAACAATAGAAACAGAAATAACAGCCTCACTTACTCCAACCTGCTCAGCAAAATTAATAGCACCATAGACTAACCATTCAGCTCCATAAAAAAGCGAAACCGAAGCTATAATTATCCAGACAATTGTTTTAAAATTTGTTGAATGAATTAAATTATTATCAATAGAATCCTGCTGATATGTTTTTAACGAAGACCTAAGTATGAAGATTATAAATACAATTAACAAGGAAAATAAAACTATACCATCATATTGATCAATGATATTATCTCTTGCAATTATAAAATATAAAATAATTGAAAAAATAAACATTACTGGCCAATCAATTTTATAAAATGATTTTTCAACATACATGTTTCCTATTATACATGTAAGGCCTAGAACTAATCCTATATTTGCTATGTTTGAACCAATTACATTGTTTATTGCTATAGATGGAGCATTATTAATAGCTGCACTAATACTCACTATAAGTTCAGGAAGTGAAGTTGCAAAAGCTACTACTGTCATTCCAATTACTAGCCTTGATATATTAAGTTTTAAAGAAAGGGCAACTGCAGATCTAATTATAAATTCACCTCCAATGACTAATAATATAAAACCAATAAACATCCACAATAAATTCATGTTGTCTAAAGCTTAATTAATTACTATTTTTTTATGTATAATCTCATTATTACTTCTGATCTTTAAAATATAAATCCCACTTGGTAATAGTAATTCAATTTTGTTGGAGTTAATAATATTTAGATCATAAACTTTTTTGCCAATTTCTGAAAAAACTTCAATATTAGAATTTGTTAGTGCATGACTAAAATAGATTAATCCACTAGATGGATTAGGGTATATTTTAAAATCAAATGTCAATTCATCATTTGAAATACTTAAACTTTCATTCCACTCTTCTCCATAATTATCACCCCATATGAAATTTACTAAATTAGGATGATCAATAAATGGATTCCTGTTTTGTTGATAGCTATAAATAACCTCATTTCTATTTATTTCAAAGTCATCTACAGGATCGTCAATGTGCCATTGAAGTAAAGATGAAAGTTTTCCTAAAATAGGATCGCTATTACCTGGAGTTGTATAGTCGACAAGTTCTAAATCAAAAGCATTATTATTATGATCATATCCAGGATCATATCTTACAACCATGTAAAAAACAATCCTTGCTATATCACCCTTTACAGAGTCCCCGGGTTCCCAGCTGTCACTGTCATAAAAACATTCAGTTGCTTCTTCATGTTGATTTCCTCCGTTATCAAAATCTTTTGTACCTCTTGAGGAATTTACTGATCTGTCACAGGGTTTTAAATTGTGAACATCTGTATATGCAACATCATCATCATCAGGGAATCCGTGAGATTTTGGCCACACATGCTCCCTATTCCAAGAATTACTATGAGTTCCATTTTCATAATCAGAGTAGCAATCACATCCGTCTCTATACCCCTTATCTTGTGAACGGTCAGTATAGACTAGAAGAACATTGTCATTGTTTTCTGGGTCTTGATCAGATAGCTGTAGTATATCCCAAGTATCTGTCGAAGAAGATGTGTAGGGAAAAACTACATGATTACCTATGATTTGATAGATTGCCTGTTTTAAATCTTCACCAGACACACCATTAGCCTCCTGGTAATATTCTTGAGGAATATCTATCTGAACATTACCGTAAGTAGGATTTGAAGGAGGTCCAAAACCTCCTTGCCCAAAAATATTATTGGAAAACAATAAAATTGTGAAGATTATAAAACCTGACCTCATCATTTTTTTTACAAATATAATTTAATTGTAACTAATTATATTTAATTTTATCAACTATGAAAATTATTATATTTAAATTCTTAAATTTTTTAAATAAGATCTTTCTTCCAAATTACACAAAGAGAAGATTAGATCTATCAAAAGCTTCTAAAATTCAAATGATGATTTTCGGATGGAAACTATATATTACTAAACAAATTATAAATCAATAAATTTTGTCTTATGAAAAGAATCTTCATGTTATTATTGGCCTCTATTTTAATTAGTTGTTCATCAACTAGCAAAACTACATCATTATCTTCAAAATCAGCTATTTCTCCTGCGGCTTTAACAATAATTGATGTAATTGTTGGAAAGTTTCCAGGAGTTAGAGTAATTGGTAGTAATACTACCTCAACACCTAAAATTATAATAAGAGGGGGAAGTATGTCAATAAATACTCAAGCATATGCAGTATATGATGTTGATGGAATTCTTTATACTGATTGTCCTACTTTTATTGATCCTCAACAAATTAAAAGTATAACCATATTGAGATCACTTGCAGCTACGAATAGATATGGAGGTGTTGCTCGTGGAGGGGCTATAGTTATTAAATTAAAAGCAAATAACTAAATGAAAATATATAAATCAGTTACTAAATTAATAATAACTGATTTATAAATTTTAATTACTCTATAGATGCTAAAGAAGCTGTCCAATCACAGTACCACTGTACGAAAGAAGCCTTCCCTTCATCATTAAAATCAAATGATTCATAAATTGGAACAACAACAGATTTGTCATTAGTTGTATTAGTTACTTGCATTTCATAATACATTCTTACAGAACCATCAGCCTTACCAGTTTCAGCATTAACACCCTGTAAATAATTAAATGGTGCCATATGTTTTACGTCATATTTCGCAAAAAATTCTTTGTGTATTCCTTTGATTTCATCTAAGCCTAAAGAATCTGCTGAACCTGATAAAGTTCCTCTAAAAACTACATCATCTGCAAATTTAGTGTAGTCAACTGATTCGTTTGCATAACTTTCAAATAACAATTGCATTGTTTTTGAATTATTTTCAAAAGTTGTTTTTGCTTCTGCTGATTTAGCACAACTAGCACATACATGATCTGATTGATCTCCTTTCATTTTGTCGCTCATTTTTTCTACAGCAGAATTGTTACAAGAATAAATAAATCCAAATACTACTGCAAAAGCTAAAATTAATTTAAATTTTTTCATGTTTACATTTTTTATGTTATAGGAGTAAATATATAAAAAACAATTAATTATCTTTAAAACAACACAAGCATATGATAGAACCAGAGACTATAAGTAAATTAATTCCTGTTTTAGTACTATTAATTCTTGGAATTATTGAATCTCTTGGGGGATTATATTTTAATGATAGCAGATCAAAAAATGACCTCACAATTGAATTAGTATGTTTAACTATACTTCCAACATTAATTCAACCTGCTATTTTAGCTTTTGTTCTATTTGTAATGGATTTATGGTTTCCTTTTTACGAAGACCATTTTATTAGCTCATTTTTTTTATGGCATATTTTAGCTTTTTTAATCTTTGATGATCTTACTCAGTATTTATGGCATAGATTTTCACATGAAAATGCTTTTATGTGGAAACTTCACAGACCTCACCACGTTGTTGTAGAAATGGGCGTACTGGTAACCTATAGAAATGGTTTTTTATATTATGCTTTTATGCCTGGAATATGGTTTTCAGCTATGTTGATATTCTTAGGAATGACAGAAGTTTATCTTTACTATGTTCCAATTAAAGTTTCTATAATATTACTTGCTCACAGTGAAATAAAATGGGATAGATTTTTATATAAGTATAAAATTTTACATCCATTAGCTTGGATTGTAGAAAGAACCATTTCGACTCCTTGTACTCATTATGCTCATCATGGATTGACTGCTGAAGATGGCGTATCAAATCCAAATGGAAACTATGGAAACTTATTGTTTTTTTGGGATGTTTTATTTGGAACAGCTAAGATTACTAGAGAATATCCCACACGTTTTGGAGCATGGAACAAAATGAAAGAACCATGGTATGTTCAGTTATTTTTTCCTATAATCAAATCAAAAGATTCAAGAAGCGAGCTACATTCAATAAAAACTGACATGGATTATGATCCATCTGTAGATTACAAAGATTTTAGTATTTAAAACAACACAAACATATGATAGAACCAGAAAGATTAAATCCTCAACTAAATTTTTTATTTTTTGTGTATCTTGTCAGATATAACAACTAAACAGCAATTAGATGAATACTAAAGAAAAATTAGCAGAGAAACTAGGAATAAGTGTTGAAGAATTAGACAAAAGAATAAAAAAAAATAAAAAAGCAGAGGAAGATAGAATAGAAGCTAATATAAAAAAGAAACTTTAAAAGATTTTTAACTCATCTTTGGTAACAAAACTTCTTAAACAAAATAAAATTCCTCCAATACCAATAGCACTTCCGAATAGTAAAAGAGCCTCACATTAAGGGTTATACTAATTAGTTAGGGACTCTACTAATGCTTGTAATGCAGCTTCAGTTCCATAATCAACATCAATATTAAATAAATCATCACCGGCAACAGTTATAGACGTACTGCCAAACCTCAAATAGTCATCGTCATCAATATGTATTCCTATTAATGTAGCGTTTAAGCCTATAGAGATTACTCCCTGGTAGGTTGCTAATGCAGGAGTTGAGCTTATTGTAGTTAGATTTACTACAGAAGGAAAGTCTTCAATAAACATCCAAACCGTTGTTGAGGTATTGTTATAAACTGTTACATCAGATAATGTCACCTGAAACTGCGTAGCATCACCTGTAACTAAATTCCACAGAACATCGCAATTGGTTAGCCCTACATCAAGACCCCATGAGCTAAATACACTACCTCCTACCCCACCTTCCATATTTCCTAAATCCCAATTAACAGTATCAGCTCCATTAGTTGTAGTTCTAGTTCCCCTATAGGGAAGCATTTGAGATAGATAACTTCCGGGATCAGTTTGAATTTCATAATTACAATTACAGCCGGCGCCACCAGGAGCTATGTTTAGGCTATTACCACTACTATCGGTTATATCTAATTCAAAACTACCCCCAGTAACTAATAGTTGTCCATTTGATGTAGTTTGTGCATTACCTAAGATCATTTTATCAGGTGTTAAATACTCCGTTAAAGCAATATCTACTGGTGATGTAACAACATTTCCATTTGAATCAACAATTGCATTTTCCTGACAATTAATCTGAACTCCATCAGGGCCATTTATAGTAAATGATTGTGTTGGGTCTACATCAGTTACAACATAAGCCACCGGTTTAAGTGATTCCTTTAATTCACTAATTGATGCAAAAGAAGATGCATTTGGCGGTGGCGGTGGCGGTGGCGATGAATCATCGTTATCATTATCACTACTACATGATATTAGTATAACTGATAATATTAATATTTTAATAAGTTTATTTGTTTTCATACTTACAATTTACAATAAAATTATTGAAAAATATTATGGATAATGTGTATCACCAAAAAAAAAGAGCCTCTAGAAAAGAAGCTCCCAACAGATGTGACCTCGGAGGGATTCAAACCCCCAACCTTCTGAGCCGTAATCAGATGCACTATTCAGTTATGCTACGAGGCCATTTTAAATGTGCCGACAAATTTAAATAATATTAACTTGACTAAGAATTTATCTAACTAATATCTTCCAGGTAATATATTTAGATTTTAACAAATAAATACCAGGATTTAATCCCTGATGAGTAATTGAAGTTCTATATTGATTCTTAATAGAACTGATTTTTATTTGTTGACCATTAATATTATATAGCTTAAAGACCTCATCTCCAGTGGTATTAATTATCTCAATTGACTGATCTGGATATATTGGATTTGAAACAAGTTTTAATGTAGGCAACTCAAGATCTATTGTAGATAATGAAGATTCAAAATAAGCTGCGCCATAATTAAAACTCTCCACTCCAATTGTACTCCCAATAAAACGACCAGGAATATCATCAATGTGTGGATGAATACCTCCCCATATTCTTGAAAGACTACATTGATCTGATGCATCACGATAAGAAGCCCACTGCAACTTAATATCTTGACTTGGACCCTCTTCAAATACTAAAAATTCATTTTCTCTAGCAATAAATTCTCCTAATCCTCCAGGAAAATAAGGACTTCCAGTAAATAGTGTAAGAGCTTCTGCAGCTGCTCTTGAATAAGTGGAATGGCCAGAAACATATCCAGCAAAATTTGGGGTTACAAAAGTAGGCCTCTGATAAGGCCACCATTCTTCTGCCAAAATCCATCCTACTCCAGCCTGATCAGTTGATGGATTGTCAATATAATCATGACCTTTCCAAGAATATAATTTTATCTTTCCTACATTCTCGTTTGATTCTCCAGCGAGTAGATCTCCTTCATTAATAACTTCAATAAGTCCATTGATTAAAGGAAGACCATTTGAGTTGTAATTTGAAAGACTTTGATTCGTACTTTGACCTAAATCAGCCATATATCTAATTGCAGATATGGGTCTAACATAATCATACCATCCCTTTATACCCCAAGCGGTAATAGCGACGTCATGCATCACTCCACCCAAAATAAAATATGATTTTATATCCCACTCTAAATTTGATAATTCATCGCCAATTCCTTGAAATTTTTTCTCCAGTAGTGGATTATCACTTATGCTATTTAGCAGAACAAACCAATGACCAGGTGGGGTTTCAGAATCAGGTCCATCAGCCCAAAATTCTGCCAAAACTCTAGTATAATCTCCTCTAGGAACTACTTGAGCTTCATAAGACTGATTGGTTACTGGATTTGAACTATAGCCCATACCATTATCTCCCCCATTAAAATAGTCAAAAAAGGAATTATATTCTGATACGTTCTCAGGATACGATTCCTCAGGAATGTTTCCAATATTATTTGGAGAAATATCCAACATTACACCATCATCCTGAGATAAATGTGACCCCCAAATTGAAACCATTGAAAATGCATTAATATAATCAAGGTCCGTATCCAGGGCATCATCAAGCTTTGGTGGCTCTCCAGGATCATGATACACATAATAGTTGTTCCCATCCCTAGTGTAGGTTGTCATATCATTCTCATCTAAACCAAATGAATTTACATTACCCCACTCAGCACCTAAGAACTCTGGAGTACTTTCTTCCAAAATATTTCCACTTTGATCAATGAATACATTTAGGGATATGGGCTGCCATCGATTAGGATTAGTAATAGATGGATTTCCGCTTAAAATTGGAACGAGTGGTTCATTAACAGGTTGATAATATTGGTTTACGTAATCTAATTGCTCCATTGCCCCATCCTGTAAACCATATGAAATATAGTTTTCTGCAATATAATTCCCTAAAGCAATGGGATCTTCAGCATTATTATCTATATCATAATTATTTATATTATAATTTAAAAGACTCATCAAGGCATTGCATTTAGACAAAATTGATTGGTAGCCTGGAGATTGAGAAAACCTGTGTGTTATTATCCTGTATGCTGCATAACTTATTGCTGCATTATTATTCTCAACATCAGACAAGGAGTTACTAAAACCATCAAATGGCGCCTCATATCCATGAACTAAATTTCCCATTAAGTACGGAGTTCCTTCAGAATTAACTATAGACCAAGCATCATAGATAGCTGCACTAGTGTGAAACAAATTTCTAGCATGAACAGTTGGTCTTGCTAGATCATTTCTTATTGCTTCTAGTAATACTTCATTCCACAGTCTTGCTATAGAATAATTTGATTCATCATTAATGCTGGAGAGTTCAATGCTTACATTATAATCTATAACATTAGTGCTACAATCATCATTTGAGCTAACTATACTTAAAGAACCTTCAGTCTCAATTTCCCATCTTACTTCTATCGTATTAGTTCCTTGCCCTTGCATTATAGTTCCATTTGTAACAGTCCATATAAAATTTGAAGAGGCTGTATCACTATACGTATAAGAATATGTCTCTAGTGGATTAACTAATTGTGGTCCGTCTAACTCTCCACTTGTTAAATATTCACATGAATTATCATTAACTGTAGCCTCAGGATTATAATTACATGAGCTTAAGTCAGTACATCCAGGAATTTTATTTGCTGTATTGTTATTAATCACTTGAATCCCTGAACCCTCAACTATTTTTATTGTTGAGTTTATATTAATATTGGTGTAAATTTCGATTCCAGTGTTAGGCCATGCTACAGAAATAGTATTAACTAGGGTTGCATCATTAAGACCAAAATGAATAGGTTGGAGTGATTGATGTTGATAGCCAGAGCCATTATACAGTCTAACTTGCTCAAGATCGTTATTATCTTGTATATGTATAACTGCACCTAAACCATCCCTGTTCGAAGTAGTTCCCTCCAAATGAATCTTTATCCATGAACCTGATATTTCATCCGTATAATAAGTGTCTATAGACTTGTTTTCATAAAAATCTAAACTAGAGTTTATACTTGTAACTAATAGATCTAAGTCTCCATCATTATCATAATCAAAAGAATTAACTGATCTACTATTAGTCTCTAAAATTGGTTCATCTGTAAAAATTCCATGCTGAAATTTTCTACCATCGGGCGCAAAAACACTTTGAAAATATTCATTTTTCTCATCATTAAAAAAACCATTTGCTATATATAAGTCTTCATATCCATCATGAGTGAAATCAGTAAAAATTGCACCCCATGCCCAGTTGGTATCATATATATTTACGTCTTCTGACAAATTTGAGAACATGGGAGAACCATCTAATGATGTATTTACAAAAAAACTATTTTCCTTAATATTTGTTACTAAAAAATCAATATCTAAATCATTGTCATAATCACAGGTTGCAAGCCCCATGCCATCAAGAGGATCTAATACGCCAGATGATTCAGCTTGATTAACAAATCCGCTACCCTCTTGACTAATTAATAGCATATTATTCTGATCAAAATCATTGGCTATATATATGTCTGGATATGCATCTTCATTTACATACATATTTATTGCAGAGAAACTATTTGCATTTTCAATAACTGAGCTTAAATCAATTAATTCAAAAGTCTCATTTCCTAAATTTCTATAGAGCTTATTGGGTGAATCCGGATGATAATCTGAGAGAAAAATATCTAAAAGTCCATCTAGGTCATAATCTAACCATAGGGCTCCTGTTATATAACAGCTATCACATGAAACCTGAAAACCTGCTGATTCGGTTATATTAGCAAAACTTCCATCTCCATTATTCTTATATAATTCACTCTGAACTGAATTTCCTAAAAATAAATCTGGATAACCATCATTATTAAAATCTCCCCAAGACGCAGAAAGACGATCACCAAAGTAAAATCCGGAGGGAAGATCAATTTCATGATTTAAGTTTTGATTAATGCCAGTTGCAGCAGTTACATCAATGAAATTACCATTATTAGTGTTTTCTAGTAATCTGCTATTGTTATTACCTTCAGAATAGTAACTAACTAAAAAAATATCCAAGTCTCCGTCCTGGTCATAATCAGCAACTGCTACACCATTATTATTATAATATTGATCAAGATCTGCTATAACTGAAGTAGTTCTGAATTGCTGAGAATAAATAGTCAAACATAAAAAATATAACAAATAGAATATTTTACTTTTCATGTTTTAATTAATCTAAATTTAAAAAAATTAAAATGCTTTAATTAGTCTTTTGCAAAATCATGAAATGCAAGTTGTATATTGAGATTATCATCAAATAAACAACAATTAAGCATGAAATATGTCATAAAAATTAATTTATGCTTCACAACTCATGTCCACTCCACAACACTGAGGTGATTTTATTTTACCCTCACAACTCGGGCAACTTGATATTTGAACTGTAGTTCCATCTTCCAATGTTAGATGACCATTAACAAGAGGTTGATTGCATTTTGCACAACTTGCATTTACAGACATACCACAATTATTGCATTTATACGTTTCCATAATTTATAATTTAATTGTTTCTTTCATTAAAATCTTCGTTTTCTTTTTGTTTAAATCTATTAATTATAACTATAATTAATAATACTAAACCTATACCCCAAATAATTTGGCTCCACATAGCTTGATTATTTAAGAGTTACTGCAGTACCATAGGCTAATACCTCTGAGGCTGCCTGAGTTATAACTGAGGTTGTAAACCTAACATTTACAATGGCATCTGCGTTATATTTAGCTGCATCATCTATCATTCTTTGAAGAGCCTGTTCTCTAGCATCAGCTTGAAGTTTAGTATATTCTTCAATTTCTCCTCCAACTAAATTTTTAAATCCAGCCAGGATATCCCTTCCAATATGTCTAGTTCGAACAGTAGATCCTCTAGCTATTCCCTTTAATTCATTAATCTCTCTATTAGGTATTGTCTCTATAGTTGATAAAATCATAATAATTAGCTTTAAGTTATATATAAATTTATGAAATTAATTGTTAGTGTCAATCTTGAACATAGTAGATAACAATATGATAGGATACCAAGCTTTTGATCTACTACAATAAATTAAATGCTTAGTGCTTTTAGGTTCAAATAATTCATTAGAAACTCCTTTATTAATTATTTCATCTTTTGGAATTCCCTCACCATTTGGGCCTGTACTAATTAAATCAGAAAAATAGTCAATTTTTGTTACTGGCACTTTTTTAAAGCCTAATTCCTTCAAGGCAAAATATCTGTGATGACCATCAATTATTACATGAGATTTATGACAACATAATATGGAAGAAATTATGTAGTATTCATCAAATGATTTTATAA
>Ga0066860_10000941_pt1 | contig 13114 bp, 10 predicted proteins | sample ETN07SmetaG_FD_65601 | JGI IMG/M metagenome (GOLD analysis project Ga0066860, IMG submission 65601) | Marine microbial and viral communities from oxygen minimum zone, Eastern Pacific Ocean - ETNP2014F14-07SV275 | ecosystem: Environmental > Aquatic > Marine > Oceanic ... | reverse complement strand
TATGGGCTGTGAAGATGTTTGCCCAAAAGACCTTCCTCTCCAGCATAAAATTGCTTATATCAGAAGAAAGTTGGTTGCATTAAAAAATAAGTGATATAAAGTGTAAGCTCGTGGCGCTGCTCTTTAAAGATTGTTTAATTTGCCAGCCTGGAAACTCACTTTTCTAACACCAATGACAGAATTTTCAACATAAATAATTTATTATATAAAAAAAAAGCTCCTTCAATAAAGGAGCTTTTTATTTAAGCTTGAAATTGACAGGGATAGATATCCAAACACCTACAGCTCGTTCACGCTGTTTGGCTGGTTTAAAACGTGTTCTGCGAATGGCATCTATAGCAGCCTCGTCCAGCCCTGTATTTGGGATACCTTTTAAAATAATCGTTTCCTTAACCCTACCTTTTTTATCAACAAACACCTGCACAATAACAGTACCTTCAATGCCGGCCTCCTGTGCGATCTCCGGATATTTAGGCTTAATGGTCGTCAGCGGTTTCGGGGGATCATCGTAAGGGATAAATTTTACCCTTGGACCTTCAGGCGGCGGCGGCGGGGCATCCCACGCTTCAAAACTTTCCAAATCCGTTTCTTCAATAGTTAAATCGTCCGCTAAATCTTCATCTTCTGACTCAATAGGGACAGAAGGACGAGCTGGTGGTGGCGGCAAATCGATCTGTTGGGTTTGGGGAATATCAATCTGTTCAATTATGATTTGATCGGCGTCTTCTAAAACAACAATATCAAAACTCCGGGGAATAAATAAAAATCCAAATGTTATCATTATAATTCCACATAAACCAGTAATCCTTACTGTAACGGGATAATTAAATTTTAATAAAGGTGTATATTTCCCCATACTTATTCAACGGCTGTTTTGGTTGAATAATTCAGCTTCAGGGCATCTGCTTTTCTAAGTTCATTATGCACCTCAGATATCAGCCCCATTTTTGCTGATTTATCTGCCTTTAACGATACAGTCAATAACGGATCAGCTGCACGGATATCATACATCACGTGACGCACATTATCTACGCTGTGCAGTTTATCCTGGATGGAAACAAGGCCTTCTTTTGATATCCAAATATGAGATGTATGCCGCTTTGATTTGAGCTTTTCAATCCGTTTTGCTTTTGGTAGTTCCACCGGCAGACCTGAGTATTCCCGGAGAACTGTTGTAACCATAAAAAAGATCAACAGCATAAAAATAATATCCGGCATAGATGCCGTTGGAATATCGGTGGAGACCTGAGTTTTACGTTTGACTTCCAATCAGTCTGTCTCCGCGATGGAAATACGTTTGGCATTGGCCATTTTCAACTGATCTATTACTGCTATGTAATCACTGTACTTTGTTTTTTCGTGCGCTTTCACAGAAATAATCAGTTTATTATTTTCAGCAATTTTGCGCCTTATTTCTTTATTAATATCCCTGGTCTTTATGGGCTCACCACCCAGGAGAACGTACCCTGAGAATTAATCAGGCAATTGAGGATATTATCCTTTTTGATCTCAATTTCCTCACCTTCAGCAGGCAGAATTATACCCAACCCTTTGTCCATATCGATAGTCGTTGTTACCAGGAAGAATATGAGTAGCAGAAAAGCAATGTCTGCCATTGAAGAAGTGGGTATTTCTCCGCCTTTAAAGCGGCGCTTTTTTATCATGGGTAGGGTTTATTTCTTCTTCTTTTTCTTTGTTTCCAGCTCAAATAGATGGTCAACTAGCTGGACGGAATGTTCTTCCATATCTAAGACCAGTTTGTCAATGCGTGAAACAAAGACATTCTGGAAAACCTGGATGATCATTGCTACAATTAACCCAAAAGCGGTTGTCAAAAGGGCTTGTGAAATACCCCCGGCAACAACAGCGGGAGAAATATCATCTGCTGCTGCAATTGCATCAAAAGCATTAATCATACCGGCAACCGTACCTGTAAATCCAAGCATAGGCGCAATGGTAATGACTGCATTCAGCCAGATCATATTCTTTTCCAGAAATGACATTTCCAGCGAACCTGCGTTTTGGATCGCCTTTTCCACCTCAGTGATGCCACGGTGCATCCGTGAAAGTCCGGCGTGAAAAATTTCTGCAACCGGGCCATTTGTCTTTTCGCATAATTCGAGCGTTGCTGCAACACCTTGATCATCTAATGTTGTATTTACATCATCAAAAAACTTTTGCGTATTTATTGATGACATAATCAGCGTATAGAAACGCTCACCTGTAAAAGCAAGACCAAAAGCAAGTGATATGAGAATTGGCCACATGAAAGGTCCGCCGTTAACGAAATATTCGACTAGCATCTAGTCCTCCGTTGTTCTGTTTATTGTTTATTTTCCTCGGAAAAATTGACGCCTAACTTATTAATTCCCTCGGGGAATGTCAAAAAATCCAGCCTTGAAATTTACTGTGAATTATTGATGAAACCAGCGGCTTCATTAAAATATTTTATAGCATCCATGACCTGGCTATCATAGTTTAAACGAATACCGATAGCTTCATCTTTACCCCAATGGGCGCTGGCTATTTCCGATTTTAGCATGTTTAAAATATAATCTTTGTCCAACTCTAATTCTTCTTGGTTCAATTCAATAGTTTCTGAGGAAACGTAATCCAGGAACATCTGGAAATCGCTATCATCCAATACCCAATCGGTCTTGAAACTTTCATAATTATCAAGTTCATCGCGGTGATTACTGGCGTAATTTGATCCCCAGTTGAAAAACGGGCGCATTGTATGGGTAAGCAAACGCTGCGTATTTTTTTGAAGATTCAAATCCCATGTAATATGCTGATCTGGTGTTATACCGCCCCCGCCGTATACAATCCTGCCGGACCTTGTTTTATACTTGGGTTTTAGTTGCTTTAATGAATCCAGGACAGATTCACGATTTTTAATGTATAAGTCTTTGTAATAATTCCGTGTATCCCCATTTTCGTAGGGGCGCTGAATAAGCCGTCCACTGGGGGTATAATAACGGGCAATGGTTACGCGGATTGCTGATCCGTCATTCAAAGGTAATTGCCGCTGAACTAACCCTTTACCAAAACTAGTCTCACCAACGACCAACCCACGGTCCAGGTCCTGTATAGACCCTGCTACAATTTCACTGGCGCTGGCTGATCCGCGGTTGATCAATACAATTAATGGAAAATCCTCACGACCTTTTGTTGGATCTGAAATGAACACTTGTTCCATTTTTTTGCTTTTACCTTTAGTAAAAACTAGTGTGTCTTCTCGGGCAATAAATAAATTACTGATGGCAGCAGCCTGTTCCAGGAAGCCGCCGCTATTGTTTCGTAAATCCAAAATAAGTTTTTTCATGCCACGATTTTCCAGCTGGTTAAGGGCAGCACTCACTTCTTCATCAGTAGTTGCAGAAAACCGTGTGAGCCAAATATAACCCGTTTCAAGATCCAGCATTAATGATGCTCGGACGCTATATATAGGAATATCATCCCGAATAATAGTTACATCAAACTGTTCACCACCGAACCGCCTGATTGTAATATCCACCCTGGTGCCTTTGGGTCCTCGTAGTTTTTTGAAAACATCTTTTTTGGTGATTTCATAAGCGTCTTCGCCATTGATAGCAATAATTTGGTCACCGGGCATAAGACCCCCGCGTTCAGAGGGGCTGTCGGCCACAGGTGAAATTACAGTGATGTAACCGTTCAGGATATCGAATTCGATTCCTATCCCTTGAAAAGAACCTCGAAAAAGTTCATCTATTTCCTCCTGCTGTTTTGCGGCTATATAGGTCGAGTGGGGATCAAGTTTTTCAAAAATACCATGAAATGCACCTTCCATTAGTTCATCCATATCTACATCTTCAAAATAAAGCTGGTTGATATAATATAAAATTTGATTCATGATTTTGAATTTGTCTTCAATGGCGCTGTATGGATTTTTTGAATACAGGATTTGTGACAGTGGAATCAGCGCTAATAATAACACCGTAATAAATGTCATGGTAAAAGGTAATCGTTGAAATTTCTTTTTGTTGTTCATTGTTTTAATTTATAAATAAAGTGAATAAAACAAGCCTGAAACTATAGGCCAAAATAGAACATTGTACGAATGGTCAATCCACGCAAAGACGATTTTGGGGAATCTGATATCTGTTTTCTTCCATTGAGAAACCATTGTCCGTGTCCAATTGTTCCTTGGTTATAACCCAAACTCAACCGTAGCCCTACTCGATCCATAATTTGCCATTTAACTGCAACATATGGTTGAAAGTTGAAGAACGTACCGCTTAAATCTGTTAAACCTCCATATCCATTAACTGGTGTCAGAGTAGTGCTTTGCAAACCGGCTATAACAGAATCTGCCTGATTGCTTGTATATGATGAATCAATATTGTAATACATAATCCCATTTTCTACAGTGCCATAATAATTCGAAAAGAGGCTATTCCACTGGGCCTCTCCCGTGTACTGATCGATACTGACATTAACACGCCCAATTCCCATGAGGGTCCCCCCGGATATTTCCAGGTCTCTGAATATCGGCACAACATACTCCAGCATTACCGCCCCAAGCGTAAAAGAGAATTTGGCATTGATAGTTGGCCTGAAGCTGCCTTCGTAGGCTACAATTTTATCACCATCATTGGCCAATGGAGATGATTCCTGCTGTATACCTGCAGAATCATTGGTCTCTTGGTAGAAATATACATCCATGATATTGCTGATAGAAGATGAACCTATCCCTGCATAACCACCCAAGCGCCAGCGTCCGGCAATGTGAGTAAATCCTTCTCCACCATGTACTATAAACGGAGTTTTGAAATTATCGGTATTTAAACCCAATGCAGACATTTTTGATGAACCTGGAATAGAATCTAAGGTCATATACATTGGACTATAGCCGATGCCGCCGCCATAATAATCCTGGATGGGGTAAAGGTCGCTCTGGGCAAATAAGAGTAAGGGAATGAGATGATTAAAAAGAAAAGCTCTTTTTAGCATGGGTATCCCTTGATATCTTGTTCATGCATTGTTCAATTTATGTTTTCAGACCGCAAAATTCGAAGGGAAATATTCCAGCGAATTTAGACAATTCTATGGGTTATCAAGGCCCTTTTCCTTGTATTTTTCGAGAGTGACAGACTATATTCCTCTTCAGTAGAGGTAAGGGAACACCACTTAAACAGCGATTTGTTATGCGCTGTAAACAACTCCCTGTCCAACAGTTGATTCGAGGTAATACAAAACGGCTATTTAATGAGATTAGTGAAATGGTGTATTTATGCAGTTTTCCTGCACATTGCTATCCATGCGGGAAATATGAATATTAGCGGTCCTTATGATCTAAACAGTAATCGTTTAGATGAAGTATTATTATTTACAACTGCTGTGCTGCGCTACGTGGAAATTCAACATGACGGTACACATTCACCCTTGTGGCAAATAAAACCTGAAGATTATATAATAAAAGATGCATTGATATATGACCTGGATAATGACGGTGATAGTGAATTGATTATTTTAGTCGATTACCTACCCGGATATCGTAAGAACAGTAACAAGTGGCTACATGTATATACGTGGCGGGATTCAGTATTTATTGCCAGGGATTTGGTTATCGATAATGGTGAAGTTTTACATGCCAATAATGCTGATATAGACACATTTTCTGGAATTGTGTCCGCAGCTGTGGGCAGCCCTTATCGCGCGGCTGTTCTGCTGCAGGCAAATGAACAGAGAGAAACTCTTAATGGTAATACAATACATATTCATCTCCCGTTCAATCTGCATAACGGCTTTGGACCTATTTTTACCAACTTTATTAATGTAGATGGGAAACCCTATTTAGTTGTATTCAGCCCGGAAAATGATAGTCTTAAAACTGCATTATTCAGCACAAATAATGAATTTAAAGTGACAAACGACAACTCTTTTCCGTTAAATGGAGCATTAAAGTTATTGGGCTCAGCAACACAAAAGACAGATTTGGATATGGATAGCAGAGAAGAATTACAAATACCTTTTGCCAGCGGGCAAGTAATGACATTGGCCTATTATGACAGCGTTCTTACTTTGACAGAAAGTATATTCAGCGGGGAAAATCTATTTATTTTGCCGGAGAGCACGTCAGCTGAAAATATCAACACAGTAATTACATCAAGGGTGAATTCTGGTATTTATGATCTTTTTATGGCAAAGCCGGAACCAGGGATCACCATTATACCGGAGGACACACTACGTTTAGGCGATACACTGCATTATCAAGCCACAATGGATACAACTACAGGATTTTATAGCTTTCATTGGCTTGCACAACCTCCTGAAAGAGCTTACTTTGATCCTACCTCGGGTTATATAAACTGGATCCCGAAGAGAGAGGATATAGGTGTACATGAATTTAAATTTTATGCTGAGCAGCGGTTGAAAGAAGAACTAGTCTCTGATATAGATGCATTAGGAGACCGCCACCGCATTATGCCGGTAATCGAAGAAGCTGAACACTCCTATGCTATTATTGTTGTAGATACTACAAAACCGCCTATTATTTACACGCCGCCACCCTACGAACCATATATGGTTTTTGTCCATACACCTCCAAAAGAAAAAGGAGAGGACCGCTTTGTTTTCAATGGTGTACCTTCTTTTCATATGTTGGTTGAAGATCATAAACTTCCTAAATATCCATCCGTTTCTCATAACATTAGTGCAAATTTGGGGCAGGTAATTACGAATAAAAATGCTGAATTCTCCTATGTTGCGAGACCAGATAGCATGGATAAAATATCCGTTTTAACATTGAACCATAACTTAACTAATAATGAATTCACTGCCAGTATATCACCTCATGTGGATTCGTTGATCCAAGACCTGGATCCGTCTAACTGGCAATCAAAGTTATCCCATTATCCATCATACCAATTTGAAGGTTTTCCTGAATCGTTGAGACTGGCTGAAGCAGAAAACAGCATTTTGATATATAACAGTGAAAACGAGAAGAAAACAAAAAATAATTCCTATATTTCTGTTCGAACACCGTTAGCGGATAATCGTCACAACCTGTCTATTTATATGCGAGCAATTGAATTGTGGGATATTGCTGGAGAAATTGTCGTAGATAGTATTGGTAATAAAACAGTGAATACAACCATAACGTTTTCAGGTGAATTTCATCCATATAGAATAAATTCGGAAATGTATACAGATGCAGATATCGCCAAACGAGCAAAAGAAATGAAATTTAAAATTTTAGAATTCATGGGTGTTGACAGTGTTGCAGTTGATTCAGTTGCGGTTGATAGTTTATGATGCGAATGATTTCCAAGTTTATCTTGTTGATGGCAATGCTGTCTGGAAAAGATCTGCAAATCATACACATGGAAGGTACATTTGATCTGGACGGTGACGGATTGATTGAATTCGCCGCAGTAGAAATCGGACAAGAGAATGGCCGCTCTGTTTCGATGATCCGTTATTATGAAATCGATGGCGATGGCTACCAACAGCTCAATTGGGAGTTGGCTGCCCCGGACGGCTTATTGGGTAATTTTGTGAATTTGAAACTTGGTGACTTGGATGGCAATGGCTCTCCTGAATTGATCACGGTTATGAATCTAACGGATGAGAACGAAGAGCGCATCCTACACCCCATTGTGTATTACTATCCTTGGGATGGTGAAGGATTCAGCGAATCGCCGGCCAGTACCTTGAACCTTTCAGAACGCAATACATTTTTACGCTGTCATAATTTTGAATTGTTTAACCAGGACGGTGATGATGACCAGGAATTAGTGGTATCGCTGGGAAGTCCAGTAAGAGGTTTGGCTATTGTGGATGTGGATGATGAAGGACAATTGATGGTTACCAGTCGACTGGAACCAGAAAACATGCGCTTTGGGTCGGGATTTGTTTATGCAGGTGTAGTCGACTGGAATAGAGACGGGTTAGATGATATTATCAGTTTTAGCCCTGAAGGGAATGTGCTTAAAGCACAGCCGTTTAAAAATAAAAATGGATCATTTAAAGAAGGACCGGCTACGCATACAACTATTCCTGGCATGAATGGATTTATTGCTCGTTCTGTTGCTGTTACTGATTGGGATGCAGATGGTTTTTTGGATGTAATTACCCCCTTTCAAAGCGGTCATTTGATCGGTCTTACATTATCTGATGCGGGTGTTGCTATAGATGATATTCCCAATGAAGCAGGTCCATTATCAAACATTCAAACCTCTGATTTTGACCAGGATGGGTATAAAGATATTCTCCTTGTGTCAGGTGAAATGAATATGATGACAGTCTCTTTCGGGGCAGAAACACCAGCAGAGAAAACCGAAAGTTATTTTACGCTGACAGTCGATTCTGTGGATATACAGGTCTTTTCAGCTCTCCCCATAGTGTCGAACGGACAGTATATGGGTACGACCATTGCAGCTGGCTGGGATGGGGATGAAACGTCTGTTTTTCTCACAGATCTTGGTTTACCTCCGCCGGTTGATAAACCAACAGTACAAGATACTCAGGCTGAACCTGTTGATCTATTAAAAATATTCCCGGAGATAGCAGGTCGTGGTGCAGGACCCATTTCATTGGGCGCCAAACCTATGAAATCATTAGGACAACCTTTGCCCAAAGGCGTATTGCCAAGGCACGTTTTACCGATCGATCAATTATTTGTCTATTCTATTCCTGAAGATGAAGCCAACCAGTTCTACAGTTTCAGGTGGTTATTACCACCGCCTAAAGGAATGTTCTTCCATTATGAAACACGTTCCATTCAGTGGGTTCCTAACGGTACACAGCTTGGAGCCTATAAACTGGCCTATCATGTGGAAATGAAAGTAGGCGAAGACGTGGAGTTGGAATCGGAAGAGGAAGATTCTCTGTTGACCTATAAGGTTATTCCACACCTGGAAGGATATGATGAGCGGCTGTGGATCTACGTGAATGACACACCCGAATTCATTTCCGATCCTGAAGAAACAGAATTTGTTGCAAAATCATTATTTACATATTCTCCAGTGGTAAATGACCTCAATACTGATGCCAAGATCCAATTCCTTTTGGAAGCTGCTCCCGATGGAATGGAAATGGATTCCAGCGGCGCATTGTATTGGCAGACGGACAGCAGTCATGTGAATATTTATAACGTACGACTGGTAGCCTCAGATGGGTTTGACAGAGCCGCCCAAGAATTCAAACTATTTGCTAGAGCCGGGGTGAAGATATTATCTGAACCGGACTCTATCATTCGAGTGAATGAACTGTTTAAATATCAAGTAGGCGTATGGCGGCCCGATCTGGAACAGGAATTGAAATATAAAATGCTCTATCACCCGGAAGGGATGTCCATTTCAGAAACAGGAAATATTGAATGGACACCTGCCGTAGCACAGATAGATTCCCAGAATTTTGCTGTGGCGGTGAACCATGGTGTAGCAGCTGACACACAGGAAGTAACCTTATACGTGAACCATCCACCAGTGATCGACGAAGCTCCACCACCGATGAACAAAGTAAATTTGGGCTATGCATGGGATTTTCAGCTTGAGGTTAATGATCCAAATGTGAATGCTGAACTTACTTTTACCGCTGTTGAAATGCCGGAAGGAATGCGCATGGATCCATTCACCGGTCGTTTGCGATGGGAACCTACCCGTGATGAAATGGACTTTGGTCTTTTAAAGATCGAGATTGACGATGGCATGGATGTCAGGACGGTAGAAGCTAATTTTTTTATCAATGCACCCATAAAGCTCGTATCCATTCCTGTTATGAAAGCCACGGTAGGTCAGCAGTATAAGTACAAGATCATGACCACCGATCTGAACAAGGGAACACTCCTGCCCTATGCACACCTTGTAAAAATCGAGGACATAGAAATGATACGCATCTATGCCGTGAATATCGCCGACGACGTCTACCGGGAAAACGTGGATCGCTATATTGGCGATTGGAACGCGACTGAAGTGGTATATCAAACGGGACAGGGTGAAATGGATTCTGAAGAATTCAGCCGTCTGAATTTGAAGCGTTATGTGCACTCTATTTTTTGGGAGGACGATCGGCTGATTATCATCATCGAAGAAAAAGATGATCGGTCCGTAAGTGTTAAAGATGCTCTATGGGAATTTTTCCAAGGATCAAAAGGGAAGCCTCCAAAAGTTATTGTAGAACGAAGAAGCACCATTCGCTATACATTAGAAGAATTCCCGGACGGTATGGAAGTAGACGAGTTTACAGGAACACTGTTGTGGACCCCGGGTAAAGATCAGTACGATACCTATCCCATAAAACTAGTGGTGTCTGACGGATATACCAAAGATGAACAGTCATTTGATCTCTATGTGAACCATCCAGCAACCATCGTGTCCCAAGCGCCGAAAGCGGCCTTGGTGGAAGAAATGTATAAATACCAAGTACAAGTGGAGGATAAGAATTCAGACGCAGAGCTCCATTATGAATTGGTCAAAGGTCCCCAGGGAATGCAGATGTCCAATACTGGAAAACTGGTCTGGATCCCTAAAGCATCCCAGGTGAACAAGCACGAATTTGAAGTCAAGGTGTCTGACGGTTATCATGAAGACACTCAGCGCGGAAAGGTCTTTGTCAACATACCTCCGTCTGTGGTTTCCAAGCCCAAACCAGTAGGATTGACGGGATATGAGTATCGGTATAAGATTATTGCGGAAGATTTGAATAACGACAAGGTTTCTTTCCGCTCCATACGTTTGCCTAAATATGCATCATTCAATAAAAAGACCGGACTTTTCAAATGGAGACCTCGGAACAATCAACGAGGGCCTCACGATGTGATCATTACTGCCATTGATGAACGGGGAGCCACCACAAGTCATCAATTCCAGATCCATGTATTTGAGAACCCCGATGCCCGCCGATTTGTTAACACAGGCTGGCCTCTCATGCTCACTTTTGTGGGCGTCATGTTCGCCTGGGGCGTTGCCCAGTTTTAAATAAGGTCAGTTAATTAAGTATAATAAATCAGCCTGATCTTTTTCTGATAATCCAATATCAACTTTTATAGCAAAAACTGGTAGATCATTTAATCCTTCCAGTTTAGCCAAGTCTTTTTCTGTTGTAATGATAGCCGTTGCTTCTGCAGATAAGAAGACTTCCCTGATCACTTCCAAGTCTGTGTCTGAATATTCAGCATGGTCATCATGACGAAAATGGTGAACATAATCCATCCCGGTTTCATCCAGTATTACTTCAAAACTGTCTGGATCCCCAACTCCCGATACCGCCACCGCAGGCTGATTGATATCTTCTATTGGTTTAGTGGTCCCATCCATTCCGATCAGATCACTTGCTGGTACCAATTCTGACATGAATGTAAGTGAACATTTTTTAGATACGGTTTGGATCAGTGATTCCTTTGGAGGTGTCAGGTTTGTTTTCGTAAAGATCGTTATATCCGCCCGTTTTACATTTCCCAGCGGTTCCCGGAGTAGGCCATAAGGCAGAAGACGGGGATTATGATTATTGCTGTTCATCAGTACAATATCCACATCCCGAAATACACGGCGATGCTGAAAGGCATCATCCATAATAATAATGTCCGGATTGAATTCATTGCAAATGAATTGCCCACCACGATAGCGGTTCTCATCCACCACCACCGGTACTTTCCCCAATTTATTAGCTATCATAAAAGGCTCATCGCCACCCTCGTCCAATGATGTTTTTATTTCATTTCCGTTACTGACTACCAGGGTTCCTTTGGATTGTCTTTTATACCCCCGGCTTAATATTGCAACTGACTTTCCCTGTTCCGCTAAAATGTTTGCTAATAAAATGACAAAAGGTGTTTTTCCTGTACCACCTACAGATAGATTACCCACACTGATGACCTTACAAGGCAATTTTCGGGAAACAAAGAAACCGATGTTATAAAAGAAATTCCGCCAAAAGATAAGCAGCCAATAAAAGAACCCTAATGGCCATAGCAGAAAACGATATTTTTTCAGCGAATGGATATCAAATTCCTGCACGTTTCATGGCCTCCTGCTCCAACCTGTCCAACTCTAACTTTAATTTTGAAGAGCATTCATTAAAATTATCATTTTCAGAAAATGTCATGGGGTCGCCGATCAAAAGATGAATTTGTCCAAAGGGTTTTACCACATAAAACGTATCCCAATTGGTTGGTTTCCAATGTTTTGAGGTAGCGCTTCCAACTGGTAAAATAGCTGCACCCGTACGCATAGCAGCTTTTATTGTCCCAGGTTTTAGTTCTTTGGCCGGACCTTTTGGTCCATCGGGCGTAATAAACACAAGCGAACCTTTTTTATTTAATACATTTACAATTTTCATATAGGCTTCTCGACCGCCATCCGAACTTGATCCCCGAATGGGTATATAACCTAATTTTATAGCAATTCGTGAAATGATTTCTGCATCCCCGTGTTTTCCCGCCACACCATAGGGCTGTTTATCCGCCACATACATATATCCGGGTAATAGATTTCCATGCCAAATGGCAAAAATGATAGAGCGTCCTTCTGCTCTCAATTTTTCAATTTGCCCATCGCCTTCAATATGCCAGCGACTGGTTCCATACAAGAATTTCAAGATCCATTTCCCAAAAACTACCCCCAGAAAAAATAAAATCTTTTTCTTCATATTTTTATCCGCGTTAAGATAGTTTCTGCGGCTCGTTCGTAGGCACCGGGAATTCCCAATGTCCGTCGTATCTTTTCATAGCCACGAAGCATGTTTTTTCTTTCCGGAGAATCGTTCAATAAGGGTTGAACAGCATCGGCAAGATTAGCCGGGGTCATGTCCTTTTGCAAAAATTCTGGAACCACCCTTTTACCTACAATGAGATTGCTCATGGCAGCGAAAGGGACGTTGGTCAAATGTTTTGCGAGCCACCAACTTCCTCCAGACATTTTATAACTTACCACCGCCGGTATATCATGCACGGCAGATTGGAGTGTGGCTGTTCCAGAGGACGTAAGGACAGCCGTTCCGTATTCAAGGCATAAGCGGGTATCACTTTCTTCCACTGCCCAATGAACTGGAATATTACCCAGATCCACTTGGGGTGCTTTTCCCACGATCACTTGCAGATCATTGTCAAGCAAAGAAACAGATTGTTCAAAGATCGGTAAGTGATTATCGA
>Ga0066860_10000935_pt1 | contig 13158 bp, 8 predicted proteins | sample ETN07SmetaG_FD_65601 | JGI IMG/M metagenome (GOLD analysis project Ga0066860, IMG submission 65601) | Marine microbial and viral communities from oxygen minimum zone, Eastern Pacific Ocean - ETNP2014F14-07SV275 | ecosystem: Environmental > Aquatic > Marine > Oceanic ... | reverse complement strand
CATCAAAGTTTTTTACAATAATAGTGGAATATTAACGGATGTCACTGAAAAATACGGCCTTCAAAATACTATGGGCTGGTGGAATACATTAGCTGCAGGAGATTTTAATGAAGATGGATTTATTGATCTTGCCGTTGGTAATCTGGGTTTGAACTCATTTCTGAAAACGTCTGAGGAAAGACCAATACAGTTATTTATTAATGATTTTTCCGGAAATAATAAACAAGAGCAAATACTTACATATTTTAATGGAACCCAATCGTATCCTTTAGCATCCATGGATAAATTTATTGATAATATTCCCTATTTACGGGAAAAGTATATTAAATATGCTGATTTTGCCGGTGAAGCGATTGAGGATATTTTTGACCAGGATCAGTTGAAAGCATCCGAAATAAGAAAAGTAGTAGAATTTGCTTCAGTTGTATTAATGAATAGTGGCAATGAAACATTCACCATAAAAACACTTCCTATTGAGGCACAGTTCTCTCCAATCTATGCAATTTTGATCGATGATTTCGATGGAGACGGATTTCAAGATTTACTAATGGGTGGCAATTTCAGTGGTGTGCCTCCTGATTTGGGCAGGTATGATGCCAGCTATGGAAGTGTATTGCTCGGTGACGGTACAGGAGCATTTACAACGACCCCAATTCAAAGTAGTGGCTTTGTAGTTACCGGAGAGATTCGTCAGATGAAAAAAATAAAAACCCCTAATAGCCAAAACCAGATTTTGGTTGCCCGAAACAACAACACTGTAGCCATATTTAACCAATTAAAAAATAAATGACGGGCTCAATTATAAAAACAACGCAAAACCTCAATTGAAATGACTTACAATATAGGATTGGATTAATCTATGCCAGTATTCAAACTTCATCCCATCGATATAACCATTATCGGTATTTACATTGTATTTGTAGTATGGTTCGGTTTTCGGATAGGTAAAAAACACAAATCTGCTGAAGACTATTTCCTTGCCGGCCGATCAATGATTTGGCCGTTTATTGGAGTTTCGTTATTTGCTTCGAACATCTCCAGCACAACCTTGATCGGGTTAGCGGGGGATGCGTATAGTACAGGTATTTCAGTCTTTAATTATGAATGGTTTGCAGCCGTTATTCTGGTGTTCTTTGTCATATTTATTTTACCTTTTGTTTTAAAATCACAGGTCTATACAATCCCGGAATTTCTTGAGCGTCGTTATGATGGTCGTGCCAGAACATATTTTTCAATCCTTAATTTATTTTTAAATATTATCGTGGATACAGCAGCCAGTTTATACGTGGGCGGATTGATGCTTAAACTCATTTTCCCGGATATACCCATGTGGCAGACCATTGGTGCTCTTGCGATAGTGGCGGGCATTTATACAATTGCGGGAGGCTTGGCTGCTGTTATATATACAGATGCGATTCAGACTGTTATGCTACTCCTTGGTTCAGTTATTATGTCAATTTCTGCTTTTTCAAAAGTTGGCGGATGGGAGGCTATTACCACTCAAGTTTCGCCAGAAATGATTAGTCTTATCAGACCATTGGATGACCCCGGTGTCCCTTGGCTTGGGCTGTTCACCGGCCTGCCGTTGTTGGGGGTATATTTCTGGTGCAACAATCAATTTATGGTACAGCGTATATTAAGTGCCAAAAATTTGTGGCATGGTCGCATGGGAAGCCTATTTGCCGGCTTACTTAAACTGCCAGTTCTGTTTATAATGGTGTTACCCGGAACTGCAGCAATCTTACTATATCCAGGATTGGAGCGAGCAGACTTGGTCTATCCCACCCTCATGTTTGATTTGCTGCCCGTCGGTTTACTGGGATTGGTCATGGCTGGTTTTATTGCTGCATTAATGTCGCAAATAGACTCTACATTGAATTCCGCATCTACATTGGTCACAGTGGATTTTGTTGCCAAGGCTAAACCGGATCTTTCACAAAACCAACTGATGAAAGTGGGTCGGTGGGTGACTTTGATTTTTATGGTGTTAGCTGCACTTTGGGCTCCACAGATAGATAAAATGGGCTCAATCTGGAAATATTTGCAGAGCGTATTATCTTATACCGTCCCGCCTGTTGTTTCCATGTTTTTAATCGGCACTTTCTGGAAACGGGCCAATGCCCATGGTGCTTTTTTGTCCATTGTAGTAGGTGTCCTGCTGGCAGTCGTTTTCTTTTATATGAATGAAATTGCCGGAATTATAAATATTCATTTTTTATACATAGCTCCTATATTATTTGTAGTTTGTTCTACTTTTCTTGTTGTTGGGAGCCTTTTGACGCCATCACCCAATGAAAAACAGGTAAGCCAATTAACTTGGACCAAAGCATTTTACCATTCAGAAACCGCAGAACTGCAACTATTACCCTGGTATAAAAATTATCGTATACTTTCAACTGTACTGATGGTGATAACTTTAGCTCTGGTTGGATTGTTTTGGTAATGACTGCGCATAAAGGTTTATTTTTTTTGAATGAGTGCTAAATATATTTTAGCCCTGGATCAAGGCACCACAAGTTCCAGGGCAATCCTGTTTGACCAGACAGGTGGGATCAAGGCATTAGCGCAGAAAGAATTCCAGCAAATTTTTCCCCAGGCTGGCTGGGTGGAACATGATCCATTGGAAATATGGTCAACGCAGTTGCAGGTAGCAATTGAAGTTCTGGACGGTGTTGAAAAAAGGGATATTGCTGCAATCGGTATCACAAACCAGCGGGAGACGACGCTGATATGGGATAAAAATAGCGGGGAACCTATTTACAATGCCATCGTCTGGCAGGACCGGCGTACTGCCAATATAACGGATCGATTAAAAAAAGAGGGACAGGAACCATTTTTCCAGTCAAAGACCGGGTTGGTCTTAGACCCCTATTTCTCTGGCACAAAAATCACATGGATCCTGGAAAATGTAGAAGGAGCTCGTGAGAAGGCAGAACAAGGTAAACTGGCTTTTGGCACTGTCGATTCCTGGCTCATATGGAACCTTACCGGTGGGAAGCATCATATCACAGATGTTACCAATGCATCCAGGACCCTACTGTATAATATCTATGAACTAGACTGGGATGACGAACTATTGGATATTCTCAACATCCCTAGATCAGTACTGCCTGAAGTACACTCCAGCAGTTCAGTTTATGGATCAACTGTAAACAACTTATTTGGTTCTGAAATACCAATTAGCGGAATCGCTGGTGATCAGCAGGCCGCTCTTTTTGGGCAGAACTGCATTGAACCAGGTATGGTTAAGAATACATATGGTACCGGCTGTTTCATGCTTATGAATACTGGAAAGGAGGCGGTCAAATCAAATCATAATCTCCTTACAACCATTGCCTGGCAACTGGAAGGCAAAGTGGAATATGCATTGGAAGGAAGTGTTTTCATTGGCGGCGCAATTGTACAATGGTTACGCGACGGTCTTGGAATAATTCAATCTTCATCAGAGGTTGAAAAAATTGCAGCACAGGTAGATGATACGGATGGTGTATACTTGGTACCTGCTTTTTCAGGATTGGGCGCTCCCCACTGGGACCCTCATGCCCGGGGAACCATTGTAGGCATGACCCGCGGTACAACGAGTGTGCACATTACCCGAGCGGCACTTGAATCTATTGCCTATCAAAGCGTTGATCTATTAAAAGCCATGGAAGCTGACTCTGGAATCCAGTTGAAACAATTAAGAGTGGATGGAGGCGCTTCAGTCAATAATCTTCTAATGCAATTCCAGGCAGATTTATTGGGTGTTCCGGTCATCAGACCACAAATAACAGAAACCACAGCACTGGGTGCCGCATATCTGGCTGGACTGGCTATTGGCTTTTGGAAAGACCAAAATGCAATATCTGAACAATGGGTAATTGAAAAGAAATTTGATCCGATTATGTCTAAAAACAAGGTAAAAACACTGTATTCCAACTGGCTGAATGCCGTAGAAAAGGCAAAGGAAAAAACGTATTATGATTGATCTATTTATTATTTTGGCTTTTATAGCGTATTCGATATCAGCCGGTTTCCGGGCCAGATCAAAAGCATCAAAAAGTCTTGAAGAATACTTCTTAGCTGGAAAAACCCTTACCGGCTGGAGAGCTGGTTTAAGTATGGCGGCTACCCAGTTTGCTGCTGATACACCACTTTTGGTCACGGGGCTGATTGCCACTGGTGGAATCTTTTTGCTTTGGCGGTTATGGATATACGGTATTGCTTTTTTGATGATGGGTTTTATTTTTGGCGCGTCTTGGCGCCGGGCTGGTGTATTGACGGATGCAGAACTAACAGAAATTCGATATAGCGGGAAAGGGGTATTACCACTGCGGGTACTCAAGGCAGTTTATTATGGTACCGTCATTAACTGTATTGTACTTGCCATGGTGCTGGTAGCCGCTGTTAGGATATCTGAAGTTTTTCTTCCCTGGAATGAGTGGCTGCCGCCAGGACTATATGACCTTTTACTCACAATTACCAGGGATCTGGGATTATCCATTGGCGGCATTTCCACAACAATAGATCCAGCCATTATTACTACAAATAACTTGATCAGCATTTTGCTGATCATGGGTTTCACGGCACTGTATTCCACAACAGGCGGTTTAAGAAGTGTTGTGGCAACAGATCTAATGCAATTTGGACTGGCCATGGTTGGTACCTTGATTTACGCATTTATAATAGTTGATCATGTTGGAGGTCTTGAGGTCATGGTGGAAAAAATAGGTGATATCTATGGCTCTGAACTGGCAGGGCGGCTGCTTTCTTTCGGACCACCGGGCGGTGAAATGCTAATGCCGTTTCTTATCATTATTGGTTTGCAGTGGTTTTTCCAAATGAATAGCGATGGGACGGGATATTTGGCCCAGCGTACAATGGCTTGTGCCACGGACAAAGACGCGCGAATCGCAGCATTGGTTTTTACTTGGATGCAGGTTTTTCTCCGCAGTGTGATCTGGATGATAATTGGCGTAGGGTTGTTGGTGATTTATCCTTTTACTCCCGAGATTGCAGCTGGAGATCAGTTCGCTGCTTCCAGGGAAATTCTTTTTGTCACGGGGATTGATGATCTCCTGCCTGTAGGGATTCGCGGTATAATGCTTACCGGTTTACTCGCTGCCTTGGCTTCTACAATTGATACCCACTTGAACTGGGGAGCAAGTTATTGGAGCAATGATGTGTATAAAAGGCTGATCTGTAATCACTGGCTGAGCCGTGAGCCGAAAAACCACGAATTGGTTTTGGCTGCAAGGGTTTCGAATATAGCCATTATAATCATTGCCCTGATTATTATGGCCAATCTGGGATCCATACAGACCACCTGGTTTCTTTCCTTGCTTTTTGGTGCCGGTATGGGTTCTGTTCTGGTTATGCGCTGGCTTTGGGAGCGAATTAATCTTTATTCTGAACTGGCGGCCATGGTAGTTTCTTTGATTCTTGCTCCTATTTTGCTGATTGCAACCAATGCAGGATGGATCATGGATGCAGAATGGGTCCGACTAAGCTTAATGGCAATCTGTTCAACAGTGGCTGCAGTTGCAGTCACATATTTTACACCAAGCACCAATGAAAATATTCTTATTTCATTTTACAAACAGATCAAACCGGTTGGTTTTTGGCAAAAAACCGCTACGCTTGCGAATGATAACCCCTTTCAGCCCCAAAAGGATTTTATTCAGGAACTAAAAACAACATTCCTTACTGCATTATCCCTGTTTCTGATGCTAATTGGAACGGGGAAACTATTGATCAGGCTGCCTGGTGAATCAAGTCTGTTAGCATGGGGATGTATTATTGTAGCGGTCGTTTTGATACGGACTTGGTGGAGAAATTCACTTGTAGGAAGAATTAATCCCTTTTACGCAAAAAAACAATAATTAGTATTTTCAGCGTAAGAGTGTAATAATTATATTATTGTAAATAGTCTAGATATGGACTTTGCAAATTCAGGATTGTGTCTAGCAGTTGCTCAGCAGCGCCAACATTATCGACTACAGGATCAGCCAATAATGCCAGCAGGGCCACATCTTTTGATTGCTCAAGTATAGCTGTAGTGGTTAATTCAATAACACTGACCTGGTTCATCAGCAATGTAGAGAAACTTTTAGGATAATTTTCCAGCTTCATTCCTGTGACTCCGTCTTTGTTAATAAGTGCAGGAACCTCTATTACGATACCATCCGGTAGGTGTTTAATAAAGCCTTTATTGGGAACATTTACCGCCGATTCTTCAAAATTTAAATCAGCATATATGCCTTCTAATATTGGAACAATTCTCTCACGCATATTTCCATCTATCTTAAAATTATCTCCATATGTTTCTACAGAAAAAAATGTTAAACACTTCTTTTTGTATTTATTATAAAAATCCAAGATGCCTTCATGATCCACAACGCTATAAGCCCACTGTAGATATTCACCAAGATGACTGTCTGTTGTAATTGGCAAATAATTGTAACGGTTAAAAAGTTCAAAGAATAAACCTCTTTCAGCACCAGGTTTGGAAACCTGCCCGTCCCAGGTATTAACAAAATTTTTGAAATATTCTGGTACTTTTTCTCTTATATCCGGGTAGGCATCTTTTCCAGTGTCTTTATACCAGGCCTCTGTCAAAATACTGAAATGATTCAGCCCTCCAGCTTTTATTCCAATGTTTGAAAAGGGTGTATTTAACATTTCTGGTAAATGGCGTTCCATGGATGCAATCTCGTGACACAAACCCGTAAATTTTAATTCAGGGTACTTGGTAGTTACCGTATGGCAGATCCGCTGCATGGGATTGCTAAAGCTAAAAACAAAGGCATCCGGGCAAATCCTGGTTATATCTTCACAAATATCCAGTATTGGAGGAATGATTCTCATAGAATGAAACATACCGCCCGGACCTCCATTTTCGCCAAATACTTGTTTTATTCCATTTTGTAGAGGAATCTTCCAGTCTTGTTCCCATAATTCAAACCTATCACCAACCTCGATAGAGATTATACAGTAGTCTGCGCCTTGTAGTGCCTCTTTTCTAGAGGTATGAGCTTGAATGTCGAAATCTAATTTGAATTTTTCTTTATATTGATTAGATATTTTTTCAGTTTGATGGAGGTTTTTTTCATTTATATCATGAAGAACAATAGTGCTACCCTTAAAAATTTTTGAATTAAAAATATCACCCACTGTACCCAATCCAAAGTTTGTGCTACCTGCGCCAATTAATACAATCTTCTTGTTCATTAAATTTCTTCCTTATTGGTTATTACAGTTTTTTCATTCTTAAAAAGGTATTTTGGTGTAATGCGATTCCTTCCTCTATAAAAATAGTTTGATTGGCCGGTATATCCTTAAATATTTCTACTATACCACTGGGCCAAATAACCTCAATATTTTTTACTATGTTATCTGTCCCAAGACCAAAATGCAATTCCTTTGCATGCATAGAGAAATAACTCTGCCCGGAGACAAGTGATTTTGTTTGAGTACTTGTTGAAGTAGAAATTTTTATTTTTGCACCAAATCCATCTCTATTTGATTTTGTACCAGCTATTCGAATTTTAATCCAGTTGTAATCCGTTTTGGACTCATTATGAAATAAAATTCCTTTCCCTTGGTTTTCATCAGAAATTGTTTCCCCTTTTCCATTTTCGATTTGCTGACCGTTGACTGTAATATAACAATCAACCTTACCATCATTATCATAATCGGCAAAACATACACCGCGATGAATGCGTTTTCCGGGCGCTAATATTCCTGATGATTCAGAAATATCAGAAAACCCGCCATTACCATCGTTATCAAATAGCAAATTAAATTGACGATTATCTCCGCTCACGGAATTTAAATGACCATTGGCAAAAAAGAGGTCCAGGTCACGATCATTATCTAGATCGAAAAGGGCCGGTGCCCAGCTGACTTTTGGCCAAGTCAGTTTATGAACCATTGGAGAATCAAAATCATGAACAAAGATAGCATTACGTAATTGGCCATCATTCTTGGTTTTGTTGTCCACCAATGTAGCGATAATGTTGACCTCCGATGAATAATTCGTATAGATTAGGTCCAATAGATTATCGTTGTTGATATCCCCAACAGCGATACCCATGCTGCCGTCTGTGGTGCCCAAGCCGCTGGGACCTGAGAAAGGTTTAAAAGTGCCATTCCCACGGTTCAGATATAAGCCATTAGCATCCGTATCGTTGGCTACAAAGACATCCGGATAACCATCATCATTAAAATCGTGGAACAATACCTGCATTGATTTTCTAGATGCATCATCCAATCCTTTTGTTGATGACGTGATGTCAGAGAAAGTTCCATCACCATTATTTTGATATAATGTATTTGGGAGCCCACCAAAATCCATAGGAAATCTTAAATTAGTTTTTCGGGGCCGACGAGTGAAGTCAACATACCCAGCCACATAAAGATCTAAATCTCCATCGATGTCATAATCACCCCATGTTGAACCACCATACCACCTATCCTTGATACCATCAGGGAATGCAGTTTTACTTATATCCGTAAAACTTTTATCACCGTTATTTCTAAAAAGTTTAAAGTTTCCATAATTCGTAATAAATAAATCCGAATCGCCGTCATTATCATAATCTGCAACAGAAATTGCCATTCCTTCGCCCTCATCTTCAGCCCCTGATTTTTCCATTCGTCTGAATCTTCCATCTCCTGTATTTTCATACAGTATATTCGTTATTTCTTTCGGACCCTGACAATTAATTAAATACAAATCCCAGTCACCGTCATTATCAAAATCCAGCCACGCCCCGCCGGAACCGTTCATTTTTATCAAATGAACATTGGCAAACTCATTCATCGTCATGAGCCGGTTGTTGGATTTCCAAAATTCTTTTTCTTCCTTAAAGACAAGGCTAAGTTCTTCATTTGTGGCTGCGCCGACCACTGAAGGTCCGATTTCACACCAACGGGGCCTTGGAGCGTAATGAATAAAATCAATTCCAGACTCTTCCGTTTTATCCGTCATAAAAATGGGTGAAATAGATTGACTGGATATCAAGCTATTCATTAAAAATGTTAAGTAAATATATATTGATGATTTAATCATGGATTGGAAACGATCATTTTAATGTTAGTCGAAGATGGAATTTACCAAACAACTGGTTTATTGGTTTCTTAAAAAAGGAGCCAGATTCTGTCAGGGCTTAGTGGATATCCAATTTAATTAAATAGCTGATCTGGAGAATCGTTAAGTGAGAATTTATGAATCATAGCGTAATCCAAAACCAAAGGGGAAAAGGGGATCCTTGGAATCGTAAGGTAAATCCTCCATTTGATTCTCTACGGCTTCTTGTGAAGAAGGTATTTCAAACGGTAGCTTCCCTGAAGGGTTAAAGCGGCCAAAAACAATTTCCAGAAATATTTCATCTTCTGTCCCAAAATCAGCGAGCAGGGACTCTGTTTCTTCGGCAATTTCAGTAATAATTGCAGGGCGTTCAAGTGTTATGCCAACCACAGACGGTTTTTGTTCGACTTGTCTTAGTATTTTCTTTTTTTCCGCTTCATTAAAATACAATCGGCCTTGGTGAAAAAACGCTTCTAACATGTAGTCACTTCTTTCGTCATAAGGTGTTTTCAAGCGTGTAATAAATACATCAGCAGCTTCAAAGGAATTAACAACCGTTCCAAATCGTGATGCGACCGTTGGATTTATATTTTCAACATAAATTTTTATGCCCTCCTTCAACGGTAATAGGTTTTCATTTTTTAAAAGGACCGTTGATTTTTTCTGAGCAAGTTTGCCTTTTTGTACGAATTCATCATTTCCTACCAAGGAAACAGCATAATCAACATCAACAAAAGGATTATCAAATAAGCCCAGTCGAAATTTATCCCGGAGAAGTCGACGAACACTTTCGTTAATGCGAGATTCAGAAATTTGTCCGGATTTGACAAGTTCAACGATTAATTCAGGTGACGATTCACCTCCAAATTGATCACACCCAGCATTCAGTACTTTTTTTGTCCGTTCTAAGGGCGTTAAGTGTTCGACACCCCAAGCTCTGCCATGATCAATTCCCGAATCGGTTATAATATTCCAATCGGTACAGATGATGCCTTCGAAGGCATATTTATCTCGCAGTAAACCAGTGATGATTTCTCTGTTAAAACTAAATCCAACATCTTCACTTGTTTGTCCAACCGGAATTCCATAATAAGGCATGATCTGTGCAGTATTGGCCTGGAAAGCGCCTTTTTCAAATGGAATTAAATGGTAATCAAAATTATCGCCAGGATATACCTGTTCTTTCCCGTAAGGAAAATGAGGATCTTCGCCATTATATTGTGGACCGCCTCCGGCAAAATGTTTTGTCATACACAAAACACTTTTATAATCAATCGTATCTCCCTGAAAACCGAGTATATATGCTTTTGTCATTTTTGCCGAGAGTTCGGCATCTTCTCCAAAAGTGCCTGCGATGCGGCCCCACCTAGGCTCAGTAGCCAGGTCTGCCATTGGACTCAGGGCCAATCGAATACCGACTGCAGTATACTCTTGTCGAGCAATATCCCCAAATTCTTGAACAAGCAGGGTGTCTCTAGTGGCTGCGAGCCCGAGGGCTGTTGGCCAGTGGGAAAAATCTTCTGTATAAACATTCGCACCAGGATTTTCACCAGGACCGTGTCGGGGATCTGTGGCGATGGTAACAGGAATTCCTAATCGAGTCCGTTCGGCCATTTTCTGAATATTATTATTCCAGGTTGCCAAAATTTCTACCGGTAGGTTTTGGATTATGTTGAAGTGATTCATTTTTAGACTTGCAACCATTTCAGCATTCTTTTTGAGGAAAAATGAAAAGAAAACAGTCATTCTGTCAGCAAAGAGGATAGGCTTTTCCATAGTTGAACCATCGGATTTCATCCCGATCATAGTGATAAACATTAGACCGGCTTTTTCCTCAAGTGTCATTTGCGAAAGTAGATTCTCAACTCGTTCCTCAATGGGAGCATGTCGGTTTTCATAAATGTCTAGTCTATCGTTTTTGTTGAGATCTCTGTATTGAATAGAATTATGAACTTGTGTTGGAGCTTCTGGTCCGAGCATACTCAGATATGTTTTTGCTTGGAGATGCCAGCGAAATTGGAAATAAGAAAATATACAGATGGCAATGAAAAGTAGTATTAATAAAAACCATCTAATTGATTTAAAAATTTTCTTCAAATGAAAAATTAATTAATTCTTATTAAGAAACATCAGAAATAATTATTTAGGGAATTTTTTAATAGCTTATAGTAACATTGAAGTATATTAGGACCAATGACTTATCTTGTCATCAATACTTTTTACCAAACTTTCTATAGAAATTCGATCTTGAACTTGCGTATCCCTATGCCGAAGTGTAACCGTATTATCCTCGAGAGACTGGTGGTCAACGGTAATGCCGAAAGGTGTTCCTGCTTCATCCTGCCGATAATAGCGTTTTCCAATGGAGCCCTGCTGGTCATATAAAACTTTAAAGTGAACTTTTAATTCATCGACAATTTTTCCAGCCAATTCAGGTAATCCATCTTTTTTAACCAATGGGCAAATCACCGCTTTTATAGGAGCTAATCGTGGATGCAGTTTCATGACAGTTCGATTATTTTCAGTATCTTCCCAGTAAGCATCTGCAAGAACAGTAAGAAGCATCCGATTGAGGCCTGCGGATGTTTCAATAATGTAAGGGAAATATTTTTCATTGGCTACTTGGTCTGAATACTGCATATTTTTTCCTGAATATTCCTGGTGACGCTTGAGGTCAAAGTCTGTTCTGTTGTGAACACCTTCAATTTCAGACCAGCCAAAAGGAAATTCATATTCAATGTCCCATGCTTCTTTAGCATAATGGGCCAATTCTCCTGCACCATGTTGATTAAATCGTAAGCGCTCCTTTTGAATTCCTAACTGTTCAGTATAAAAATTAAAACGCTCATCTTTCCATGCTTTCAATTCATCATCATCAGTACCCGGTTTAACAAAATACTGCATTTCCATTTGCTCAAATTCCCTGGTGCGAAAGATGAAATTCCTGGCGACGATTTCATTACGAAATGCTTTTCCAATCTGGGCAATTCCAAAAGGCACTTTCTGGCGCATTGCTCCCTGGACCAATAAATAATTCACATAAATACCCTGCGCTGTTTCCGGGCGCAAGTAGGCGATGGACCCTTCATCTTCCACAGGTCCTATCTGGGTTTTGAACATGAGATTAAATTGGCGGGGGTCAGTTAATTTTCCTGTTGTGCCGCATGTGGGACATTGGATGGAGGACCAGTCCACCGACTCAAGATTTCCATCAGTTAATTCATCAGCACGAAAACGAGCTTGACACTGCTTGCAATCTACGAGAGGATCATGGAATTCAGCTACATGACCAGAGGCTTCCCAAATGCGGGGGTGCATGAAGATGGCACTATCTAACCCGACAATATTCTCATGGAGTTGGGTCATGGAACGCCACCATAATTGAGCAATGGCATTTTTTAAGGCAATACCTAATGGACCATAATCGTAAACAGCTCCAAAACCGCCATAAATTTCTGAACTCTGGAAAATGAATCCACGGCGCTTGCATAAAGAAACAATCTTATCCAGTGAATGTGACGTTTCAGCCATTAGTCCAAATCCTGCAGTTCTTTTTCAATTTGTTCATTGTATGGTATTGATGACTCTTCTTGGTGCGCTGTCTGTGACTTTTCAATGATTTTACGGGGTGTACGAAGATACAATCCTAATACAGTTAACGCTGCAATGGCAATGATTACTGGGGCGATCCAAGCCATTATATTAAACCCCTGAGCTACAGGTATTGCCAGTATTCTTTCGCCGTAGACCTGAACAAAATGATCTAAGACTTCCTGTTTTGTTTCCCCATCTGCAACCAGGAGTCTTATTTTAGTTTCCAACTCTTTATTGCCATGGTCAAACACTGTACCGCTCCAGCAGCAGGGCGCCATGAGACTTTGTTCTAAATCAATGATTAATTCTTCATTTTCCTGAGCAGCTGCAAGTAGTGATACGAAAATAATTATCCAAAAATGTTTCATTTCTTTTTGCGCCGCCTGCGTTTTGCCGGACCTTTTTCCCGGCGGGCATTAATGAGGCCAACAGCTGTGTCCAGATCAATTTCATCCGGAGATATATCCTTTGGCAGCGCAGCATTGAATTTTCCA
>Ga0066860_10000928_pt1 | contig 13203 bp, 10 predicted proteins | sample ETN07SmetaG_FD_65601 | JGI IMG/M metagenome (GOLD analysis project Ga0066860, IMG submission 65601) | Marine microbial and viral communities from oxygen minimum zone, Eastern Pacific Ocean - ETNP2014F14-07SV275 | ecosystem: Environmental > Aquatic > Marine > Oceanic ... | reverse complement strand
CCGCTTGAGTACCGCTCAGAGGACCAGATTGCCTTCGAGACGTGCAGCACGGCCTGCAGCCGGGAAACCGGCGGGCAACGCGGTCGTCGAATTGCCCAAAGATAGCTCCAGCCCGATTTTTGAGCAACCTCGGCGTTGGCCGGCTGCGGCCTTCGGCAGCATTTCGCTGTCGTGAGATTGAAGATTGGATCACCTATATCCTCGATGATCGAGCAATCCAGGCGAGGCTTTTTGAGCGTCAATCCTGCTGAAAATCGCACCTTCGCAATCAGAGGTGCAGGATATTTCGCAGCCCGGTCGCAATGCGTTTCTCTTAGGGAGTGACGCCATACAGGACGGTTCGTCGTTCAAGGCGGGGCGAAGAAATATTGACCAAGCCTCTTGGTCCGGGTTCCAACTCAGATTGACCCGAGGCTGCCGCCGGTCATTTCCGGGTTAGAGCCCTGCTTCCTATCGAATTGTTTATCCTCAGCGAAGACATCAGCCCACCGAATTTGAAAATTGGCGTTCTCATGAAATGCGCTCTCGCAGTTTCCTGCGAGAGCGCATGCCCGTCTTACCGATAGTCGGGGCCATCAGGCCTTGGCGGTCGCCTTCGAGGGCTTCGCCGCATTGACCTCGCCAACCGCCAGCGCGGTCAGCTTGGCGTTGGTCGCCTTCTCCTGGTCGAGGATCTGGGTCAGCAGGTCGTGCGCCTCATCCTCGCCGAGCTGGCGCGCCCATTCGCGAAGCGTGCCGTATCGGGCGATCTCGTAGTGCTCGACCGCCTGGGCCGCGCCGATCAGCATCGCATCGAGAGCCGCACCCTCGGCTTCCTCGATGATGCCATCGGTCTCCTTGATCAGCCCCTCGATGGCATCGCATTTCTCGCCTTCGGCCTTCTTGCCGATCGCCTTGAAGACCTGGTCGAGCAGCTTGATCTGCTCCTTGGTCTCGGTCAGGTGCGCCTTCAATGCTTCTTGAAGATGGGCACTGCCCGCGGCCTTTGCCATTTTCGGCAGCGCCTTCGTCAGCGCGTTCTCGGCATAATAGATGTCTTGCAGCGTATGCTCGAAAGCGTCGTTCAGCGTCTTCATGATGAGCCTCGTCACTTGCGGGCACCGCGCCCGCGCTGCCGAGAAACGAGCAGAACCGTCCGGCGTTCCCTGCGCTCGGCACGGAAAGCGAGAGATGGCGCATTTGGAGATGAGAGCGCGCGCGGTGACTTGGCCATTCCGCCGAGCCGGGCCGGAGAGGAAGACCAATTCCTGCCGCCGCGACCGACCAATGCGTGATGGAGGAGTGAGGGATGTTCGCAGGCGTGTCGGACCACTACGGAGGCTCGCCATGACCGCTTCGGGCTAATAACGGAGGGAGAAACGCGGCCGAAGCTGTCCCCAGGATGGAGATCCTCAGAGAAACAGCCCTCGGCCGCATTTCATTTCAGGGTCAGCCGGACAGGGCCGCCTGCAACGCGTAATAGGAGCTCTTCGGGGTCCGCTCCAGTGTTTCGAAATCGACATGGATCAGGCCGAAGCGCTTTTCGTAGCCCCACGCCCATTCGTAGTTGTCGAGAAGCGACCAGTAGAAAAAGCCCTTCACGTTGGCGCCCCTGTCGATGGCCCCGCGCGCGGCTTCGAGATGCCCGGCGATGTAGCTGGTGCGCTCGGCATCGGTCACGGCGCCATCCGTGACTACGTCGGCCCAGGCCATGCCGTTCTCGGTCACATAGATCGGAAGATCCCCGACATAGTCGCGGGCCATCCGGGTCAGGAGGTTGCTCAGTCCCTCGGGGTAGATCTCCCAGCCCATCTGCGTCTTCGGCAGCGGCCCTTCATGCCCCTTGGTGGCGGGCCAGGGCGCGCCGGGGTCGGCGGAGACGATGCCGCGCGAGTAGTAGTTCACGCCGAGCCAGTCGATCGGGGTGGAGATCGTCGCCATGTCGTCCTGCCAGTTCGCCGGCAGATGCGGCTCCAGCCCTTCGAGCGCGGCCTGGGGGTAGGTGCCCTTGGCGACGGACTCGATGAAGAAGCCGTTGTTGATGGCGTCCGCCGTCGCCACGGCCTTTTCCTCGCCCTCGCGGACGGGCAGGATGTCGGCAAGGTTCAGTACGATGCCGAGATTGTCGTGGCCGAGGCCGCGCAGCCGCTCGACGCCGAGCCCGTGCGCAAGCTGGACATGGTGCATGGCGCGGGCGGCGGCGCGAATGTCGCGCAGGCCCGGCGCCTGTTCACCGAGATAGTGCGACAGCCAGCTGACGCACCACGGCTCGTTGATCGTCGCGGTGCGCTCGATCCGGTCGCCGATCCGCGCCATCACCACTTCGGCGAAATCGGCAAAGCGCAGGGCGGTGTCGCGGTTCATCCAGCCGCCGTGATCGGCCAGCGCCGAGGGCAGATCCCAGTGGTAAAGCGTCAGGAACGGCCGCAGCCCGCGATCGACCATGCCGTCGACGAGGCGGTCGTAAAAGTCGAGCCCCTCCGTGTTGATGGTCCTGCCGTCGGGCATCACCCGGGCCCAGCTGGTCGAGAAGCGATAGGCGTCGAAGCCGCCGTCGCGGATCAGGTCGAGATCGCTTTCCCAGCGGTGGTAATGGTCGCAGGCGAGCGACCCGTCCTCTCGGCGCACGACGTTGCCGGGCGTCGCCGCGAAGCTGTCCCAATGCGACGAGCCGGCGCCGCCGAACTTGTGGCCCTCGATCTGGTAGGCCGCGGTGGCCGCGCCGAAGACGAAGCCTTCGGGAAAGCTGGAGCGGCGGGGGATCGTCACGTTGCGTGCGGTGCCGGGCTCTGGGCTGCGCTCAATACAGATGGCATCTGACATAATGGTTCTCTTCGAGTTGGGTGATGGGCGGCATGTCGGCATGGCACTGGTCCATGACCTTCAGGCAGCGCCCGGCAAACGGGCAGCCCCGGCTCTCGGGGGTGCGCATTGGAATTTCCGCCTTCTTCGCCTTGCGCTCGCGGGTCTTGCGGATGCCGGCTTCGGGCACGGCGCTGATCAGCAGCTGGGTATAGGGGTGGCGGGGTGACTGGGTAACGCTGTCGCTCTCGCCCCATTCGACCATGTGGCCGAGATACATGACCGCCGTGCGCTCTGCGAAGTAGCGCGCCGTGGCGATGTCATGGGTGATGTACATGAAGCCGATCCCCTCGCGCTTCATGTCGTCCATCAGGTTCAGGATCCCGAGCCGGATCGAGACGTCGAGCATCGAGATCGGCTCGTCCGCGAGGATGAACCGCGCCCCTACCGCTAGCGCACGCGCGATCGCGACCCGCTGGCGCTGGCCGCCCGACAGCTCGTAAGGGAACTTGCCGGCGGTCTGCGCGGCCGGCGACAGGCCGACCCGCTCCAGCGTCGAGATGACGCGCGCCTCCACCTCCGCCGCGCTCAGCTCCGGGGCATGGATCCGGATCGGCCGGGCGAGGTGATGGCGGATCGTGTGCACCGGGTTCAGCGAGCCGAACGGGTCCTGGAAGATCATCTGGACTTTCGACGCGTAGTCGCGCTGGCTCTGCCGGAAACCGGGCGCGGTGATCTCGACCCCATCGACGCGGATCGTGCCACCGGTCGGCTGGGTGATCCGGGCAATGGCGCGGGCGCAGGTGCTCTTGCCGCTGCCGCTTTCGCCGACGATGGCCAGCGCTTCTCCCGCGCGCAGCGACAGGCTGACGCCGTTGGCGGCGCGCAGGTATCGCTTGCGGAACAGGCCGCCGCCCACGGGGAAGTCGATGACCATGTCCTCGACGGTGATCTCGGCGATATCGCTCATGTGGTGGCCTCCTCGACGACCTTGGTGTCGGCCTCCTTGGCCGCGCTCACCAGGTGGCAGGCGGCGAGATGCGGCGGCGTCTCGGCTACCGTCACGAGCCGGGGCTCGTCGGTCTGGCAGCGCGGGATGCAGGCCGTGCAGCGCGACTGGAAATTGCAGCCCCGCGGCAGCTGGAGCAGGTTCACCGGGTTGCCCGGGATGCCATGCAGCCGGGTCTTGGGCCCATGAATGGTGGGGAAGGAGCCGACGAGGCCCTTGGTGTAGGGATGCCGGGGTTGTTCGAGGACCTGCCGGGCCTCGCCCAGTTCGACGAGGTTGCCGGCATACATGATGCCGATCCGGTCGCAGATCTCGCCCATCAGCCCGAGGTCGTGCGAGATGAACAGGATCGCGAAGCCGTAGCGCTCCTTGAGGTCTTGCAACTCGTCCATGATCTCGCGCTCGACCACCACGTCGAGCGCGGTGGTCGGCTCGTCCATGACGATCAGCTTGGGGCGCAGCACCAGCGCGATGGCGATCACCACCCGCTGCCGCATGCCGCCCGAGAGCTGGTGGGCAAAGGAGGTCATACGCGACTTGGCGATGCCGACCGTTTCGAGCAGCTCCTCGCCCCGGGCCCAGGCCGCGTCGCGGGAAATGTCCTGATGCGCGAGGATCACGTCGATCAGCTGTTCGCCGATGGTGATCACCGGGTTGAGCGCGTTCATCGCGCTCTGGAACACCATCGCGGTCTCCTTCCAGCGGAACGCCCTGAGGTCCCTGTCGGACATCTTCAGCACGTCGCGCTCCTCGAACAGGATCTCGCCCTCGGAGATCAGGGCGGGGGCGTTGTGCATCCGGGTGATGGCGAAGGCGAAGGTCGACTTGCCGCAGCCGGATTCACCCGCGAGGCCCACGGTCTCGCCGGGATGGATGTCGAGTGTGACGCGGTTGCAGGCCCGCGCGTTGAGATTGCCGACGACGTAGTCGACCGAGACGCCGCGACAGCTCAGCAAGGGTTGGGCAAGGGGGGTGGGATTGCCGTCCATGGTCTCAGGCCTCCTGACGCTTGGCGTTGATCTCGGCGTTCAGCCGGCGCCATGTCCTGAGGTAGGAGCCGGTCTTGAGCTTCGGGTTCGAGATCTGGTCGATCGAGATGTTGATCAGCGCGAGCCCGCCGCCGACCAGCGCGATGAAGCTGCCCGGCGCGATGAAGTCCCACCAGGCGCCGACGAAGAAGGCCGCCGAGGATTGCGCCCAGTAGAGCATGGTGCCCCAGCTGGTCACCGTCGGGTCGCCGAGGCCGAGGAACTCGAGCCCCGCCTGCGCGCCGATCGCGTAGAGCGCGGTGCCCACGAACATGCCCGCCGCAAGGCTGACGAGGTTGGGCATGATCTCGACCACGATGATCCGCCACTTGGCCTCGCCCATGATTTCGGCGGCGGTGATGAACTCCTTGTTGCGCAGCGCCAGCGTCTGCGAGCGCATCACCCGTGCGCCCCATGGCCATGAGGTGAGGCCAAGGATCAGCGCGATCACCAGCGGCCCGACATTGCCGAGGAAGGCTGCGAGGATGATCAGCAGGGGTAGCTGTGGGAACACCAGCATCACATTGGTGACAGCCATCATGATCTCGTCGGTGCGGCCGCCGAAATAGCCCGAGGAGACACCCACGGCGAGCGCGATGATCGAGGTCACCGTGGCGGCGGCAAAGGCCACCATCAGCGACACCCGGCCGCCATAGAGCGCCTGCGACCAGACATCCTTGCCGGCGCGGGTCGTGCCCATGACGTGCTCCGCGCTGGGCGGCTGGTGGCCGCGAGCCACGCGCTTGTCGGGATCGAAGCCGGTCAGCGCCGGGGCGGCGAGGCACATGGCGAGGATCAGCGCCACGATGGTCGAGCCGACGATGCCGGCGGTGTTGCCGCGATAGAACCCGGCGATGCCGCCCAGAAGGGAGAGAAGTCGTGTCATGTCGGCCTCACTTGCGCAGTCGGGGATCGAGCCAGACATAGAGGATGTCGGCGACGAAATTGGCCATCAGCACGCAGATGACGATGAGGAGGAAGCAGGCCTGCATCAGCGGGTAGTCACGCGCCGCCACGGATTTGATGATCAGCTGGCCGATGCCGGGATAGTTGAACACGGTCTCGATGAAGACCTGACCCGCCACCGCGAAGCCGAGCGCCATCGAGACGGCGGTGACCACCGGCAGGATCGCGTTGCGGGCCGCGTAATGGGTCATGATCCGGCGCGAGGACAGGCCCTTGGCCTTGGCCATGGCGATGTAATCCTCGCCCAGCACGTTCACCATCGCGTTGCGCATGGTGAACACCCAGGTCGCGATCATCGACAGCATCAGCGTCACCAGCGGCAGCACCGCGTGATAGGCGACATTGGCCAGGAAGCCCGGCCGTAGTCCCGGGTCGAGATCCGGATCGAAGCCGAAGCCGAGGGGGAACCAGCGTAGGGTCAGGGCGAAGACGAAGAAGATCATCAGCGCCGTCACCGCCTGCGGCATCGAGGCGATGAACTGCCAGAACACCGGCATCACCCGATCGACGAAGCCGCCACGATTGTAGGAGGCGTAAAGCCCGATGAAGCAGCCGATCACGATCGACAGGATCGTCGCGATCCCGGCGAGGAACACGGTCCAGGGCAGGGTGTTCGACAGAACCTCGGTCACCGGCGTCGGGAACAGCATGATCGACGGGCCGAGATCCAAGGTCACGACGCTCTGGAGATACTGCAGGTATTGCTGCCACAGCGGCGCGTCGACAAAGCCGAGCATTTCCTTGTAGGCGGCGAGCGTCTCCGGCGGCAGCTTCCCCCCGGCGGCGGCGAACATCGCGTCCACCGGATCGCCCGGCATCAGCCGTGGCATCACGAAGTTGAAGGTGATCGCGACGAAGATGGCGACGCAGTAGAAAACCAGTCGTCTCAGGATGAACGCCATTCGGGAGGCTCCTCCGGGCAAGGGGACGGGCGGGCAAGCGGACGGGCGGGCATGGGGAGATACGGGCCCGGCGGGCAAACCCCGGGCGGCGTCATCGCAGGCTGGCTGCGCGGTGCGGCTGCGGGTGGACCGAGGACCACCCGCATGCCGGCTCACTTCTGGTAGAGGCCTTCGAAGACCGCCAGCTTGCGCCCGACCGAGTAGAAGACCGGCTGCACCACCGAATTCTCGGCCGTGGGCCAGCCGCCGATCCGAGTGCTGTTGTACTGGTACCAGGTCGGGTTCGAGAACAGCGGCACGAAGGGCATGGTCTCGCCCGTATAAACCATCAGTTCGGCCAGGATCTCCTCCCGGCGGGCGGCGTCGGTGGTCTGGCCGTATTCGTCGACGAGCGCGCCCATCTCCGCGGAGGCCTTGCCGTGATTGACGTGCCAGCCCTGGCCCACGCGGCTCGGGTGGTAGTAGTCGTTATAGGTCTGGATCGGATCGACGCCGGCGGTCGACCAGCTCATCGACACCTCATAGCTGCCTTCCTTGAGGGTGCTGTCATAGACCGACCAGTCGACCGTCTCGGTACTGGCCTTGATCCCGACCTCGGCAAGGTACTCGGTCACCATCTGCGCCGACTGCACCCAATCGGTCCACCCGTTGACGACCTGGATGCCGAAGTCGATCGGCGCGCCATCGGGCGTCTCGCGGAAGCCGTCGCCGTCCACATCGACATAGCCGGCCTCGTCCAGAAGCGCGATCGCGGCGTCGGGGTCATAGGCGACGTACTGGTCGTACTCGGCGTCGACCTCGTCGTTGAAGCTGGCCGCGTAGTATTCGCCCAGGCCCGTCGCATGGGTGGCGACGGTCGGATAGCCATAGGCCGCCAGGTCGACGATCGTCTCGCGGTCGAGCGCCATCGACATCGCGCGGCGGAACGCCAGGTCGTCGAACGGGGCCTTGCGGGTGTTGAGGTAGAGATTGACGAGGTCGTTGGCCGGGTACCAGAAGCCGTGGTTCTCGGGGTCGCGGGCGACATAGGTGCTCTCGATGTCGGCGATGAAGTTCGAGCCCCAGTCGATCTCGCCGGCCATCAGGGCGGGCTGGATCTGCGCGTTGTCCGAATACTGGCGGAACTTGATGCAGTCGAGGAAGGGCAGACCATCGCCCGCCTTGTAGTAATGCGGGTTGCGGCAGATCTCGACCTGGTTGTCGCGCATCGTCACGACCTCGGTGATCGGGCCGGAGCCGACCGGGTCGGAGTTCTTGAAGGTGATCTTGTCCTCGACATCGCGCCAGACATGCTCGGGCACGATGTAGATCCCCTCGACATACCAGTCGAAGGTCGAATCCGGGCGGTTGAAGGTCACCCGCACCGTGGTCGGATCGACCGCTTCGACCGAGGCGAGCAGCCCGTCGGCCCATTTGCCGGTCTTGTCGAGGGTCGCGTCCTCCTGGCCGAGGCCGATCGAGTAGGCCACGTCCTCGGCATCGAGCACCTCGCCATCCGACCAGGTCAGGCCATCGCGCAGGTTGATGGTCATCGACATCAGGTCGTCGGCATAGGTGAACCCCTCCGCGAGGCGGAAGTCGATGCCGCCCTGCATCACGTTATGCGCCCAGAGCGGCTCGAACATCGTGCCGCGGACCAGGTCCTCCTGCGCGTTCGAGAACGGGTTGAAATCCTCGACGAAGGTGGCGGTGATGATCGGCACCGTCAGCGTGCCGCCCTGCGGATGCGCGCCTTGCGCGCTGGCGATGGCCGCAGCCGCTGTCGTGGCCATGGCCGACGTGATCAGGATCGAACGCTTCATGATGCTCCTCCAAGCGCAGTCTGTAACGTTACAGTCGGTTCTATAACGTTACAGTGCATCCAATCAAGCGCTATTGAGGCGGGGTTGGCTTTCGGATAGCAACGCAGGATCGAGGAGGGGGCCGTCATGAATGATATCAATGGCCAACCGCGTGACCGGCGCGCCCGGCCAACCCTCAGGACCATCGCCGAGCTGAGCGGTCTCGCGGTGACGACGGTGTCCCGCGCGCTGGGCGACGCCCCCGATATCAGCGCTGAAACCAAGAAGAAGGTGCGCGAGATCGCCGATTCGGTGGGTTACACGCCGAACCGGGCAGGGGTCCGGCTGCGCACCGGCCGGACCAACGTGATCGCCCTCGTTCTGGAGCCCGAGCCGGACGGGCTGAACATGTCGCCACGCATGATCGCCTCGATCGCGCAGGCGCTCGCGGGCACGCCCTATCACCTGGTGATGACCCCCGAGATGCCGAACCGGACGCCGCTGGACGCGGTGCGCTACATCGTTGAAACCCGGTCGGCCGATGCCGTGATCATCAACAAGATCCAGCCCGAGGATCCGCGCGTCGAGTATCTGCGCAGGCAGAATTTTCCCTTCGTCACCCATGGGCGGACCGTCTGGGCGGACGACCATGCCTATTTCGATTACGACAACAGGGCGTTCGGCCGGGTCGCCGTCGAGACCCTGGCCCGCCATGGGCGCAGCAACCTGCTCCTGCTGGCGCCGCCGCAGGACCAGAATTATGCGCGGGACATGATCGACGGCGCGGTCGAAGCAGCCGGGGAGCTCGGCCTCTCTCTGACGCTGGCGCAAGAGATGACCAGCGACAGCAGCGAGGCGGAGATCCGGCGCGGCCTCGCCCGTAGCCTCGAGGCGCATCCCGATCTGGATGCCCTCATATCCTCCAACCCGAACGGCACCATGGTCGCAACGGCCGCGATCGAGGCGACGGGACGCGTCATCGGCAAGGATTTCGACGTCTTCTCGAAAGAGACCATTCCGTTTCTGAAGCTGTTCCGCCCGCAGATCCTGACGCTGGTCGAGGACATCCAGAAGGCGGGCACGTTCCTGGCCAAGGCAGCCATCCACGAGGTCTCCACGCAGGGCGGCGACCACATGCAGATGCTCGATCGCCCGGAGAATGGCGCGGAAACGAGCTGACGGACCTGCAGGCGAAAGAACTGCAGGTTCTCATGGTGTTGAGGCGACCTCCGGCAACAGGGCCGCAAGCTGAGCGCCTTGTGCTTCTTGGTCATCAAGCGCAGTCGATGCCTTGACGGGGACCGTCTAGCGCAAGCTTTCAGAGCATCGGGTCCGGGACAGTCCGGCTGCGACACCCGCGTTTCTTTCCGCCTGTCTGCCGAGCGGTCCGCGCGGCAAGTTCCGCTTCCGAGCGGAATCGGCGTCCCGCATGCCTATTGACTCGAGTGTCTCAGCACGACCCGGCGCTCAGCGCGATGCTCCTATGCCGCCCGCCGTCTCCGTGAAGCGGAACTGCTGAAGTCAGCTTCCGATCAGCCATCCAACAGAAGCCGGAGTGAACATGTGTTCATGAGATGTCCTGCGGGATCTCATTGTCTGGCTGATTGTCAGCGCTCTATCGAAAATCCCGAGGGGAGCGATAGGAATTTTTAATCGCGCCATCATGAACAGTTGTACAGACAACATATCATATGTTAATTACTGTGAAGGTCCACCGAGGCGCTGGGCGCAGGCCCGTAGCTGCCTGGGACTTGGTTGAGAGCCAATCAGGGGAGGCGACATGGCCGAGATCTATGACCACAAGGGCGATCCAGTCCGCCACGGCAGGGCCCGTGTGAACGGGATCCGCATGCACTATGTGACCGCCGGCCAGGGTGAGCCGCTGCTGCTGCTGCACGGCACGCCGAAGACCAGCCATTACTGGTACCGGCTGTTCCCGCTGCTGACGCAGCACTTCACCGTGGTGGCGCCCGACCTGCGCGGCTTCGGCTACACCGACCGGCCACCGGCTTCCGAAGGCTACGACTCGCTGACCAATGCGACCGATGCCGCCGAACTGATGGCGCAGCTCGGTCACGAAACCTACCATGTCCATGGCGAAGACCGCGGCGCGGAGTTCGCCTATGTGCTGGCCGCCAGCTTCCGCGAGCGGGTCCGCACCCTGTCGTTCTGCGAGATGCTGCTCTCGGGGCAGGGGCTCGAGGAATGGTCGAACTTCACCACCGACAACATCTCCGCCCAGTTCCGCCAGAAAGGCGTGTGGGTCTGGCACATCCCATTCTTCTGGATCCCGCATATCCCCGAGATGCTGATCCAAGGCCATGAGCGCGAGTTCTGGGAGTTCTGGATCAAGGCCGAAACCTACAACCCCAATGCCATCACCGACGAGGCGATCGACGAATGGATCGCGCGGCTGATGGCGCCGGGCGGGTTGCGCGGGGTGCTTGAGACCTATCGCGCCGGGCTGAAGAACGCCGAGATCAACGCGCGGCTCAAGCAGGAGAAGCTGACGCTGCCGATCATGACCGTGGGCGCGCCCGAGTTCTTCGGCCCGCTGGTCGAGGAACAGATGCAGAAGATGTCGACCGGTGTCGAGCGCGCCGAGGTGTTCGAGGAGTGCGGCCACAGCCTCGCGCTCGAAGCACCAGAGCGGCTCGCCGGAATGCTCAAGGACCACATGCTCGGCCGGTCGGGCGTCGCCCGCGCCGCCGAGTAGCCCCCATCCCGCATAAGCAACGGAGGAGCACGCTTATGTCCACCACCCGCCTCGCCCTTTGGTCGGCCACGATGCTGACCGCCACCGCCCTGCCGCTGTTCGCCCAGGACGGATCCAACATCGGGGATGTCGATCACCCGTTGTGGTACCAGCCGCCGAGCGCCGAGACGCTCGAGCTGGCCAAGATCGACGATCTGTCCGACACCGTGGTCAGCGGCGGCCCGCGCGGCGAGGAGGGCGTGCTGGCCTCGACCCTCAACATCACCGAGGAGCAGGCGCAGAAGATCCGCGACGGGAAGTTCACCGCCGCCATCTCAATGGGCTGGCTCGGGGATGACTGGGCGACCCAGCAGCTGATCGGCCTCAACGAGACCTTCGAAAAGCTAGGCATCGAGGTGGTCGCCGAGACCAACGCCAACTGGGACGATGCCAAGCAGCTCGCCGATCTCGACGCGATCGCGGTGCTCAAGCCCGACCTTGTGGTGTCGATCCCCCTCAACACCCAGACCACCGCGAGCGCGTTCCAGTCGCTGGCCGAGGCCGGCTCGGAGATCGTGTTCATCGACCAGGCCGCCGATGGTATGGATGCCCCCGGGGATTACGCAGGCGTGGTCTCGTCGGACAACCTCGCGCTCGGCATGTATCTCGCCGACCTGCTGGCCGAGCGTAACGGCGGCACGGGCGAAGTCGGGGCGATGTACTTCGCCAACGACTTCTACGTCACCAACCTGCGCTATATCGGTTTCGTCGCGCGGCTGACGGCCAAATATCCCGACATGAAGCTGATCGCCGCCGCCGGTCATGACGATCCCAACAAGGGCCAGCAGGTGGCGCAGGCGATGATCGCCCGCTACCCGGCGATGCAGGGGCTCTACGCCTCGTGGTCGATCCCGGCCATGGGCGCAGTCGCCGCCGCGCAAAGCTACGGCCGGACGCCGCAGGACCTGCCGATCGTCAACGAGAACTTCGATCAGATCGTCGCGGCCGACATGGCCAATGACGGCTTCATCGCGGGCATTTCCTCGCAGCGTCCCTACGATCAGGGCGTGGCCGAAGCGACCATCGGCGCGCTGGCGCTGATCGGTGAGGATGTGCCCGACTACGTGGTGGTGCCGCCGCTCAAGGTCAGCCGCGACAACCTGCCGGCCTCCTACGAGACGATCTACCGTCTGCCGCTGCCCGAGCAGATGGCCGCGAACCTCGGCCAGTAACGTCCAGGCATCGGGCGGGCCGCGACCGGCCCGCCCGATGCCCGACCTGTTTGATCCGGAGGAGGTCCCATGACCAATCTGCTCGAACTGCGCGACATCGAGAAATCCTTCGCCACGATCCCGGTGCTGCGGCGCGCCAGCTTCGAGCTGCGCTCCGGCGAGGTTCACGCCCTGATGGGTGGCAACGGGGCGGGCAAGTCGACGCTGATGAAGATCCTTACCGGGGTCTATACCAAGGACGGCGGCAGCCTCGTCTTCGACGGTCGCGAGGTGGAGCTATCGGGTCCGCGTGACGCCGAGCGCCTCGGTATCGCGATGATCTTCCAGGAATTCAGCCTGATCCCGACGCTCACCGTCGCCCAGAACATCTTCCTGCACCACGAGCCCCGTGCGGGCGGCTTTCTCAACGATGCCGAGGCCGAGCGGCGCGCAGCCGGGATCCTCAGCGATCTGGGCGAGGACATCGATCCGCGTGCCTTGGTCGAAACCCTGAGCGTCGGCGCCTGCCAAATGGTCGAGATCGCGAAGGCGCTCTCGAAGAACGCCCGTGTGCTGATCATGGACGAGCCGACCTCGTCGCTCTCGGAGGCCGAGGCCCGGACGTTGTTCAGCCTCGTGCGCAAGCTGAAGTCCGAGGGAATCTCGATCGTCTACATTTCGCATCGCATGGCCGAGATCTTCGAGATCTGCGACCGCATCACGGTGATGCGCGACGGCCATGACGCTCTGACGCGCTCCACCGGCGAAGTGACGATGCAGCAGGTCATCGAGGCCATGCTGGGCGAGGGGGTGGAAGCCTCGATGCAGTA
>Ga0066860_10000905_pt1 | contig 13318 bp, 15 predicted proteins | sample ETN07SmetaG_FD_65601 | JGI IMG/M metagenome (GOLD analysis project Ga0066860, IMG submission 65601) | Marine microbial and viral communities from oxygen minimum zone, Eastern Pacific Ocean - ETNP2014F14-07SV275 | ecosystem: Environmental > Aquatic > Marine > Oceanic ... | reverse complement strand
GGGGGCTCATGGCCAACAAGGGAATGGATGACGTATGGTGAGAAACTATCCTCTGAGTTTTCTTGGACGCATTTATAGATTCCCGCAAACGTAAGAGAACTCATCAATAGTCGCGCCAAGTGATAACGCTCTAACCACTTCAACTTAAGATCAAGCGCAGACTCAACATACTGCGCCATCTTGAACATGGAACTGACCACCATTCTTCCGTTCCAGTTCCTTTGAAGAATTCTTTTCGCCGCTACCTCTTCATGACCCATGATATGTTTTAAACCGGAGTGGCTACGACCTCGTGTTGATTCTGGCGAACTATATTTCCGCCAGTTCTTCAGAACATCAGCTACTTGTTCGACCTGTTCCATTTGGTCAGTCATCTAGTCGCCGTCATCGTTCCAGTAGGCACGAATAAACCGATAGACAAAAATGCCGCAGTACACCACAGCGGCAGTGATCAAGATGCCGAAGGTGGAAATCCATATGAATGACGCCATGTCCATCCGCCCATTTTAAGCGGAACAACACATGGCTAAATTGTCAGTTTTTCAACTGGAAAATGGGGTGTAACCAATTATTACAACACCAACGTTTGGGTTTAAGATAACGGGATGAAACGCATTGTATCCATTGTTATTTGGTTATTGGGGCTTTCACTACCAGCCTCAGCTTTCTGCGGTCCCAGAGGTCTGACCTGACTCCGCTGGGGTGAGGCATCTCTGATGGAAAGAATCGTCCTCTATGAGAACATGCGGGCACTTCCTTATGTGCCGTTTTACCTGGCGCAAGCCCAAGGCATTTTCTCAGCCGAAGGGCTGGATCTTGACCTTAAGCTTTCTCCATCAACAGTAGAGACGGCTCAGGGATTACTTGAGGGTCGGGCAGACATCGCCTGGGGCGGCCCCATGCGGGTGATGATGCATCACGACGCGGATCCTGAATGTCCGCTGGTCTGTTTTTGTCAAGTCGTCGCTCGGGATCCCTTCCTTTTGGTTGGACGGGAGCCGAATTCGACTTTTCGGTTCAGTGACCTAGAAGGGCTTCGAGTCGGAATCGCGGGTGAAGTTCCGACACCTTGGATGACCTTTCAGGAAGACTTGCGCCACGCAGGTCTGGACCCCTTGTTGATTGACCGTGGTCAGAGACTTTTGATGTCAGAGAACGTCAGTGCGCTCCGGGAAGGGAAACTCGATGTGGTACAGGTCCTCGAGCCCTATGCTGATGATCTGACCTCAACCGGGGACGGTCACCTCTGGCACCGTTTTTCGATTCGCGGTGAGATTGCGTACACTACGTTCTACACTACCCGACAGTTCGTTGAGTCGCACTGGGAAACCTGTCAGGCACTGACGCGAGCGATGACTCAAACGCAGAAGTGGTTGAAGGAGAGTCCCGGAGTAGAAGTCGCAAAGATTGTCTCCCGTTATTTTCCAGATCTCGATCTCAGATGTCTGGCACGGATTATCGAGTCATATCAGGCTGCTGGACTGTGGTCCGAGTCGCCTGAAGTGCCGGTTTCTGCGTTTGTGCGCCTTAAAACATCGTTACTTTCCGGTGGACTGATCAGTTACGATGTTCCCTACCAGCGGGTGATAGTGAAAGCTTTTGCGGATATACAGACAGGGAATCCAACGACATAGATTGATATTATGGTATTAACATCTCCTTCCCCAGTAGAGATTCCGGTAATCGACCTCAGCGAGTTCCTGTCAGGTGACGCTGCGGCTAAGCAGCAAACCGCTGACAGAATCCGACAGGCCTGTGAGACCACCGGGTTTCTCGTCATCAACGGGCACGGAATTCCCCAGTTTGTTCTTGACGATGCGTTCCTGTTCAGTCGCAGCTTCTTTGGCCTACAACAGAACAAAAAAGACCAGTGGCACCCGACGGGTGCGGCCCGGCAGCGTGGATACCATGCTTTGGCGACCCGTGGTCTGGCGTATACCCTGGACCAGCAGGCGCCGCCTGACCTGCGGGAGACTCTGTTTCTCGGTCCAGTCGATGACCATAGCGCGTTCTTTGCCGGTTATCCGGAGTCAGAGACCGCCTACGCGCCCAACATCTACCCAGATGAACCCGCTGAACTCCCAGGTGCATTGATCGCAGTTTACCGCGCCTATGAGCATCTGGCAGGTGAACTTTTCAGGATCTTCGCCGTTGCCCTCGATCTTCCCGAAGCGTTCTTCGCTGGCAAGTTCGACCGTCATTTCAGTATTCTCAGCTGCCACTACTACCCGCCACTGGTCGATGCGCCTGGGGCAGGCCAGTTGCGGACTGGTGCGCACACAGACTATGGGGCTTTTACGATTCTGGCGATTGCCGATGCTCCGGGAGGACTGGAGGTGCGGCTGCCGGACAATCGGTGGTCAGCGGTGAAGCCACCACCTGGTTCCCTGGTCGTTAACCTCGGGGATATGATGGCCCGCTGGACGAATAACCGCTGGACTTCCACCCTTCATCGGGTCGTCAATCCACCTCAGATCCGTGCCACGAACACCGAGCGTCAGTCGATCGGTTTCTTTGTCCACCCCAATTTTGATGCCGAGATCGCCTGTATTCCATCATGCCTGGAATCGGGGGTAGTGCCGATTTATCCGGCTATTACAGCAGGTGAGCATATCGGTCTGAAAATCTCGAAAAGCCATCGTGGCGTCGGTTCTTTCCGTGCTTGATATCCGTATTTCGTGTATTTTGGCTTCCCGAAATTATTATTTTGGTTGCACTGGGCGCAGTCTTGACGTATCTGCTTATCAAAGGGCAGATTACATGGCTTAAGGCCGTGGTATTACTTATAGTCGGCGATATCGTTTATCTCATTGTCGCGAATATAAGCGTAGCCGCCATAGTTTTTGGTATTCTGAGGGGCCAAGATTTCCAAAGAGTAGCGATGGCACTTTTCTGAACTCTAAATCCCCCGTATTCTCTTACCATCCGAGTCATAAGTTACTCTGCATACTGCTCCCCAGCAGTACCCTTCACCAGAGGGATTACACATCCAAACAATGGTTCATATTAGACCATTGCTCCACCACCTTTAATTTTTAACTCCCCAAAATTTGCAACCCACCAAATTTCAGATGCTCAAAATCCCCCGATGGTGAGTGGAGACGATATAACGTAATACGATAATTTGAAGATGGGGTCGGTAGGGGTCTGCCCTGTTGACGTTGTTACATCAACCCAAAACATGGGTATGAATTTCTGCGCTGGCACAATAGTGGCACAACTTGGCACAACAATCGTTTATGATGTTCGCCAGATGCTAGTGGTGGAATTGGGCTGAACCAAGCAGAAAAGGCAGTAAATGATGGTTTAGGATCTATCTGGTCCAATACAGCATGGTCACCACCTGTTTTAAATCAATATGAGGCTACCCTATGGTAAAATCCAACTACACGTTTGAAAAGCGACAAAAAGAGCTCGCTAAAAAGAAGAAGAAAGAAGAAAAACGTCTAAAGAAACTGGCTGCGACTGCCGGGAATGATCAATCTGATCGATCCCAATCAGACAACGAGACACCTAATATCGATGGTCACGTCTGATCTAGTCGTCTGAGAATTTCTCTATCCCCATTTAGAAGCGGTGACTTCAATATGGGATTCCAATTATTTCACCGAAACAAAGTAGGGTAAGTAACATGGCTAAAGGTACAGTAAAGTGGTTTAACGCAGAAAAGGGCTTCGGATTTATTGCTCCGGAAGATAGTGGTAAGGATCTGTTTGTTCATCATTCCGACATTCAGGCGGGTGGCGGATACGCAACATTGAGCGATGGTCAGGCCGTTGAATTCGAAGTCGGTCAGACCGAAAAAGGCCCATGTGCAAAGCAAGTTATTGGCGTTTAAGCTACAACGAATAATACATTGGCATAGTAGTGAAGTTTCTAGACTTACTACTCACACATCAAAGGGGTCATGTCTTCCGCAGTGACTCCTTTTTTTTGACTACACGACTACGGTAGACAAGTAGTCAGTGCGCGCTGGTCGATGGGCTGCATATAAGTGATGTGACAAGAGATGCAAAAGACCCTTTACGATTCTCTCAAGGTCATCGAGTCATAAGCTAACTCGATCCCACCGCGGTAATGCATCTCTCAACACTGACTCCACAATCAGTGCTCGCCACCTTTAATTTTTCAACCCCAAAAATTTCCCCCACCAAATTTCAGATGCTCAAATTTCCATGGTGAGTGCATACAACATAACGTAATACGAAAGATGAAAAGAGGGGTGGGTTGGTAGGTCGAGCCAGATGAGGTTTACCACACTCACGCCACAAATACCTCACCAATATTGTTGCGGTGCAGTGGAACGCAATTTTATTCTGCGCTACTCTATGTCATGAGGACTGAGAAGACAGAAGTGGGAAAAACACTGGAAAGTCGATTTTCTGACAGCCCAGTACCTTGTCAGTAAGCGGGTCGATCCTGACAGGCGGGACACTTTTCATTCCTTGGCAGCGTAATGGTCTGCCATTCCATGGCAATGCCATCCAGGATCAGCAGGCGCCCGCACAGTCCGTCGCCGGTTTCAAGGAGTACGTTAAGGGTCTCAAGCGCTTGTGTTGTTCCAACGATACCCACGATAGGGGCGATGACGCCTTCCATGGCACACGTAGCGGCTTCCATGCCGGTGTCGGGGTATAGACACTGATAGCAGGGGCTATCCGAGTTCTTGGGGATAAAGGTTGATACCTGACCTTCCCAGCGGATTGCTGCACCTGAGACGATAGGCGTTCCAGTCGCGAGGCTGACCCGATTGAGCTCGAATCGGGATGGAAAGTTGTCGGTACAGTCTACTACCACGTTGGCCTGCTTGACCTGTTTAGTCAGTTCTTCATCGTCGAGTTCATAATTCAGTGCATCGATCGAGACTGCCGGGTTAAGACGTAACAGGGTGTCACGAGCAGAAGCCGCTTTGAGTTCATTGATCGATGCCTGGGTATGGACGATCTGTCGCTGCAGGTTCGACTCATCGACCCGGTCATAATCACTGATAACCAGGTGTCCAACGCCGGCTGCTACCAGATACATGGCAACCGGGGAGCCCAGTCCACCCATGCCAATAATCAGAACCCGCGCATCCAGCAACTGCTGCTGCCCGGTTTCTCCCACTTGTGGGAGCTTGATCTGCCTGCTGTATCGTTCGATCTGGTCAGATAGCATGAGAGATGCTTAAAAGCCACTCCAGTTGTTCTTGCTGGTTCAATTGTGCCTTGGCGGGGCCTTCCCGGGAAAGCCCTAAATTGTAAGCATCTGCTGTAGAAATCGAAGTCTATGAGTCAAGAGCTGAAAGATCTGACTGAATTCTGGGGCTATCATGAACGGCGTATTGAGATCGAATAACATCGTGGTTGGTTTAGCGGCAGCCGAAATGGGCGAAGAAACGGGTATGATTCCAGAACAATACCTATAACGAGGGCAGATTAATGCGGTTTGCGGTCTTTGGAGCCGGTGGGCTTGGCGCCTATTACGGTGCGCGTCTGGTAGACGCGGGCTACGAGGTGTCATTCATTGCCCGGGGCCCGCACCTTGAAGCTATGCAGAAAAACGGGCTCAAGGTGATCAGCCCAGTCGGTGATGTGCACCTGGAAAAACCACAGGTCACAGATCAGCCTGCTGAAATTGGTGAAGTCGATGTGGTGATCATTGCCGTCAAGAGCTGGCACATCGCCGAAATCATTCCTGTTCTGGGGTCCCTGCTGGGCGACGCGACAGTGATGCTGCCTTTTCTGAATGGTGTTGATGCGCCTGATCAATTAGCGGGTGCTTTTGGTGAGGGCTGCGTACTGGGCGGTCTGTCTCGAATATTCAGTGAGATCGAATCGCCGGGGGTCGTTCGGCATCTGAACCCGGGAGCCTACATTGAGTGCGGTGAGCTCAATGGTGAAAGGTCTACCCGGGTAGAGGCATTGACCGATGTATTCCGGGCAGCCGGGATCGAGACCGAAATCAGCGACAACATCCGCTCTGCGCTCTGGCAGAAACTGCTGTTAGTCAGTTCCTGGGCCGGGCTGGGAGCACTGTCGCAGAGCAGTCTGGGTAGGGTGTGCGATCAGCCTGAACTCAGATCGTTGGTTGACCGTGCCATGGACGAGGGTATTAATGTCGGACGGGCGCTGGGATATCCGCTGCCAGAGGATCTCAAACAGCGGATGTGGGACTTTTATCACAGCGTACCGCACGACACCACGGCATCGATGATGCGCGATCTGTTGGCGGGAAGACCCTCTGAACTGGATGCCTGGAACGGTGCAATCGTTCGTTTCGGCCAGCAGCTGGACGTGCCGACACCCGTACACCAGTTTACCTACCATGTGCTGCTGCCGATGGAGCGTCGCGCGCGTGAACAGCTTTAGAGATAACGTCAGGTCTGATCTTAGGTAGGATCCGCCCGGTTTATGCGGAATGAGTCCGACCAAATCGGTTTGGCGAATGCCTCGTGTGCTGTTGTCCCTGACTTTTTAGTGCCCGTGTTCTAAGGCACCTTTTAACAAGACTTAAAGGGAGCCGAGGCTGTCATTAAGCAGGTCAAATTACCGGTGCCGCACGACCGCTTTTCACCGGCAGATCGTGACCGTCTCTACCTGGACGCAATGATGCGCGTGCTGGACCGAGAACTCCCAGGTTACGCCAGTTAATCTGTTGTTTACCGGACCCAGAAATCCGGGTTTGCGGTCAGCCACTGTTCAAAATCAGCAAACATGATGTCGATGTTGTGCGGCAGAGTGTAGGCCAGGTCATCGCGTAGCCTCCCCGGGTCCAGAGGGGGTCGGTCAGTCGTTGAGTAAAGATCGATAGTCGGTGTGTCGTCTGCCTCTGCCAACCGGTAACTGAAGTTGGGAAAATACCGGGCGAGTCTTTTACACCAGTCAACCGTCCCCCAGGTTCGGCCCGCGGTAATGTTATACAAATCATATTTAGGATTTTGATGCGACATGAGCGCGAGGAGGGCATCGGCCACGTCGCGGCTGTAGGTCCAGTCCCGAGATTCATGCCGCCCAAGAATTGCTGATTCACCGCGCTGGGCCGCGACCGAGGCCTGCATGGGGGCACTGAGTGTGTCGCGAAACCCGGTGTCCCGTTCCCAGGGTCCGAATATCGAACTCAAGCGTACACTCAACGCATCAAGGCCCGTCAGTGCCGCGATTCGACGGGTCGTAATTTCAGTCGCAAACTTGCTCAGAGCGTAAAGCGAGACGGGTCGTTCGCGGGTGTGTTCTTCGCGGAGTGTGGGAGGCCAGTCAGGTTCATCCTCGTCCGGTAGTCCGTAGGCTGAACCGGAACTGAGGTTGATCAGACGTCGGATGCCGGTTTTTGCGGCCAGCCTTGCCACGGTTGCGAGGCCCACCAGGTTTACCGACAAAACGCTCTCGGGTGTGTCACGCTCGCGGTCAGGACCTGAAGTCACAGCAGCACCGTAGAAAACCTGGTCTATACGCTGTTCTGTCAATGTACTGGCCAGTGCCGCACTGTCGATCACGCTTTCCTGGATATGACGCCAGGAACCGGGGAGTTCATCGAAGGTACGTTGTGCAGCACCAGGCACTGCCCCTGGATCATAAATGACCACGTGCTCACCACTGCGCAAAACAGCCTCGGCCAGGTTCAAGCCAATAAAACCGGCGCCACCTGCGATAAGTGTATTCATTGGGGTCGGAGTAACACGCCCGCTTCAGCGGGTTTCGGTCAGGTCTTTTCCTGATGTCGTTGGCTGGTTATTCATGTATCAGGCCGTCTGGTGTGTAACGCGTTGTTTTCATGAGGTTGCGATTGAATTCCAGATACTCCGATTTGGACAACTTGGGCCGCTGTCCGGCCAGAATTTCCTGTGCCTGCCGCCCTTCGTTACAGAGAAGGTCGATCGTGGTCATTGCCAGCAGTTTGGCCATGTTGATGTAGACCGCCTCTTTGTCTGTCATCAGATAATCGTTGCCGTGACCGTTGCCTGTGGCGCCGAATATATAGGGGTGAGTCACGGGCATGATATGACCGAGATCGCCCATGTCAGTAGACCCGGTGCGATGATCTTCGATATAGAATTGATCTTCGCCGTAGAGAGATTTCACATTCTCCCCCCACAGTTCACTCATGGTGCGATTATTGGTTTGGGGCAGGTAGCCCGCTGTGGTCTCGATTTCAACGGTAGTGCCAATGGCAAGCGACGCGCCACGGACTGCACGATCGACTTTATTGTTCGCGTCGACAATACCTTCTAGTGTTCTGCCTCGAACAAATGTCTCGATAACCACTTCCGCCGGTACAGCACTGACTGCATCCCCGCCATGGGTGATGATGGGGTGGATGCGAATTGTGTCTTCGTCATAAAACGTCTCGCGCAGTAACGCGATCGCCGTCATTGCCAGATTGGCCGCATTAAGGGCGTTGATGCCGGCTTGCGGTCGCGCACCGGCGTGGCTCGCTTTGCCCAGGAAGCGGATTTTCTTGACCACAGCGCCGTTGGAAGAGTTTGCCACGTGAGAGGCGATGTGATCGTTTTTGGTATGACACATCAGAGCCATGTCCACATCATCGAAATGACCCCTGCGGATAAACTCGGCCTTGCCGGTCAGGAACTCGATGTGGTTCTGCTCTCGAAGGTCCATACGGTAGCCTACCTCGATTAACTCTTCGGCGGGAACAGCCATAAATGCGACGGCGCCACTGAGCTGGCTGCAGATGTTTGAGTTGACAAGGCCCATCGCCGCCCCCAGCATGCCAGCAATCTGAGCATTGTGTCCACAAGCGTGGGCGGCACCTGTGTTGGCATCAGCAAATGGGTGATCGGGAATCCTGAGACTGTCCAGTTCGCCGATCAGTGCAAGCGTCGGTCCCGCCGTGCCGCCTGCGATCTGTGCCTTGACCCCGGTAATGGCGAGTTCGGTCTGGGTTTCAAGACCGAGGCCTTTCAACGCATCGGCGACCAGTTGTTCGGTTTTGATTTCCCGGAAACCGGTTTCCGGATTTCGAAGGATAGTTTCGCCAATCGCGATGATGTCATCCCGTCGGGCATCGATTTGCGCACAGGCCTGGGTCTTGAGTTCCGCAGCTTTAGTCATGAGTCTGAGTATTCGTTATTCATAAGGGTGCTTCAAATAACCGGTAGCGTGTTTCTGACATGCCCATTTCGCGATATACTGACTGTGCGCCTGAGTTGTCTTTTTCCACATAAAGGCGAATGCCGCAAACGTTGTCCTCACTTTGCGCAAGGCCACAAACATGCTCATAAAGTGTGCGGAATACACCGCGACGACGTTGTGGTTTGATGACATAGACACTTTGTATCCACCACCACAGACCGTCTCGCCAGTCACTCCACTCCGTTGTGATCATCAGCGAACCGACGACTGCATCGTCGCATTCCGCGACAAGATAAAATCCATGTTCGCCTTGGTGGAAAATCCGTGAAACACCCGCGAGTACTGTGGGCCGATCCAGCGGGTGATCCTCGGTTTCCAGCGCCATAGCAATGTTAAACTCGACCAGCGTCGGTGCGTCGGCCGTCGTGGCTGGACGTACGGTAATCCTGGGTGACTTCACCGTTGTGAGATTCCTTTTAGTGTTGGGTTACTGGAGTGATTAACACTAGATATATCATAATTGACAGTCGAGACAGGTAATCTTTGGGGCAAATGGAATGAATGAATCGGTCAAAAACGTGTCGTTTATCGGACTTGGTGTGATGGGCTATCCGATGGCAGGGCACCTCTCAAAGGGGGGTTACAGTGTTCGGGTTTACAACCGCAGCAAAGATAAGGCAAACAAATGGGTTGAGGAACACGGTGGTGCCCAGGCGGATACGCCAGCCGAAGTTGCCAACGGAGCGGACATCGTTTTTGCCTGCGTTGGTAATGACGATGACATTCGTTCGGTGACCATCGGGTCGGACGGCGCTTATTCGGGCATGGCAGCCGGTGCTTGCTTCGTTGATCACACAACAGCTTCGGCTGAGGTGGCGCGGGCACTGTCAGCCCAGGCTGATGATCTTGGATTCAGTTTCCTCGACGCGCCGGTGTCCGGTGGTCAGGCCGGTGCAGAGAACGGTATCCTGACTGTCATGGTTGGCGGTGAGCCCGGTCCATTCGAACGCGTAAAACCGGTGATTGACAGTTATGCCCGTGCCTGTCAGCTGATGGGCCCGGTCGGAAATGGACAGCTCACAAAGATGGTCAACCAGATTGCGATTGCCGGGCTCGTACAGGGCCTGTCTGAAGCAGTAAACTTTGCCGACAAGGCCGGGTTGGATGTTAAACAGGTGCTCGATGTGATCTCAAAAGGCGCGGCCCAGTCGTGGCAGATGGAAAACCGGGGCGTGACGATGTACGAGGATAAGTTCGAGTTTGGGTTTGCGGTGGATTGGATGCGAAAAGATCTTGGCCTGTGTTTGGCCGAGTCCAATCGCAATGGTGCGCTGTTACCGGCCACTGCATTGGTCAACCAGTTTTATGCCTCAGTCAAGGCGCGTGGGGGCGGCCGCTGGGATACCTCGAGTCTGATACGCCTGCTCCGCCAAACCTGATACCATGTATTGCCCTTCAATTTTCTGCAGGTTCGCGCCGGATCGGTTGCTGGAGTAAGCCATGAAAGCCGTCAGAATTAACCTTTTTAGCGATACACAGTCCCAACCCACCCCGGCGATGCGCGAGGCCATGGCATCAGCAGAGGTCGGTGATGAGCAGCACCGACTGGATCCGAGTGTCAACAAGCTTTGCCGGGAAGTCACAGAACTTCTGGGCAAGGAAGATGCCCTGTTCCTGCCATCCGGCACGATGTGTAACCAGATTTCATTGGCGGTTCACTGTGGGGCGGGGGATGAAATCATTGCAGATCGGTCTGCACACATCATCAATTATGAAGCCGGTGGTCCGGCTGTACTTTCACGGTCCCTCGTTCGTACGCTCGATGGTGATAGCGGTGTCTTTAATGCGGAAGACGTTCAGAAAGCGATTCGTAACGGTTCCTATCATGAGCCCAGGTCCCGTCTGGTCGTTGTGGAACAGACATCGAACCGAGGTGGCGGCGCCATCTGGCCATTGGCGACGCTTCAGGAGGTTGCGGCTGTCGCGCGCGAACAAGGTCTGAACCTGCACATGGACGGTGCGCGGCTGATGAATGCTGTCGTCGCCTCCGGCGTCCCGGCAGCGGATTTTGCAGCCACTGTTGATTCGCTGTGGCTCGATCTGAGTAAAGGTCTCGGCTGCCCGGTCGGGGCGGTGTTGGCGGGTACTCATGAATTTATCGATGAGGCATGGCGCTGGAAACATCGCGTGGGTGGCGCGATGCGGCAGGCCGGGATTATCGCGGCTGCCGGCAGCTGGGCACTGGCAAATCATGTTGAACGCCTGGCCGAAGATCATGACAATGCCCGGCAATTTGCCCAGCGCATATCAGCTATTCCCGGTGTTCAGCTGGTCAACGAGGACGTGCAGACCAATCTCGTCTTCTTCGATGTTTCAGGGTCACGGTTGTCTGCCCAGGACATCTCTGTCCGCTTGCGCGAACAGGGGGTATGGATCGGTGCAATCGACAGCAAAAGAATGAGGGGAGTCACGCACCTCGATGTCAACCGGGATGATGTGGATGAGGCTGCTGACAGACTGGCCGAGGTGATCAACGGATAGCGGTTTTTGCTGAGTACTGCAGCCTGACCCAGGGCAGCTCCGACAATATCGTGACGTGTACCGGCCGACTCAAGTTGGCGGGTAGTGGGAGCGGTTAGCTGCTCCAGTTTTCGCGCAGTCTTTCGTGGTTCAGGGCCAGCCACTGCAGTGCGACCAGGGTCTTGGCGTTACAGATGCTGCCGTCTTCCAGCAGGGCAAGCGCGTCTGCCAAAGGCCAACACTCGGCTTTGATGTTTTCACCTTCTTCAGCAAGGCCGTGATAGCCGCCGACTGTGGACGCGTCAGTACGCCCACAGAACAGGTTGATCAATTCTGAACTGCCGCCGGGTGTACTGAAGAAACGCCCGATCAACTCCAGTTCTGTGATAACGCATCCTGCCTCCTCCTGGGCCTCACGGATGGCCACGTCACCGGCTGTCTCACCGGTCTCCATGACACCGGCAACGCATTCGAGCAGCCAGGGGTGAGGCCATGATCCAGCCCAGGCGCCGACTCGAAACTGTTCGACCAGGACGATTTCTTGGCGATTCGGGTCATATGGCAGCACAGCAGAAATTTCTTTCCGGTGCATGACTTCACGATCCAGCACTTTACTCCAGCCACCCTGGTAGTGTTCGTGTGAGAGTTTGTAGCGGTCCACCTTGAGGTAACCACTGTAGACCGTGCTATGGTCCTGCACTCGAATCCCCAGCGGCGGCCTTTTCCGATCTTCTTCAGACATGGATGTTTTACAGTGGGGGGATCGCAGGCGTGCCCAGCCTGTCTTTCGAGGTCCCAATCACTTTTTCGATACAAAGTGCGATGGCAAGCAGTTTTTCTTCTGCACCGTGGCGTGCCATGATCTGCAACCCAACAGGCAGGCCTGCTGTATCCAGTCCGACAGGTAATGTCAGAGAACACAAGCCCAGTGTGTTGCCGGAACAGGTATTGCGCAGCGACATCAGGTTAAGCGGGCGGTAACGATCGACCTGTTGAACATCATCGAGCTTTGGCGGGGTGATAGGTACCGTCGGGCTCACGATAACGTCGTTGGATTCAAATCTGGCATTTGCACTGAGCTGCAGCTGGTTGATATGCCGACGGCGCTTCAGGTATTCCGTTGCCGACATGGAAGCACCACCAAGGATTCGCTGAGACACGAGGGGGTCCAGCATCTCGAGCCACTCAGGCATTTCGGAGGAAAGGAACTCGTGGATTTCGGCCGCAGTCACGTTGCCGGCCTTGAGCAGTTCAATGGCATCGCCGACTTCAGGTAAGCGGGCATCGGTAACACGAACCCCTTTCTGACTGAGTTCGTCCAGAGCGGTCTCTACTGATTCAACAATCCCGGAATCGCATTCCTCCCACAGTACGGATTCCCCCCGACCAATTACAAAATCGCCGGTTGTGCAGTGGCTCGCCTGATCGACAAATTTCAGTGCTCGTCCTTGGTGTTCAGGGTCCATCGCTGCAAAGCTAAATACCGCATCTGCAACTGTCCGTGTCAGAATGCCGGCGGTATCAAGGGTCGGACTCAGCGGGAAAATACCCTCCAGTGACCATCGTCCAAAGCTGGTTTTGAGCCCGACGTTGCCAGTCATGCTGGCCGGTATCCGAACCGATCCTGCAGTGTCTGATCCCAGTGCAAGCAGCGCGGTGCCTTCCTGCAGGCTGACACCCGCGCCGCTGCTTGAGCCGCCCGGTACGCGGTATGCTGTTGAATCCCA
>Ga0066860_10000888_pt1 | contig 13428 bp, 17 predicted proteins | sample ETN07SmetaG_FD_65601 | JGI IMG/M metagenome (GOLD analysis project Ga0066860, IMG submission 65601) | Marine microbial and viral communities from oxygen minimum zone, Eastern Pacific Ocean - ETNP2014F14-07SV275 | ecosystem: Environmental > Aquatic > Marine > Oceanic ... | reverse complement strand
ATACTTCAGCACATACGCGCGTCAGTGCAGCAGTCAGTGTAGTTTTACCGTGGTCAACGTGACCGATAGTACCCACGTTTACGTGGGGTTTGGAACGTTCAAACGTTTCCTTAGCCATAACCTTGTCTCTCTCGTTTCTGTGGGTACAGGTTTTTTCGTCGTATACACAAAAAGGCAGACCTAGGGTCTACCTTTTTGATTATGGTGCTGATAGGCAGATTCGAACTGCCGACCTCATCCTTACCAAGGATGCGCTCTACCGACTGAGCTATATCAGCGAATTATTGGAGCGGGTAGCGGGAATCGAACCCGCATCATCAGCTTGGAAGGCTGAGGTTCTACCATTGAACTATACCCGCGTCGCAATCAGCCCAGGCAGTTCAGCGTTCCAGGCTGTTTCGACAGTGAAGCACTGTCTGAAAATGGTGGTGGGGGCTGGATTCGAACCAGCGAAGCTTTCGCGTCAGATTTACAGTCTGATCCCTTTGGCCGCTCGGGAACCCCACCAAAGTGGCGCGTATTATCAGTACGAAGCCGGGGTCTGTCAACAACTTTTTTGCTTATTTATTATTAACTTATGGATTATCCGTCCGCAGGCTGATGACGGCAGCTCACCATTTGCCACTGAACATCTTTGTCTTCGCCTTTCACACGGCGGCGCATGGTTTCATCCAGTTTGGTGATTTCACGGATCTCGACCCAGTGTTCAGTCGTGGTACTTCCAACTTCGCGGATTGCTACATCCGCAAAGCCGAGCGCTGATACTTTTTTCTGCAAGGCTTCTGCAGAGCTTTTTTGTCTGAAGAGACCGAGCGAGATACCGTCCGCCAGATCTCCCTGCGTAATAATGTAGCTATCGACTGAGCGCGCCTGCAGTTTACGCAATAAGGTCATCGCTTCCCCACGACTACCCAACGGTGGAACATGCACCCAGAACTCAGCATCTTTCAGGTTGGGTACCTTATGCTGGCTGATTAACCCAGTGAGCCCCAATTCAAGCGAGCGCGCCTGAGCCACACGAGCGCTGATATCATCAAAGTACGGGCCAAGTGCGTAGCAGAGTTTCTTACCCGGCTCCGGGCGAACAGGTTGCTGACTGGATGGCAGATTTCCAGATTGTTTCTCCGCCAGTAAGACCAGTGTTTTGCCTTGTCCATGATTGCCGTCCTGAATCCGGGCAGTGCTGTCTTCTGCGGGGCGCGTAATGAAATACCCGGCGATTCCCAGGTTAATTACGATCAGGCTGTAAACTATCCAGCGCATAACAATTCCATACCATCAAATATAAGGTTTGGATAATATCCACTATCCAGCCATTCAGCCAGTTGCGCCCCGTCACCTCCGGTAATAACCAGTCGGTAGTTTTCATGGTTGCCTGCGACAGACTTTACGAATGCAACCTGCTGATGCATAACACCAGCACTGACACAGGCAACGGTGCTTTTTCCGGGGGTGAGGTCAGTATCGTGGCGTTCATCGGAAAAGGGCCGGACCCGATCCGTACCACCAAACAGTGCACGCTGAGCCATTTGCTGCCCCGGAACGATGTAGCCGCCATGGTGCTGATTACTTTCGTCGAGTAGATCCAGGGTGAGTGCGGTTCCTGCATCAACCACCAGCAAATGGTCAGTGAACATCGCTCGGGCACCCAGCATCGCAAGCCAGCGGTCGACACCCAGGCGCTTAGGGTCTGCATAGCAATGGTGAAACCCAGCGTGTCCTTCTACCGGATGTGCAATCCAGCGAAGCCTGTGGCCGTAGCGGGCATCGAAGAGTTCGTGCAGTTCTTCGTTGGTACTGACGCTGGACACGGCAACTTCATCAACCTCATCCGGCCATGCATAGTGCGGGGCTTTATCTTTATCGACGTGGCCCTCGGCAAGAATCTGACCCTGGCGACGTGTTTGCCACTTAATCCGGGTATTACCGATATCAATTAACAGGGCGGACACTGAGTTCTCCTGCACTGATAATTTCCATGCCGCGCTCGGTTCTCAGCATCAACTCACCCTTACGGTTTACACCTTTAACGGTGCCGCTGATCTGCTGAGTGGGCGAACTGATAACCACTTCTTTATTGTGGTAGATATCTTTCTGTGACCAGTATTCCTGCAAGGGAGCAAATCCTTCTCGTTGAAACGTATCAACACTGGACAACAATTCATCGAGTAATACTCCCGCGACCTGATTTCTGGAGAGGTCGGGCTTCAGGCTTTTCAGGTCGACCCAGGGCTGGTCTATGTCTCGTGCTTCTGACTCCGACATGGATAAATTAAGGCCAACGCCAATGACCACCTGACAGTGGCTGTTGTACTCGCCCGTCACTTCGAGAAGAATACCCGCGAGCTTACGACCATCGGCATAAACATCGTTGGGCCACTTCAGACCAACCCCGTCGATCCCAAGCCTGGTAAGCGCTTTTTCTACGGCTATCCCAACGGTAAGGCTCAACCCCTCAAGTGCCGACATGCCCCCAGAAAAAGATACCAGTAGCGACAGATAAATATTCCGACCAAACGGGCTGATCCACTGTCGCCCACGGCGACCGCGACCCTTGCTTTGCTTCTCAGCAAGGACAGCATATCGCTTGCCCATATGATCGGACGCACGCTCGAACAGGTAGGTATTCGTTGAGTTCACTTCGAGGAGCAGCTCGAGGCAATCGAGCCTCTGACTCACTGCGCTGCGTATATCTGCCTCATCGAGTAGTTCAATAGGGTCATGAAGACGATATCCCTTACCTTTCACAGATGAGAAAGGGACTTCAAGTTCCTCTAATTTTTTCAGCTGTTTCCAGACCGCCGCGCGGCTGACACCCATCGCTTCGCCGAGAGCCTCTCCCGAATGAAATTGCCCATCTGCCAGGTGGAGGAGTAGTTTTTTGAGCATGAAAGGATACCTTTGATAACCTATTCACTATATCAGAGTGCAATTCACTGTCAGAGTGTAAATCTGGGTGACGCCCACCCTGTTCATGAGAGATATTTATCCATTCAGGCACGAATAATAAAAAACATACTGGAGCGCCTATGACGCGACGCCACTGGATTCCAATGATTCTGTTTGCGGTAAGTGCAGGTGTAATAACGCCTGCGTCGGCTGCAGAACCTATTTACATCCAGCCGCCCAGAGCAATTGATGATGCCTCACATCGATACTATCAGGACTTACTGGCGACTCAGTTTTCAGCAGATAACCGCCTGACTACGATAGAAAGGCCCGTCACTCAGGAGCGCAGTCTGCAACTTCTTAACACAGGTGACCTGACCATCGCGTGGAGTGGCACAAACTACCGCCGCGAGAATCTGTACCGCCCGGTAAGAGTGCCGTTGTTTCTTGGGTTATTAGGTGTCCGCGTCCCTGTCATCCGCCAAGCAGATATTGCCCGGTTCACTGCAATTACTAAGGAGTCAGAACTACAAGCAATGGTTGCCTGTCAGGGTGATCAATGGCCAGATTCGGATATTATGGAGCGCAACCACTATACCGTTGAGAGGGTTGCCAAGTTCGAGAGTATGTACAAGATGCTCAGAGGCGGGCGCTGCGATTACTTCCCACGGTCCATTATCGAAGTGTATGGAGAACTTACGACGGCCGACAGAGACGACCTTGTTGCATATGAGGGAATCTTACTGTCTTACACCTTCCCAATGTATTTCTTCACATCGTATCAACGGGAAGAACTGGCTAACTCTCTGGAAGAGAAGCTCCATGAGTTCGCTACATCCGGGCAACTTCTTGCATTTATGAAGAAGCATCCATCAACCCGTGCAACCTTTCCGCTATCGCGGTTTCGGGAGTCGACTATTTTCTATTTACACAACCCAGACCTGCCCAGTGAGACACCGATCAGTGATACCGCACTCTGGCTGATGCCGGGTCAGAGTACGAATAAAGATTTACAGGCAATCCACTTTTTCGAATGAGGCCTGATCAACGCTCTATATCTTTCAGGCGGAAATTGAAGTGATTTTCGATCGCGCGATGCACTTCCTTGGTCTCAGGGACGTGCTCCGTATGAACAAGAATCAGCAGTGACTGAGCGTGCACATGGTGATCGCCATCAGGGTGGGTAATCACTTCACCGTCGCGGGTAACGTAAGCCAGTGGTGTTCCGACGTTAGCCTGTACAATAGAATTCACGACATCCGCCCAGCGCTCCCCCTCAAGCCATACCGGGTAACGCACCGTATGGTCATTCGAATGAGTAAACATATCTTCAATCACCACTTCTGATCCGGGGGCTGTCATAGAGCGAACCACCAGTTCAGGATATGAACGGATCGGTCGCAACAGCGAGCGAATATCAAGATCACGGATTCGCCCACGATTGGTGTCATCCACCACTTCAACGATCGCCTTACTGGCAAGCGACATTTCCCACAAACGATGAGCCACATCAAACGTATAGCTATCGCTATCTGAGGAATACTCGTCTCGCGCAAGTACAACAATATGCCTTGCCCGATCGGCATTTGCCCTTTGAAGGTCTTCCGGGCGACTGGCGAGCCCAGTGACATGAACGACGCCAAGTTCACGAAGACTGTCTGGCAAGCCGTCACGAAAATCTTCGCTCAGCAACATAATCGGAGTCTCGGCGTAGTCGCGACTCTCTCGTACCTGAGTGACAAGTCGCACGAAATATTCTTCGCGGTTATATTTCGGCGTATTAATAATGAGAATGTGCTCAGCCATATTCCAGTTCCAGTGTCCACTTCGGATTCTCTCGCGGCGGGCGATGCGAAAATCAACGTAGTCGCTGATGAGCAGTGTCATCAGCGTTATACCAATACCAAAGATAAGCAGTATCGTCGCCAACTGCCCCGGTACCGTCTGCGCGGATAAATCGCCATAACCCACGGTTGTGAGCGTAGTCAGCGTCAGCCAGAAAGCTTGCCAAGGCGTCATATCCTCGAGCCATACCATGGCCGCAATGTGCAGAACGACAAAGCCGAGAAGAATAAGCGCTATTTTCCGAACACTCCGCCCGATCTGCCGATCAGTCATATAGATCGCGTGGCGAGTGCGTTTCTGATGGCGGACGAAGCGTGTCAGTTTATTCATATCCGCATCATAGCCCGTCCGCCCTCTCTCTGCGATCCCTCACCTGATACTCCGTCCGCTTTCGGTTACACTCACTGCAATTATATAAACAACGGAACCGCTATGAGCTATCACATTTACGGCATCGGCAATGCATTGGTCGATAAAGAATTCGAAGTTGACGACGCTTTCTTTAAAGATGCAGGCATAGAAAAAGGCATGATGACCCTGATCGAAGAGGATCAGCTGGCGACCATGCTGACCACCCTGACAGAACGCTACGGTCTGAAAAAACGCGCATGCGGTGGCAGCGCAGCCAACACGATTATTGGCGCGAGCTACTTCGGTGCGAAAACCTTCTATACCTGCAACGTCGCCAACGACGAAGCCGGTGATTTCTATATAGCAGATATGAAAGCAGCCGGTGTCGATACCAACCTTGGCGACGATCGTGATGCCGGCGTAACCGGTAAGTGTCTGGTGATGGTAACGCCTGACGCAGAGCGCACCATGAACACCTATCTGGGCATTACCAGCGAACTGCATTCAAACCATATTGATGAAGAAGCACTGGCTAAATCAGAATACGCCTATATTGAAGGTTACCTGGTGACGTCCGAACCAAGCCGAGCTGCCGCTATTCAGGTGCGTGAGCTGGCCCGTAAGCATGGTGTGAAAGTCGCCATGACCTTCTCTGACCCAGCGATGGTTCAGTTCTTTAAAGAGGGTGTTCAGGAAATGGTCGGCGACGGTGTCGATCTGCTGTTCTGCAATGAGCAGGAAGCAAAACTATTCGCCGACACCGACGACCTGAATACAGCCATCGAAGCCATCAAAAAAGTAGCCAATACCTTCGCTATCACACTGGGGCCAAAAGGCGCTCTCGCATGGGACGGCGACGCACTGCACGAGATTGCTCCTAACTCAGTGACTGCAGTTGACAGCAACGGAGCCGGTGACATGTTCGCAGGTGCCTTCCTGTACGCTATTACGCATGGCTATGATTTCGCAGCAGCAGGTCGCCTTGCCAGCGCGGCGTCAGCGCAAGTCGTCAGTCAATTCGGGCCACGCCTGGAAGCTGAGCAGCATGCTCCGCTGAAGGACGTTTTGTAACAGCTCTTGAAAACCGATAGATGTACGGTGCATTGAAAGAGAAGGGGCTCCCCCTTCTTTTTCGCTGACGCATTGCTATCCATGCCCTATTCGACACGCAGCTCACTCAATCACGTTTTCTGGTAAAAGGCTTGTTCAGGCTTTCCCTACAGCTGGATAAAAAGCCGAGTAAAACACCCAGCCCCCAAAAGCCCTGCGCAAAGGTTGTGAAGCTGTCTGCTCAGAATCCAGCCAGATTGAAAGCGCCCCTGTGGCTATGCGGGTCAGAGCATCTTTCCCGCAAACTTCCCACAAAGTTATCCACAGATACTGTGGAATACCCACAGGACAAAAGAGATCAATTCTTAAACAGGTTTTTACTAAAAACCTATATATTTCATCGTCTTATAGTGTTTTTTTAAGAGAACGACAGAATTACATCGCGTCAACACAAAATATTCTGAAATCTTGGGCTTGACTTATCCACATCGCGCAAAGAATCACCAGAAGTGAGTTCCTGCTCACGCGCCAGCAAGCGTTCTTTCAGTTCTGTTCCCCAGCGGTAACCGCCCAAAGAACCATCCGAACGGACGACCCGATGACACGGAATCAATATCCCCAACTTGTTAGTGCCACAGGCATTAGCCACCGCGCGAACAGCGCCCGGCTGACCAATACCCTCGGCCACCTCGGCGTATGTCCGGGTCTGGCCTACAGGAATCGTTTGCAGATATCGCCACACCCGGCACTGAAATTCCGTGCCCAACATATGTAGCGGGGTTTTCAATGTTCGCTTGGGCGACTCCACCGACTGAAGCACATCATTGAGAACATGTGCGGCCCGCTTTTCAGAGGTAAGTGTGATGTTGGGGAACAGATGCAGCAACTCATCCAGGAGTTCTGTACGACAGTCTCCGGGGAGCACAGCAAAAAGCTCTCCATCACACACGGCCGCAGCAATAACGCCGTACGAGGAAAGCCCAAAGGCGACATCTAATGATGGAATATATTTACCGGGCATAAATCAGTTTAGGTTAACGTTTCTGTAACCTTATCAGGTGAGGAAGAAGCTGTACGAAGAAACAGAAGAAAGCACAGGAATGTCCGGTTTGAAGACGCTTTAGAGCGCGCCTTCTGCTCAGAAAGTTAGTCAGCAAGTAGCAAAACCGGACATGTGTTCACAATGCGGAATGGCAATGTCAGGGCGAACGTCAGCTCAGCCCTGAATCGTATAGCGAATCACCTCGACCACCTGCTCTGGTGTTGTCGCCCATCCCATGGCAGCGGCATCCACCTCTTTCAGCGGGTGAACGATGTCTTCGCCATGCAATGTTACGTAAGGCTTACCCAGCGCGGCGCAGAAACCGGCATCAAAGGCCGCATTCCATTGCTTGTACTTGTCGCCAAAACGGATCACTGCCATATCGCAATTCTCAATTAAGGTTTTAATACGGATCGCGTTAATCTTCGCCGATTTATGATCACGCCAGAAACCTTCACACTGAGGCCCAAGCACATCGCCCGCAGCATCGCTGGAGTCGTGATCGGTATTCGCTGAAGAAAAACTCACCGGCAGATCCAGTGCCTCACATCCCTTAATGATCTGTTCGCGCCAGTCGGTGTGAATTTCGCCTGACAGATAAATATTCCAGTGCATACTCTCTCTCGCTATCGGTTATAAAACGGGCTGTAACATCGGATACAGAAGCCGCTATTATGCCTGACTGACACTATGATTCGAGGTCCGGCTGCTGTGATCCGCTTTGCACTGACGATTCTTTGCCTGCTCCTGCCCTCTCTGAGCAATGCAGACTTGTTGCGCATCGCCGTGGCGTCAAACTTTACGCACACGCTTAACACACTGCTCCCTGAGTTTGAAAATGACACCGGACATGACGTGGAGATCAGCAGCGCCTCATCCGGCAAGCTCTATGCTCAGATTCTTCACGGCGCCCCGTTTGATGTCTTCCTTTCGGCAGATACCGACAAACCACAACAGCTCGCCGAACAGTTTCCGAAGATAGAGTCGACGCTGTTCACCTACGCCACCGGCAGGCTGGTTTACTGGTGCCCGAAGGAATGTGAGTACCCACTCTCAGGGATATCAACGATGCCCGCCACGCTTGCTATCGCCAACCCACGGCTTGCCCCGTACGGGCTTGCGGCGAAACAGACCATAGAAGCACTCAAAGTCAGTACCCCAACACTGGTGACCGGCGAAAACATCGGGCAGGCTTACCGCTTCATCGAAAGTGGTCACGCACAGGCCGGATTTATTGCACTGTCGCAAGCCGTCGCAGCAAGGCTTCCTGCCAGTCAATATTGGTTGGTAGCAGAGCATCATCATGCAGCTATTCAGCAAACTGGAGCTCTGACACCCCGGGGCCTGAACAACCCCGCGGCACGCACCTTTATAGAATATCTTCGCCGCCCCGAGATACAGGCACAGATTACCCAACAGGGGTATGCTTCGCTCTATGACTGATTTTCTTCTGACACCGGCCGATATCGAAGCACTCTGGCTGACATTCAAACTGGCGAGCGTAGTAACCCTTCTGCTTCTCGTCATCAGTACACCGCTGGCACTCTGGCTAAGCAGCGGACACAGTGGCAGCCATCGAATGGGAACGCATCGCTTAAAAGGCATGGTGCAGGCTATGATTGCCCTGCCATTAGTCCTGCCACCGACGGTATTGGGCTTCTACCTCTTAATCGCATTCAGCCCCACCAGCGGGCCCGGACAATTTCTTCATGGTATTGGGCTTGGATCGCTCGCCTTCAGCTTCACCGGGCTGGTGATCGCATCTATGATCTACTCCCTGCCCTTTGTGGTGCAGCCACTAGTGAATGCATTCAACGCCATCGGCGTGCGCCAGACTGAAGCGGCGGCAACACTCGGCGCCGGCCGCTGGGATACCTTTCGCTACATTACCTTGCCATTGGCACGCCCCGGATTTATCACCGCAGGCGTGCTGGGTTTTGCTCACACCGTGGGTGAGTTTGGCGTGGTGCTGATGATCGGCGGCAATATTGCGGGTGAAACCCGTGTTGCTTCTGTCCAGATCTACGACCATGTAGAAGCACTTGCTTACCCACAGGCCCATGCCCTGTCTGCCATACTGCTGGTGTTCTCCTTCGCGGTACTGCTATGGATCTATGCCCGGCGCACCGGCGCAACAGGAACGTCGGGGGCCAAAGGATGGCTGTGAGCGAACTTTCCTTACGTATCAGAGTCGGCCTCGAAGACTTTGAACTCAATGCCGATCTCGCTCTGCCAGGCAAGGGCGTAAGTGTGATTTTCGGGCCATCGGGCTCTGGCAAAACGACATTACTGCGGGCCATAGCGGGGCTTCAGGTCAGCGAGGGTGAAATCTGGTTCAACGGCGACTGCTGGCAAGGCAGCGGCGAGCACCGCAAAACATCAGAACGCCCACTGGCGTATGTCTTTCAGGAAGCCAGCCTGTTTCCGCATATGACCGTGGCAGCAAACTTCGATTTTGCCGAGCGTTATGCACTGCACGCCGACACACCCTCGTTACGTGATGACTTGATTACCTTGTTCGACATCCGTCATACCCTGTCGCGTAAGCCCGATCGCTTATCCGGCGGCGAACGCCAACGTGCCGCCATCGTCAGAGCCTTGCTACGCCAGCCAGATATTCTATTGATGGATGAGCCACTGGCCTCGCTCGATGATGCACGCAAGCAAGAGATTCTTCCGTATCTTGAACGGCTGAAAAGCGAATTCGAGCTGCCCATCATTTATGTGACACACTCCGCCTACGAAGCGGCACGCCTTGGCGACTACATCGTTGCACTGGATAAAGGCAAGGTGGTCAGCCAGGGCACACTTTACGACGTGATCGGCGATCCGGAATTTCCGGGAGATATCAGCCGCGAAGCCGGTGCCGTGGTCACCGGGACCGTCGACAGCATCGACGATCAATGGCACCTCGCACAAATCAGAACCGGCAGCTCAACGCATATCAATGTTCCTGCAAATAACCTGACTCCCGGCGACTCTGTTCGCCTGTGGATACGCGCCAGTGACATCAGCCTCAGCCACCAACCGTTAACAGACAACAGCATCAGCAATAGCCTGCTGTGCCAGATTGAAGATATCCGTCACGACCCCAACCCGGCATTGATGATCGTCAAATTACGAACTGAGAGCATGGAACTCATCACCCGGATCACCCGACAGTCGGCAAGCCAGTTAGAGCTTGAGCCCAAAATGCAGCTTTACGCACACATCAAAACCGCCGCACTGATCTGACCACCACAGACTCCGCGGCGGGAGTAGAGCCCTGATAAAAAACCATATACAATGCAGCCACTTACAGAGACCTGTTCACTGTAAACCGCCCGTAGCTCAGCTGGATAGAGCGCTGCCCTCCGGAGGCAGAGGTCAGAGGTTCGAATCCTCTCGGGCGGGCCATTAAATAAAAAAGGCTCCTGAATCCGCATGCAACGCGTGCTGATTCAGGAGCCTTTTTTATTTAACTGCAAGTCTGAGAAGGACGAGAACCTCTGATAGGTTCGACTCGGAAGGAGCCTGCGACTGGAGAGAACGGAGGAGCCCGCGACGACGGTCATCCTCCGGGCATCACCTCACCACCACCGCAATCAAAGAAACCGATGCCCGAGCCGGATGAGACAAATCTGTCAGGAACAGATTTGCGCGTAGCCCGAAGGGTGAGTATCAGGACGATACGAACAACCTCTGATAGGTTCGACTTGAAGTGAGCCTGCGAACGGAAAGAACGTCGGACCCTGCGACGACGGGCCGAAGGCCGCCAGTAATCCTCTCGGGCGGGCCATTACTTCCCTCTGCTCGAAACAACCTAACTCAATTTCAACGCCAATGTCATCGAAAGAACCGATGCCCGAGCCGGATGAGAGCCTCTGATAGGTTCGACAAACCTTACGGGGAGCATATTGTCCTTCTCAATATGCTCCTTCTCGTCACTCATTCATTCCAGAACTCAATCAAACACAGCCTAGTAAAAAGAGTATTTGCGTGATAAAAAATACAGGTGCAGTCGGCAGCCTTGATGTGTTTATTTGTGTGTTGTCTTCTACAGTTCAACCACTAAACAACGCAGTGAAGATTTCGTTTCCAAAGGCCCTGAGAAACAAAGCCTACCGTTCTCCAACCTGGGGATTTCACTCCCGTAATATGGATTAATCAAACTACTGGCAGCTAACTCCGAGTGATGAAGCTGGTTAAACAGGGCGATTTTAACGTCCAGGTCGTGAAATCTGGCGACATATCTCTCGTAAGCAGGCCCTTCAATGCCTAGCAGAATATTACCAATCGGGTTACGAATGATTGAAGTTGATGGGATGTACCTTTCGAGATTTTCTAATTCCTGTGCGAACTCCGCTGGCGATAACACGGCCAGTTTCTCGGGTAACAGATAGAGAGGAGCGAGAGCATTGATCGTCATATTTGGTTTGTATAATGCTCTTACCAACCGTTCGGGCGCATCACTGAAGTCACCGTCTATTTCAAAAAAATCAGGGTGCTTATCCAGGCTTTTCAGGCCATAGTACAGAACGCCAAACTCTCTGGCGGATACCCTACCGAAGCCCTTCTCAGACGCGCTCAGCCGGGGAATCTCTTCAATCTGCGTATCAGTCTCAGACAGAATCACACTCAATACATCCAGAATGTCTGACTGTGCGAGAAGTAAAACCACCTTACCAACAAGATTATCCTGAAGCTCATTAGCACGGCGGACAATGGAAAACTGAGTTAGCAAAGATCCAACTGCGCCGTCTACATCCCCATCCTTATACGAAGATATCCCCTCCAGTAGCCTGATACGATGAGCTCTAAGCAAATATTTATACTCAGGATAAATCTCATCGGCCGTGGGTTGCGCCATAGTTCTGTATTCATCGTATTGAAAGAAACGATCAGAACGCTCAAGCAACTCATTATAGTGCTCAATCAGCGCTGAAACCCTTACCGAGCCAGAAAACAGATACCCGATACAGTCGTCGTCTTCAAACATACAGAATCCATCACCTTCAGGCAGCGATAGTTTCTTAGACTCAGGGTAAACAAAAAGACCATCAGATAGCTCTGGTGAGCTACTGACTTCTAGAATCTGCTTTACCAGAGCAATAGGATCATCGCCTTCCTGGGCGTAGAACCCCCAACAAATACAAATAGGCTTCACTGTTCCCGTCGTCAGCGAAGCGGGCTATCAAGCTTTGGGTTTCAGTACTGATTTCGTCATCATGCTGGAGAGCGAAGAATAGAAATACGAAAGCTAAAACGACAAAAAAAACTACTTTGAACATAAACATTCCATCGTAGAAACCGAGAAATTGTTACCGTATCTAATAAGCAAACCCTAAAGTTCTACGCATTGATTATGGGAGTAATCACTATCGATGAGTACTTTATCAGCAGTAAATATACCCTTCACACCTACACCCGTCATACCTGCTATCAACAGCAGTACGGCAACCGGCTTCACTCTTGCCCTGAAACCGTAGCTGTACTTTGTGGGGCGGAACACCTTCTCACCAGGCAGTGGATTCTGACCAAGGCGAATCACTCGTAACGAACGGGTGCCTTCTATCGCAAAGATTAGCAGTGCAAAGCTGATAGGAATCCCGATAAAAATAGAATAGAGAACTACCTGCGTGCCGGTGAAGTAGTCGTAATCGTAGCAATGAGCGTTATCTGCATACTCGTTGAACCACGGTAAGAACCACAGTTTGGCAATTAGTATGACTGGAATCGCACATGCCAGATGCATAAGGACAATCTTGAGCCTTTCCTTCTTTGTATACTCGGGAGCATAATCAGCCATGCAGTAAACAACTATCCTTGCTGGTTCAATCTAAGAGACCCGCACTTAAGATGCCTTCTAATGCTCTGTCTGGTCAAGTGGACTTACTTGCCCGTTTATCGGGGAAAGATCAGTTTTCGGAAAACTAGCTACGCGGGAAACGACGTTAAAAGCAGGAGCCAGGGTTGAAATCTATCTGCCTGTGATCCGCGTTGATGAAGATGATGATAGCGATTAAAGAACAGTTATAACAGTTACTGTTCTTTAACCGTACGACATCAGCCGGATTTATTCTCAGCCCGCCATTTTCTCCGCATGACTTTTCAGCATCCCTTCACGGGTAATAAAGCTAACGATGTCATTCAGGCCTTCAATGTCTGTGCGTAGGTTCGAGAACACATACGGTTTTTCGCCACGCATACGCTTAGTATCTGAATCCATAATCTCAAGGTTCGCACCCACCAGCTCAGCCAGGTCGATTTTA
>Ga0066860_10000884_pt1 | contig 13442 bp, 20 predicted proteins | sample ETN07SmetaG_FD_65601 | JGI IMG/M metagenome (GOLD analysis project Ga0066860, IMG submission 65601) | Marine microbial and viral communities from oxygen minimum zone, Eastern Pacific Ocean - ETNP2014F14-07SV275 | ecosystem: Environmental > Aquatic > Marine > Oceanic ... | reverse complement strand
CTCGGCGCGCAGGTCTTCGACGCCTAAATATTGGCGCTACCTCCCTTGATAAAATTGTGCTATTGGTACAAAAATAGATATAAGGCACACTTTGGTCAACCCATATTTGTGCCGATGACACAAAAATAGAGACCCACATGGAAAACATGCAAACTGAAGACATCAGCCCTCTGCAAATTCGTTTGGCAAAGGCGGCCCTAGATTTATCGAACCCCGCACTCTCTGCGGCTACCGGCCTGCACAAGAACACGATCAACGCGGCAGAGAAGGAGGGTGGGAGCCCCAGCAAGTCCACCCTGCGATCTTTGCGCATGTTCTTTGAAGCAAGGGGGGTGATATTCGTGCCTGCCAACGGCGGGCCGGAAGGCGTCAGGTTTGCAGCTCCTCAAAAAGATCATGCCCCGGGCATCGAGGGCGACTGATCGCCTGAACAGTTAAACGGTAAAAATTATTATTTCATAAGGGGTTATGATGGATACGAAGTTTGTCAAAGACGTGCAAATGGCGGGCTGGTCAATTCAAGCCGTGTCGGAAGATGCGGTAATCGGTAAGTGCCCAAGCGCGGGCTGCAATCTCCACGCGCAGCTGCAACCAGGAGCGGCGATTCCGGCGGTCGATCCTGGCTGCCGGCGCAACCCGATCGACGCCAAAGTTGAAACGTATGACGACATCAGGCTGGCGCTTCGCAAGCGGCGGGAGAACCTGCTGCTTACCATCAGGGAATTGGAAGAGGTCGCCGGGCTTGAGCCTGATCTACTGGCAAAGGTGGAGCGTGACGGGACGAAGAAGATCCCCAACGTGCAAACCCTGCTGGATTGGGCCGGAGCTTTGGGGTTTGAGCTCGCCTTGCGTCCGGTGCCAATGACACCTCTGGCGCTGCGCACAATTGTCGAAACCCGCGACAAGTCGGCGGCCAGGACCAAGCGCATGACGCTGGAAAACAGGCGCCGCGGCAAAAAAGCAGATACAAAACGATAATTGGCGTCATACAACGTGCATCTAATCTGCGGAGGTTGCATGCCAAAATGGCCCCATGACAAACCTCACAGCAATCCCGACCCGTCCCCTCCGTATGCGCGCTGCGTTGCGCCGTGCGATTGACCTCCGCGTCAAGAAGGGGATGACCATCACCGCGGCCTGCGAGGAGGCTGGGATGAGCCCCCAGGGTTATCACAAGGCCATGAAGCGGGCGGCGGTGCGCGACTATCTCCAAACGGTCCAGCTCGAATTCGTTGCCAGCGTCGAGAGCGACAAGGCGATGCACAAAGCCCGCGCAATGGAGGTGGGAATGGACCTGATGCTGAACTCCAAAAGCGAAGCGGTTCGAGCGCGGATGGTCGAGTTCTTCGCCAGCGATGGAAAGGTTTCGCCTGTCTCGGTTCACATCGATGCGCGGCAAACCGCGGGATATGAGTTCGTAAGGCCGGGACAGCAAGTGGTTGAGATTGTAGGCGGTGGGGATACCTCCGCCGACAAGGCGGGATCATCGGGGGTGTAATCTCTCTCCTGGTGCGGCACTGATTGCCCTCTGCTGTGCTTTCCGCTTGTCGAGAAGATGCTGAGCCCCCCGCAAAGCCAGCTGCGCCGTCTCCCGCCGCGCCGTGCTCAGGTTGGGATCAGCCAGCGCTGCTTCCAACTTCCTCACCAGCCCCTCCGCGCGTCTAATCCGAACATTCAGTGTGCTGGTGCCCATGCCCTTACTATTCCCATGATCACATGCCCTGCGGAGAACAGCCATCTTGCCCAGCCTGTCGTTGAACTTCGCTCCGTCGTCGTCCGCTTCTAACCTAGGGGCGGCCCCTTTGAAGCGGTCCAGTTGACTCTTTTTTGTGTCGGGTGTTTCCATAATGGATGCCTAATTGTTCAGATCTATACGAGTATGTTCTCTTCGTTGACGAGGCCGGAGATGACGGTCTTAAACGGGTTAAGCCTATAGATGATAACGGTGGCAGTGAATGGCTGTGCATAGGCGGCCTGCTCGTCCGCAAGGAATACGAGGCGGAAACTGTCAAATGGGTTAAAAATATCCGAACGGACATAAACGCTGTCCAGGGACCAGCGCTGCACTATCGCGACTTATCGCCAAAGAAGAGGCATCGTGCTTGCGAGCTATTGGCTCAACACCCATGCCGATTTTTTGCTGTGGCGTCGAACAAGAAGAACATGCGTGGCCACAACAACTCGCGCGCAGCCAAGCGCGGCGGAAAGCAATGGTATTACAACTATTGTGTGCGCCTTCTTATGGAGCGTGTTACAGACTTCTGCTTAAGAGATAGCACTAAACGTTTTCAAAAGCCGCGATGTGTAAAGGTAATATTTAGCGCCCGAGGCGGGCACTCTTACGGCCAAACGAAAGCTTATTGGGAGCTGTTAAAGGCGCAAGCGGCAGGTGGATCAACCTTCTTAAACAAGCGTGAGATTGCGCACCAAGTGCTGAGGTTCGGTCTGGTTGAGTATGTTCCGCATTATAGTGTTGCCGGATTGCAGTTGGCCGATGTGGTGGCAAGCTCAGTCTACCAAGCCGCCGACACTCTGGGGGCAAGGTGGGCGCTGGAGCCAGCAAAAGCGCTCGAGCCGAGAATGGGTAGAGAGGCGGGCGTAATAGCTGACTACGGTATCGTTTTACAACCATCTCCGCCGTGGAAGGCGGAGTTGACCGACGACCAAAAACTGATCTTTAAGCACTATGGATATCGCTTTTAGGTCGCGTGGGCCCCGGCCCCAAGTTTCATCAAGTCTAGTAGGCTGTCATCCATTTGGACAACCGTACCTGACGCCGCCAAAGCCGCTTAATGCGCTCTGACATGGGGTGGTTCCGGCGTATCCCACGCAATGAATCATCACATATGTGGTGGAATCTGTCACGGAGAAAGTTAACTGCTGCGACATCTCGTCGTCTTTTCGCTTATGACGTGAAATCAGCTCGATCATGACTAAGACGCTTACCGACCACATACCTAAGCGCAATCTGACCACCCCAAAATCATCCACACTGTTCATGCTGCGATTGCTGTCGCGAAAGTCAAATTCTGCCGCGTAGCGGTGCAGGTGGGGGGCGTCAGGAGGGGGGCATGATCCAGGGAGGAGTGTGGTTGGGCCCAAGGTAACAGATGTCACCCACGCGGCGCTCCTGCGGCCCCTTGGCCCTATCGTCAGGGCGCTCACCAATGGGCGTGCCGAAATGGCTTCCAGCCTCCAAACGTTCCGAGACCTATTCCGCCGCAATGAACTGCACAAAGATATCGCAGAAGGGGGCAAAGGCTTCCTAGGAGGGATAGAGCCATAAGAGCGCGCAGCGCCCCCTTTGGGAGCCATACAGGACATGAAGCCCGTCAGAGGCCGTATTTAACGAGACCAGAGGCGACACCCTGAAACCAACCAGCAAAAAGCGAAATTTTTTCAGAGGCCTTAAAACACAGGGTTTGAGCGATCTCATAGAGAGAAATGAGGGCTGGGGAGTGGAGTTTCTCGCGGGAGGGAGGCAAAAAATCCGTCTCAACAGCACAAAGGGCCGGAAAGCAGCTCCCCCACCCGGTTTCTCTCCATATGTAAGTCGCAAATGACGTAACCCATTGAGCAGTAATGAAAAGACGCGCCGTTTTGGGTGGTCTTATTTTGTGCCTGCTTCGGATACGCTGAGATAGACGCCCATGATCTTATAAGCCGCATCTGTCATAGCTTCTTCCAGCTCATCACGTTTAGACGCTGGCACCAGAAAGCTATCGTGAACGGGTAGCGCAACGATGCCTTTGCGTAGGATCAACTCGGCCATGACTGCTTCTGCAATGTCGGAATCTTTTCGCATCAGCCGCGCGCCTGCATCGCTGTGCAGTTGGCCGGCAATGGGGGCGTGTCTGTGCTTAATCGCCTCGATGAGTGCTCGCGCCTTTCCGATAGCCTCTTGGCTTCCCGGCACGGCAACGGTTTGCATCAGCTGTTTGTCGTCGTGGCCTTCCACCCTCTGACCTGTTTCCTTGTCGATTGATCGTCCATCGCTATGCGCAATCGACATGCGAGCGGCACCTTCTGTCTTTGCGTTGATGAGGGTGAATGTTGCCACTTTCACAAGGTCACGCGGCCAGCCATCGAGGGCGTGGCAGTCTCCTGGTAATGGAAGCCCTGCCTCTGCATAGAGCATAGCAATGTGCATCCCATCAAAGTCCAGCTCAACTACGGGTTCACCGTCGATTTGCAACGTCCTGCGGGCCTTGGCTTTAATGTTCTGCCAGCTTGTTCCCATTGGGTAAAAACGTCCTCCACGGCCAAACGTCTTGTTGTAGATCCTTGCCATTGGACAGGCTAGGTTGGGCAGGTCCACAATGTTGCTTTGGCCCGGATGGTTGATGGCCGCTGCGGTGATGGCCTCGTTAAAATCTTCTGTCTTACGGTCTTGCCGCTCGATAACTCGGGTTCTCTTGTAATGAACAGGCTTGCCTTGATCGTCTCGCAAGATGGTCGTGTTAGGCAAGCGGGCAAGCTTTAGGTGAGGCTTTCCTTCTAAGAGACTTAACACCACGTCTACCAGTTCCGGGGTCGCTTCAAAGGCGCTTTGCCAGCCGAAATTACCTTGCGCTTGCTTGTAGTGCTTGATCCAACCCGCGGCGGCTAGCCGGTCCACGGCTTGTAGAACGGCTTTGTATTTCATCAGTTGGTGCCGATGAGGGCCGTAGTAGTTTTTGTTCCGGCTATAGGATACCGGAGTGCCTATAAAGAAAGCTTCAAACGCCGCGACGACGATTGCCGCCCCTGTTGCGCCGACGCCAAACGTCAGCTCTATCTCTGCCCAGAGGTGCTTGTCTTCATACTTCACCACAAGCGGTATCTGGCGCTCATCCTGTTCAGGATAATATGGCTCGTTCAATGCCCGTTTCCCATTCAGGGCCGGGACGGTTTTCGTTGCGGAAATATGGACGATGGCCTATATTTGTGTTGTTCACCCGCAAGGACCGCCAAGGCCTATTGCATCTAAAAGCCCGTGACCTCTCCTAAAGGTCGCGGGCTTTCTCGTTCTTGGTTAGGCGGCTTGGCTACCGGCCTCGGTTTGCCGGAGCCAATCACGGTACGCGCCGTACCGGATGCGCTGAGCATTCCCGAGCTTCACAATGGGCGGTGTGGTTCCTGCGGTGACCATCTTTTGCCAAGTCGAGCGATGGATCCGCAACTCGGTGATGATCTCAGGGACAGTCAGAAGGTCGTCGTCTTTGTAGCTCATTTCTAAGGCTCCTGTGTTGATGAGCCGAGAGAAACACACTTCAAAAATATTGCGCATGCACGATGGGGTGCGGGACGTTGACAGACGTTATCGAAACGCACGGAAAAGCATCCGAAAGCTTCACCCCTGTGGATAAGTTTCCGTTAAAGAATATATAGTTAAATTAAGTTACGCCGAATCGAAAACCGAATTCCTGATTATCAATCAAAGGCCTACTGCACCCCTCGGGGGAGTAAAAACCCGTGCTCCGGGGAGTAAAACCCCGTGTGATGGGGGAGTAAAAACCCGTGCCTTACAGAAGAAGGCGCCGATACCGCATGCGGAGAACTGGGTCGCCGTTTGCCCCCTTCTCTTCTGCCAGCTCGTAGGTCGGGATCTTCTCTGCCTGTATCGCCTTCCTAAGCGCTTTCGCAAAGTCGGCGTAGCGCATCTGCGAACCAGACCTTTTATGGAGGTCTCGAAAGGAGAACACCCAGCCGTTTTTGTTATCCAGACCATTGCCCGCATGGCGGCGTGCCAAGCGATATAGGAAGCGATCGAGACCACTGGTCAGGTCGAAGTAAAGCGGGGTGATGCTGAGGACTTCTTTTCGGCTGCTTGTCACCGCCCGGTAAATCCACGTGGGCACAGTCATCTGTGCGCCAAGCGGCTTAGTGCTTCCATTCCCGTCAGTTATCTCATCGAGCGTGAAGTCCGAGATCAGGTTGAAGTCTTCATGCCGGTCTTTGCGATCATGGCGTCGAATGGTCGTTCTGATCCTGGTCGCCCGCAGGCGGTTCATCGCGGCCTTAAATCGCTCATACTCGCGCCCTCCGACCCTGCCCATGCTGTCGCACCATCTTATCGATTTCATAAGGTCGTACGGACGAAAAGAGATCGTCTGTGCTGGCTTCTCACCGAGCTCCATTGCCGTGTTCAGTTGCGAGATAGCCCAGATCACCAGGTCGAAGTCCCAGATGGTCGCAATGTCATCACCCTCTGTTGAAGTAATGACAACCTGCTGCCCGCTGGGCCCTTCCCATTCGATACGGCGCTGCCCTCGCTTGGCGATGGACACCATGGGCGCGCTCATCATTTCCTTGTCATCCCGGAGAGGGACATCACCCACCAGAGCAACAAACAGGTCGAGTTGTTCTTTGGGGGTGCTCATGCTGCCTTGGCCTTTGCTTTCTGCTGACGTGCAAGGATGTTCTTCACCGTTGCCGCATACCATAGCCCGCCCCGGGCTGTCTTGATGCCGCGTTCATTCAGAGCTGCGGCAATCTGCCGGAGGGACGCTCCACCTTCTGCGATCTGTTGAATGATGGGCAAGACGTTGGCGGCGTGCTGGTCCGCCTTGGCAGTGTTCTTTGCAGCCCCCTTGCGTGAGGCTGCCAGCTGCTCCCCTGCCCTTTCAGGGATCGACCACCCCAGCTTGACGCCTCGGGCGCTTGCCGCTGCCAGCGCCGCCCGTGTGCGGTCAGATATGGCCTGCGCTTCATGCTCTGCCACCGCGGCCATAACATGCAACAGAAAGCGGTTCGCCTCTGGCATATCCGCCGCCGCGATATCGGCACCGCTTTCCAGAAGGTTGGCGATGAAAGCGACATTACGAGCCAGCCGGTCTAGCTTGGCAATCAACAGCACTGCGCCGAGCCGCTTTGCCTCTGTCAGGGCGCGAGCAAGCTGTGGGCGATCATCGCGCTTGCCGCTCTCGACCTCTACAAACTCGGCGGCGATTTCTCCCTTGCCGGCCACATAGTCCAGCACGGCCTTGCGTTGCGCCTCGAGCCCAAGGCCGCTCTTGCCTTGGCGGTCAGTGCTGACGCGAAGATAGGTGATGAATTTCATTGATCCTTATCTTCCTCATTTGGACTCGAAGAAACGTAGTCGCCTGAATTCAAGTTACGTTTTTTGATGATTTGAAGGGTGGCCTTGGTTTCATTTTGGTCAGTGGTTTCCGCTTCGATAAAGGCGTCTCGACGGTCAACGGGCAGTTTATCTAGGAGCTTTTTCCTGGCCCGTTTGCGAGCCTTGCGGCTTGCGAACCGCCTTGCTTGAAAAACGTCATAATCATTGGACATAGCTACTGTATAAACTCTCTACGTCGATAGCGTTCTTTTACGGTTAGTATGCATGCATGCATGCTGGCAAGCATTTTCTTGCGTTTCTTATCGTTCTGGTGTTTTCCTTTCCTGCAAACGAGAGAGGAAAGACATGCACACAATCTGCATCGCAGCCCAGAAAGGCGGGGCTGGAAAGACCACCCTCGCCCGGAATATCGCGGTAGCAGCCGCACAGGATGGAAAGCGTGTTCTCTGCCTTGATCTGGATCCCCAGCAGAGCCTCAGACAATGGTGGCAGGCGCGCGAGGGCGACACGCCAGTGATGCTGAACACCGACCCGGCGCCCCACGCCCTCAAGGGGACGCTCGAGGCCGCCAAGCAGCAGTTTGATGTGGTTGTGATCGACACGCCGCCTGCGGCCCCCTCATGGCTGGCAGACACGCTCTCTGTCTCCGACCTCGCATTGATCCCGGTACGCCCCTCCCCTGACGATCTGAGAGCCGTGGGCGCCACCATTTCGGCCCTCAATACCGCCCGGGTTCCGTTTGCCTTCGTCATGTCTCAGACGCCAAGGGCCAAGCTCACAGAGGAAGCGGCGCGGGTTCTGGCGCAGCATGGCAGAGTAGCACCGGTGAACATCGCTCAGCGGGTCGCCTATGCTGAAACGGGCGCCTCTGGGTTGGGTGTCATTGAGACCAGCGACAGCAAGGCCGCGCAGGAAATGACCGCGGCATGGGATTACGTGAAAGGGCTTCTGGAATGAAAAAGGGCATGGACCTTGGCGGGATGATCGATACCGCCAGCACCCCGAAAGACACCGGCATTCCTCAACGCGGGGCCATTCAGCGCAAGCCGAAAGCAGAGCGCCGCTCAGATCAAATGTCGATACGGATGAAGCCCAGCACCCGGCAGAGGATCGAAGACCTGGCGGAAGCTGAGGACGTGCCAATTGCTGAGGTCATTGAGCGCGCAGTCCTCGCATATACGCCAGAACGGTAAGGATGCAGGCATGCATGCATGGTTTAACACATGACCAAACCAAAGACCGACCGAACGTTTGACCCTCTGTCAGAATACGGCAGCCATGCTTGGTGTGCTGCGGTGCTCGGTAAAAGCACTGACTGGTTTCGAAAGAACCGGGAGGCATTGGAGGCCGCGGGGTTCCCCAGAGTGTGCAGGATCGTCGGCCAGACCATAAAGGCCGATGTCCGAGCATGGATCACCAAGCGGCGCCAATATTCCGATGAGGCTGCGAAAGTTCGACCGGCCCCCAAACGGGAAGACAGAACGCGATACGACCTTCTTTAAGTGGCTCGAATAGGGAAGACCCTGAATTCTTCTGACCAGATGGTTGGATGAACGCATGAAGGCATGCATGCATCCATTCAAGTGTCGACACCGGCCCGACCCCCAGCGGATTGCCTGACCTCGAAGGGGGTAGGGGGGTCTTGACTGGAGGGGGGTGGGGGGAAAATTCGCGCGGGCGTAGCTCCTAGTCGTCCCTCTCTCTCGCGGCTTACACAATTTCGCGGGCCGTAATACGCTGGTGCATCTGGAATGCGGGTTTTGGCCTGTAGCCCTGTCTCCGTAATCACATGGAGATATGCTTGTGCCCCGTAAAATTTTTTCATTTCGTTTGGACCATGACCTTGTCGCCGGTCTGGATCGATACTGCGCCGCTCGTGACCTGACCCGCGCTGAGGTGGTGCGCTCGGCCATTGAAGCGCTGATAGGCCATGGCAACCCTGACCAGCAGTCCGATACTTCTGTCGGGGGGGCACGGGCATGAGTTTCTACGATTGTTTGACGGACGCTATGGCCGAGGGCAGCGTCGACCGAGTGCGTGGTGAGCGCGCGCAGCGAATGTGGCGCGAGGCGGCTGATATCTACGAGCGGCAAGGCTGGACCCGCCACAATGCCGAAGCCATGGCCGGGGAGGACGTGAAAGCAGCGTTCAAGAAAGAGGCGGGGGAAATTCGGCACGTCTATCAGGCCCAATTGGCAAACGCGCGCAAACAGCAGTTACTTGTGAACTCGACCCCTGATCAGGACTTGAAGCACTTGCAGACGTTCAGCGTTGAGAAGCTGGACTATGAGGCGCGCGCGCTCACCAGATGGTTCAATTTGCGTGTGGCCGATCTATTGAAGAACGTTCACCGCAAGACGACTGGCAGCCTCTCTGACCCGGCAATGATGCTGGACCTGACCAAAGAAATGCTTGGAGAAGCGACAGGTAGCGCCCCGGCAAAGGCGTTGGCGCGATCCATACATACTGCCCTCAATGACATGCGCCTGATGGCAAACGAGGCGGGAGCGATAATTGGGAAAATCGACAACTGGCTTCCCCAGAGCCATGACCGCTACCTGATCGTAAGGGCCGGAAAGTCTAAGTGGGTCAATAGCTTGATCGACAGTGGGGAACTGGATTGGTCGAAAATCAGGAACCACTCCACCGGGCGACCATTTCAGGCCAACCCAGACGATCCGGTTCCCATGCGTGAGACACAGGAAAGGCTTCTGGGCGACATCTACGACAACATCGCCTACGGGAAGGGTTCACGCGATGCGGTTTATGGAAAAGCGCAAGGCGTCCCAACTTATAGGCAGCACGCACAAGAGCGCATCCTGCACTTCAAAACGGCTGATGGCTGGATCAAATACAACAGCCAGTACGGGCTGAGTGACCCTTTTACCGCGATCATGAGCCATGTGAATTCGATGGCAAACGATATCGCAGCCATGCGAAATTTCAGCCCAAACACAGGCCTCGGCCTCGACTATCAGCGCCAGCTTATCGTTAAGCGGGCAAGGGAGCGTGGGCTCGATCCGGATGCGGTCACAGGGGGCAGCGCTCATGCGGAACGTATGCTGCGGTTGTTCAATGGTCCCAGAGCGCCAGAGGGGAAATGGGGTGTGATCTCCGCCCGTTTCTTTTCGAACACGCGCCACCTGATGACCTCCGCCTTTTTGGACAAGGCTGTGGTTGCCAGCATCTCGGACTTTAACTCGATGCAGCTGGCGGCCAAGGCCATCGGAGCGAACCGCGGCAACATGTTCGCCCGCTATGGTGAGACGCTCTCAAACATGATCAGCGAGGGCACCATGTCCACCGCGCAGCTCAAGCGGGACAAGTGGGTTCTCGACACGCTGGCGGATCCCGGTGTTGCTATGGGGCGCTTCCAAATGGAGGTTCCTGCCGGGGAGATATTTGAGCGTCTCTCGGCAGCATCCATGCGGGTGCAGGGGTTAACCCACCATACCGACAGCGCGCGCTACGCCTTTCAATCGGGCTTCTGGGGGATGTTTGCTGAGAACGCCGACAAGCCATTCTCTGCCCTTGAACCAAACCTGCGCCAGATGATGAGCGAACATGGCGTACAGGCCCGCGATTGGGAGGACTTCCGCGCCGAAAGGCTGACCTATGAGCCCGATGAAGGCGCCACGTTCCTCAACCCGATTTACTGGCGTGAAAGCACGTCCCTGCCTACAGCGCGCGCTGATGAGGTCTATCTTGCAATGCAGGGCATGGTTGAACGGTGGACCGAGGTTGCTGTGCCGACCAACAGCCTGAAGGCAAAGGCTTGGTTCGATCCCGTGGCATATGGGCACGCGCCGGGAACGCCGATGTATGAGATGTTAAAATCAGGCGGCATGTTCAAGAGCTTTGTCGCAGCCTTCACGATCAACCAATACCGAATGATTGTGCGGCAACCAACTGCGGCTGCACGCGCGCTCTACGTCGCACAGATGGCCGCCGGCGCTACCGTGCTTGGCGCACTGTCTTTGCAGATCGGGGAAATCCTCAAGGGCAACGACCCGATGAGCATGTCCTTTATGGAGAACCCACAATTCTGGGGGCTTGCCGCGCTCAAGGGAGGTGGCTTCGGGATCATCGGTGACATTGTTTCTACCGGACAGGCCTCATGGGGCGGGGGGCTGGGCTCATACGCCTCCGGCCCGATGATCCAGGGTGTTCAGGACGTATGGGGACTGACGGTTAGCAATGCGATTGACGCAGCAGGCGATCTTGCAAGCGGCCGGGATATCGAAACCGGGTTCGTAAAAGAGGCGGTGCGGCTTGGAAAGAGATATACCCCAATGGGGCAGACCCCTGCTGTCGGACCGGCTGTTGATCGCCTGTTCTGGGATCAGTTGCATTCTGTTCTCGATCCCGAAGCGGAGGCTGACTTTCTTAAAAAGGCGAAAGTTCAGAAGAACTACACGCGCTCGGGCTCTTGGTGGATGCCAGGCAGCCCCGCTCCCGACCGTGCCCCTGATCTCAGTTCTTTACTCGGCACTCGGGGAACCTCAGGCTGATCGACGTTTGACCCTCAACAAAAAGCCCCGCGGGCCAATTAAGGACCGCGGGGCAATAGCTTCTATGCGCTTGGTTCGCGCAGGATTATGACCGGTTAAACATCGTTCGCACTTGCTTTTGAGAGAACACCTTGCCCCGTTCTAGGACGTGGTACTCATAATCCCGCACTGGGGGCCATACAGTGCGGCTTTCAGCCTCGATGCCGGGCAGCATGCTTTGTGTAATCCTGAAAGTCCTGATCGAGATGGGGAGGTCATAGCTCCCATGATCATGGAACCCCCGTGCATGGCCCTCGGGCCTATTGAGCGGCGGGCTTCCTTCCGGCAGATCAGAATTCACACGATCCACCATAGCGTTACTTTTCATGATCTCTTCGATCAGTGTGGCGAGCTCGGATATCAGCGCCGGATAACGATCGGCAATCATGGCGGCAACTTTATCTCTTTGCGCCTGGGCTGCCTGATAGCGGCGGGCGGCCTTTGCAGCGCTTTCAGAATTCAGCAGTTCCTCGGCGCGGCTCTGCAAGAGATCAATGGCAGTTTGCAGGCGTTGGCTATCGACGGACGCCGCCTCTGCATTCCGTTTGGCCTCCTCGATCTGAGCGCGGGGCAGAAGGGGGTCGAGCATCTGTTTGCGGGATGCCTCTGCATGCTCGTCAATCTTCTTCACCATCTTTATGGCCTCTTCACGCAAGCGAGCGGTTGCAGAAGAGGTGGCGGAGTCATTGTTGATGATCTTGCCAATACGAGAAAGAAGATTATCCAAAGATTTCGAGGGGTTATCGAGTGTCGAAGTGGTCATGAGTTTGCCTTTCCAGATAGTTTTGGGGATGAGTTTTGCTCCGACTTTGAAGCCAGCCATGCCTCTATGTCGGACAGCCTCCAAGCAACGGCGCGAGCGCCTATACGGATGGGTTTGGGGAATTGGCCTGTAGCGATGAAGGCGTAGATCGAGGATTTAGAGAGCCCGACGCGCGCCCTAACCTCGGGGAGCCGAAGGACTGAAGAAGGTGGTGCGGGGGTATTCATTGGGGTCTCCTGTTTTCCAACAGGGGCCAGCATGGTCCGCCATAGTCCAAATCCGAATGCACGGGCGGGGCGGGCTCTTTCGCCTTCGCTCGTTCAACCAGTTGGAGGAAGGCCGTCCTGTCCGCTGGCCGCGCGCCAGATCGCGAGAATAAGCTGGCAGCTCAAGCTATTGGCCTGCTTCTGGTATTCTTCGCTTCCCGGCGCCCCGGTAGGACCTTCCATCTCCCAAAGGGCACTGGCCAGAACGGCGACACCCGCCGGAGAGGTCGGCGGGGTTTTGATCATCGCGTCAAAGGCTGCGGTTTCTTCGGCCTCTGCCGCTTTGCTCTCGGGCGCATCGAAGTCTTCATTGCCGGGGGCAGCAGCAAGGCGTTCCCACGTTGCCCGAGCATCATTCCATTGGTGGAACAAGGTCACCACCGGGTCGCCAGTCTCTGACGATTTCTCATTGAGCATATTGAAAGAACTACGGGGGGTGGGGCGGGATTGTGACATCATGTCTAACCTCTCGATGATGGTGATATGAGTAGCCTGCATTCGATGGAAACTCGGCGCGCAGGTCTTCGACGCCTAAATATTGGCGCTACCTCCCTTGATAAAATTGTGCTATTGGTACAAAAATAGATATAAGGCACACTCTGGTCAACCCATATTTGTGCCAATGACACAAAAACAGAGACTCAAATGGAAAACATGCAAACAGCAGACATCAGTCCTCTGCAAATTCGCTTGGCAAAGGCGGCCCTGAATTTATCGAACCCAGCACTCTCAGCGGCTACCGGCCTGCATAAGAACACCATCAACGCGGCAGAGAAGGAGGGTGGGAGCCCCAGCAAGTC
>Ga0066860_10000881_pt1 | contig 13479 bp, 9 predicted proteins | sample ETN07SmetaG_FD_65601 | JGI IMG/M metagenome (GOLD analysis project Ga0066860, IMG submission 65601) | Marine microbial and viral communities from oxygen minimum zone, Eastern Pacific Ocean - ETNP2014F14-07SV275 | ecosystem: Environmental > Aquatic > Marine > Oceanic ... | reverse complement strand
CGACCGGTTCATCGTCGACGGCGGCATCTCGAATTGATACATAGTCTCTCACTACGTTTTTGCAAAAATCATCAGACACATCCCCGGCTGGATTGGTGTTCGCAACCTGGATCCAGTTACACACCTCAGTCTTGTCGCCACGACCATGCAGATCACTCATCGTGTCGATGAATTCTGCGCCGAAGACAAGCGTCGTCGAACCGCTGTCCTTGAGAATATATTCAAGCTCATCCGGCACCAGACGCCAGTTGAGGGGAACAACGATGCCGCCGATCTTGGCGATCGCGAAATAGGCTTCGACAAATTCGGCACTATTCATTAATGCGATCGCCACCCGATCGCCCGGACTCACACCCAGGCCCAGCAATGCATTCGCAATGCGGTTGCTGCGGCTATTCAGTTCTGCAAAATTGAGCCGCAGACCTGACTGGCTGTCTATGTAGGCTTCCCGGTCCGGGTTGATGGTAGCTCTCTTGGTAAGCAAGAGACCGATATTATTTTTCATTATTTGCTTAAGCTAACACTCGAGCTGGTTGGGGAAATATGGCGGAAGAGGCAGGATCTTCCTCCACCTTCTAAGCGCCGTATTCTCTGGTCTACAGCGGTGACAGAACCACCTAAAACACCCAAAGTGTAGCATAAAATGTAGCAAAAATTAGGGGTACGCAGGAGGCCATGCCCCTCCCCTGTATATATACTGGTGCGTCTACAGTTTTAGAGGTTTTGGGGTGTTAAATAGACAGTGGTTTAGCGATATTTAGAGACTGTTCCAGCACTAAATGTCCGCTCCCAACCCAAAGCGGAAGGTGGGCATTTGCCCAAAATGCCTTAAATGCCGCTCCCAAAAGCGGACATTTAGCCGAATAACCCCCATATGCTAGACTCCTCGTCCAAATAGAGAGGCTAATGCCGGATAATTAGGAATAGGTACAGGTGTATGCCTTTATGGGCAATCTCTTTCAAGAGTTAAAACGCCTTAAAGTCTTCAAGGTTAGAGCGACCTATGCCATTGTGGGCTGGGTGCTTGCGCTGATAGCAGCTTTTGTCGTTGATGCGTTCGCCGCCCCCCAATGGGTGCACCGACGCCTATTTCATCAATTTTAAAATTGTGAAATTGTGAGCCAGTATGGCAATACACAAGATATTTTATGGCTGGAAAATTGTTGGCACATCAATAGTTTGCTATTCGGCAGCCCCCGGCCAATTTGCCGTTGGTATTTTAGGTCTCTTTGTCATTCCCTTACAGCTCGAGTTTGGATGGTCGAGGGCTGATATTTTTCTATCGACAACTTTTATTACCTTAACCCAGGCGATATTTACCCCCTTGCTGGGTAGTTTAATTGACAAATACGGCAGCAAAAAAGTCATGATGCCCTCAATATTTCTCTTTGGCTTGCTGCTTGGGGGCATTCCGCTTTTTGTCGGTGATCTGGCGGATCTCTATCTGTTTTATGGAATTATTGGTGTATTATCCGGCGGCGCGGCAGCCGTGCCTTACCTGAGACTTGCGGGAGCGTGGTTTGTAAAAAGACGTGGCTTGGCTTTTGGGCTCATCATGTCGGGAGGCGGGCTCGGCTATGCGTATTCCCCCCCTCTTGTACAATACATGATCGATAATTACGGATGGCGCTCAGGGTATTATGCCTTGGCGGCGATCGTTATTTTCCTGGTATTGCCCTTGATACAATTATTTATTCATGACCACCCAAGAGACCTTAAGCTTTTAGCGGATGGCGATACGGTTGATGCCGATGAGTCGGTGGTTGCGGCAGACGAAGAGGAAAAAACCAAACTTGGCGAGCTTCTGAGAATGCCTTTATTTTATCAGCTATTCGCTACTTTTATGCTGCTTACATTTTGTCTTTATGGGCTGATGTCAAATCTTGTTCCCATGCTGTTGGATAGGGGAATGGATACGACCGGTGCCGCACTCGCTGCTTCAACGGTCGGCATAACCATCATTGTTTCAAGGATCGTCATAGGGTTTTTATTGGATAAGTTTTTCGCGCCACGAGTTGGTATGGTTTGTTTCCTTCTTTCCGCCATGGGGACGGCATTCCTCGCCTTTGGTGCAGTTGGGCCTACGGCATTTATAGCGGCTATATTCTTCGGTTTTAGCGTCGGGGCGGAGCTTGATTTGCTGGCCTATCTGATAACGCGCTATTTCGGCATAAGCGCATTCGGTATGGTTTACGGAATTTTGTTTGCTGCCTTTTTAGGTGGCGTATCAATAGGGCCGGTTGTATTTGGTAGGCTATTTGATTTTTACGGCTCTTACGTCAATATCCTTAGCATATGCTCGTGTATTCTGGTGATTACGTCGATTTCAATGCTGTTTCTGCCAAAATACAAAACCCGTTAGACGCTGTAAACTCTCTATGATCCTTTTCTTAAATCCACTAGTTTGATGCTGGGTGTGAGGATATCCTGACCTGTCACAATTTCGATCAGGCATGGACCGCTGGTTTTGTCGAGTTCTTCGTAGGCCAGTTTAAAGTCATCCAGCGATGTTACTTTTCGTGCCGGCAAGCCGTAGGCCTGCGCTAGTTTATCAAATTCCGGATTGGTCAGATCACAGGCCATCGAACGATTTGGGAAACGCCTTTCCTGGTGCATCTGAATGGATCCATAGAGCGAATTATTGATAACTATGAACATGACATTGGTATTGTATCTTGCCGCAGTAGCAATTTCCTGGCCATTCATCAAAAAGCAACCATCGCCGGCAAATGAAAGAATGGTACGTTCGGGGTAAAGTAGACTTGCAGATATTGCTGCAGGCACGGAATAGCCCATAATCGCCGACTGAGTGGCCATTTGATTGCCGAATTTCGTGTAGCCATAATAGCGCTGTACCCATTGGGTATAATTGCCTGCGCCAAAAGTTACGATGGTATCTTCGGCGGTACTTTTGCGAAGCCACATCATAATTCCGGCAAGGTCAGCTTCTTGGTAATGGCCCGGATCAGTAGTGAACTTTAGATAGTTCTCACGACCTTGTTTGACCCAATCTGACCAAGGTGTTTTTTCTGCGCGGGGTAAAAGGGACAAAGCTCTGGTAATTTCTTTGTAGTCGCTGACGATGGCGAGGTCTGGCTGGAAAACTTTACCCAGATCATAGTGATTAGCGCAAATATGTATTAATTTTTGTGTTGGGTTCGGGATACCATATTTTGTATAACCGTTGCTTTCTATATCGGTTATCTCAGCGCCTATCACAATCAAGGTATCTGCCTCACCGACCAGTTTTTCGAGTTGTGGATCGTTGCCAACGCCCTTTATGCCGACATAATTTGGGTGACTGTTGTCGAATTGATCCTGACGTCTGAAAACTGTTGCCACTGGAAGGTCGAAGTTTTCGACAAATTTTTGTAGATCATCACTTGCCGTCTGGCACCAGTTGCTGGGTTTCGCGCCTAATAGTATGAGCGGCCTCTGGGCAGCAGAAATCATTTCGCTGAGCTGAATTAAGGAGTCACTGCCAGGACCGGTTTTGGTGGGTATAATTTTTTTGCATGGCAGCGCCTGAGTGAGTTCCAGCTGCATATCATCGGGCAGGCCAATGACCACCGGTCCCGGCCTTCCCGAGCATGCGGTTCTATATGCACGACTGATAATTTCCGGTATGCGATCAGCGTGATCAATATCCATAACCAATTTGGCAATTGATCCAAACAAGCCTTTTAAATCAAGTTCCTGAAATGCGCCGCGTTCGCGGTTCTTGCGCGGAACCTGTCCAACGAAAAGAATCATTGGTGTACCGTCCAAATGGGCCGTTTGAACACCAATCACGGCATTTGCCGCACCGGGACCGCGAGTGACAAATCCCAGGCCCGGAAGACCTGTCAAACGGCCATGCGCCTCGGCCATAAAGGCCACGCTGCCTTCCTGGCGGCAAATGATCAATTCAAGTTTGTCTTTTACTTCATATAGCGCGTCAAGCACACCAAGATAGCTTTCGCCAGGAACACAGTATCCGAATTTTGCGCCCTGACTAATAAGACATTCGACAAGAAGTTGGCCGCCTGTGCGTGTGTTTGGGTTATTTTCCATGTACTACTCTCTTTGGTTAAGCTCGGCCGGTGGGTAGGGGGGCCCAGTCCTGCATTTCACAGATTAATTTCAGTAGGCTTTCAGTTTGCTGACTTTTTAGCTCCGCACAATTTTCGTCGTGCCAGAGGTTGGAAATTTCATCAGGGTCATTTTTCAAATCGTACAGCTCGAATATATTGGCGGGCTGGGTCATGCTGAGGCGATAATTTTCCGAGACCATTGTGCGCACACGCTGTGGTTCCTGAAATCCGAGATAAATCACCTCGCGGTCATCTTCGATGAGTACGGTGTTGCGGTGGCGATCTTTTTTGCCGAGCATAAGGTCGATCATACTCAGGCCCTGAATACCGTAATAGGGTCTGGTTTGGCTGCGTTCCAATATGCTTGGGGCGATATCGATCGCAGAACATAGTTGAGATAGGCGCGGGCAGGTGTTTTCTTTAGGATCAGCCCAAATGAACGGCGTGCGAATAAGGCCTTGTGTGTGAATCGGTCCTTTTAGCATTATGCCGTGATCCGCCATATAGTCACCGTGATCGGAGGCGAAAATAATTACCGTGTTATCGATAAGATTTTGCGCTCTTAAAGTAGTGATAATACTGCCGATCCAATCATCTATCATTGTCATCATGCCGTAAGTGAGTGCGATCGCCTCACGGGCTTCCTTTTCATTGACTACATAGGGAAGCGTGGTATCGCGATTGGATGTGCCCTTTTCATATTCGCTTCGCATATGATCTAAAATTGGCGAACTTCCTTTGTTAAAGTTTTTCGGCAGCTCAATTTTATCAGGATCATACATGTCCCAGTATTTGCCGGGCGGTGTAAAAGGATGGTGCGGGTCTGGGAATGAGCATTGCAGGAAAAAGGGGGTTTCTGGTTTCTCAGTTTGATGGTTTTCAATCCACTCGATGGTCTTTTGTCCAACATAAGCGGTCGGATATTGATTTTCAGGGACCGCCGTCCGCCACGCTTGAGGCGTTGATATTTCGGCGTTGTCAAAAGCGTTTTTTGCACCCTTCAAGCTGTCGATGTCTGCATATTCCCGTGCGTAATTTGCCCCGACATTATCACCATGCAGAGTACATAAATCCACGTGAGCGAAACCGTAGTACGGCGTTTTGAGCCCGTGATTTTCATCTTGCCGCCAAACAATCGAATTTTCGCTTTCATAATCACCACCGATCAGGGCCGTTCGTGTTGGTTGATCGGGATAGCCCGCTTCGTTCTTACTGCATTTCGCTACGGAGGGTGGGGTATAGGCTCTGGGCAGGCCGGTCATATTTTGTAGGTGGCATTTTCCAATCAGCGCCGTGTCAAATCCGTTTTCAAGCAACGCCTCTACAAATGTTCTGGAGTTCAAGCTGAGTGGAACGCCATTTGTGCGCACGCCATTAACTGATGGCATTCGACCGGTCATAATGGCGGATCTCGCAGGCATACAAAATGGGTTTGTGACATAGAAACGATCAAATACGGATCCTCGACTTGCGAGCGCGTCGATATTCGGCGTCTTAATAGTCCTGTTTCCGTAACATCCCCAAAAGTCCGCCCGGGCTTGGTCAACCATGATAAATAGAAAATTTGTACTATTGCTCAATGTCTCAGCCCCGATGAATTAATTTGAAGTGCTGGAAGCTTTGTAGGCCAATTACACCGCCCTCATAACCATAGCCGCTTTCTTTGACACCGCCAAAGGGAACGTTTTCAAGTATCGGGGTGGTAATATTAATGCTGACCAGGCCGACATCAAGGCGGGGGCGAACATAGTCGATTGTTGACTGGTTCTGTGTAAACAGATATGAGGCAAGCCCGTAGGGCACATCATTGGCCCGCTTGAGCACATCATCAATATCATCAAATGTGCTTAACACTGCCACCGGGCCAAAAATTTCAGTCTGCATCAATTCAGCATTAGCTGGGACATCGGTAAGTACGGTGGGGGCATAAAAATAACCCGCACGATTCAGTTTATGCCCACCCAGCAAACACCTCGCGCCTTTGTTCTTGGCATCTTCAACCAGATCGCCGACGTCATTTACGCGCCTTTCATGGGCTAGCGGGCCTACATTTGTCGACACGTCTATACCATCGCCAACAACCAGTTCAGATGTATATTTGACAAATTTCTCGGTAAATTCATCCACAATTTTCGCGTGAACGAAAAACCTGCTCGGTGACACACAAACCTGGCCGGCGTTACGGAATTTGAATATCGCCAGCGTTTTGGCTGTCTGGTCAATATCAACATCATCGAAAATGAGAACGGGCGCATGTCCACCCAGCTCCAATACGCACGGCGTCAGGGTTTCTGCTGCCATACGCGCAAGAATTTTACCGACCGCGCTTGAGCCTGTTAACGAGACTTTTCTTACCGCTTCTGCATTAATCAAATATTCAGAAATCTCAGCGGGATTTCCAAAAACCATACTTAAAACTCCCGCTGGTAATCCGGCATCATGCAGTGCTTCTGCAAGGGCAGCGGCCGTTGCGGGCGTTTCTTCGGCGGGTTTTATGATAATGCAGCAACCGGCGGCGAGCGCGCTCGCGATTTTACGGGCCGAGAGCATGGCCGGAAAATTCCACGGCGAGAACCCGGCGACAACACCAACCGGTTCTATGCAGGTTTGTTGCTGGTAATTATCGGGACCATCAGAATAGCTTAGTTTATTACTCGCCGTTGCCTGCCTCGCCGCCCATTTAAAGGATTGAATGGCAGCTTCAACCTCCCCCTTCGCTTCGCCAATGGGCTTGCCTTGTTCCGTGGTGAGGGCGATAGCAATGGCGTCGCGACGTTCGATCAATCGTTCTGCAGTCTGTTCCAGTATACGTGCACGTTGCTGTCCAGGCATAATTGACCAGGTCTTAAAAGCACGTTCTGCGGATTTAACAGCGTCTCTCAGGTTTTTTTTATGGGCGCTATACACAGCGTAAAGTGATTGGCCGGTAGCTGGATTTATGACCGCAATTTTTCCATTGCTGTCATCACCCACCCACCGCCCATCTATATAGAGCTTTACCGTATCACCCATTAACCGAAGCCTTTTTTGCAAATGTGCCGTTTTACCTATATTGAAAGCGATTACTTATAAGTATATATTGTTAGCATAAAAATAATTAACCAGGCAAACACAAAAATCAAGAAGAACTGTCGTTACACGTCATCCTCAATAAAAGGATAGAAGTACATCATCATACGCTATTTCCATATATATTAATTAATTTACTTATATTTAAAAACCATTTATAGTCCGATTTATGTTGAGCCCGTATGTTTGTTGAAAAATTTGAGTACGATTTTTAGCAACACACTTTTGTGAAAGGATGAAAATGCCCCTGCTTTCCCCCAAAAATTCCGTTGAGAACATGCCTGGTTATGCGCCCGGTGCAATGAAATTGCCAAATGCGACTAAAATTCATCGTCTTTCATTCAACGAATCAAGAATTGGACCAAGCCCAAAAGCATTGGCTGCCGCCATGGATGTAATGAACAATTGCTATCGTTATCCGCTTCCGGGAAATCCTGAAATTAACGCGGCTATTGCAAATCGATATTCTGTTGATCCTAACAAAATATTTTGCGGGTCTGGTTCAGAAGAAATTTTGCGCCTTCTTGCCTGCGGCTATGCTGACGCTGGCGATGATATTGTCTATACCGAACACGGCATGGTGATCTATCCGATAGCGGCTCGTTGTGTGGGCGCTAATACGGTCGTAGCGTCGGAAAATAATCTATTCGTTGATGTGGATAGTCTGCTCAACAGCGTCACAGACAAAACCAGAATTGTCTATGTTGCAAACCCCGGGAATCCAACAGGTACTTATATTTCCAATTCAGAAATGACCCGCTTGAGGGACGGATTAAGCGCCGATGTACTGCTTGTTATTGATTCGGCTTATGCAGAATTCGTGGATGCAGGGGATTATTCGCCGGGCTGGGAGCTTGTTGATAGTGGCAAGGACAATGTGATCATGACGAGAACAATGTCGAAAATGTACGGCCTTGCCGGGCTTCGGATCGGGTGGGCTTACGCTAGCGAGCCAATTATAGAAGTACTTAATAAAGTAAGGCCAGGCTTTAATGTCAATAGTGCCGCTATCGCAGCAGGGATAGCGGCCATAGAAGACCTCGAACATGAAGAGAAAACCAAAGCCTATAACGATAAATTGAAGCCTTGGTTTGAGGCGCAATTAATTGACCTAGGACTTGAGCTTGCACCAAGTGTCTGCAATTTCTCCCTGATTCGATTTTCTGGCGGAGCAGACCAGTGTCAGCGCGTAAATGACAGACTTCGTGAAAATGGCTTATCGGTTAAACCCTGTGGTGGGTCCAATTTGCCAGACTGTATGAGGATAACCATAGGCCCGGAAGAATCTTTGGAACTTTTGGTAGGAGTTTTACAGAGCCTGAAAAAGCAGGAAATAATTTGAGGAAAAGAAAATGATCATAAAGAGACTTCACCACGCGGCTTTCAGATGCCGCGATGCAAGGAAAACAGTGGATTTTTATGTCGATGTCCTGGGCCTCAAATTCTCTCATGCGATGGGCGAGGACCATGTTCCCTCGACCGGGGAATATAGTCCTCACATACACATATTCCTTGAAATGGAAGATGGCTCTTGTATCGCATTTTTTGAGCTGCCTAAAGATAAAGGCAACATGAAAGATCTTGAAATGCCTGAATGGGTTCAGCATTTTGCCTTTATGGTTGAAAGTGTTGATGTCTTGCTTGCTGAAAAAGAAAGACTCGAAGGCTTGGGGATAGATGTGCTTGGCCCGATAAATCATGACGATTTTATCCTGTCGATTTACTTTTTTGACCCCAGTGGACATCGCCTAGAGTTGACCACAAATACCTGTGAAAAAGATCGAAATAAAGTTTTTGAAAACGAGGCCTATGATGTTCTGGATTTATGGAGCGAGACCCACGACTGGTCACAACGAGAAAAAATATTTGGCGGCAAAACCGGTTATGAACGGAGTTAGGCAATGAAATTAGCCTCAAAAAGAGATGGACGGGACGGCGCACTGATAGTCGTGAGTAAAGATACTAAAACCGCGGTGGATGCCGCTCACATCGCAAAAACCATGCAAGCGGCACTGGATAATTGGGATAATGCCTCCGTAGCACTGGAAGCTCTCTACGATGATCTTAACCAGGAAATTGCGCAGGGAGCATATGACCTCGACTTTGGCGCGCTCTGTGCGCCCCTGCCACGGGCTTACCAGTATCTGGATGGTGCCTGTTACATAAGTCACATCAGGCGTAACCGGACCGCTCGCGGGGACAAGCTTCCGGCGGATATCCTGGATGCACCGCTGATTTATCAGGGCATATCCCACGGATTTATGGCCTGGAACGAACCGATTAAATTACCCCATGGAGATTTGGGAATAGATTTTGAAGCCGAAATTGCCGCGGTTACTGGCGATGTTGCGCTAGGGGTATCATCCGCAGAAGCGACAAAACATATCAAACTATTCATGCTTTTGAATGATATTTCCCTCAGGGCACTTATCCCGCCGGAGCTTAAAAGATCATTTGGATTTCTAACCGGCAAGCCATCTTCATCACTTGGCCCGATCGCCGTTACCCCGGATGAGCTTGGTGATCTATGGGACGGAAAACTGGTATCTGGCAAGATGAATTGCTGGGTGCGTGGCAAAAAATTCGGCGAACTGGAATCCGGTATTGATACCCCATTTGATTATGGCGATATCATCGCCCATGTCGCACAAACCAGAGCGTTTGAGCCCGGCACGATCATTGCCCTCGGTACAGTGTCAAACGAGGATGAAACGGTCGGGTTTGGCTGTATTGGAGAGCAGAGAGCTGTGGAGATCATAAACCAGGGTAGTGCCAAGACCGACCTGCTTGAATTCGGCGACCTTGTAAAAATTGATCATCAGGATTATGACGGCAAATCACTTTTTGGTGCTATTGAGCAAAAAGTTGCTCCGATAGGTTAATAATTGTCAGAACCAAAGAAAACACAGCAAGGTATCAATTCAGTCTTAATCGGCGTGAGCATTCTTGATGTTATTGTTGACGCCGGCGGCGCTATCTCCCTTAACGCCATTTCGGCCAAAGTCGATATGTCACCGGCAAAAGCACATCGATATCTGGTGAGCTTAATTGAAACCGGACTGGTTGAAAGACTGAAGGAACCCGGACTCTACGATCTTGGCCCCAAAGCACTAAAGCTCGGCTTAAAGGCAATTCAAAGAATAGACCGCGTGAGCATCGCTAACGAAGAAGTCGTTTCTCTTAATAGCCGAATCGATGAAACCGTATTTCTTTCGATTTGGAATGACGATGAGGCCCTGGTTGTTGGCAGGAAAGCATCATCAAGACCTATAACTTTGATGGTCAGAATTGGTGAGGTGCTATCACCCTTCTATAATGCCACCGGCAGGCTGTTTGCCGCGTATTTGAATGATGCAGAACTGGATAATTTGCTCAAGTCATTTTCTTCTCTGCCTCGTCAGCCACAACTAAACGGCCAGGATCTTGATAGGTCTGAGTTTGTTGAAGAACTTCGGGCAATCCGGACGGTTAAATTCTCCACAGGAATAGGCGATTTCCAATCCAGTGTCTGCTCCTATTCGGTGCCCATAATGAACGCCAGAGGTGGGATTGAGTTTGCCCTGACCGTGATCGGATATGAAAATGACATTGGCGATCCGAATAATAAGGCAGCGATGAGGGTTAAGAGCGAACTTCAGATTTCTATGGAGCGTCTTAAGGAAAAGTTAGGCGCCTGGGAGGCCATATAATAGTGACAAATATTTCTGACAATCCAGATGCTGCCACCACCTCCCCGACTGGTTGCCCTATCTCGGCGAAAGCAGCACAGTTTGATGTCTTCGGTAGAGATTTTCAGGTTAATCCTGCAGAAGCGCTGCGTTGGTCACGGGATAAAGAGCCGGTATTTTACAATCCGAAGTTAGGGTATTGGGTGGTCACCCGTTACCAAGATGTTAAAGCAGTATTTCGTGACAATATTCTATTTTCACCGTCCGTTGCGCTCGAGAAAATAACGCCTGCCCCAGCTGAGGCTGAGGAAATTTTAAAATCATACGGTTATGCCCTCAAGCGTACACTAGTTAATGAGGATGAGCCCGCCCATATGGAGCGCCGCCGGGTACTGATGGATAGCTTCAATCCAGAAGATCTGGAACAACATCAGGACTCGGTACGAAAATTAACACGGGAATATATGGACCGCTTTATCGATAAAGGAGAGGCAGATCTGGTCGCTGAGATGTTTTGGGAAATCCCTTTGATGGTTGCCCTGCATTTTCTGGGTGTTCCAGGCGAGGATATTGACCGCTTACGTGAGTTCTCCGTAGCGCATACTGTTAATACCTGGGGGCGTCCATCGCCCGATGAGCAACTATCGGTGGCACATTCTGTTGGCAAATTCTGGCAAGCTGCCGGCAGGATCATAGAAAAAATGAAGGCAAACCCCGACGGGCCGGGATGGATGCATCATACTATCCGCCAACATAAATTGTATCCGGAAATTGTCACTGAATCTTATCTGCATTCTATGATGATGGCCATTCTTGTAGCCGCCCATGAAACGACGTCAAACGCCTCGGCAAATGCGATACGCACTTTGCTCACGAACAGGAGAACATGGCAGGAGATATGCGAAAACCCAAATTTAATACCGAACGCCGTTGAGGAGTGCCTTCGTTTTGAGGGATCGGTCGTTGCATGGAGAAGGCGGGTGACCAAGGACACGCAAATACACGGCGTAGATATTCCGGCAGATGCCAGATTGCTCATCGTCCTCGCCTCGGCGAACCATGATGAACGTCAATTCGAAAACCCAGACGAGGTGGATTTGTACCGCGAAAATACTGCCGATCACTTGACCTTTGGCTATGGCAGTCATCAATGTATGGGTAAGAATATAGCGCGAATGGAACTGCGTATTTTTCTGGAAGAATTTACCAGGCGATTGCCACACCTGGAAATAGTACCTGATCAGGAATATAACTATTTACCGAATACGTCCTTTCGCGGACCGTCGAGCTTATGGGTACAGTGGGACCCGAAGCTCAATCCTGAGCGTTCCGACCCGGCACTTTTGAAAAAGCATCACCATTTTCAAATCGGCTCACCAGCGAAGAATGAAATTACGCGTCGTATCGAAGTCACGGAAGTTCATAATGAATGTGATGATGTTGTACGTTTGGTGTTAAAAACGCCGAACAGTCACAAATTACCTAAGTGGAGTCCCGGATCTCACATTGAATTAATTATCGGTGGCTTTAACCGCAAATATTCACTTTGTGGCTCCCCATCGCGCAAGACCTCCTACGAGATAGCTATTTTAAGAGAACCGCAGGGCAAAGGCGGATCGGCCCATATTCACGACAAAGTCAATATCGGCCAACTCGTACAAATAGTCGGCCCCAAAAATCATTTTAAGCTGGATGAAAGTGCCGCTGAATACATCCTTATTGCGGGTGGAATTGGCATTACACCGATAATCGCGATGGCGGACCGATTAAAACTATTGGGTAAAAAATACATCATCCACTACGCAGGAAAATCACATTTATCAATGGCGATGCGAGAAGAACTGATGCTAAACCATGCAGGCCATCTTAAGATATATTCGAAACAGGATGGCGAGCGATTAAGCCTTAATGTCATCACTCACGATGTTAATGAAGGACAGCAGGTCTATGCCTGTGGGCCGGAACGACTGCTTGGTGAATTGGAAAACATCGGGGCCGACTGGCCCGAAAATATTCTTCACATGGAACGTTTTTCTTCTCAGAGTTCGACGCTGAACCCTGATGACGAACATGAATTTGATGTAATGCTGAAAGATTCGGATATTACCGTGCACGTTCAGGCTGATCAAACCATTCTTGACGCCTTGCTATCCGTCGGTATCGACGCTCCTCACGACTGCAAGGAAGGTATCTGCGGCACCTGCGAGGTGGCTGTTCTGGATGGCAAGATTGATCACAGGGATCATGTTTTAACAAACAAAGAAAAAAATAGGCTAGACCGCATGATGACTTGCTGTTCCAGAGCAAAAGGTCGTTATATTGTATTAGCCATGTGATTAAAAGGAACAAATAGCTAAATCGTAGTTACCATAGAAGAGGGCCAGATAATTGTTAATAGCGCGAATGTAGTCGTTAAGTCATTACCTTGGAAAGAGCCGCCAGTTTATCGAACCACCTACACGAGGTATTTCAGTCCTCAGTTCTACCAGCATTGGTAAATGTCCGCTTGTGGCCGAGAGCGGCCTGTCGCAAGGCTGAATCTCAGCAATGTGAAAATATTAAGTTGAACACCTTGGCCATGCGGCGACAATTGCATTACGATAGACAATCAAAGCTGGTAACCCAGATGAGCTAATGTGTCTCTTAAACTAGGAGGTGGTTAGTCCAAA
>Ga0066860_10000874_pt1 | contig 13535 bp, 16 predicted proteins | sample ETN07SmetaG_FD_65601 | JGI IMG/M metagenome (GOLD analysis project Ga0066860, IMG submission 65601) | Marine microbial and viral communities from oxygen minimum zone, Eastern Pacific Ocean - ETNP2014F14-07SV275 | ecosystem: Environmental > Aquatic > Marine > Oceanic ... | reverse complement strand
TGACCGGCCGGGGCGATAGGGGGGTGAATGGCCCCGGCGGTCTCGGAGGGCAGAACGGCGGCGACGGCCTCATGTTCCTGCCACTTTCGCGGGCAGTGATACAACCCGCCAGAAGGCGGCAGGAAGCTGCCGGATGGTCGGCAAGGTTTTGCAGAACAGGGGTTTTCAGACCCGTAGGGCTGCAATCGTGATCGCGCGGGGCGGGAACCGTTTCAGCGCATCACCCGTCGTGCCGCCTCCATCCGGCGTCGCATCTCGGCGATCGCCGGGGACAGCCCACGGAAGATCGCCTCGCCGATCAGGAAGTGGCCGATGTTCAACTCGCGCATTTCCGGCAGTCCGGCGATCGGCCCGACCGTGTCATAGGTCAGGCCATGCCCGGCATGCACCTCGAGACCGAGATCATGCGCATGGGTCGCCATCTCGGTGATCCGCGCCAGCTCGGCGTCGCGGGCGACGAGATCGCCCGCCGCATGCGCCTCGCAATAGGCGCCGGTATGCAGTTCAACCACCTGCGCCCCGATCCGGGCCGCGGCGTCGATCTGGGCGCGGTCGGCGGCGATGAAGATCGACACCCGGCAGCCCGCCTCACGCAGCGGCGCGATGAAATGCGCCAGACGGTTCTCGTCCTTCGCGACCTCGAGCCCGCCCTCGGTGGTGCGCTCCTCGCGCCGCTCGGGGACGATGCAGACGGCATGCGGGCGATGGCGCAGCGCGATCGCCTGCATCTCATCGGTCGCGGCCATCTCGAAGTTGAGCGGCAGCTTCAGCGCCGCCATCAGCGCCTCGATATCGGCGTCGGAGATGTGGCGGCGATCCTCGCGCAGATGCGCGGTGATGCCGTCGGCACCGGCCTCCTCGGCGAGCTTGGCAGCCCGGACGGGGGAGGGGGTGTCGCCGCCGCGCGCGTTGCGCACCGTCGCCACGTGGTCGATGTTCACGCCGAGCCTGAGTTCCGTCATCATCGTCTCCTTTGGACGCAGACTAGTCCGGTCCGGGCCCGTCGTCAGCCGGAACGGATGGAATTTTTCCCAGTGTCTGCAGCTTGGCCCGGAGCTTCTTGCGACGGCGGTTCTGGTAGGCCGCGATCACCGGCACGAACAGCCAGTAGCAGGCAAAGGCCGAGATCAGCCCGGGCAGGATGCCGCCCACGAGATAGGGCAGGAAGACGTCGTGGTAGAACAGCGTCAGCCCGCGCCAGTCGGCGCGGTCCGGCCCGAACAGCGCCCCGAAATTGTGCCAAAGATCCTCGCCCGCGGCGGCGAACTTGCCCACCAGCGAGGTCTCGATGTCGCGATGCGGCGGCCGGCCCATGATGAAATGGCCGGTTTGCAGCGCCACCACCCCGATCGGCACATAGGTCAGCGGGTTGCCGAAGAAGGTGCCCAGCAGCGAGGCGAGGATGTTGCCCCGCCCGATCTTGGCGAAGATTACGGCGATGATGAAATGCAGCCCGTAGAACGGCGTCCAGCTCGCCAGCACGCCGGCAAAGATGCCGCGGCCGATCTTCTCGGGGGTGTCGGGCAGCCGCTGCAGCCGGTGGCGAACATAGCCGAAGGCGCGGCGCCAGCCGCCGCGCGGATAGAGCGTCTCGGCCACCGCGCGGCCCACCGACCGCCTGTCGCGCCGCTTGAAGACCACCGCGCCCCCGATCAGCCCCCGGCCGGCGCCGGGGCGTGCGGTGCAGGAAGCGCTCGCGACGGATCGCGGTGCCGTTCGATCGAGGAGACGTGGCTCTCGGCCTCGAGCGCGGTCATCACCCTGTGCAGGTGCTCCGCGTCGCGCAGGTCGACATCGACCAGGATACGGTAGAAGTCGGCCTTGCGGTCGAGGAAGGTCATGTCCGAGATGTTGGCCGACTGCTCGCCGATCAGCGTGCAGATCCGGCCCAGGACGCCCGCGTCGTTGGTCACCGTCAGGTCGAGGGTCACCGTGTTGACCGGGGCATGCGTCCCGTCCTGCCAGCGCAGGTCGAGCCAGCGCTCGGGTTGCTCTTCGTAATGCTCGAGCGCGGGGCAGTCGATCGCGTGGATCACGACGCCCTGACCGCGGAAGGTGATGCCGACGATCCGCTCGCCCGGCACGGGCTGGCAACAGGGCGCGCGGCGGAAGCTCTGCCCTGCGGCGAGGCCGGCCACGGCGCGCTCCTGCGCCACCTCCTGCGTGTCGCCGCGCGCGGCGAGCTCGGGATAGAGCGCCTGCACGACCTCGCGGGTGGTAAGGTCGGCCGAGCCGAGCCGGGCCAGCAGTTCGGTCGCGCTTTCCAGCCCCAGCGTCTTGGCGGCGGTGCGCAGCGCCTTGTCGGTGGCGCGGCGGCCGACATTCTCGAAGGCGACGCGCACCAACTCGGTGCCGAGCTTGACGAAGCGCTCGCGGTCCTCTTCGCGCAAGCTCCGGCGGATCGCGGCCTTGGCCCGGCCGGTCACCGCGATCTCGATCCAGCTCGCCTGCGGGCGCTGCCCGTCGGCGGTGATGATCTCGACCGACTGGCCGTTCTTGAGCCGGGTCCAGAGCGGCACGCGCAGCCCGTCGACCTTGGCGCCGACGCAGGCGGAGCCGATCCGGGTGTGAATCGCGAAGGCGAAGTCGATCGGCGTGGCGCCGCGGGGCAGCTTGATGACCTCGCCCTTGGGCGTGAAGCAGAACACCTGGTCCTGGTACATCTCGAGCTTCACGGCCTCGAGGAAATCCTCGTCGTCATGGCCGGTTTCCAACCGCTCGGTCAGCTGCGCGATCCAGCGGGCCGGGTCGACCGCGAAGCGGTTCTCGACCCGCAGGCCGTCGCGGTAGGACCAGTGCGCGGCAACGCCGGTCTCGGCGACCTCGTGCATCTCGCGGGTGCGGATCTGCACCTCGACCCGCTTGCCGTCGCGGCCCGACACGGTGGTGTGGATCGAACGATAGCCGTTGGATTTCGGCTGGCTGATATAATCCTTGAACCGGCCCGGCACGGCGCGCCAGCGCTGGTGGATCACGCCCAGCACGCGGTAGGCGTCGGCCTCGTTGTCGGTGATGACGCGAAAGCCGTAGATGTCGGAGAGCCGCGAGAAGCCCTGATCCTTCTCCTGCATCTTGCGCCAGATCGAGTAGGGCTTCTTGGCGCGGCCGAAGAGGTCGGCCTTGATGCCGGCGCGGTCGAGCTCGGCGCGCATGTCGGCCGTGATCCGCTCGACGACGTCGCCGGCCTCTTTCTGGAGCATGATGAAGCGGCGGATGATCGAGTTGCGCGCCTCGGGGTTGAGCACCTGGAACGACAGGTCCTCGAGCTCCTCGCGCATCCACTGCATGCCCATCCGGCCCGCCAGCGGCGCGTAGATCTCCATGGTCTCGCGCGCCTTCTGGGCCTGCTTCTCGGGCCGCATCGAGCGGATCGTGCGCATGTTGTGGAGCCGGTCGGCGAGCTTCACCAGCGTCACCCGCAGGTCGCGCGAGGTCGCCATGAACAGCTTGCGGAAGTTCTCGGCCTGCTTGGTGCGGGTCGAGGAGAGCTGCAGGTTGGTGAGCTTGGTGACGCCGTCGACCAGTTCGGCGATCTCGCGGCCGAAGCGCTTCGCGACATCCGAGAAGGAGGCGCGCGTGTCCTCGATCGTGTCGTGCAGCAGCGCGGTGACGATCGTGGCGTCGTCCATCTGCTGCTTGGCGAGAATCACCGCCACCGCGACGGGATGCATGAAGTAGGGCTCGCCCGACTTGCGGAACTGCCCCTCATGCATCTCCTGCCCGAAGGCATAGGCGTCACGGATCAGCGTGTCGCGGGTGGCCGGGTTGTAGCTGCGGACCAGAGCGATCAGCTCGTCTGCGGAAGTCATCTGGCGCGTCCTGTCCCCCGGCCTCGATCGGGCTGCGGTCAGCCCTCCTTTTGCACCTGCATCAGCTCACGCAGCAGGCGCTCCTCGCTCATGTCGTCCTGGGCCGGCTTGTCGGCCTCCTGGCTCATCAGGAGCGACATCGAATCGGCCTCGGGCTCGTCGACCTCGATCTGGGTCTGGTGCGCCTCGATCATCCGCTCGCGCAGGTCGTCGGCCTGCTGGGTCTCGTCGGCGATCTCGCGCAGCGCCACGACCGGGTTCTTGTCGTTGTCGCGCGCGACGGTGAGCGGTGCGCCCGAGGCGATCTCGCGGGCGCGATGCGCGGCGAGCATCACCAGCTCGAAGCGGTTCGGAACCTTGTCAACGCAATCTTCGACTGTCACGCGGGCCATTCGGACGTCTCCCGTCTGGGGGTGGGCAAAGCTGGGCGGCACGCACGGCAGCGCGGCACGGCCTCGAAAGGGCACGCATACAGCGCCCGTCGCCGGAACACAAGGCGGGCAGGCCGGGAAGCGGCCTCAGCCGAGCGGCGCCAGCCCATCGAGCGCCCCGGGCGGCAACGTGTCGCGCATCGAGGCCACCGAAAGCCCGGTCACCGGGTGGCGCCAGTCGGGTGCGACCTCGGCCAGCGGCAGCAACACGAAGCCGCGATCCTGCAGCCGCGGATGCGGCAGGATCAGTTCCTGCGGCGTCTGGCGCGCCTGCTCCACGGGGGCGAGGTCGCGCCAGCGCGCCCAGCCCGCGAGGTCGGGTCGCACCGCCCCGTCCAGCGCCAGAAGATCGAGATCGAGGCTGCGCGGTCCCCAGCGATCCTGCCGGACCCGGCCGAAGCGCGCCTCGATCGCGTGCAGCTGGGCGAGCAGCTCGGCGGCATCGAGATCGGTGTCGAGCGCCATCGCGGCATTGACGAAATCCGGGCCGATCCCGGCCGGGAAGGCCGGGCTGCGCCACAGCCGGCTGCACCGGGCGGCGCGCCCAAGCCGGGCGATCTCGGCCATGGCGGCACGCAGCCCGGCGGCGGGTGCGCCCTGCGGCCCTTCGGCATTGGCGCCCAACGCGATCAATGCCAGCCCCGCGCCCCTGTCGATAACGGTATCTTGCGCCATGCCCTTGATTTTTCCAATGAATGGGGGGCAGCTGAGGCGTCGCCAGCTCCGCGGGGGCCGCCCGAGCGAACCGGCGATACTGTAACGAGGGATCCTTTTCAATGTTCTATCGCGACGAACGGCTCGCCCTGTTCATCGACGGCGCCAACCTGCACGCCACCGGCAAGGCGCTTGGCTTCGACATCGACTACAAGCTGCTGCGGCAGGAATTCATGAACCGGGGCCGGCTGATCCGCGCCTGCTACTACACCGCGCTTCTCGACGGGGACGAGTATTCGCCGATCCGGCCGCTGGTCGACTGGCTGCAGTACAACGGCTTTACCATGCGCACCAAGCCGGCGCGGGAGTTCACCGACGCGCAGGGGCGGCGCAAGGTCAAGGGCAACCTCGACGTGGAGCTGACGGTCGACGCGCTGGAGCTGGCGGATCGGATCGATCACGTCGTGCTGTTCTCCGGCGACGGCGACCTGCGGGCGCTGGTCGAAGCGCTGCAGCGGCGTGGGGTGCGGGTCTCGGTGGTCTCCTCGATCCGCGCCAGCCCGCCGATGATCGCCGACGAGCTGCGCCGTCAGGCCGACGACTTCATCGAGCTCGACGATCTGCGGGACGCGATCGGCCGAACCCCGCGCGCAACGGGGCGCGAGGACTAGGCCCCCGTCTGGACCTCGGCGCTGCGAAGGCTTAGCTGTAAGGCCGCTGTCTTGGAGGCCCCCGATGACCGACACCGCCCTGCCGCCGCTGACGATCCACCTAGCCGCACCACGCGGTTTCTGCGCCGGCGTCGACCGTGCCATCAAGATCGTCGAGATGGCGCTCGGGAAGTGGGGCGCGCCGGTCTATGTGCGCCACGAGATCGTCCACAACCGCTATGTCGTCGACGATCTGCGTGCCAAGGGCGCGGTGTTCGTCGAGGAGCTCGACGAGGCGCCCGACGACCGCCCGGTGATCTTCTCGGCGCATGGTGTCGCCAAGGCGGTTCCGGCCGAAGCGGCGCGGCGCGAGATGATCGCGGTGGACGCGACCTGCCCGTTGGTCACCAAGGTCCACAACGAGGCCGCGCGCCATTCGGCCGAAGGGCTGCAGATGATCATGATCGGGCATGCCGGTCATCCCGAGACGATCGGCACGATGGGCCAGCTCCCCGAGGGCGAGGTGCTGCTGGTCGAGACCGAGGCCGATGTCGCCACCGTCGCGGTGCGCGATCCCGAGCGGCTGGCCTATGTCACCCAGACCACCCTGTCGGTCGACGACACGGCGGGCATCGTCGCGGCGCTGAAGGCGCGGTTTCCCGCGATCAAGGGGCCGGGCAAGGAGGATATCTGCTACGCCACCACCAACCGGCAGGAAGCGGTCAAGGCGATGGCGCCCGATTGCGACGCGCTGCTGGTGGTGGGCGCGCCCAACTCATCGAACTCCAAGCGTCTGGTCGAGGTCGCCGCCAAGGCGGGCTGCGGCTATGCGCAGCTGGTGCAGCGCGCTAGCGATATCGACTGGCGCGCGCTGGAGGGCATCCGCTCGCTCGGGCTGACGGCGGGGGCGAGCGCGCCCGAGGTACTGGTGCAGGAGGTGATCGACGCCTTCCGCGCCCGCCACGACGTCACGGTAAAGCTGGTCGAAACCGCGCAGGAGAACGTCGAGTTCAAGGTGCCACGCATCCTGCGCGAGCCCGCCTGATCCCGCGCCCGGCGCTGGCCCTTTGCTCGCCGAGGTTCTGCCTTTGGCTTGGGGGGCGCTGACGGCGTGGCTTCCCAGCCTCGCTCTGGACTGAGTGGTGGCCGCTGCTCACTGGGCTTATGGTGATCTGCCTTGTGCTACCGGCGGTCTGGACGCGCTTCTCTTTCACTACTCCCCAAATACGCATGGCCCTGCGCCAGCCAAGGCGCGCGCCCTCAGGGCCTCTCGCGCGGCGGGGTGACGGGACGGGCGGGCCCCGAAGGCCCGCCCGGCTGGTTCACTGCTGCTCGGTCTGGGTGCCGCTCTTGGGTTTCGCCTTGCCGAGATCGGGCTTCTGGCCCAGCGGCTCGGGCTTGTCTTTGGCCGAGAAGGTGCCGCGCCCGTCGAGAGAGGGGCCGGAGGTCCAGCGGCCCTGCGGGGTCGGCTCGTCGAGCGAGGTGTTGAGGAAGTAGTAGCTGTGCTCGGTCGCCTCGTGCTCCTGGGGGGTGGAGTTCGGGATCGGCAGCTGCGCCTGCATGCCGCCCAGCTCCTCGATCACCGCGAGCCACTGCTGCTGGTGCATCGTGTCGCGCGCGATCAGGAAGGAGAGCATGTCCTTCATGCCCGCGTCGTCGGTCATGTTGTAGAGCCGCGAGGCGAGCACCCGTCCGCCGGCTTCGGCGGTGGCGTTGGCGAGCATGTCGGCGCCGAGATTGCCGGTCGCGTAGACATGGCTCATGTCGAAGGGCACGCCGTTCGAGTTCACCGGCATCGCCGAAAGCCCCGAGGACAGGATATGGCGCGGGTTCATGCCGCCGAGGATCGCGTGCACGATCGGGTCCTTCGCCGCCTCGTCCTGCACTTCCACGGGCGCACCTTCGAGGTTGAGCGCCACGGCGTGGCCGAGGAACTCGATATGGCTCAGCTCCTCGGTGGCGGTCATCATCAGCATATCGCGGTATTTGCTGTCGCCGCGCGCGCCCATCGCCTGGAAGAAGTACTGCATCGCGACGCGGATCTCGCCCTCGACGCCACCGATCGCCTGCTGGAGATATTTCGCGAAGGCAGGGGAGGGCTTGTCGACGCGGACCTGGTATTGAAGCTTGGAGGAATGGTGGAACATGGGAATGGCTCCGGGTTCGGTTAAGTCACCCAAGCGAAACGGCGCGACCGGAGGGGAGAGTTCCCGCCCGTACGTTGCCGGACGGCGGAGCTTCGCCTAAAGGGAACGCCCCGACCCCTCTCACTTCCGGAGCTTCCATGGCTAAGATCTTCGCCTTCACCGATGGCGCCTGCTCGGGCAATCCCGGTCCCGGCGGCTGGGGCGCGCTGCTGCAGGCCAAGGAGGGCGAGGCCGTCACCAAGGAGCGCACGCTCAAGGGCGGCGAGGCGATGACCACCAACAATCGCATGGAGCTGATGGCCGCGATCTCGGCGCTCGAGGCGCTGGCCAAGCCCACCCGGCTTACCGTCGTGACCGACAGCGCCTATGTGAAGGGGGGCATCACCGAATGGATGGCGGGATGGAAGCGCAAGGGCTGGCGGACCTCGGCCGGCAAGCCGGTCAAGAACGAGGATCTGTGGCGCCGGCTCGACGAGGCGGCGGCGCGGCACGACGTGACCTGGCAATGGGTCAAGGGACATGCCGGCCATCCCGAGAACGAGCGCGCCGACGAGCTGGCCCGCGAGGGCATGGCACCGTTCAAACCGGGCCGCGCCCGGGCCTGAGCCGATGATCTCCTGGCGCGAGGAGGGGGCGCTTCTGCGCGTCCGCCGCCATGGCGAGGGGTCGGCCATCATCGAGGTGCTGACCCGCGGCCATGGGCTGCATGCCGGGGTGGTGCGGGGCGGCGGCTCGCGGCGCATCGCGCCGCTCCTGCAGCCCGGCGCGCAACTCGACCTGACCTGGACCGCGCGGCTGGGCGAGCATCTGGGCAATTTCACCTTCGAGCCGGTGCGCTCGCGCGCCGACCGGGTGATGGCCGATCGCCTGGCGCTGGCCGGTCTCAACGCGGTGGCGGCGCTGCTGGTCTCGGTGCTGCCCGAGCGCGATCCGCACCCGCCGCTCTATGATCGCACCGTGGCGCTTCTCGACCTGTTGGGCGAGACCGAGGTCTGGCCGCTGGCCTATCTGCGCTGGGAGCTGTCGCTTCTGGAAGAGATGGGATTCGCGCTCGACCTGTCGCGCTGCGCGGTGACCGGCGCGACCGAGGGGCTGGATCTCGTCAGCCCCAAATCCGGCCGCGCGGTCAGCCGGGCGGGGGCGGGCACATGGGCGTCCAAGCTCCTGCCGCTGCCGCCGGTGCTGCGCGGCGAGGGCGATGCGGCGGCGGCGGACGTCATCGCCGCGCTCGCCACCACCGGCTGGTTCATCGAGCACAGGCTGCTGCCAGGTTCGGGCGACCGACCGTTGCCGCCGGCGCGGGCGCGGCTGATCGAGGCGATCGAGCGGACCGGCTGAGGCCCCTTGCCCATGCCGCGCTTTCCCGACACCACTGCGGCGACCGCAAGATCCGTGAGAGCCGCATGTATCCCTTTGCCGAGCTGATGCCCCCGCAGCTGTTGCTGCTATCCGTCCTCGTGGGCTTCGGCGCCGGCATCGTGAAGGGCATGGTCGGGTTCGCCATGCCGATGATCATGATTTCGGCGATGTCGCTATTCCTGCCGCCCGAGCTGGCGCTGGCCGCGCTGATCGCGCCGACGCTGGTGACCAACGGCATGCAGGCGCTGCGGCAGGGCGGGCGCGCGGCGGTCTCCACGGTCAAGCGCTTCAGGGTCTATCTGATCGTCGGCGGCGTGATGCTCGCGATCAGCGCGCAGCTGGTGCGGGTGCTCTCGGCCGAGGCACTGTTTTTGCTGATCGGCGCGCCGGTCTCGGCCTTCGCGGTGCTGCAGCTGTCGGGCTGGAAGCCGAAGATCCCGGAGAAGACCAACGGCATCGAGGCGCTGATCGGCGGCTTTTCGGGCTTCGTCGGCGGGGTGTCGGGGGTCTGGGGGCCGCCGACGGTGGCCTATCTCACCGCGATCGACACGCCTAAGGGCGATTCGATCCGGGTGCAGGGCGTGATTTACGGGCTCGGGGCGCTGGCGCTGTCGGTCGCACATCTCCAGTCCGGGGTGCTCAACGCTGCGACGCTGCCGTTCTCGCTGTTCATGATCGTCCCCGCCGTGGCGGGGATGATGCTGGGCGGTCTGGTGCATGACCGGATCGACCAGCAGGTGTTTCGCCGCGTGACGCTGGCGGTGCTGCTGGTCGCCGGGCTCAACCTCGTGCGGCGCGCGATCTTCTGAGACCCGCGCCGCGCGCTGTCTCAGAGCACGAAGACGCGGGAGGGGTGCAGTTCCGGCCCCATCACCCGGCCCACCGCCACCGCGCGGCCCTCATGCGCGGCCCAGGCCTCTTCGCCGTAGTCGAGGCCCGAGGCGATCACCGGCGCCGGGTTGCCGTTCCGGAGCCGCGCGGCCGATTCGGCCGAGCAGGTGACGCGGGGCAGGTCGGCGAGGCCGTCCTCTACGGGCCGCAGGAAGCGGTCGAGCGTCTCGGATTTCGCCTCGGCCTCGATCTGCTCCAGCGTCACGCCTTCGGCGGCGGTGAAGGGCCCCGACCAGACCCGGCGCAGCTCGCGCACATGGCCCAGGCAGCCGAGCTTCTCGCCCAGATCTCGGGCGATGGCGCGCACGTAGCCGCCCTTGCCGCAGACCATCTCGAGCTTGGCGTGATCCGCGTCGGGCCGATCCAGCAGGATCAGGCTCTCGACCCAGAGCGGGCGGGCGGCGAGTTCGACCTCCTCGCCGGCGCGAGCCTTGGCATAGGCGCGCTGGCCGTCGACCTTCACCGCCGAAAAGGCGGGCGGCACCTGCTCGATGTCGCCGACGAAGCCATGCAGCGCCTCCTTGATCTCGGCGTCGGTGGGGCGGGCGTCGGAGCGGGCCGTCACCTCGCCCTCGGCGTCGTCGGTGTTCGTGGCCGCGCCGAAGGTCACGGTGAACTCGTAGGCCTTGAGCGCGTCGGTGACGAAGGGCACGGTCTTGGTCGCCTCGCCCAGCGCCACGGCGAGCACGCCGGTGGCCTCGGGATCGAGCGTGCCGGCATGACCCGCCTTCTTGGCATCGAAGGCCCATTTCACCTTGTTGACCACGGCCGTGGAGGTGAGCCCCGCGGGCTTGTCCACCACCAGCCAGCCCGAGACGTCGCGGCCCTTGCGCTTGCGTGCCATGTCGGCCCCCCTTCGGTTATGCGAGGCGCGCGGCCTAGCCGTCGGGGCGCGCGCCGTCAACGGGGGCCAGCACGCCGACGATCGGCCCCATGGCAAAGCCGAAATCCGAACGTCCCAGCCCGGGCGCGTGCAGACGGCTGACATTGCCGTCGAAATAGAGCGCCTGCGGCAGCTCCAGCGCGTCGCGGAAGAACGAGCCGAATTCGTGAAAGGTGACCGGCTGGTTGGCGATGACGAAGACCGCGCGGTCGCCCGCCTCGGTCGTGCCGACGCCGTTGCGGATGTTGCGCGAGGTGCTGTCGGGCAGGAAACGCGGATGCAGCTCGCCGTCTATCACCAGCATCGGCCCCGACTGCGTGGCGTAGAGGCATTCGGGCGCCTCGGCCTCGTAGCGCAGGGTCTCGATCACCCGGGCGCTGTCGTCGTCGATGCAGAACACCCCGTTGGGCAGCATCCCGAAATTGCCCGGACCCGGATTGGTGACGAGGCGCATCACCTCTTCGCCGTTCTCGAGATACTGGCCGACCGGGCGGCGGTCGGGGTGATACATGCCGGCATTCATCGCGAAGACGAGGCGCTGGTCGCCAGCCTCGCGGTCGATCGCCTGGAAGCTGCCATAGAGGCCGCCATTCTCATCCGTCAGGAACAGCCGCAGGTCGTCGGCCGCCGGATCGGCCTCGCAAACCGTGTAGGACAGGCCCGCATGCTCGACATCCTCGCAGGCCGCCGCACCCGCCGGCAGCGCCAGCGCGCAGCCTGCCGCGAGGCCGAGCCCGGCCAGCGCAAGCTGCAGCCTCACGCGTCGTCCTCGTCGCCGTCCCCGCTCTCGCGGCGGGCTTCGACGGCGGCCACGTCGCGGCGCACCCTCTCGTCCGAGAGCAGGCGGCGGGTCTCGTCCATGCGGTCGAAGCTGCGATCGATCTCGAACTTCAGGTCCGGCGCGTGCTTGAGCTTCATGCTGCGCGCCAGCTGGTGACGGATCTCGGGCTTGGCCCGCCTCAGCGCGTCGAGCACGCCCTGCTCGTCGCCGCCGCCCAAGGGCAGCACGAAGCAGGTGGCGCGCTTGAGGTCGGGGGTCACGCGCACCTCGCCGACGGTGATCGACACCGCTGCGAGATCGGGCTCGTGCAGGTCGCCACGGGTCAGCAGCTCGGACAGGCTGCGGCGGATCAGCTCGCCCACGCGCAGCTGGCGCTGCGAGGGGCCACGGGGTTCGGAGGCACGGGATTTGCTCATGCGCCCCATCTAGTCGCGGTACCCGGTCTTGCCAAGCGGGCGCGGCCCGCGCCAGACAGGGACAACGCAGGAAAGGACGGACCTATGACCGAGACGGCACCGGGAATCGTGATCATGGGAGCGGCGGGCCGGATGGGCCGGATGCTCGTGCATGCGGTCTGCGACAGCGGGCAGGCGCGGCTCGCCGGCGCCGTGGTGCGTTCGGGCCACGAATGGGTCGGCCGCGATGTCGGCCACGCCATGGGCGGCCCGGCAATGGGGGTGATCGCCACCGACGACCCGCTCGAGGCGATGGCCCGGGCGCAGGGCGTGATCGATTTCACCACCCCCGAGACCACGCTCGAGATCGCGCATCTGGCCGCGCAGGCCCGGGCGGTGCACGTGATCGGCACGACCGGCTTCACCGAGACCCAGATCGAGAAGCTGGTTCCGGCGGCGCGGCACTGCACGCAGATCCGGGCCGGCAACATGAGCCTCGGGGTGAACCTGCTGACCGGGCTGACCAAGATGGTCGCGGCGGCGCTGGACGAGGGCTGGGATGTCGAGGTGGTCGAGGCCCATCACAACCGCAAGGCCGACGCGCCCTCCGGCACGGCGCTGATGCTGGGCGAGGCCGCGGCCGAGGGGCGCGGCGTGCGGCTGTCCGAGGTGGCCGATCGCGGCCGCGACGGCATCACCGGCGCGCGAACCGAGGGTCATATCGGCTTCTCGGCGATTCGCGGCGGCGACATCGTCGGCGAGCACGACGTGATCTTTGCCGGGCAGGGCGAACGCATCGTGCTGCGCCACATGGCGACCGACCGGATGATCTTCGCGCGCGGCGCGCTCAGGGCGGCGCTGTGGGGGCAGGGGCGGCCGCCGGGACAGCACGACATGATCGACGTGCTTGGGCTCGCCCGCTGAGACCTCAGAAGTCGATCGCGAGGCCCTTCTTTTCCCAATCGCCGTAGCGCACCGGCTCGGGGCCGTCGCGGCCGCCCAGCTCGGTCGGCATCTGCGCGGCGCGGTCCAGCGCCTCGCGACGGGCGCGGGCCTCGGCCAGGGCCCGCTGCGCGGCGGGGGGCAGGTCGGTGGCTGGAGTCTGGGTTTCGTCGGCCATGGGGCTCTCCTCTGCGCGAGCGCACGGGGCAGTGCTTGTGCGCAAGCGCACGGGGCAGTGCTTGTGCGGCGGGTGATCGGGATATACGTGCTGTGCGGTTTCCAACAACCCCCGGACACGCCATGACCGACGCACGCGCCACCGCCCCCGATGACGGCCTCGCCGCGCGCCGCGCTGCGCTGCACCTGATCGGGCAGGCCACCGGCAGCCAGCGGCTGCTGTCCGAAAGCATCGCCGCGGGCGCGCTGGAGCGGCTGTCGCCGCCCGATCGCGCTCGCGCCCAGCGCCTCGCCACCCAGGCGCTGCGGCAGCTGCCGCGCGCCGACCGGGCGCTCAAGCCGTTCCTTGCCAAGCAGCCGCCGCTCGCGGTGCGCAACGCGCTGCGGCTCGGCGCGGTGGAGATCATGGAAGGCGC
>Ga0066860_10000872_pt1 | contig 13544 bp, 10 predicted proteins | sample ETN07SmetaG_FD_65601 | JGI IMG/M metagenome (GOLD analysis project Ga0066860, IMG submission 65601) | Marine microbial and viral communities from oxygen minimum zone, Eastern Pacific Ocean - ETNP2014F14-07SV275 | ecosystem: Environmental > Aquatic > Marine > Oceanic ... | reverse complement strand
TTGGTTCTGCATATTAATCATGCCGCCGAATTAACCGAAGCACATAAAGCCCCATTGGCTAGACTAAGAAGCGGGGGGACTTGGCTACTAAATCAGTCCGTGCTGCTAAAAGGTGTCAATGATAAACTAAGCATTCTGACTGATTTGAGTGAACGCCTCTTTACATTCGGTGTCACCCCCTATTATCTTCACTTACCGGATAAAGTTGAGGGAACACATCACTTCGACAGCGGCGATATCGTTGGGCAAGATTTATATCGTCAAATGCGCGAAAATTTACCGGGATATTTAGTCCCTCAGCTAGTAAGAGAAGAGCCAGGAGCGCCATTTAAGATCCCTAAAATGTCGTTCGAATTAGGCCATTAAAATGTGATGGCGTTGTCAGTCTTTTGAAAAATTCGCCACATTCGCAGTTTGAAAGGGTTAAATCGCTGTTGTGCGGTGGAAAAAACACGCCATAAGCGCTATATAGAGTTGTTACTATAAACAAGTGAATAGCAGGAAAGCATGGAAAGCCAGAGCACACCGATAAAATTGCATATACCGAGTGCGACTCTTAAAGAGTTATCGTTCTGCTCAGCTAATGGCGCAGACTTCTCCAAGTGGGCCAAATCTTTACCTATGGCGAATACGGGAGAAGCCTCCCGACGTTTGTATCAAGCTGTGAGAGAAATCAACAGCTTAGATACCCCTCCTGAAGATCGCTTTGAGTTTCTTGAAATCATTCGCCCGTACATTCATTCTGTTTGCAAAGTGCTGAACAAACACTTTTTACAATCATCCATCTCTCTAAACGACAAGCAGTTAAAAATTGCCAACCTAACTCAAGCTCTGCAAGGCCATCTGGCTACGGGTTACAAAATGGTTGTGGCGCACGGTGCCAAAACATTCAAAGTTGGTGAACGAACTCCCAAGTATTTTGCTAAGGCGACGCATCGAGCTATCTCCGATAGCGGTCAGATATTACTGCGCTCATTCCAACTCTATTCGCAATCTCCAGAACGCGCTTGGATTGACGTAAATCAGCTTTACTTGATGGCTGAAGAGCATCTTATCGATGGCATCGCGATTGAAGATCAACAAGCGCGTTATGTGCATAAGTCATCAATTAGAGACGCCTTTATTCGTGTACACCTACTGGGCACAGCAAAGCCTAGCAATTTGCGCCAACAGGATCTTGCTCAGCTTTACGAAGCCACCGAATACTGGTGCAGCGCGGCCTCTCTTACATCGGTTGATGACGAGAGTGCCTTGTTTATTATCAATCTTCACCGCGATCGTCCGGGGCAATACCGACAACACATCCGTGATGCCCAAAAAGCCAGCTTCCGCAGTTTAAATACGCAGAAGTTAGTGCAAGCACTAAAAGTACACAGCTCCTCCCCGAATGAAGCCAAAGTACACGTTCCAGAAAAAACCAATGAGTCATTGCTGATTCATGCGATCCAATCTTGGGGCATCCATTGGCAACGATCTTTCCGCCGCGTTCCTACGGATGGCGGCCTAAGTGTTTGCATCGGTTTTTCTGCACTGCACTACTTTACTGCGGGCATGCGTGATTTCGATCAAGTTTCTCTAAAAATGAAACCCGTACTCAATGAGCATGGCCAGATTGTTGATACCGGCAGCAGTATGTCTGACGACGTTTGGGCGGACGCTTTTGATGCCGGCGGCTCACGTATGCCTGATAACGCCGGAATGAATCTTGATGCTATTGAATTCATCACTAAGCATCAAATTGAGGTAGAAGACGAAGAAAGCAGCCAGCCTAAAACACGCTACAACAGCTACAAAGTGACACTCATCAACACCAGCCCAGGTGGTTATTGCTTGCACTGGGAAGGTGATGTGCCTTCGGCAATTCAAGCTGGAGAGCTAATTGGTGTTCAGGAAAGTGGCGTTCGGCAGTGGTCTATCGGCGTAATTCGTTGGATTCGTCACTTACGTGATCAAGGCACTCAGCTTGGGGTCGAGCTTCTAGCACCCAAAGCTGAAGTTGGCATCGCTCGGTTACTGCAAAAAACAGGCAGTAATGGCCCACAAATGCGCGCGCTGGTGCTGCCGGCGATCAAGGCGATTGCCCAACCTGCTACGTTATTACTTCCGCGTATTCCATTCCGCACCGGTAATAAAATTGAATTGCTGCATGATGAACTTAACGGACGTTACCAGCTCATCAAAAGCTTAGCGTCGACAAGTAGTTTCAGTCAGTTTCAATTCCGCGTGGCCGGCGTTACAGCTTCTTCTAAACCGGCCATCAGTACGACCGGTGATAACTTAATAGAAGACGATTTCGATTCCCTCTGGAATAAACTTTGATTCAGTGACAGCATGTGACAATTTTTGTCACATGCTGTCATGTTGATTTATCAAAGATGACAATATAATCACCATTTTTTCTGATTGAGGTTTTAATGTCATCCTCTCGCGACACTCTTCACTTGTTGCTACTCACTAAAACGCAAAATGACGCCGAGCAACTCATTAGCCTATTGCGCAACTCCGGCTATGCGACGCGCGCGCAATCCGTGAATAGTCATGAGCAATTTGAAGAATCTTTGCGTAGCGCTCGTTGGGACGTCATCGTCGTCGATCCCGAGCTACGCGATATAAAGTTCACTGAGCTACTCAATCAGGTTCACCGCCTGAATCTCGATATTCCTGTGATTTTGGTTCCAGAAGAACTGGATGGAATGCTACTGGAAAGCGCATTAATTAAAGGCGCTGCAGCCGTTATACCTTTCGAAGAAAGCAACAGCCTCGTACTTACGATCCAAAAAGAGGTTAAGAACCTACGCACCCGACAAGACATTCGTATTTTACAAGTGCGCCTACGAGAAGCAGAAAAGCGTTGCCGAACTCTTTTAGAAAGCTCCCGTGACCCTATTGCCTACATTCATGATGGGATGCACGTATATGCCAATCAGGCGTACCTTGAATTATTTGGTTATGCCACTGCCGAGGATTTAGAAGGCGTCACGGTGTTAGATATGATTGCTGCGGACAGCCAACGTGATTTTAAGAGTTTTCTCAAAAATCACCAAAGCACGATTCCAGAAGGCCAGTATATCGACATCACCAGCGTTCTTGGTGACGGTAGCCAGTGTGCTGTTCAGGTTCACTTTTCTGACGCGACATACTCGGATGAACCGTGCACACAAATCCAGCTAACACGAAAAAATAATCAAGAAGAACTCAAAGTAGAGCTCGATGAATTACGTAGCCGTGATTCGATGACTAGCCTCTATAACAAAGAGTACTTCCTTGAACGTATGACACGAGCGCTGGATCAAGCGGTACTAGAAAAACAATTCAGTACTCTCATGTATATAAGTATTGATAAGTTCGATGAGATTACACGTCAAGTCGGTATTAAGTCCGCAGATGAGGTGGTAAAAGCCATCAGCACGTGTCTTGCCGAGCAAGCGGAAAAGTACGACATTACCGCCCGTATTAGTGATGATGTTTTTGCTTGGATGATGCCCGGAGGTGAGCCAAACATAGCCCGAGAACTCGCCTCGACGTTACTGTCTAGCGTTAATCAATTAATGATCGACCTAGAGCAAAGAACGATTCAACCTACGATAAGTATCGGTATTACTATGATTACCGACAACAGCACTTCACCACAAGAGTCGTTACAACAAGCACACTATGCCGCCGAAGCTGTCGCCACTGAAAATACAGAGCAACAAGGCAATGGTCTGCACATATACATGCCGGAAGATCAGACGGAGTCGATTGAAGTTAAAGCACTGCAACAAGAACTCAGTAGTGCATTACGCAAAAATACCCTTAAGCTCGCCTTTCAGCCGTTAATCAGCCTTAAAGGTGAAGAAGGTGAACATTACGAAGTGCTATTACGATTACCTCAGAACGGTCAATCAGATCTTTCTGCTGGTGACTTTATTCATAGCAACGACGTTAGTGATGAACTCAAAATCAAAATCGACCGTTGGGTAATTTTACACTCGACCAAACTTTTGGCTGAACATCAGCGTAAAGGGAATGACACTCGTGTGTTTATTAACCTCAGTAGTGCTTCCTTCCGAGATAGCGGCTTACCCGCCTGGATTCAGGTGGCACTAAAAGCCGCCGGGCTAAATCATAATTCTGTGATTTTTCAGATAACGGAAGAAGATGCCGTTCGCCATACCGCTCCAGCCAAACGCTTCAGCTATCAAATTCGAGCCTCAGGTTTAAGCATGGCAGTCAATCGCTTCGGCTGTGAGTTACAGCCTTTAAAGTTGCTGAATACGGTTGAATTTGATTACGTAAAATTTGATGGTTCTTATACCCAAGAGCTCGGCAGCAACGCAGCCAGCGGTAAGGCTTTGCGTACCTTGCTTGAAGGGGTTCACGAGAAAGGGAAAGTCAGCATCGCTCCCTTCGTTGAGAGTGCGACGTCAGTATCGGGGATCTGGCAATATGGCGTGCACTTTATTCAAGGCCATTACGTGCAAGCCCCACAAAATGAAATGAGTTACGACTTCTCGGAAGAGTAAATAGCCATTCGTTCTCTCAAATAAAACAGCCCCAATGAAGGGGCTGTTTTAGTTATAGGCGATAATATTAACGAATATCTCGGTCGTGATAACCCAACAAATACAACAAGCCATCTAAACCTAATGTTGAAATTGCATGTTTCGCATTTTCACGAACCAACGGCTTCGCACGGAAAGCAATACCAAGCCCCGCCACTGACAACATAGGTAAGTCATTGGCACCATCACCGACCGCAATGGTTTGCTCAAGACGTATCCCTTCACGTACGGCAAGATCTTGCAGCAACTCAGCCTTACGCTTGCCGTCAACAACACGGCCTGTCACACGGCCTGTCACAACGTTATCTTCCAGCTCCAGCTCATTGGCATACACATAATCAATACCAAGACGCTCTTGTAGATACTCGCCAAAGTAAGTGAAACCACCGGAAAGAATCGCCGTTTTATAACCTAATGCCCGCAAATTACTGATTAGGCGCTCAGCACCTTCTGTCACTGGCAAACGCTCGGCAATGCCTTGTAACACATCACCACTGAGTCCTTTTAATAAAGCCACACGTTGTTCAAAACTCTCGGTGAAATCAAGTTCCCCCTGCATCGCCCGCTCTGTAATTTCAGAGACTTGATCTCCTACACCCGCGGCGGCAGCCAGCTCATCAATCACTTCGGCTTCGATTAATGTGGAGTCCATATCAAAACACACCAAACGGCGAGTGCGGCGATAGACGTCATCTTCTTGGAAAGCGATATCCACGCCCAACTCGTTTGCGGCTTCTAGGAACTGAGCGCGCATTTTCGCTTGATCTGTGACACCACGTACCGAAAACTCAACACATGCACGTGTTGTATCGGTGATTTCGCCCAGAGGAACACGCCCTGATAGGCGATTGATTTGATCGATATTAAGATTATGTTCAGCCACGATGGACGTCACACGAGCAATCGCTTCGGCTTCAATAGCACGAGACAGCAAGGTGATAATATGACGCGGCTTACCTTGCCCTGCCACCCACTGCTCATAGCTTTCTGGCGTTACCGGGGTGAAGCTCACCGCCAGTCCCATCTCGTGTACCCGAAAAAGCACATCTTTAAGCACAGGGGCTGCTTCGGCCGTGGAAGGGATTGCCGCTAAAATCCCTAACGACAGAGAGTCGTGAATTTCAGCTTGTCCAATATCCAGTACCGTCACTTCATACTGGGCAAGAATACTGCTGATTGAAGCAGTCACACCGGGCTTATCGGCACCGGTGATCCTAATTAACACCAATTCTGTCACAGAGCTTTCCTGTTACTGCTGTTCAGGCCTGTTACCGCCATTCAAAGTTATAACTTGTCTGTATCAGATTTTGCCGCAGCAACAACAGAGCGCAGCTCTTCGATCAGATCAACGGTCTCGTGAACAGATAGCGCACGGACGCGGTCAAGACTCATCAAAAACAAACCTTTTTCTAGCTGGGTAAGCTTATCTTGCAGAGACTGCTTCACATCACTCATGATCATTCCTCGTAAAAAATAACAATTTCAATCCTGCCCTTAGTCACAGAACTCAGATTCTGCACTGGTGTTACGACAGGCGCGGCATATAATAACATTAAAGCCATAGAATTTTACGTTTTATCAGGTCAATGCATGTTCAATCTACGCTCCACCAGTGATTCACTAAACACCAGTCAGCGCGCCGGATTGCTTGCGGCTATCATGGTTCTCGTTGCTGGCGTTATTTTAACGGTGACAACCTACACCAACCTCTATGAGCAGCTGGAGTCGGAACAGGTTGCCGAAAGTCAGCGACAGCTACAGCACCTGAGCGCCCTCTTAACACCAAGCTTAGTCCGCGATGATCGGATTTCCTTAAACCTATCACTTGATGAATGGCAAAATGACCCCGCTCTGCAAGCTATTCGAGTAAAGAACCGGGATGGCCTGCCCGTTGCAAGTAAAGGCGAGGTAGATTCAAGTCTGACGCTTATGCTTTACCCTATACGCCAAGATGACATTCTTTACGGCGAGCTTGAGGGCTACATCAGTTCATCCCCCGTTATTACATCAACCAATCGTAACGGGTCATTAAGCCTACTCATTACCGCCGCTCTTACCTTAATTGCAGGCCTTGCTGGCTGGTTAATTAGTGAACGTCATAGCCGTTACCTACGCCAATTAGAAACCCGCTTAGTTGAATGGCGTGATGGTGATGACCTCCACTTACCGATGGGCCCTGAAAACCCCGAGCTTAAATCACTGCATAACATACTCGGCGATATATCCAAGAGAGAGCAACAACGTAGAGCCGTTGAGCAAGCACTTGGGCAGTTTATGCAACCTGACGTAAATCCCTTTCCAGATCCAATGAAGTATTACGATTGCGCCATGCTATATATCGAAATTCAAGATCTTGAACTACTTCAACAGCGCTTATCCGCTGAACAGCTCACCAGTACACTCAATCAGTATCACCGCCTCCTCAGTCACGCAGCCAAGCTCTACAATGGTAAGGTGGATCGTTACTTAGGTGATGGCGTTGTCATGCTGTTTGGCGTGCCTAATAAAGACCGCAACGCTGCTATGCACTGTTTGTATGCCGCTCGTTTATTTAGTGGGCTGGTCACGTATCTGCACGAAAATAATGCCAGTGTACTTCCGCTTGAGTTCAATATAGCGGCACACTGGGGCCCCGTTCTCATGGCGCCATTGCAAGATGGCGTATCAACACAATACAGCTTGATTGGCGACGCGGTGCACTGGGCATATCATCTCGCCACACGCAGCGAAGAGCGCCGAGTGCTTGCAAGCCAAACCCTGATAGAGATGTTAGAAGATGGCCATGACATCATCTGGAACGAAGGCCCAGTGGTGAAAGACTTACACGGCGGCGTTCAACATACTTACTGGCTTAACCAACTACCGGATAAAACCGAGTCACTGATTAAACGCCAGATAAAACACATCACCTCCATGACCGAAAACGCCTGACAGGAAAGTCAGGTTACCCCCTAAAAAGCAAAGAAGACAATCCTATTTCCTGATCTATGGTTACTCATATCCCTACAGGAAATAAGGTGTTTTTATGCTCCAATCTCACAAAACCCTGCTCGCCCTTGCTCTTGTGAGCAGCGCAAGCTTGGCAAATGCTAACGACATTCAAGTAAACGGGTTTATGAATGTCATTTTAGGTGTGTCTTCAAATGAAGACATTGATGTTGATGGCTACGATGAAGGCATGTCTGCGACCAACAACTCCGTTGTTGGTTTACAATTTTTTAAGCAAGTCAATGACTCGACATCAGCCACAGTGCAGCTGGTTGCTCGTGGCGCAAATGGTTTCAATACTGAAGCTTCTTGGGCTTACGTCACTTATAGTTTCGATGAGAATACAGATATACGTGTAGGTCGTCTTCGTACCCCTTTATATCACTACTCGGATTTTCTTGAAGTTGGCTACGCATACAATTGGACAACGCCATCGTCGATTATTTATTTGCAAAGTGATTTATCGTCTTTTAATGGTGCCGATATTACTCGCCGTTTTTCAGTCGGTTCTGTAGATGCATATGCTCAAGCCTACACCGGTCGTTATGTTGGCAACCTATCTGCAGGCGCAGACGATTATGACATCGACCTTAGCTCTTCTGGCCTTGTTCTGAGTGCTACCAGTGGTGATTTTTCTGGCCGTGTTAGTTACCACAAAGCCTACTTCACTATGGATTTAGACCCAACCGGTTCGCGGTCACTAGATCAATACCTGGGCGGAGCCATCGCCACCGAGACATTTAACTTGCTACCAGGTCTATCTGGGAACGACTTTGAAATAAACCGCTCGGCAACCATCTATACCCAAGCCTCCATCGGCTACGACAATGGCTCCACCTCGGCTATTGCGGAATACACAAAACTTGATCATGAGACGGCTTCGTTTAATGACAACTTTGCCTACATGGTCGGCGGCGCGCAGCGTTTTGGCGACACCACGGTTCACCTAACATATGTGGCTACAGAGGATGTTCTGGACGATGGAGTAACAGGCATATTTCAAGCCAATGCTGAAGCCAAAGAAAACAGTATTATTCTTGGTGCTCGATATGACTATGACGCAGGAACTGCATTTAAATTAGAAGCCGAACGTCACAATGAAGAGCTAGTTGCAGGCCAAAAAGGTTCTGTCGGCGTTATTTACCGTGCTGGCTTCAGCCTCGTATTTTAAGGAGTATGCAGATGAAATTATCTAAAGTGCTTACAGGATTTTGTTTATCGCTCTCGCTACTCGCGAGCAGTGTAGCCATAGCAGAAACCGCGATTATTGTTAACAGCGCAAATGCTAGTAGCATGGATATCAATACGGTATCTCGAATATTTCTTGGAAAATCATCAAGCTTTCCTAGCGGTGATCAAGCTATTCCTGTTGATCAAAACGAAGGCAGCGCTACCCGAGATGCCTTCAACGACTCTGTGCTTGGGAAAAACGCAAGTCAATTGAAAGCTTATTGGTCGCGTTTGATTTTCACGGGCAAAGGTACGCCCCCTAAAGAAGTCGGTGACGATGCAGCAGTTAAAAAACTCGTTGCAAACAATCCGAACATGATTGGGTATATCGACAGCGCTACCATTGATGACTCGGTAAAAGTTGTTCTTACTTTTTAAGTAAGTTTCAATAATTCACTGAATCAAAACACCCGGATATCCGGGTGTTTTTTTATGTTCTAGACGTAAAGTAATTTTGTAATTCGCCCATTCGATCCAGTACCGCAAGTGACGATAGATAACCCGTATCGGGATCGTGTAGCCGCCACTCATGCGCTAACATCATCACCGCTTCTAACGTGCTAACACCATCCTCACGAGGGCTTTTGCGTAAATAGCGTGATGCGGATGTCGGCGCTAAGGCCAAACAACCCAAGTCGTTTAACCACGGATTCAATAGCAATAAACGCCGAACTTTGCGCCAAGTGCCATCAAGTACCAACACTTTACGCACAGTCGTTTGGGCAGATTTGATAGTGAGTGGAACGGTATCTTTAAGTGGATAAAGTAAGGCGACATTCTCTAGTTTTGTGTCCGAAAAAATATCGCGATAGCTGAATTCACTTCCCACCAACAGTTCACTGCCGAGTGCAATTCTCTGCAACAAAGGTGCAGTTGAAAGAGGATGCCTTGCTTCGTCAGGATCTTGCCAAATAATCAGTTCAAACGGTAGTTGCACCGTCTGCAGATGACTGCAAAGGCAGACCTTTTCAGGTCTGCCGCAGCCATCACACATAGGGCGTTTCATACGTTATTCACACCCTGGGCAATCAGCGAAAGCATGGTCGATTATCCGCGCTCAAGCAGCGGTTTGAGAAAGTGGCCCGTGTGCGACTTTGCTTCCGCCGCAATATCTTCCGGGGTCCCTTCTGCGATGATATAGCCACCTTTAGAACCGCCTTCAGGGCCAAGGTCAATCACCCAGTCAGCCGTTTTTACGACATCTAAATTGTGCTCGATCACGACAACGGTATTACCATGATCGCGTAGGCGATGCAGAACGGCTAGTAACTGTTCAATGTCATAAAAGTGCAGGCCTGTGGTTGGCTCATCCAAGATATATAATGTGCTGCCAGTATCACGCTTAGAAAGCTCTTTCGCCAATTTTACTCGCTGAGCTTCACCACCAGACAAGGTCGTCGCCGCCTGCCCTAATTTAATATAACTCAGCCCCACATCCATTAGGGTTTGTAACTTACGTGCCACTGCTGGAATCGCATCGAAGAATTCACGAGCGTCTTCGACGGTCATATCCAGCACTTCGTGGATATTTTTTCCTTTGTAGCGAATATCTAACGTTTCACGGTTGTAGCGCTTACCTTTACAGATATCGCATGGAACATAAATATCCGCCAAGAAGTGCATCTCAACTTTAATAACACCGTCGCCCTGACACGCTTCACAGCGTCCGCCTTTGACGTTAAACGAGAAACGTCCAGCTTTATAGCCACGCGAACGGGCTTCTTGTGTTCCGGCAAAAATATCTCGTACCGGTGTAAAAATACCCGTGTACGTAGCTGGGTTTGAACGCGGCGTACGGCCAATCGGTGATTGGTCGATATCAACCACTTTATCCAGCAGTTTTAGACCAGTAATACTTGAGTGCTCTGCCGCTTTTAATGTAGTTGCACCATTTAAAGCCGTCGCCGCCAATGGATACAAAGTACGATTAATCAGTGTTGATTTACCCGAGCCAGACACTCCAGTCACACAGGTCATTACACCAAGAGGAATGGTTAAATCGACTTTATTTAGGTTGTTACCATTCGCGCCTTTCAGAACTAATTGTTTATCCTTTTTGGCTAGGGTGCGTTTTTCTGGAATTGCGATTTTTCGCTCGCCGCTAAGGTACTGAGCAGTAATAGACTTCTTACTTTTCATCACCTGAGAAGGAATACCGTGAGCAATCACTTCGCCACCATGGACACCGGCACCCGGGCCGATATCAATCAGGTAATCGGCGCTACGAATGGCGTCTTCATCGTGTTCAACCACGATAACGGTGTTCCCCAAATCACGCAGATGAAACAGTGTTTGTAACAGGCGATCATTATCGCGTTGATGTAAACCAATGGATGGCTCATCAAGGATGTACATCACCCCAACCAAACCTGCGCCAATTTGTGAGGCCAGACGAATACGCTGTGCTTCACCACCAGACAAGGTGTCGGAACTACGATTTAAGGTTAAATATTCAAGACCTACGTTCACCAAAAACTGTAATCGGTCACGAATTTCTTTCAATATTTTTTCTGCAATATCGCCTTTATTACCGTCCATTTTAAGATCAGTAAAATACGCGTGCGCGTCTTCAATCGGCATCGCAGTACACGCATGGATGGTTTTATCACCAATAAATACGTTACGCGCTTCGCGACGCAAACGAGAGCCATGACACGTCGGGCAAGGCTGTACACTTAAATACTTAGACAGCTCTTCAAGTACCATTTGCGAATCGGTTTCGCGATAGCGACGATCTAGGTTCGGCAACACGCCTTCAAACGGATGTGACTTAGCAATGCGATCACCGCGTGAATTCACATAAACAAACTCAATGTCTTCGGTGCCCGTACCATTCAGTATCGCGTCACGATGCTCAGGTGTTAATTCATTGAGAGGAGTATCGATATCAAAACCAAAATGCTCGGAGACTGAACAAAGCATTTGATAGTAATACACGCTGCGACGATCCCACCCTCGAATCGCCCCTTCGCCCACGCTGAGTGACTCATCGTGTACAACTAATTCAGGGTCAAAATACTGCTTAACCCCTAAGCCATCACAGGTGTCACACGCGCCCGCCGGATTGTTAAACGAGAAAAGTCGCGGCTCTAGCTCTGACAAACTGTAGCCACAGTGAGGACATGAGAATTGCGATGAAAACAACATAGGAGCGGCGGCATCATCATCCATTGACCCCACAATAACCAAGCCACCACTTAATTCTAAACAGGTTTCAATAGACTCTGACAGACGCTGCTGCAAACCCTCTTTGACTTTAAAGCGATCAACGACCACTTCAACAGAGTGCTTTTTGCGTTTGTCTAAATCTGGAGTGTCATCAAGATCACACACCGTTCCATCAATACGAACCCGGATATACCCTTGCGCACGCAGGCTCTCAAGCACATGAAGGTGCTCACCTTTACGGTCACGTACCACGGGGGCCAAGATCATGTGCTTGCTGTCTTCCGGCAGCTCCATGATGGCATCCACCATCTGGCTCACGGTTTGTGCTTCGAGGGGCACGTCGTGATCAGGACACCGTGGTGTCCCTACACGCGCAAATAATAAGCGCAGGTAATCATATATCTCGGTCACGGTACCCACGGTTGATCGCGGGTTGTGCGACGTCGATTTCTGTTCAATAGAAATCGCTGGTGATAAACCTTCAATCAAATCGACATCGGGTTTTTCCATCATTGATAAGAACTGGCGCGCATACGTTGAAAGTGACTCTACGTAACGGCGCTGTCCTTCTGCGTAGAGCGTATCAAACGCAAGAGACGATTTGCCCGAACCACTAAGGCCGGTAATAACGACCAATTTATCTCGAGGAATATCGAGGTCGATGTTCTTGAGATTGTGGGTTCGCGCGCCGCGAACCTGAATTTTATCCATGAAAAGCTTTCACCGCCGAATTGGAAAGGCCCCATTGTAATTGATGCAGCCTCAGTGTTCAGCCGCTTATTCTGTTGTCTCGCGAACTAACTCGCTCATATGCTCTTTTGCCCAGTTCACCGCTTGGATTCGATTGTTCACGCCAATCTTCTTAAACAGGTTATAAACATGGGTTTTCACGGTATGCGTGCTGACGCTAAGCACTTCTCCAATTTCCGTATTCGTGACTCCCGTAGCGGTTAAACGCAAAATTTGCTTCTCGCGTTTGGTAAGCACGCCAGAAAAAGAGTTAACACGACGGGGACGCTCGCGATTACGAGAAATAAACGACGACATTAAATACCGAGGAATCCAAAGCTCACCATCAAACATACAAGTAATTCCACGGGCGAGCAGTTGATCTGAGGTGTGCGTGTAGAAAAAACCATTGACGTTAGGCCATGAGATCAAGCGTTCGATCGGATGATTCTGGCTAACGTTGTAGAAAGCGACGATGGTTTCTGAGTAGCGATCGTGAATTAATTCAAGTAAATCTTGAATCCGCTCAGGCCCGGCGCTGCTAGCATCGATAAGTGCGAGTACGCGCCCACTATCGGTTAGCCAATCACCCCGCCATTGCAATAAATCGATCAGCTGACAGTCTATCTGAATGTGCTGATGTAGATATCCAATAAGGACAGAATTATTAAGATTCCCTTGTCCAAATAGGAATATACGACGTTCTAAGAAAGAAGCCGTTGCATCCATAACATAACTCCCTATGTCTTATTCATCCCTGTGGTTCCAAACTCAAACCACGTTGTGAGTGTACCTAATCTCGGCAGTGATGCCCATACGAGCTATTACTGCTTATCCAAACAGAGACTGGAGGTGCCTTAGGCCACTGATCAAACAATCTGCTAT
>Ga0066860_10000866_pt1 | contig 13578 bp, 12 predicted proteins | sample ETN07SmetaG_FD_65601 | JGI IMG/M metagenome (GOLD analysis project Ga0066860, IMG submission 65601) | Marine microbial and viral communities from oxygen minimum zone, Eastern Pacific Ocean - ETNP2014F14-07SV275 | ecosystem: Environmental > Aquatic > Marine > Oceanic ... | reverse complement strand
CCGATCTGCGGGCGATCCAGGCGCTTCTCGGGCATGCCGATCTCTCGACCACCGAGATCTATACGCATGTCCAAGGCGAGCGATTGAGCGCGCTGGTGCACGAACATCACCCCCTCGCACGGCCACTTCGGCGCGGCGAGGGTTGAACCTGCGGCCCCACGGTCCATAAATCAGGGGACCATCCAACCGCGAAGGACCCCATGGACACCGCCCTAGACGCCGCCTTCTGGATCACAGCAACCGCGATCCTTCTCCTGCTGGTGGCTTCGGCCTTCTTCTCGGGTTCCGAGACCGCACTCACCGCCGCCTCGCGCGGCAAGCTGCGCGCCGCCGCCGATCGCGGTCATCGCGGCGCGGCGCAGGCGCTGCACGTCACCGAGGACAACGAGCGGCTGATCGGCTCGGTGCTGCTCGGCAACAACGTCGTCAACATCCTCGCCACCTCGCTGGCCACCGCCCTGCTCACCCGCGTCTTCGGCGACAGCGGCGTGGCCGCGGCGACGCTGGTGATGACGCTTCTGGTGCTGATCTTCGCCGAGGTGCTGCCCAAGACCTATGCCATCACCAACGCCGAAACGATGGCCAGCCGGGTGGCGCGGCCCATCGGCTGGGTCATCCTGATCTTCGCGCCCGTCGTCTCGGCCGTGCAGGTGCTGGTGCGCGCCCTGCTACGCATGTTCGGCGTGCGCACGGACCCCGATACCAACGTGCTCGCGGTGCGCGAGGAGATCGCCGGCGCGCTGAGCCTTGGCCACGAGGAAGGCGTGGTCGACCGCGAGGACCGCGACCGCATTCTCGGCGCGCTCGACCTCGGCGACCGCACCGTCGAAGAGGTGATGCTGCACCGGTCCAACATCGCGATGATCGATGCGAGCCTGCCCGCGACCGAGATCCTCAAGCTCTGCCTCGACAGCCCGCACACGCGACTGCCGCTCTATCGCGACGAGCCCGAGAACATCGTCGGCATCCTGCACGCCAAGGATCTGCTGCGCGCGATGCACAAGATGATGGGCGACGGCGCGGTCGAGACCGCGGAGCTCGAGAATTTCGACATCATGGACGTCGCGATGACGCCCTATTTCATTCCCGAGACCACCACGCTCGACGACCAGATGCGCCAGTTCCTGCGGCGGCACACGCATTTTGCGCTGGTGGTGGACGAATACGGCGCGCTGCGCGGCCTGATCACGCTCGAGGACATCCTCGAGGAGATCGTCGGCGAGATCTCGGACGAGTTCGACGCCGAGCGCGAAGAGCCGATCGCGATGACCGAGGACGGCGCCTACATCATCGACGGCTCGATGACGATCCGCGACCTGAACCGGCGCCAGGACTGGAACCTGCCCGACGAGGAAGCCAACACCATCGCCGGCCTAGTGATCCACGAGGCACAGATGATCCCCACCGAAGGCCAGGTGTTCAGCTTCCACGGCTTCCGCTTCGAAGTGGTCGCCAAGGAAGAGAACCGCCTCGCGACGCTGAAGATTAGGCCGCTCGACCAGAGCTGATCTGAGTACTGATTTGTACTGCTATGCAAAAAGCCGGTCCGCTATGCGGGCCGGCTTTTTCCTTGGGCTGGTTGGTTGCGAGGCGCCTATGCGGCGCCGAGCCGGGCTGCATCGCGATCGGGACGACGCAGGATCGCGACTTTCGAGGCCGGATCCTGGATCGGCTCGCGCTCATGCGACAGCCGCAGCCAGCGGCCGTCATCGTCGAGATAGGTGGACGCGCAACGGGCGCGCAGCGGCGCCGAGCAGCAGTCGCGCCATGCGACGACACGGTAGCTGAGAAGCACGGTGTCGCCTTTTCGGGTCACGTTCTGATCGTACAATTCGATCGCCTCCCATTGGCGGGCGGGTTTGAGGCCCTCCAGCGCATCGGCACGGTCCTGCAGCCCAGCGGGATATGGGATGACCATGGCAGCGCCCGGAGCCAATTCCCGCTCGTAGAAGGACGCGCCATCGAACCAGTGCTGTTTTTCCTGCGACCAGAGTTCCTCGGTCTTCGAATCCATGCTGTTCCTCCCCTGCATGATATTCTTCGCTCCCGTGGCACGAACGTTACACCAATGTTTCCGTTCCGTCAGCAACGTTAAACCGTGGGTTATGTCTAAAATCGTACACTCACTTCAATGGTGTCCATTCACCGCCAATAGTCCTTGGCTTGCAGCCAGTTGGCCTTGGCGACACAGATTTGGCCGGAATTCGTGAACGGCGCGATTGAAGCAATCTCCTGTTAGCGGTTTCGTGATATGTTGATCCTGCCGGGCATGGCGCCCGGCGTCCTCCCTGTCAGACTTGCCGCGCCCTCGGGCGCGGTTTTTTTGCCGCATGTCCCGGCACTTGGCCCCGCTGCTTAGCGGTTGACGCGACGCTCGGCATTGCGTAGCTTGCGGCCAATTAGTCGGCCAAGTCCGACAGGGAGAACCGGGAAAGGGGTCGCTCGCGCGGTCCCTTTTTCGATTCGGCGGATCGCCGCGGCGTATCCTCATTCCCGCCTGACAGGACCCGGGCCGCGTGTTAAGCCGCTGTCGAAACAGACAAACGGGACCGCTACATGTCGAACCGACTGACCCTTCTGGCCAGCGCCGCGCTGCTGGCCCTCGCCGCCCCGCTGACCGCGCAGGAGGCCGCGACCCCGGCCCCCACCGAGCAGAGCGACGCCCCCGCCGAGGCCGCCCCCGCAGAAGCCCCGGCGGCACCCGAAGCGCCCACGGAGGCCGAAGCGCCTGCCGATGCCGAAACCCCGGCAGAGGCCGACGTGCCCGCCGAGACCGAAGCACCGGCCGCCGAAGCGCCTGCTGCCGAGGCACCCGCCGCCCCCGAGGGTGAGCGCCCGGGCCAACCCTACGTCGCCGAGACCCATGGCGATTGGTCGCTGCGCTGCATGCGCGTCCCCGAGGGCGAGGCCGAGCCGTGCCAGCTCTACCAGCTGCTCGAAGATGGTGAGGGCAACGCCGTGGCCGAGGTCACCGTGCTGCCGCTGAACGCCGAGTCGCAGGCCGCGGCCGGCGTCACCGTGGTCGCGCCGCTGGAGACCCTGCTGACCGAACAGCTGAGCGTCTCGATCGATGGCGGCCAGGCGGCCCGTTATCCCTTCGGCTTCTGCAACCGGGCTGGCTGCGTGGCACGCTTCGGCCTGTCGCAGCCGCAGCTCGATGCCTTCAAGCGCGGTGCCAAGGGCACGCTGCGGATCGTGCCCGCCGCCGCGCCCGACCAGGAGGTCCTGCTCGACATGTCGCTCTCGGGCTTCACCGCGGGCTTCGCGGCAGTTTCCGAACGAGCGCAGTAATACGGCCCATAGGCCTATCGACGGCGCGGTCCCGAGTGGGCCGCGCCGTTTTCATGGCCGGTTGCCAATGCTCGATCAGGCTGCCTTCAGGGCCAGAACCGCGTTCATGCCGCCGAAGGCAAACGCGTTGGACAGCACCGCCTCGACCCGCGCCTCGCGCGCCTCGTTGGGCACCACGTCGAGCGGGCAATCCGGGTCGGGCGCCTCATAGCCGATGGTCGGCGCGATCACGCCCTCGCGCAGCGCCATGATGCAGGCCAGCAGCTCGACTGCGCCGGTGGCGCCGATCAGGTGGCCATGCATCGACTTGGTCGAAGAGATCATCAGCCGCTCGGCCGCGGGGCCAAAGACCTGGGCCACGGCGGCACATTCGCTGCGATCATTGGCGGTCGTGCCCGTGCCATGGGCGTTGACATAACCCACCGCCTCCGGCGCAAGGCCCGCATCGGTCAGCGCGGTCCGCATTGCTCGGACGGCCCCTTCGGTCGAGGGCATGACGATATCCGCCGCATCCGCCGTCATGCCGAAGCCCGCGACCTCGGCCAGTATCTCGGCGCCGCGGGCGCGGGCATGTTCGTATTCCTCGAACACGAACACCGCCGCCCCCTCGCCCTGCACCATGCCGTTGCGGGTGGCGCTGAACGGGCGGCATCCATCCTTGGACATCACCCGCAGCCCTTCCCAGGCCTTGATCCCACCAAAGCACAGCATCGCCTCCGAGCCGCCGGTGAGCATGGCCCGGCACATGCCGGAACGGATCATCTGGAAGGCCAGCCCCATCGCGTGGTTCGAACTGGCGCAGGCGGTGGCGACGGTAAAGCTCGGGCCGCGCAGCCTGTAGGTCATGCTGACATGGCTCGCGGCGGCGTTGTTCATCAGCTTCGGGACAACGAAGGGATGAACGCGGTTCTTCCCCTCCTCGTAGACGGCGCGATAGCTGTCATCCGAGGTGCCAAGGCCCCCGCCCGCGGTGCCCAGCACCACCCCCGACATCTCGCCCGCCTCGCCGTCGAAGGTGATCCCCGACTGCGCCATCGCCTCGGCCGCGGCTATGAGCGCGAACTGGGTGAAACGATCGTAGAGGACGATCCGCTGGCGGTCGAAATGCGCCTGCGGATCGAAATTCCGAACCTGCCCGCCGATCCGCACCGAGAGGCGCTCGGCGTCGCGCAGGTCGAGCGGACCGATGCCGCAGCGCCCCTCGCGCATCGCAGCCAGCGTCGTGGGCACGTCATGGCCGAGGCTGTTGATCGTGCCCGAGCCGGTAATGACGACGCGACGCGCGCCGGTCATGCGGCGGCGTGCCGGTCCTGGACCAGCCGCTCGACCGCGGCGACGATCGCCCCGACCGAGGAGATGTCGAAGCCGCTCTCCTCGGGGGCGTTGGCGTTGAACGGCACCGAGATGTCGAACGCCTCCTCGATCGCGAAGATGCTCTCGACGAGACCGAGACTGTCGATCCCGAGATCGGCCGGGCTCTGCTCCGGCGTTACGTCCGCCGGCTCGAGCATCGCCTGATCGGCGATGATGGCAATCACCTTTTCACGCAAATCCATCCGCCCCGCATCCCCTGCAGCTGCTTGTCCTGCCCCTGATCTAATCGCTGCGACGCCGCATTGGAACCATGAATGGCCGCATTCAGCCCTTGCGGGATGCCGCTAGGTCACGCATCAGCCGCGGCAGCCGGCGCAGGGCCTTGTAGCTCTCGACCTGGGTGTCGATCTTGGTTGCCGGATAGCCCATCATCACCCGCCCTGCCGGTACGTTCGACAGCACGATCGAACCGCCGGTCAGCACGACATCGGCACCGATGACGAGGTTGTCGGACACCCCGACCTTGCCGCCCAGAACCGAGCGATCGCCGATCGTCACCGAACCGGCGAGGCCGACATGGCCGCAAAGCAGGCAGTGATCGCCGATGACGCAGTTGTGGCCGACCTGGACGAGGTTGTCGATCTTGCTGCCGTTGCCGATCCGCGTCGGGCGGATCGTCCCGGCGTCGATCGTGGCGCAGGCGCCGATCTCGACATCGTCTCCGAGCGATACCGCGCCAAGGCTGTGGATCCGGTGCCAGGTCGGGTCGGCATCCGCGCTGACGCTGCCCTGCCCCAACTCGGCCCGCGCGCTTTCGACATGGCTCTCGGCCTCGGTGACGAAGGAGAAGCCGTCGCCGCCGATCACCGCGTTGGGCTGGACGATCAGGCGTGCGCCCGCGACGACGTTGCGGCCAAGCCGCGCCCCGGAATGGATCAGCGCACCCTCACCGAGCCGCACGCCCGGTCCGATCGACGCCTGCGCCTCGATCCGGCTGCCGGCGCCGATCACCGCGCCCGCGCCGATCACGGCGAGCGGGCCGACATGAACGTCGGCGCCGATCTCGGCCGAAGGATCGATGACGGCCGAGGGGTGGATGCCGGGATCCGCGGGCATGGGATCGAGGAGCTGGGTCAACCGCGCCATGGCGAGACGGCCGCGCGGCGCGATCACTGCGCCGGCCAGACCCATCGCCTGCCAGTCGGCATCGGGCCAGACCAGCGCCGCCCGCGCGCTCCCCTGCTGCAGCGCCTCCGCGTAGCGCGGCGACATCGCAAGGGCGAGATCGTCGGCGCCCGCCATGCCCGGCTCGGCCGCGCCGGTGATGCGCAGGCTGCCATCGCCCTTCCATTCGGCACCAAGCGCCTCGGCGATCTGTTGCAACGTGTAGTTCATGCGCGGTCCCCTTGGCTTCGGGGCTGCGATCTAGCTCGCCGGGCCGAGGATCGCCACCCCCTCGCGCGCCAGGGCGGCCCAGATCGCCGCGTCGCGGCCATAGACGTCACGGCGAAACTCCAGCCGACCCTCCGGGTCGGTGAACGCGGTTCGGTAGATCAGATGCACCGGCACCGGCGTCTCGAGCGAAACGCGCGTCTCACGGCCAGAATTCAGCCGCGCACGGAAAAACCCTTCGGGATCATCCTCCTGCGCCGCCAGCAGCGCATGCGCGAACTCGAACGGGTCGTTGAGGCGGACGCAGCCATGGCTGAAGGCGCGCACCTCGCGGCCGAACAGCGACTTGGCCGGGGTGTCGTGCAGATAGATGTTCCAGCGGTTCGGGAACATGAATTTCACCAGCCCGAGTGCGTTCGAGTTCGACGGCGGCTGGCGCATCGAGAAAGGAAAGCTGCGCGCGTCGTAGCGCGAGAAATCGATGGCGTTGCGGCTGATCTCGCGGCCGGACCGGTCGGTGATCAGGATCTGGCTGGCGGCATTACGGTTGCGCTTCAGCTGCGGCAGGTACTCGTTCACCACGATCGAGCGCGGCACGTACCAGCTCGGATTGATGACCATGTGCTCCATGACGTCCGAAAATTCGGGCGTCTGCCGGTCCGGCATCTCGGCGCCAATGACCGAGCGGGTCCGGAAGGTCTCGACCTCGTCGTCGACGATGGTGGCGCTGAAATCCGTCAGGTTGACCAGCACGTGTCGCCGACCGCGCTCCATGTTGGTCCAGCGCTCGCGCTCCATCGCGACCAGCACCGATTGCAGCCGCTCTTCCACCGGGCGATTCAGCTCCGCCCGCGTGCCGGGGCCGACCACGCCATCCACCGCGAGGCCGTGCCGCGTCTGGAAATCGCGCACCGCCGCGACCATCGCCTCGTCCATCACCGCGACGGTGGTCGGGGCAAGATAGCCCATCGCGATCAGCCGGTCGCGCAGCGCCACGACGGCCGGGCCGCTATCGCCCTGGGAAATCTTCGTCTCTGGAAGCCGCGGCCCCCAGCCACCGGTATCGAGCGCGTGCTGCAGCTCGGCGCGGGCCCGCATCAGCCGGCCATATTCGGGGTTCGACGGGGCGAGATCGCGCAGGAAGACGACCGGATCTGCGTCGAGAAACGCGACCAGCGTCTCGGCCGGATCGCGCAGCGGCACCTCGCGACGGATCAATGGCACGACCTGGCCAGGTTCGAGCATGCCTGTCTGCACGTCGCGGGCGTAGCGCAGGAAGGCCCGCGTCAGCGCCACGTCCATCTCGGCCCGCTCCTGCACGGTGCGCGCTTCCCGCATCCGCGCCATCAGCCCCTCGGGGTCGTAGCGCGACAGCGGCAGGCCATGCGCATCCGCCCCGGCCAGCGCCGAGAGAAGCGCGTTGCGCCGCGCCACCGCGGCTGCGTCGGTACCGGTCCAGATGCCCGCGAAGCCATGCGCGCGGTAGCCTGCGGCCAGCTCCGACTGCCCGGCCACCGTTTCGGCGAGGGCCTGACGGAAGGGGCTGACCTGCGCCTGACCTGCGACCGGCATCGCCAGCGCGGCGATCAGCCCGGCCGGAAGACACAGACGGCGCAGCTTGGGAAGGAGGGAGGGGATGGGGACAACAGACATGCGGCACCGGCTTCGAAACGGACCTCGGGGATCTCGATCAGGACATAGGCCCGGCCACGCGGCCCGGCCATCGGCTCGTTTCCCACTGACGCGCAACGTGGCAAATGCGCAGCAATCGGGTCGCTCCAGAGACCCAATGCGGGCGCGTTGCGCAAGTTCCCGCCGATTTGGCCTTTCTTCACCCTGTTATCGGATAACCACCCTTGGTCGAGTCGTCCTCCCATGCGATAGAGGGTCTGCATCTGGGGATGGATGGCAAAAAACGCCCGTGAAACTGCGGGCCCACAGGTAAGCGACGGGACAGGCGCTCACATGATGAACACTCTTCGCACGGCGGGCATGACCCGCCGCGGTCTCCTTGGCGCGTTTGCGGCCACGGCAGTCACCGCAGCACCCACCTACTCGAATGCAGCAGGATTCCTTCGGCGCGCGGGCGACGTGCGCAGGCTTTCCATGTACTCCGAAAGGACCGGTGAGAAGATCGACACGATCTACTGGATCGAGGGGCAGTACATCGCCGAGGCGATCCGCGAGATCAACGTCTTCATGCGCGACTGGCGCAACAACCAGATGATGGACATCGACACCCGCACCGTCGACATCATGGCCGCCAGCCACGCCCTGCTCGAAGTCAACGAACCCTTCATGCTGCTGTCGGGCTACCGCTCGCCGGCGACCAACGCGATGCTGCGCAGCCGTTCCTCCGGCGTCGCCAAGAATTCCCTGCACCTCAAGGGCCAAGCCGCCGACCTCCGGCTCGCCTCGCGCTCGGTGGGCCAGATGGCCCGCGCCGCCAAGGCCTGCAATGCGGGCGGTGTCGGCACCTATTCCGGCTCGAACTTCGTCCACATGGATTGCGGCCCGGTCCGCAGCTGGGGCAGCTGAGCCAAAACCAAAAGACTGGACCTGCTGCACAGGTCGAGAGGGCGCTCCTGCAAGGGGCGCCCTTTTCTCTTGGGGCTCAGCTTTCGGCGAGCCGCGCCGCCACCTTCGTCACCAGCGCGGCGATGCGGACGGCCCGCGCCGGCATCTCGCGACCCCGCCGCTGCAACAGGTACAGATCGCGATGCCGCGGATGCGCCAGCTCCGCCACCTTCAGGCGATCGCGATCGGCGAACGCCTCGAAGCCGCTGCGCGGCAGCACCGTATAGCCGACACCATCCGCCACCGGCGCCGGAATCTGGCCGATCTGGTTGACGAAGGCCCGTACGGCGAGATGTTCGGCGCCTCGGAACTCGCCCGGGAAGTTGAGGGCGAACAGCTCCTCGGCATAGAGCCAGCCATCGGGATGGGCGATGAACCCCAGCGCCTCCAGCGCGGCAAATTGCGTATCGTCCGTTCCGGCCGGCAACAGCAGGCACAGCGCCTCGCGGCCGATCCGCTCCGCCGCGAGGCGGGGATCCGACGGGGCGTGATCCACGACCCCGAGGTCGAAGCGCCCTTCGGCCACCCCGTCTATCACCCCGCGCTGCGGCATGGCCTCGAGCCGCAGCCTGAGTCTGGGCGCCTCGCGCAGCACTGGCCAGAAGGCGGGCTGGAGGGCCATGGCAAAGCTTCCCGAACATGCGACCGAGACTTCTCCGGCCTCGGGATCGTCGGAGCGGATCGCCTCGCGCAGCTTTCGCTCCTCGTCGCGCCGGTTCAGGGCCAGCGCGAGGACAGCCTCCCCCGCCGGGGTAAGCGTGAATCCCTTGCCCTGCCGGCTCAGCAGCGGTCGCCCGACCTGTGCCTCGAGCTTGCGCAGATGCTGGGACACGCCGGGCTGGGTCATGTTCAGGCGCTCGGCCGCACGGGTGAAATGCCCGGTCTCGACCAGCGTGGCGAAGCTTTCGAGCCACAGGGCATTCAGCATAAGAAATCACGAACTGTTATCAAAATTATGCCACATGATAATTTCACGTTCGGATCGCGCAAGCATAGCTCTCCCTCTGTCAGCGATGGAGAGACCCATGACCCCCTATCCCAGAAGCTTTTCGCATATCGGCCTGTCGGTTCCCGATCTCGACGCCGCCGTAACCTTCTACCGCGACGTCCTTGGGCTTTACGTCATCATGACGCCGACCGAGGTGATGGAGGATGACAGCGACATAGGCCGCATGTGCACCGACGTGTTCGGGCTCGGCTGGAAGCGGCTGCGGATCGCGCATCTGGCCACGGCGGACCGGATCGGGATCGAGCTGTTCGAGATGGACGGCAACCGCCCGCCCGAGGACAATCTCGATTTCCGCCGGCACGGCACCTTCCACTTCGCGGTCCAGGACCCGGACATCGAAGGGCTGGTCGCGCGGATCGTCGCCGCGGGCGGCAAGCAACGAATGCCGATCCGCGAGTACTTCCCCGGCGAGAAGCCGTACCGCATGTGCTATGTCGAGGACCCGTTCGGCATCGTCTTCGAGGTCTACAGCCACGGCTACGAGCTGACCTATTCGGCCGGCGCCTACGACTGAGCCCCGCAGCTCTCCCAAAACAGTCCCCGAAACGACAATGGCCGCCCCGAAGGGCGGCCATTGCACGTTAGGAAGCGAGAGAGGCTCAGGCCTCGTCGTCGAGCGCCTCGACGGCCTTCTGGAGATCCTCCTTGGAGACCTCCTTCTCTTCGACCTTGGCCTGCTCGAAGATGTGGTCGATGACCTTGTCTTCGAAGATCGGGGCCTGGATCTGCTGGCGCATCTGCGGGTTCTGCTGAACGAACTCGAAGAACTGACGCTCCTGGCCGCGATACTGACGCGCCTGGTTGAGGATCGCCTGGGTCAGCTCCTGGTCGGTGACCTTGACGTCGGCCTTCTGGCCGATCTCGGCCAGCAGGAGGCCCAGCTTCACGCGACGCTCGGCGAGCTTCACGTGCTCCTCGGTCGGCTCGATCTTCCCGTGGTCGTGGCCGTGATCCTCGGGATGCTCCTCGTGGTAGAGCTGGTGCGCGATCTGGTTCGCCTCGGCCTCGACGAGGCTCGGCGGCAGGTCGAAGGACACCTTCTCATCGAGGATGTCGAGCAGCTTGCGCTTGGCGACCGCGCGCGAAGCACCGGAATACTCGGCCTCGAGACGCTCGGCGATCTGCGCCTTCAGCGAGGCGAGATCCTCGGCGCCGAACTTCTTCGCCAGCTCGTCGTCGATCTCGGCCTTCTGCGGGGCCTTCACCGCCTTGACCTTGCACTCGAACACGGCGGCTTTGCCGGCGAGGTTCTTGGCCTGGTAGTCCTCGGGGAAGTTGACCTCGACGTTCTTGTCGTCGCCGGCCTTCACGCCCTTCAGACCATCCTCGAAGCCGGGGATGAAGGAGTTGGAGCCGAGCACCAGCGGGTAGTCCTCGGCGGCGCCGCCTTCAAAGGCCTCGCCGTCGATCTTGCCCACGAAGTCGATGACGACCTGGTCGCCCTCTTCGGCGGCGCCGTCCTTGTCTTCGAAGTTCTGCGCGGTCTCGGCGAGGTTGCCCAGCGCCTCGTCGATCGCGGCGTCGTCGGCCGAGACCTTCAGACGCTCGATCGAGATGTCCGAGAAATCGGTCTCGGGGATCTCGGGCAGCTTCTCGTAGGAGACGGTGACTTCGACGTCGTCGCCTTCTTTCCAGTCGTCATTGGCCATCTTCACCTCGGGCTGCATCGCCGGGCGATCGCCGCTTTCCTCGAGGTGGTTCGACAGCGCGCCGTCGATGCTTTCCTGCATGGCTTCGCCCAGCACGCGCGGGCCGAACTGCTTCTTGAGCAGCGACAGCGGCACCTTGCCCTTGCGGAAGCCCTTCATGGCGACCTCGGGCTGCGCCTCGACCAGCTTTTCCTGCACCTTGGCGTCCAGTTCGGCGGCGGGCAGCGTGATCTTGTAGCCGCGCTTGAGGCCGTCGTTGAGGGTCTCGGTGACCTGCATCTGTCGTCCTTTTCCTTCGTGTCTCATGGTGCGGGTGAAGGGACTCGAACCCCCACGCCTTGCGGCGCCAGAACCTAAATCTGGTGCGTCTACCAGTTCCGCCACACCCGCATGTCTCTGTTGGGGGCGGAACGGCCCCCGAAATCTCGGCGCTGTCTAGCAAAGCCCGAAGCCGCGCGCCACGGGAAAAAACGACGACCTTGCGGCGGGGCTAGAGACCCAATTCGCGCAGCAGGCCGGGCAGCTGCTCGGGGAGATCCTCGGCGATGAGCCCCGGCCCGAAACGCCGCGCCGCGGCACTATGGAGCCAAGCCGCCGTAGAGGCCGCATCGAAACCGTCGCGCCCGCGCGCCATCAGCCCCGCCGTGATCCCTGCGAGCACGTCGCCCGCCCCCGCCGTGGCGAGCCACGGTGCCGCCCGGTCGTAGACGCTGGCATTGACGCAGGCGCGGCCGTCAGGGGCGGCGACCACCGTGTCCGGCCCCTTGAGAAGAAGCGTGCAGCCCAGCCGCGCGGCAGCCTCGCGCGCGGCGTCGAGCCGCGAAAAGGCCGGGCCGCCGGTGGTCGGACCGGTCATCCGATCGGCGAGATCCGGGCAGAGCCGCGCGAACTCGCCCTCATGCGGGGTGAGCAGGCAGCCCGGATGCAGCGCGCCGCGCAGCTCGTCGTCATTCGCCACCAAAGTTAGAGCATCGGCATCGAGGGCGGTGGCGCGCCCGGCCGACAGCGCCTGCGCGACCAAATCGCGCTCGCGCGCCCCGGTGCCGAGGCCCGGCCCGAGCAGCAGCGCGTTGAGCCGGGCGTCTTCGAGCAGCCCGGCCAGCGCCTCTTCGTCGCGCACAGACCGCAGCATGATCGCGTCGAGCCGGGCCGCGTTTTCCTGCAGCGCAGCCGCCGGGCAGCCCAGCGTCACCAGCCCTGCCCCGATCCTGAGCGCCGCCCGCGCCGCCATCCGCGCCGCACCGCCCCGCCCGACCCCGCCCGAGAGCACCAGCGCATGGCCGTAGCCGTATTTGTGGCCCGACCGCTTCGCGAGATCGGCCGGCACCCCGGTCAGGACGATCTCCGCCTCCACGGCGTCGAGGCCGATGTTGCGCAGATCGAGCCGCCCGCAGCGGGCCGGCCCCTCGGCCAGCACATGGCCGCGCTTGGGCGCGTGGAACGTCACCGTGAGATCCGCGTCGAGGCAGGCCTCGCCGATCACCCGGCCGCTCTCGGAACACAGCCCCGATGGCAGGTCGATCGCCAGACGCCGCGGCGCCCTTACCTCGCGCAGCGCCGCGATTTCGGCGCCGAGCGGACGGCTCAGCCCGATCCCGAACAGCGCGTCGATCACCAGATCCGCGCTGGCAGCGGAGTTGGTCGCCCCGTCCCAACCACCGATCTCCCCCATCTCCCGCCACAGCGTGGCCTGCCCCACCGCGTCAGGGTGGCTCGCCGGGGCCAGAGCGTGCAGCGCCACCCGCATGCCACGCGCCGCCAGCATCCGCGCGACCGCGTAGCCGTCACCCCCATTACCGCCCGGGCCGCACAGCACGCAGATCCGAGCGCCGGGCTGCAGTTCGGGCCACTGCGCATCGATCGCCGCGACGACGCTGGCCGCCGCGCGTTCCATCAGAACCGCCCCGGGCGTGCCGGCGGCGATGGCCCGGGCCTCGGCCGCGCGCATTTCGGTAGCACTCAGCAGCCACGCCCCGTCGAGACTGCCCACGGAACGGGCGTCCATCTGATCATGGAGCGGCCGAGAATTCCCAAACTGCATCAATAACCACCATCATGCACAATTTTTAATCACGCCCCGGCTTTTTTCGGTGGCCGCCCGGGGGCGCCCCGGAGCCGATGATTGAGGTCGCATCACCGGCATGGTTTCACCCCTCAGAACGCGGATGCAAGGGAGTCGCGCGACATGAAGAAGATCGAGGCGATCATCAAGCCCTTCAAGCTCGACGAGGTGAAGGAAGCGCTGCAGGAAGCGGGCGTCCAGGGCCTCTCGGTGGTCGAGGTGAAGGGCTTTGGCCGTCAGAAGGGCCATACCGAGCTCTATCGCGGCGCCGAATACGTCGTCGA
>Ga0066860_10000858_pt1 | contig 13617 bp, 14 predicted proteins | sample ETN07SmetaG_FD_65601 | JGI IMG/M metagenome (GOLD analysis project Ga0066860, IMG submission 65601) | Marine microbial and viral communities from oxygen minimum zone, Eastern Pacific Ocean - ETNP2014F14-07SV275 | ecosystem: Environmental > Aquatic > Marine > Oceanic ... | reverse complement strand
CATCAGCCCGCGGGCCAAGACCCACAACTACCTGAACCTGATACTGGGGGATTTGGAAGCCCAAGCCAGCGACCCTGACGCCTGGGCGGTGCTGTTGGACGAGGCCGGCAACCTGACCGAAGGCCGAGGCTCCAACATCTTCCTGATCAAAGACGGGACCGTCGCCACACCCAAGGGACAGTTTGTCCTGGAAGGCATTACCAGGGGCGTCGCCATGAACCTGGCCGCCGGTCTGGGCATGGCCGTGGAGGAGCGGGACTTGGACTTATACGATGCTTACACTGCCGACGAGGCTTTCTTGACCTCCACCAGCCTGTGCATCTGCCCAATATCTTCCGTGAATGGCACACCGGTAGCCGGTGGCAAGGCGCCGGGCGTGGTCACCCGCAGGTTGATGGACGCCTTCAGCGACATGGCCGGTATGGACTTTGAAGAGCAGTATCTGTCCCACCTGGAATGATCGCCTGATCCGATGGCCTATAACATGCTTGTAGGGCACGGCGGTGCCGTGCCCTACAAGCTACGAATCTACCGCACATTTGTTATTGATGGAGATACCCATGTCCGACCAAATCGCCAATATCACCGATTCGCCAGCCGAGAAATTGGCCGGCGGCTTTGGATTCACGGAAGGCCCGCTCTGGCACCCCGACGGCTACTGGCTTTTTGTCGACATCCAGAAGGCCCAGGTCCATAGGATGACGCCAAGCGGTCAGATGGAGATATTCCGCGATCCCAGCTTCGGGACCAACGGGATGACATTCGACAAACAGGGAAACTTGGTGATCTGCGAAAGCGACAACCGCCAGATCATGCGCCGGCGAGGGGACGGATCCTATACCGCCGTCGCCACGCACGTTGACGGCAAGCGACTCAACCGCCCAAACGACATAGTTGGCCGTTCAGACGGGGCCCTTTATTTCACCGACCCGGGCGGACGCCTCACTGAGGAGGAGCGGGAACTGGACTACAGTGGAGTGCACATCATCGCTCCGGACAGTACCAATTCGGTGGGCACAACCGAGACTGAGTACCCCAACGGCCTGGCATTTTCCCCCGACGAGGAGATCTTGTACGTTGCCATCACACGCCGCGACGCCCGCTGCCTAGAAGAAAAAGAGAAGAAGCAGATGTGCGAACACCAGCTCATCCGGGCCTTTGACGTAGCCTCCGACGGCAGCCTAAGCAACAACCGGGTCTTCGCCACCATGCACTCCGCTGAAGATGGCGTTCCCGATGGCATGAAGGTAGACGTGGAAGGAAACATCTATTGCACCGGTTCCGGTGGCTGCTGGGTGTTCGACTCCTCAGGGAAGCAACTGGGAATCATCGAACTTCCTGAGATACCGGCCAACTGTGCCTGGGGCGGACCGGACAACCGCACAATGCTCTTTACCGCCCGTACCTCAGTCTTTAGCATGCGCATGAAGATTCCCGGCACGGCGATTCCCCGAGCTTAGTCAATAAGGAAAGGCATGCCCAGTTATGACGCGATAGTTATCGGAGTCGGCGGCATGGGAAGCGCCGCAGTCTACCATCTGGCCCGGCGGGGACTGAAGGTCCTGGGCCTGGAAAAGTACACAATACCCCACGAGATGGGGTCTTCCCACGGCTATTCCCGGATGATTCGTTACACCCTCCAGGAGCACCCCTCCTACGTGCCGTTGGTGCGCCGGTCCTACGAGTTGTGGCACGAGATGGAGGACACCGCCGGGGAAGAGCTGATGGTTACCACGGGCTCGATCCGGGCTGGAGCGCCCAATAGCCCTTTCTATTTAAATGCCAAAAAGGCATGCGACTCGCACAGCATTCCGTATGAGATATTGACTGCTTCTGAGGTCAACAAAAGGTTTCCCGGCTACCGGTTCCCAGAGGAGATCTCTTCGGTCTACCAGGCCGACGGCGGGTTCCTGTTGCCCGAGCGGTGTATCGTAACCCACGTGCAGGCCGCCGAACGGGCCGGGGCCGATGTGCACAGCCCGGAGACGGTCGTTGACTGGGAAGTCCGAGGAGACGGAGTGCAAGTCCGCACCGACCGTGACACCTACACCGCCGGAAGATTGGTGGTCACCGCCGGCCCTTGGGCCGCTAATCTGGTCCCAGAATTAGCCGCCTACGCGGTTCCCGAACGTCAGGTGATGGGCTGGTTTCAGCCAGAACGCCCAGAGCTGTACACCACTGAGACCTTCCCGGTCTTTGGAGTGTTTACCGAAGAGGGCCGTTACTACGGGTTTCCCAGCCACGCTGTCCCAGGGTTCAAGATCGGCCGCGCCCATCACCTGCTGCAGAAGGTAGACCCGGATGCGATTGACCGGGAGGTGCACCCGGAAGACGAAGATATCTTGCGTCAAGCGGTGAACCGTTATTTCCCACTGGCCGCCGGCAGGCTGTTGGACCGAAAGGCCTGCATGTATACAAATACCCCGGACGAGCACTTCATGATCGGGACTCTTCCCGGTCAGCCGCAGGTGTCGGTAGCCGCCGGGTTCTCGGGCCATGGCTTCAAATTCGCCAGCGTGATCGGCGAGATCATGGCCGACTTGGCCCAGAATGGCACAACCGAACACGACATCAACCTTTTCAGGTTGGACCGGTTCAAGGAATAGGTTCGCCAAGTAGGCCAGTGAACCAGTAACTGGCTGCTTGTGAGCGATTCACGGCTGGTGATATGCTGAATTGGCAGGCTGGCAATCTACCATTCAGCCTTACGCTGGGCATGAAGATATTGTTCTCTACAGTGACATCATGAATCAAATGGAACATCTGAATATCTACGAGACACCCGACAGGAAGCTGGACAAGATGGTGGTAGTCTTTAGCGGGTGGGCCGACGCAGCGGAAGGTGCGTCCAGTGCCATAAAGTTTCTGCAGAGAAAACTTCACGCCAAAAAGTTCGCGGATATCGACCCGGAAGAGTTCTATGACTTCTCCCAGACCCGTCCTCATTCTTCACGGACAAGAGACGGAAAACGCCGCATCCACTGGCCGGCCAACGAGTTTTCCTATCTGACAGATACCGATACCGAGTCTGGAATCATGGTATTCGTAGGCGTTGAGCCCAATCTGAAATGGCGCACCTTCTCCAAAACAGTGGCGAGGGTCGCCCGGGAACACGGCGTCAAGACGGTGATTCACATCGGAGCGTTGCTAGACGCCGTCCCTCACACCCGCCCCGTCAAACTTAGTGGGACGGCCAGCGAACCAAAGCTCAGTGAATTCCTGGAGAGCCAGGGGATACGGTCGTCCAATTACCAAGGCCCCACGGGGATAAGCTCGGCTATCATGGACGCCTGTATCAATGAAGGAATGGATTACACTTCCATCTGGGGCCACACGTCCCACTACCTTCAAGCTGCGCCCAACCACCGGATCGGATCCAACCTGTTGCAAGTACTGGTGAAGTTGCTAGACCTGCCATTGGACCTGTCTGAACTGATTTCAGCGGCAGACATGTTCAATGAAGAGGTTGCCAAAGCCGTGGCTAGTGACGAACAAATCAGTTCCTACGTTACCAAGCTTGAAGGCCAGTACGACGAGGCAGTTGCAGCCATCGAGATTCCAGACCCCGCTGAACTGGTCAGAGACCTAGAACGGTTCCTCCGCGGTGAACAACGCCGCCCTCCCGCAGACCCTTCGGCCTAGCCGGCGCCTCCGGAACCGGTCTAATATTTAAATGGCCGGTAGTTTCACCGGCCGTAGTTGGCGCCAAACTTCCCCTCGATCTATTGCTTCCGATAGTAGGCATAACCTATTGACTTGCTTATGCTGATAGTTTATATCTAATTAGCTGATATAGCCCAGCGGATTGACACATTTTCGCTTATGCGCACACTGTTAGTGGTTACTATTCTCGTCATTTCACAAAGTGATGAAATTTACCAGACATCAACAGCGCTAAAACACGGTCCAACAAGCTTTAAATCGCTCTCGAGACGATCAAACCAACGTCGAGGGCAATGACGTGCCACCATGCAAATCAACGGCGGAGGGTAAGTCCATTTTGAATCACTGGTTAAAGAACCCCAAAATAATAATCCTAGGTCCCTTGGCGCTGCTGCTAGCCGCCATACTGGCCTGCGGTTCATCTGCCACGGCAACGCCGGTACCGGCTGCGCCGAAGGCCGTGATTTCGCCGACGGCAAAGGCGCCAACCGCGCCAACCGCGCCAACCGCCATGGCGCCGACCTCAGCACCGTCAACAGGTGGAGGAGCAGCAACAGCCATGCCTGCTCCGACTCCAGTCCCCACTGCGGCTCCACCGCCGCCACCAGCACCCAAATCATCCGGCACGCTGACCGTTGGCCAGAAAGAGCTGGGGCCCTACGTGGGCAACCCCAAGCTGATCGGCAACCCTCAGATCTTCTTGAACAGCGCCATACCCATTACCGAGACTCTGGGTATGTATAACTTTGACAATGGCTTCGTGGGCCCGATGCTGGCCAAAAGTTGGGATGTATCCGCTGATGGGCAGGTATGGACCTACCACATACGCGACGATGTTCAATTCCACAAGGGCTTCGGCCAGATGACGGTTGAAGACGTGGCCTTCTCCTTCCGGCAGACCGCCGACAGCGAAAAACACGCCAGGGCCGCCAATGCCAAAGAGATGTTCTTCGCCGAAGACGGCAGCCAAACAACACCTGATAACTTCACCTGGGTGATAGATACCGGTGTGCCCTTCTCCGCAATCCCAATCCTGGAATTGATGGGGACTCCCCGTGCGGTCGCCGCCTGGGTCGTCAGCAAGAAGCAATGGGACCAAGATGGCGAGGACGAAGCCAACTTCAACACCGCCGCCACCGGTCCTTGGGAGATCGACGAGGCGAAAACCGGTGAGTTCTGGCGCATGAAGGCTGTTGAAGACCACTGGCGCAAGACCCCGGCATTCGCTGAATTGATATTCATGGAAATTCCCGAAGAGTCCGCCAGAATAGCTGGATTCAAGACCGGCAACCTGGACACCTTCGTCATGGCTCTGGATACCATCTCAGAGGTAGAGAGCGTTGACGGCGCCATATTGATGTCGGTCCCCAATGCCGTACAGGCCGGCTTAAACTTCTACGGCCAACTCTACATGCCAGCCCGGGACGGCGGCGGCGATTCCTGGCCAGCCTACGATCCCGCAAACGCCTGGGTGTCTCCAAACAGTGACATCACTTCCCCTGAGTGGGCAACCGCCCGTAAGGTCCGGTTGGCCATGTCGATAGCCATCGACCGTCAGTCGATCATCGACAACCTGCTGTTGGGATTCGGACACCAGTTGACTCTCAAAGACTGGATGGGGCATGAAGACCGCCTGCCGTCTCCCCAGGAAACTTGGCCCTACGACCCCGAGCGGGCCAAGGCACTGCTGGCCGAGGCTGGGTTCCCTAACGGATTCTCAATAACCCTGACGGCCGCCATTCGTGGAGCTCCCTCCGAAGTGGAAGCCTGTGAGGCAATCGCTCAGTATTGGGATGCTATTGGAATCGACGTCGACTTCCAGAACGTTCCTTACGGGACTTACCGGCCGACGGCAGTCGCACGTACCTACGCAGGAGCTTCCTGCCATAACGTGGGCGCCCGGCTGGCCCCGATCCAAGGGATGGCCAGCTTCCTGAACAGCGGCAACTTCAGTTGGGGCTCCGAGCACCCGATAACTGAAGATCTGATTCCCCGCGGTCAAAAGTCTGTGCTCGCGGCAGACCGCATAGCGATAGAGGACGAGATCGCCAAGTTCTACATCGACGAGGTCTTCGCCGAGACCGGCCTGTATGTGGTCGACAACGTCTGGCCGGTTGGCCCGAAGATCGCCCCATGGGGTGACTTCGTCAAGCAGGGAGACCTCCGGCAGATCAATGGGTTTGAGTACATCACGCCTCGCTAAATCCCGTTAACCAACGGGACAATTGATCAGCCTGGAGTGATTCACACCAGACGCAAAGATCGCCCGGCACGGACATCGAAAATCCGTGCCGGGCGATTTGATATTTAGGTAGGCCGTTACGTTCTATATAAAGTAGGGTCCGCCACGGCCAAGCTTCCCCCTTCATCATCAACTTTAAGCTTATCAAGCCGGAATACAACGGAACATTTTCCATCGGCTTCACCACAACATCGCTCCTGACCTAGTTAAATATTGTGGGTCTTCCCGAGATTGACCGGTTATTTTGCCTTGCCATTACCCTGACCTAAGCTTCATTCAAGCTATATTCAATAACGTTCAGTATGCATTTTGGACTCTTGACTTGCCAAACTCGGTAGTATCTAATTAGCCTTCGGGGCAGTACCTGCCACCGTATCTACGCTGGGCGCAAATCTGGCACTGGGCAAATGTACATCAAGCCGCTGTACATCAAGCCACGTTGACTCTGTTAGAGTACCGGGCAAATAAAATCCTGGGGTAATCCAGGTTGCGCTCTTGAGCGTATGTATATGCCAAGAGGTCCCAGATTCAGGTGCAATATTTGCCCGAGAAGGACATAAGAGAAAAAGTCGGTCCAATCGTGGTCCCGATCGCGCGATCTGTTATAGGGGTGGTATTCGGCGTAGTCCTAAGTATGGTTGGCATAGGAATCGCCTGGTCCCTATTTCTCTTTTTCGGGTTTGAATCGATTGACGTGTGGAAAGGGCTTCTGTTTTTTGGGGCAGGGTTCGGTGCCGGTACTGGGGCATTCGTAGCCTGGCTACACCTCGATCAGGAAAACGGCTGGGTCTTGCTGCTGACGGCAGCAGTGGTGGTGGGTGCTGGAGTGGTCGGCTCATTTGGTGGGTTTCAATTCGGCGAGGCACAAGAGGTTAAGTGTTGCGCCATGCCGACGGTATCTCCGTTATACTACACGGCTCTAGGGGCAGCAGTGGTGGCAAACGTCGCAGGTGTAGTCTTCGCAGCAACCAGGGCGTTCATAACCAAGAGAACGGCAGACTTAAATCCCAAACGCAGTGCACTGACGGTTAGATAAAATGCAAAAATTTTTGGTACGCCGGTTTCTGCTCGCATTCGTGACCCTGCTTTCGGTGTCTCTGATCATCTTCATAATGAGCCGCGTCTCAGGAGATCCGAGACACATCTACCTGGACGACTATTCGACCCAGGAAGACTGGGACCGCATGGGTGAGGTTTTGGGCTTGGACAAGCCTTATTACCAGCAGTACAGCATCTTCCTGAAGGGCGCCTTCCGGGGCGACTTTGGAGAATCCGTAAGGGAAGGACGGCCCGTTACTGAAGTTGTGATCGAACGGGCGCCCGCAACACTGCTGTTAGGCGCGGTGGCCTTCACCTTCTCATTGTTGATAGGTGTGCCGTTAGGCATCTTATCGGCGGTAAAACGTGGCACCATGATGGACGCGTTCGGGAAATTCGTTGCCCTGATCGGGCAATCAGCTCCACCTTTCTGGTTGGGCATCATGTTGATGTTCTTCTTCGCGGTGAAGATGGGCTGGGTCCCGCCATACGGGAAACAAGATTGGAACAGCATAATCCTGCCGGCCGTGACCTTGGGGTGGTACTATGCCGCCGCCAACCTGCGGCTGGTAAGGTCAGCCATGCTGGACGTGCTAGATTCTGAGTACATCAAGCTAGCTCGAGCTAAGGGTGTTAACTCCAGGGCGATCATCATGAAACACGCTTTCCGGAACGCGCTAATTCCGCCTCTGACCTTCGCCGGGGTAACCATTGGCGCCCTGGTGACCGGTTCATTGGTTGTTGAAACAGTGTTCGCCTGGCCCGGACTCGGCAGACTGGCGATTGAGGCGTTATTCGCCTTCGACTACCCGCTGCTTCAGGGCGTGGTTATTACCTTCACGCTGATATATATCACGGCAGCATTCGTAATAGACGTGGCCTACGCTTACGTAGACCCACGAATCCGGTACGCATAGGGATAAGGAGCAAGAAATGGCTGCAGATCTTAGCGGAATTGTCATTGCCCCCCCTACACGTGGAGCGAAAGCTGCCGGAATATATCGAAAATTTAAGCGCTGGCCGGTAATCCCGGTTTTCCTTCTGGGATTGGTCGTATTCTCAGGATTGTTCGCGCCCCTTATCTCGCCTCACGATCCGGAGAAAGGCGAACTCAGAGAACGCAACATCCCTCCGGCTTGGTCGGACGGTGAAAAGGCTACAAAGACCGTCGTTGAGAGAATGTCGATCAACGAGCGGACGACCAGCGTCACGTTGAGCGACGCACAGAAGATTGATCCCGCTGCCCAGCTCGGCGACCAGCTCGAAGTCTTCGTCAGGCCTGCCGGGAGCACCAAGTTCCTGCTGGGCACTGACCACCTGGGAAGGGACGTTCTTTCCCGCGTGATTTACGGAGCTAGAATCTCGCTGCTCGTGTCCATCGTAACCCTGGCGGTTGGCGGCTCGATCGGTGTCGTAATGGGACTGGCGGCAGGCTGGTACGGCGGCGTAGTCGATGAGATTTTGATGCGCCTTGTCGATATCAAATTAGCCATACCTTTGATCCTAATCGCCCTTGTGTTGGTGATAACGCTGGGTCAGTCGTTATGGATCATCGTTACCGTGCTCTGTTTGTTTATATGGCCTAGATTCGCCCGCCAAGTGCGGGGCGAAGTCCTACAACTTAAGCATATGGACTATGTGTCATTGGCCAAGGTCTCCGGCGCTTCAACTGCCCGGATCCTGTTCATCCACATATTCCCAGGGACCATCAATACTCTGATTGTGGTGGCGACTCTCCAGGTAGGTATCGTAATCCTATTGGAGTCCACCCTCAGCTTCTTGGGAGCAGGCGTCCCGCCTCCCACGCCGGCTTGGGGATCCATGGTGGCTGACGGCCGCGACAAGCTGGCCGGCGGGGTCTGGTGGATTTCCACCTTCCCTGGCATCGCCATCATGTTGACGGTAATGTCACTGAACCTGTTCGGTGACTGGCTCCGAGATACTCTGGACCCGCGCCTGCGGCAACTGGAGTGATCGAAGGCCTGTGCCCGCCTGAAAAAGCGATTCGGATTAACGCAGTTGATTAAGGTAAAGAGTATTCAATGACCACCACAGAAACCAGGATAAATACGGAGACCGTCTTAACGGTCGAGAATCTGAGGACGCACTTCACTACCCGCTGGGGGACGGTTAAAGCCGTTGACGGGATATCTTTCGACCTGCGCCGGGGCGAAACCCTTGGAATCGTCGGCGAGTCTGGTTGCGGTAAGTCCGTGACTATGCTCTCGCTCATGAGGCTGATCCCGATTCCTCCCGGCCGCATCGTTTCGGGATCGATAGTCCTAGACGGGGAAGACATCGTCCAGATTTCCGAGCAGGAGATGGCCCAGATTCGGGGAAGTAAGATCGCCCTCATCATCCAGGACCCCATGACCTCACTGAACCCTGTTTTCACTATCGGAAACCAGGTGGAAGAGGCGATCAAGATTCACCAGCAGGACATCCCGAAGCGCTCGGTGCTGGAGAAGGCCCTCGAGGTCCTACGAAAGGTCAACATCCCCGCCGCGGAGGTTAGGGCCAAGGACTATCCCCACCAGATGAGTGGCGGTATGCGCCAGAGGGTGGTGGGCGCAATCGGCATCTCTTGCCAACCTCAGGTGCTGATCGCGGATGAGCCAACCACGTCTCTGGACGTAACTATTCAGGCCCAATACCTGAAACTGCTTAAAGATATTCAAAAGGAGTCAGACCTATCCATCATCTTCATCACGCACGACTTCGGCATCGTCGCCAAGATGTGCGACCGTGTGGCGGTGATGTACGCCGGCCGTATCGTAGAGCACGGCAGCGTTCGAGACATCTTCAACAACCCTTCCCATCCCTACACCGAGGCTCTCTTATCCTCTGTGCCCAAGATGGACCGGGACGTTGACCGGTTGTTCTCGATTGAAGGCCAACCGCCACCGCTGCATGACCTGCCGGTGGGTTGTACCTTTGCCGACCGTTGTCCGGTTGTTATGGACAAGTGCCATGAGGAATATCCTGATTCGATGAACGTGTCCGACGGACACATCGCCTCATGTTGGAGGTTAGAATGACCACATTAGAGACAACGCCGCAGCAAACCGAACGCGGGCAGGTAATCCTCGAAGCCCAACACCTTAGGAAGTGGTTCCCGGTGACCAAGGGTCTGTTGATCTCCAGACTAACAGGCCACATCAAAGCAGTGGACGACATCTCTTTCGAGCTCCGGTCGGGTGAAACCCTCGGAGTCGTGGGCGAGTCCGGCTGTGGCAAAAGCACCACCGCGAAGATGATGCTTATGCTAGAGGAGCCGACCGAGGGGTCCATTCTCTTCGAGGGCCAAGACGTCCACAATTCCACGGCAGCCGCTAGAAAATCGTACCGGAGTTCGGTGCAAGCGGTGTTCCAAGACCCGTGGAGTTCACTGAACCCACGCATGCGGGTCAAGGACATCATCGCCGAGCCCATGGTCATCAACTGGAACATCACCCGGGCCGAACAACAAGAACGGGTGATGAAACTCCTGAACGATGTTGGATTGAACGAGTACCACTCCAACCTCTTCCCTCACGAGTTCTCAGGCGGACAACGCCAAAGGTTGGCCATTGCCCGCGCGCTGGCCCTGAACCCCAGAGTGATCGTGCTAGATGAGCCGGTATCGGCCCTAGACGTGTCAATCCGCGCTCAGATCATGAACCTCCTGAAAGACCTTCAGGCGGAATACAACGTGGCCTACATGCTGATCGCCCATGACCTAGCCACGGTGCGTTACATGTGCACCTGGGTTGCGGTCATGTATCTGGGTCAGGTGGTTGAGCTATCTCCGGTGCAAGAGCTTTTTACCAACCCGTCCCATCCGTACACCAAAGCTCTGATGTCAGCCGCGTTGCCCTCTCACCCGGACATGGAACAAGAGGAAATCATCCTCCAGGGTGAGGTTCCCTCGCCACTCAATCCGCCGTCCGGTTGCTATTTCCACCCCCGTTGCCCCTCAGTGATGGACCGTTGCTCGGTAGACAAGACCGAAGTAAAAGAGATCGCTCCCGGGCACACGGTTAACTGCCACCTGTTCTAACGTTTCCTACCTCAAATAAGGAACAACAAAAACCGGGAGGCTAGCCTCCCGGTTTTTGTATTATTAGACTCCCGAATGTTAAAATCTTTACCTGTTCACACTGAAAATATGAACGAATCCCATGCCTAAGACCATCGTAAAAAAGAGGGCTCCCAGAACCAAAAGCAAAGCCGACATTGCCCGGACCATCGAGATGATGACCGAGCAATACGGACCGTTCGACCTAGAACCACGTTTGCCTCCGACCGATGAGATGGTCTTCACCATCCTTTCTCAGCACACCTCGGACATCAACTCCAGCCGCGCCTACCGCCTCTTGATGGACCGGTTCGTTACTCTGGAGGCTGTGGCGTCTGGAGAAACCTCTGAGATTGAGAAGGCCATTGCGCCTGGAGGTCTGGCCAAAATCAAGGCCCCTCGGATCAAAGCAGTCTTGAACCGGATCCTGGAGCTGAACGGCTCTCTGGACCTGTCGTTCCTGCGCGAGATGCCGCTCGCAGATGCCAAGGCCTGGCTTAGGCAGCTACCGGGCATCGGCCCAAAGTCGGCTGGAATCGTGCTAAGCTTTTCCCTGGGCATGCCGGCCATGGCCATCGACACCCACATCTACCGGGTCTCCCAGCGCTTGGGGGTCATTGGCCCCAAGGTCAGCGCAGATAAAGCCCACGACATCCTGGAGGAGAAGGTTGATCCGGAGGAAGTCTTCAACTTTCACGTCTCATACATCAATCACGGCCGCCAGGTGTGCCGGGCCCAACGGCCCCTATGCCCCGAATGCGTGGTTGGCGCGCTTTGTCCCTCACGAAAGAAATTTATGAGCAAGGCAGACCTGGCCGCATTGGCCAAACAAGAAGATCAGACTCCGGCAGGAACCGCCGGGGCGCCCATGCCCCACGTTCCCCAACCCGAAACCCAGTGATCAACGAGAAAACGATATGAAAGTAGGGATCATCAACATCACCGGCTACGCAGGCTCCGAATTGGCCCGCATCTTGTACCGTCACCCTGAGGTGGAAGTCACTTCGGTTACCGGTAGGAGCGCCGCCGGCCAGCAGTTGAACGAGGTGTTCCCTCACCTGACAGCCATGGACCTGACCATTGAGCCGGAGCTCAGTGGCAGCCTGGACCTGGTGTTCTCAGCCCTGCCTCACAAAGCCAGCGCCGAGGCTTGCATCCCAGTTTTGGAGCAGGGGGTGAAGGTCGTCGACATCAGCGCCGATTTCCGCCTGAAACAAGCCGACGAGTATCAGGAATGGTACGGAGTGGACCATCCGGACCCTACCTACCTGGAAGAGGCCGTATATGGCCTCACAGAGCTGCATCGGGACGATGTTAGGACATCCCGGTTGGTGGCCAACCCTGGTTGCTACCCAACCAGCGCCATCCTAGGCTTGGCCCCAGCAGTTGCCGCGGGAATCATCACCCAAGACATCATCGTTGACAGCAAATCAGGTGTATCAGGCGGCGGCCGAAGCCTGAACATGACCAACCACTTCTCCGAGGTGAACGAGAACGTCTTCGCCTACGCGTTGAACGGACACCGGCACCTTCCCGAGATCACTCAAGAACTGGCTCCGTTGGCCAGCGAGCCGTTGAATCTGACCTTCTTGACCCATCTGATCCCCATGACCCGGGGAATATTGAGTTCATGCTACGCGACCCTGATCGACCGAGATAAATGGGCGGGGGAAGAGGGCCAGCAAAAGATTCTGGACCTGTACCGGGACTACTACGCCGACGACCCCTTCGTGCGGGTGTCGGCCACACCTCCCCAGACCAAGCAGACTCTGGGCAATAATCTGTGCCTGGTCCACCCTTCGATCGACAAGCGCACGGGTCGCCTTATCGTAATAAGCTGCTTGGACAATCTAGTGAAGGGAGCCGCCGGCCAGGCCGTGCAGAATATGAACGTGATGTGCGGGTTCCCCGAGGAGACGTCGTTGGAGGCTCTGGCGGTCTACCCGTAGCCGGGAGCTTTCAGTGTTCAGGCGGTCCTGATTTTCTTCCGCCAAGCCGCTACCAATAGCACCAACCCTATAGTAGAATAGGCACGTGCCCCGGTCGTCTAGCCTGGTCCAGGACGCCACCCTTTCAAGGTGGAGATCATGGGATCGAAGCCCATCCGGGGTACCAGAATTTTAGCACCAGAAAAGGCCTTTGGTTGATTCCGAAGGCCTTTTTTACATTACTTTCCGCCGTGTCCCGGGTAACCGCATCGTCGCATCAAGTGCTTCAAGCGCCGGACGTTAAAGACAATCATACTGAAGTCGAGTCTTAAACGGGGGTCTATTTCATATGATAATGGCAACCTTCACAGGAAAAGGGTTTACCAAAGAAATGTATGAAAGACTGCGGCAAGAGGTCGGATGGGAGACTGAACCGATCGATGGTTGATTGATGCATGCTGTCTGCTTTGACGATTCTGACGACATTCGTATGACGAACATTTGGGAATCAACGGAGAAGATGGAAGATGGCTTTGTAAGCCGGCTAATGCCAGTAATGCGAAAGATCGGGATTCCACCACCGCAAGCTGAGATTTACTCTGACCACAATTTGAACGTGTTTGCGACGACTGATCGATAGCCGCCCGACTCCAGTCAGTCATCGAGTATAAAAAGCGGCTACAGGGAGC
>Ga0066860_10000849_pt1 | contig 13674 bp, 10 predicted proteins | sample ETN07SmetaG_FD_65601 | JGI IMG/M metagenome (GOLD analysis project Ga0066860, IMG submission 65601) | Marine microbial and viral communities from oxygen minimum zone, Eastern Pacific Ocean - ETNP2014F14-07SV275 | ecosystem: Environmental > Aquatic > Marine > Oceanic ... | reverse complement strand
GATTCCGTCATCGGCGGCCACAACCAGAACGACAATATCTGTCACCTGCGCACCCCTGGCCCTCATGGCTGTGAAGGCTTCGTGTCCCGGCGTGTCGAGGAAAGTGATAGGTGATCCCTTGATGTGGGCTTGGTAGGCACCAATATGCTGAGTGATTCCACCAGCTTCAAATTTCGTCACCTCAGTTTTGCGGATGGCATCCAGAAGGGAGGTCTTGCCGTGATCGACATGGCCCATGATGGTCACAATCGGAGCTCTGGAAACATGGTCTTTGACGTTGTCCTGTTCCTCTTCCGCAAAATCCAGATCAGATTTTTCAACAAAAAGTTCAACCTCGAACCCAAGTTTATCGGCGACCTTGCTGGCAAGATCAAAGTTTAGAGTTTGGTTGATATTAGCCAGGACTCCGAAAACCATTAATTCCTTAATGATTTCATTCGGGGCACATTTCAATTTTTCTGCCAATTCCCGCACCGGAATGTTTTCGCCAATTTGAACCAGCTCGAATTTTTCTTCTTCTACACTAGGTTCTGGGGTCAGTATGGGAGCAACGGGGGGTGCTGTCACCTCAGGGGTTTTAACTTTTGCAACTGGGGTTTTAACTTTTGCGGCCGGGGCCGGTTTTTTCTCGACAGGCTTAGGTTTCTCTTCTTTTTTGACTATTTTGAGGCCGAGTTTTTTTACTATTTTGATTCCCGGTGTTTTTTTGTCTTTTGTCTCTTTGGCCGGTGCTTTGGCTTTTGCTACAGTTTTGGCCTTAGCTTTTGGGGTTGAGATTTTTTCGGTTTTGTCTTCTGATTTCTTTGCGGCTTTTTTGGCGGCGGTAGATTTAGCCTGTGTTTTAGCGGTTGTGACTTTTACCTTGGAAGGAACCTTGATTTTTATTTTCGCTTTGGCTTTTTTTACCACCTTTTTCGGGGTGGTTTTGGGCGCAAAGAGGTCACGGATATATTCCGTGGCTTCCCTATCAATGGAACTCATATGATTTTTTACAGCGATATCATGTTTCTGCAGGGCCTCAATGATCTGATCATTCTGAATATTGAGTTCCAAGGCCAGTTTGTTGATGCGAATATTAGCCAAATTTCCTCCTGTTATGAGACAACAGCACAATTCTCTTACGACCCGGAGTCGACAAACAGTTCACGGGTTTGGGAAAAGTTTTCGGGTCTCGATAGAATGATACTGATAGGGTTTGAACTTTAAACATTTTCAAGATTTTCCAGACGTTGTTTGACCTGTTCCAGAATAGATTGGCCAATCTTCTCATCAATACCTTCCATAGAGAGTAACTCATCCAGTGGAGTAACAGAAAGCTCGGCCAAAGTTTCAAATCCGTTATTGATAAGAGTTTGCAGGATCTCAGGAGTTACTCCTTTTAATTCCTGTATTGGTATTTCTTCATCCTCTTCATCTACAAGCTCTTCTTTTTTCTCAACCGATTCGTCCGTCTTAGTTTTATCACCGGGGGTTTCGGTAATACCTTCATCCGGTCCGGACGTTTCAAGGGTTTCCTCTTCTACCGATTCTTGTGCCAGTTCTACTTCCTTTATATGGGCTTCCACCACTTTCATTAGGGCTTCGGCCTTCTTGGGACCAATGCCCGGCAACAGGACCAAACCTTTTATTCCCCTCTTTAGCGTTTCCTCATAGGTGACAACGTTCTCATTGAAAAGGAGGGTCATCACTTTTTCACCCAAACCTTTGGCATTTTTAATATCATCCAGAAAATCCACTTCGGATGTTTTGCCGGGCGTTAAAAAGGCATGTTGTGCACCCAGGTCCAAAGCTTCAGAGGGGCCTTTGATATCGACTTTCCAACGAACAAGTTTGGCGGCCAGTCGCACATTTTGTCCTTTTTTCCCAATTGCCAAGGACATTTGGTCTTCGGCCACGATAATCGTCATTTGTTTTTCTTCAGGATTGAGAACAATTCTAGTGACCTTGGCCGGACTCAAGGCATTTTTGATATAGGTTTCCGGGTCTTCGGAGAATTCGACGATATCTATTTTTTCTCCACGCAGTTCCTGGACGATGGACTGGACCCTCATTCCGCGCATGCCAACACAGGCGCCGACTGCGTCAATTTCCCGGTCATTGGTTTTCACTGCAATTTTGGTACGGCCGTTGGGTTCACGAACCACTCCCATGATTTCCACCATTCCCTCGCTGATTTCGGGAACCTCTAGCTCGAATAAACGCTTGATCAATCCGACATGGGTGCGGGAAAGGATTACCAAAGCATGCTTGGGTGTTTTCCGGACATCCAGGATATAAGCCCGAATGCGTTCTCCCCGATTGAAACTTTCCCGGAAAACCTGTTCCCGTCGCGGCAGGATGCCTTCCGCTTTTCCCAGGTCAACGATAAGGTCTCCATGTTCCATTCTGTGAGCCATTCCGTTGATCAATTCTCCTTTTCTATCGATGTATTCGTTATAAATCAGGTCTATTTCCGCTTCGCGGACTTTTTGTATGATCACCTGCTTGGCGAGTTGGGCAGCAGTGCGTCCGTAATTTTCCTGAACCTGTTGGACTAGCACTTGGTCTCCGATCTGGACATCTTCGGAAAATGCTGAAGCGTCCTCCAGGCTGATTTGCTCATCCGGCTGATCGACAGTTTCAACCACTGTTTTTTCCAGGTAAATTTCAACTTCCCCGGTGGATTCATTGAATTCGCTTTGCAACTCCTTGGCCGTTGGATACCTTTTGCGTGCGGCGACCTCGACTGCAGATTTCAAGGCATTAATCAGGATCTCCTTGTCGATTCCCTTATCTCGACTTATTTGTTCCAGAATGTTGATTGTTTCCATGCTCATGATGCTTTACCTAAATTTCAATGACTAAGTTTGTTTTCGCCACTTGGCTCAACAGAATTTCAAAAGGCTTTCCGTCTAATTCCATATATACAGTTTGATCTTTGAAATCCGCAAGGATACCGGTGAATTTTCTTCTGTTGTCAATCGGGGAAATGCTGTGTAGGCAAACCCGCTTTCCCTTGAACTTTAAAAAATCCTTTTCCCGTTTAAGAGACCGATCCAGGCCGGGGGATGAGACTTCCAGATTGAAGGGGGTTTTGATGGTTTCCTCAACATCAATGAGATCACCTGTTAGGTGGCTGACTTTTTGGCAGTCAGCAACCGTGATGCCCTCTTCCTTGTCGATAAATATTCTTAGAACCCAGTTAGGTCCTTCTTTTTTATATTCGACATCAACCAGTTCCAGTCCTTCTGCTACCAGGATGGGTTCTATCAAATCCATGACCGATTGGGCAATAGGGACTTTTGCCATCTAGACCTCTTCCGCAGATTGAAGCCTGCGCACTTACATCCCTCTCGTGACGAGGAAACAAGGCCTCCACAACGGCCCATTTCAAGTCACGTTCACCTGAAAAAAGTAAAAAAAAAGTGGGCTCAAAGCCCACGTTGCAGGACCCATAATTGTCACCGGAATTGTACAAGAACTTGAGGTCTCATTTCAAGGGAAAACTGGGAACCCTCAAAGACGACTTGTTTTCCTATAAGTCTTTTAAAATGTTTGGGATATCCTCAATGACCTGGGGATAGGGATGCAGACTGGACTCATTGGTTTTGCGGACTTTGATCTCGACTTGGCCGGCTGAAAGATTTTTGGGGCCAATAATGATTTGCAGGGGAATACCCATGAGGTCGGCATCTTTCAGTTTGACACCCAGCCGGTCTGACCGGTCATCAAGAAGGGTTTCGATTCCTGCTTCCTGGAGCCGGTTATATATGGTGTCACAGGCATTATTCAAATCGCTATTGGAATAGTTAACCGGAATGATAATGACTTGAAAGGGAGCCAGGTTCCGAGGCCAGATAATTCCTCTCTCATCATTATTTTGTTCAATGGCGGCGGCGGCGGTGCGCCCGACCCCGATTCCATAGCAACCCATAATCATTGCATTTTCCTTGCCGTGCTGGTCCAGAAAAACGGCCTTCATAGCCGAAGAATATTTGGTGCCAAGAATGAAAATGTGGCCGACTTCGATTCCGCGCTTAACTTGATACTTTCCATCCTCGCAACGCGGACAGGGGTCTTTGGCTTGGACTGTCCTGATATCCCCGAATTCTTTGATTTTCAGATCCCGCTGGACTTGAACGCCGGTGAAATGGGCGGAAGGTTTGTTGGCTCCTGTCACAAAATCATGCAGAACGGAAATTTCGCGGTCAGCATAGACTGGAAGATCGAGCCCAACGGGTCCGATATATCCGCGATGCAGTTCGGGTTTTTTGGAAAAGGCTTCTTCTCCTGCCGGTTGCAACCACTCACAACCGATCAGGTTTTTCATTTTAACGAGATTGATTTCATGGTCACCGCGAACCAGTCCTGCCACCCGTCCATTCTCATTTTCAAGAAGAATGGTTTTGACGATTTGGTGAGCAGGAAGGTTCAGGAAACCAGCTACTTCCTTTACAGATTTTTTTCCAGGCGTCTCTACCTCTTTTATATCTTGGGGTGTGGAAGGAGCTGTGGAGGGGGAAGGCGGTTTCGATTCGGCCATCTCCAGGTTTGAGGCATAGCCGCATGACTCGCAGAAACCGATTTCATCTTCCCCGGAATCCGCAAGTACCGCAAACTCATGCGAAAAGCTCCCCCCAATGGTACCCGAGTCGGCCTGAACCTGTTTGAATCTCAGGCCGCATCGTTCGAAAATATTGGTATAGGCCTTTGCCATCTGGTGGTAGGTGTGTTGGGTGTCTTTTTCATCAGCGTGAAAGCTGTAAGCGTCCTTCATCATGAATTCCCGTCCGCGCATGATGCCGAATCGGGGCCGGACTTCATCGCGGAACTTGGTCTGAATCTGGTACAGCAAAATGGGGAGTTGGCGATAGGATTTGATTTCCCTTCTCACGATATCCGTGATGACCTCCTCATGGGTGGGGCCGTAACAGAACTCGCGTCCATGCCGGTCTTTAATGCGCAATAATTCCTTGCCATAAAAATCCCACCGTTTGCTTTCCACCCACAATTCGGCGGGTTGAATGCTCGGTAGAAAAACTTCCTGTCCGCCAATTCGATTCATCTCCTCGCGGATGATTTGCTCCACTTTCCTTAAAACCCGGAGTCCCAGCGGAAGGATGGAGTAAATTCCCGATGCAAGTTGACGGATCATCCCCGCGCGTACCATAAGCTTGTGGCTGATGACTTCTGCGTCAGCAGGGGATTCTTTTAATGTAGGGATGAAAAGTTTTGAAAAATGCATACGTCGATATTTCCCCGATGGTTATTTACGGTAAAGAGGAAGGAAGATTTTATGTGCTAAAGGATTTTTGAGCAAGGGCAATATGGTCTGCATTATGAATTTCCAGCCAGCCTTTATGGATCTCTATATAGTGGACGGCGAAGCCCCGGTCGATCATTTCCTGAATGAGGTCTGTGAAATTCAGTTTGGAGATATCCGCAGACTCCTGAAATCGGCCGGTAAAATTGCTGACCACATCGCTATAGGTTTCGAGAAATTGTTCCGCACCGGTTTTGCTGAATCGGGCAAGACCTATGAACTCATGGGTTGCGGTTTCCGGATTTATCTTGTTGCCAATATTTGCCACCACATTTTCGCTGATGAAGCGGATCTCCCGGCGGGCAGGCTTGTAGTGGTTCTTGCTGATAATGTAATCGAGGATGTTTCCCTCCTCGGGCTGGTGATATTGGGTTGAGTTATCGGCGACCAGTACAATATCTTCCTTGCATTCCTTAAGTTTACTGAGGATATGGTCTTCCATGAGGATGTCTGAGTACAGCATGATGAATCCGTTAGTCATTTTTTCCTTCGCGATTAGCAGGGAATTGAGCACAGACCCTTTCTGGTAGCCGGGATTTTCCAGAATATTAATGCCCTCTGCATGCAGGTTGTCCTTACCATATCCCGCGATGACTGTAATGTCCGCGAGGTTGGCGTTGCTAAGGCTTTGAATCTGGTGATCGATAAGGGTCTTACCGCCAATTTCCAGCATGGCCTTCGGCTTGCCATTCAAAATTTCCTTTAATACGAGATCTTCCCCGGCGGCAGGAATGATCACCGGAATATTGCTGGTTTGTTCATCCTGCTGGTCTTTTTCCTTGACGTCCAAAAATCCTACGGTTTTAAAAATCTCCCGGACGGGGGTGCATAAGGGATCGGCTTCCAGGGACCTCTGGTTGCGAAGGAGGACCTTTGCGGTTTCCATCATCGCCATGTAGGAGCTGCGTAAAAGGTGATTGGCATAAATGATGATGTTGAATCCGGCAGAACTCAGTTCATCCTCGGTGATTTTGTTGTAAGTGGTGGGCACACATACCAGCGGTTTTTTTAAATTGAGGTCATCCAAAATAACCTGATATTTTTTTGCAAACTCCAGGATTTCGTTTGGGTTTTTGGACTTGGAGTGGATCATAATTCCATCGACTCCGGCTTGAAGATATTGCGTGGCCCTGTTCAGCGCGTCTTCCATAGGTTTTCCGGCAATCAGGCTTTCAATGCGGGCGATGATCATAAACTCACTGCTTTTCTGAATGCTTTTTCCCCGCCGGATTTTCTGGGCAAAGACTTCCGGTTCCTGAAGGTTTTGCTGGATGCCAGCCTCCAGGCTGTTGCGTTTGGGAAAAACTTTATCTTCTATAATAACCGCAGACACCCCGGCCCGCTCAAGCTTGGAGACGGTATATTCGAAGGTGTTCGCGTCCCCTCCCGTATCGCCGTCAACGATCATGGGTTTGTCGGTCACAGCAAGGATTTCGTTGATGGAATGGAGCCGGGAGTCAAAGGTGACGACCTCGATGTCGGGGTGGCCTTTCGAAGCCGAGTCGGTGAGACTGCTTTCCCAGATGGCATCAAACTGCCGGACAACAGCTTGCCCATCCGATTCCCCGGTCACTTCAACCATATTGGCGATGATGCCGCTCAATCCATTATGGGCTTCAAGCACCCGAACGGTTTTACCGGCTTCCAGAAGGGCTTTGAGTTTTCCCCGGCGTTGTTCTGGGAGAATATTGTTAAGAAGGGTCATGATTGGGCTCCAGCAGTTTTGTCGGTGGCAATTTTTTCTCGTATCCAGTCAGCAACATAGATGTTGTCCAAGTCAAACTTTTTCAGGGTATTCAAAATAACGATCAGATGTTCTTCTTGTGGCAGGTTTTTATCCAGGATAATGAGACCCTTGCCATTGAGTTTGCAGTAGCCGCTTTGTATAGTGAATTCTTGATCATTGAAATTAGCGACTTCAATTTTTATGGATAATTTCTCTGCGACTTCTTTGAGATCCCGGATTCGGCTCTCGATGTTTTGCATAGTAGAAGTTATTCGGGGTCAAGCAATGATTCGCATAATATCATTATAAAACGCGAACACCATGAGGCTGAGCAACATGAAGAGGCCAACCTGCTGAGCCCGTTCCCGGTTCTTTTCGCTAATGGGTTTTCCCTTTAGAAGTTCTACCAGAAAAAAGAAAATATGGCCTCCATCCAGAATTGGAATCGGCAGAAGGTTGATTAGGCCCAGGTTAATGCTCAAAAGCGCGGTCAAACGGATGAGCTGATTGAAGCCTTGTTCAGCCTGTTCCCCATAAATTTGAAAAATCAGGATGGGGCCTCCGATGGAGTCGGCGGGGATGGATCCCATAATCATTTTTTTGATGCTGACGGCGATCAGATAAACCAGCCGCCTTGTTTCATCAACAGCTCTTTTGAAGGCCCCAAAAATGCCATATTTTTCCTTTACCATTTCCCCGGCCATGCCGATGCCGAGCATGCCGATTTCTATGCTTTTGCCCTTAAGGTCCTTGACGATTTTGGCTTCCGGAGTCAGCGTTGTGAGGATTTCGGTCCCGTCTCTGAGGATTCTAAATGCCAGTGCTTGCCCGGGTTTGTCGATGGCCGCTTCCTTGAGGTCACCCCAACCAAAAATAGTCGTATCATCCACCATGAGCAGGATGTCGCCTTCCTGAATTCCTGCCCGGTCAGCGGGGGTGCCTTCTTTAACATATATGATATTTCGTACAAGCGGAGTGATTCCGATCAGGCCAACGTTTTCTTTGTCACCAAAAAGATCGGTGATTTGCTCCGAGATTGGGGTAATGGGGACATGGGCAATGCTTCCGGAGCTTCTTTCTACTTGGAAATCCAATGAACGGCCTGGAGATACATGGACGATTTTCTGGAGTTGTTCCCAATAAAGTATTTTTTCATCGCCGATGGCTAAAATACGGTCGCCCGTTTGAAGCCCTGCTGCCAAGGCAGGAGATTCTTCCTTAACGGTACCGACAATGGGAGAGAGTGCCGGAACCCCTACCAGATAGACGCAATAATAAATTGCGATGGCAAACAGAATATTAAAGAGCGGACCCGCAAAGGCAATGGCCAGCCGGTCCAGAACCGGAGCGGCAGAAAATGACCCTTTTTCATCTGTGGACTCTTCCCCGACTTCTTCCCCTTTCATTTTCACGTAGCCGCCAAGGGGAATCCAGCAAAGAAGATATTCGGTACCTCCCTGCGTAAAACTAAAGATTTTAGGGCCAAAACCGAGGGAAAACTTTTCCACTACAACGCCCACTTTCCGGGCGACCAGAAAATGCCCCAGTTCATGGACGAAGATGAGGGCGGCCAAGCCCCCCAGAAAAGCCAGCATTTTTATCCCAAAATTGAGGACCGCATCCAGAGAAAATATTGAAAGTTCAAACATTAGATTCAAGGGGTTTGTGTGTAATCCAAAATCTCTACCCCGGGTGGAGTCTTGAGTTGGAATTGTTCTTCCGGGATTTCCCGGTTTATCCGAATTCGGCTGAATCGAATTTCTGTTTTGTTTCCTAATTTATCATACACGGTCGATCCGGTAATTTGGTAGTTTTTCTTGTCCGCATGAAGGATCAGTCTTGCCAGGCCCTGATCTTCATTTTTGGGGACGAGAGTGACAAGAATATTCTGGTTTTCCTGACTTACACTTTCAACGTTAAAGGACCGGGTCAGCTTTCCTTTTCCTGCTAGAAAAAGGGCGGGGGTATTGGAAGAGTAAATACTTTCCACTGGCACCTTGGTAGCTTGCTCCTCTTCAGGGACATAAAGCCAAAGATTCTTGCCATCGCTGATTAGAATTTGAGTGTCTGGAGCTCCGTAGACCCATTTCATTTTTCCAGGTTTCTTAATTTTTACCGTGCCCTTGACGCTCTGGGTCTGGTTCATCATTTTGACATAAGACCTCTGGGTGAAATCAGCCTCAAAGGTTGAAACTTTTTCATACTGCCGTTGAATGGCATCCAGTGCTTGCTGTTCTGATGTCTCGGAAAAGAGGGTTCCCGGCAGGGCCAGTAGGGTAAACAATATTAAAAATTTGCGTAGGAGGTTCAAGGGAATTTTATCTCTATTTGCTACGCAGGACCCTTCGGCCAGAAAGGGTCAGCCTGTCTTCAATGATCAGCTGGATAGCTTCGGGGTACGCGATGTGCTCCTGTTCAAGAATCCTCTTGGAAAGGGAAGCCTCATTGTCATTATCATAAATGGGAACCACCGTTTGCAGAATGATGGGGCCGCCGTCTACCTCCTCGTTGACATAATGCACCGTGCAGCCTGAAAACCGGGCTCCATGCTCCAGAGCTCGTTTTTGAACGCGCAATCCGGGAAAGGCGGGAAGTAAAGAGGGATGAATATTAATGATTCGACCTGAAAAAGTTTCGATAAAATGATTGCCCAGAACCCGCATGAACCCGGCGAGACAAATCAAATTGACGGATTTGGATTGGATCCGTTCCACCAGAGCTTGTTCGTAGCCGTTTCGGTCTGGATAAGATTTGGGATCCAGAAAAATGCTTTCGAGACCATGTTTGTGCGCCCGTTCCAAGGCATAGGCATCTTTTACGTTGCTGATCACCAGCGCAATTTCAGCCGACAGATCATTTCTTTCAATACTGTCGATAATGGCCTGCAGATTAGAACCTCGTCCTGAAACCAAAACGGCGAGTATAAATTTATCGGGGGCCATTTAAAAGGGGCGTTTGTTGGGGACAGGCGACAATACTTCCCCGAGCTTATCATTAAACGATATTATAAATCAATGAATTCGGTGACTCCTTGTTTTAGACCCTTTAAACCCATATTCAAATCTTATGGGAAACAAGAGCAAGGGCTTAACAAGGTTCCAGGAAATGGAACAAGCAAGGATGACCCTGCCACATTGTCCAGGAAAATTGACAGAACTGTAACTTGGCCGTTATAAATTGGTAAGAGACCCAGCCCATAATATAACATGTTGGTTAGGAACTGGAAAATTAAGGCTCATAATTAAAACCTATGTGATATTTATTAGTCTTACTGTGGGTGATGGAGTGGCAAAAAGGTTCCCGCGGGATGAAGAAGTATTGAGTTAATATTAAAAGGATGGGAAATATGAAGGACTGCCTGGATATTCTGGTAATTGATGATGATGAAGAGGATCGTATGAACGTTCAAAACCTGCTTGATAACGAGGGGATGAAGGCAGTGGTCCATGAAGCTTCAGATTGTTCGTCTGGAATAGAGAAAATGAAATCCAGTAATATTGATTGTGTACTGATAGATTACAGATTGCCCGGTACCAACGGTGTGGAGGTTTTGGAGAAACTAAGGGAAGTGAACCGGAACAACGTTCCTTTGATTTTGTTGACAGGGGTGGGCGACGAACTGCTGGCTGCGGAAGTGATGAAGAAAGGGGCATCGGATTATTTGCCCAAAAATGGATTGAACGGAAAAACCCTGGCCCACAGCATACGAAATGCCATTCAAGTCGGGTCTTTTGAAAAAAAGGTCCGTACGGTGGAAAACGCCCTGGCGGAAAGCGAGAAATCTCACCGCACTATTGTCGAGACGGTATCAGATGTTATATTTCGATTGGGGCCAGACCAGAAGATAGAATTTATCAACCCGGCTATTCGGTTCTTTGGTTATGCGCCCAGCGATCTGGTCGGAAATTCCATCGAGAAATTTATTGCTGTGGGTTCAGACGACAAGGAAATCATTGCTAAAATCGCCACCCGGGAAGTCGGCCCGTTGTCGACCAGTAACCTTGAGGTGAATTTTAAGTTTGCCAGTGAATCCATTCTGGGGGAGACGACCAAGCCGGTTCCTGTTTTACTGGATGCTTTTGGACTTTGGGATGTCCCCTATGAACAGGTTTTCAAAAATGAAGTTGAAAAAAATTTTCTGGGAACACTTTGTGTTGCCCGGAACATTATGGAGATCAAGGCGGTGGAGGAAGAACTATTGCAAACCCAGTGCCGCCTGATGCAAGCGGTGGAAGATCTCAGGGAATTATCCACATTAGATGGGTTGACCGAAATTGCCAACCGCCGATTCTTTGATGAGTATGCGGAAAAAGAATGGAAACGCGTCCAGAGGGATAAAAAACCCTTTGCCGTTATCATGATAGATCTGGACAGTTTCAAAGCCTACAACGATACTTATGGGCATCAACGGGGGGATGTATGCCTGAAAAAAGTGGCAGGAGTCATAAAAGGAGCTATGAAAAGGCCTGCTGATTTGGCGGCAAGGTATGGAGGGGAGGAGTTTGTCCTCGTTCTCCCCGAGACGGATAAGGATGGAGCTTGTAAACTCGCAGAGCAGTTGCGGCAGGAGATTATAGATTTAAAACTGGAGCACCAGAATAATATTTGTGAAAAATGGGTCACTATCAGCCTGGGAGTGGCGACTGGGATAGCAGAACCGGGAAAGTCGTTTTCCGATCTCCTTGCCAAAGCCGATAAGGCATTGTATGAGGCTAAAGGGTCTGGACGTAATCGAACGTCATTTTTTGATAGGGAATATCTTCCCCTGGAATAGAAAAAAAGTTTATTTGCGGGAATAACTTAGCCGCAAAAATGATCTTACCTTACGGAACTAACATTCCACCCCTTTTTGCGATCCGTCCGCCTGTTTTACCTCCTGAGGCGGGCGGATTTCTTTTTTTTCCGGTTTTTCTTCCCAGTTCCTTCCTAATTCGTTATGGAAATTGAATCATTTTCAGGAAATATTTCCATTTTTTCAATAATGTGGTTATATTTTTTCTTATAACTTTTATTTATTGGCAACTGAGACGCTCTATTTATCTCTTTAGCTTCCGGCAAAAAGTCGTGCTATTTTTTTAGGTCATGAATAATTTTCCTTTAGCCAAACGTTTTTCCTTCATTCTTTGGTTTTTCCTGATGGGAGTGCCGGGCCCCGCTTTTGCGGGTGTAGACGATGCATTTTTGAAATCCGTTTTTGAGGGAGAACGTAAAGAAACAGAATCATTGCTACAATTAGGTGCGGATATTGAAGCCCGTACAAATAAAGGAAGTACGGCATTGATAGTTGCCGCGGCCCGGGGGCATACTTCCCTTGTGGAGCTTTTGTTAAACCAGGGTGCCAAAGTCAATGCTCAGAACCGCTATGACGACACCGCTTTATTATTGTGTGCCACGCTTGGTGATGTGAAGTGCATGAACCAGCTCATTGCCAATGGAGCTAATGTCAACTCAAAAAACATGCATGGTTGGAGTCCTCTTTCCAGATGCGCCAGATATGGTCACCTGCCAGCACTCAGAACCCTGGTCGAGCAGGGGGCAAAGATCGATATTCGCCTTAACGATGGCGCTACCCCTCTAATCATCTCCGCGGGAGAACAGCATTCCGGGGCAGTTCGTTTCTTATTGGAAAATGGGGCGGACCCTAACGCGCAAAATTTGGAGGGAACCACTGCGATATTATTGGCAGCCCTGACTGGCCGGGCGGATATTATTCGAGCTTTGGTTGCAGGAGGAGCGGACCCCAAAACTCACAACTCTTATAAGGAGCCCCTACTGTTTCTGGTGGTTGAAAGGGATTTTGTGGATGGTGCAAGGGTATTGTTGGAATTGGGAGTCAATGTGGAATCCCGGAATACAAAGGGTCGGACCGCTCTGATGAGGGCCGCTAAATATGGGAGGATGCTAGCGGCCAGGGCTCTGATCGCCAATGGCGCCAATGTAAACGCGGTCAGTAAGGGTGGGGCAACGCCTATTATGATTGCGGCTGAGCGCGGTAAAATGGAAATGGTCCAGCTTTTGATCAAACATCAGGCGGATATAAACGCGAAAAGCCAAAATGGTGCCAGTCCATTGATCAGCGCCTCTGCCGGAGGGCATGAGGAAATCGTGGAGTTTCTTTTAAAGAAAGGGTCCAAAAAGAATGCCACGATTTCCAATGGTTCAACATCTTTAATGGTTGCGGCCGAACGGGGGTATTTGCCTACTGTTGAAGTCCTGCTTCATTATGGAGCCGATATTCAAGCACGCAGTAAAAGGGGGTGGACAGCCCTGATGGTGGCCGCGGCAGGAGGACATACGGAAATTATCCAGCTTTTTCTGGAGAGGGGTGCCAGCACAAAGCCGGTAACCAAAAACGGGTGGACCGCGCTCAAGGTCGCGCTTCAATTAGGTAGGCTTGAAGTGGTTCAACAACTTAAGTTGGCTGGAGCCAAAGAATAGAAATAATAGAGGGCTGGCGAGCCGCCGGTGGCAGATACCAATGTCTTTATTTTACGGGCAAACGTTTACTCGACCCAACGAACTGTTGCTAGTTCCCTCCCACGCGTGGTACCTCTTCATTTGCCTTTACCTTTGCAGGGCATGAGGTTAATGAAGAGGACATTACGCATGCCCCTAAGGGGTAGGAGTGGATCAGGTTTTTTGTAGC
>Ga0066860_10000838_pt1 | contig 13724 bp, 10 predicted proteins | sample ETN07SmetaG_FD_65601 | JGI IMG/M metagenome (GOLD analysis project Ga0066860, IMG submission 65601) | Marine microbial and viral communities from oxygen minimum zone, Eastern Pacific Ocean - ETNP2014F14-07SV275 | ecosystem: Environmental > Aquatic > Marine > Oceanic ... | reverse complement strand
CGGGTGGAGCCGCGGGCAAGCTCTGGAGGAAGCACGGTGGCGGCTACTACGCCCTGCTCGCCGTCGGCACCTTCGTCTACCTCGAGATCCGGGCCCTCACCGAGTCTTTCTTCGAGGCCGACGGGGTCAAGGAGTTAGTTTCTTCCGAGATCCTCGAGGCGATTTTCGCCTTCGGAATCAAAACCATCATCAACTCCTTCGTCGCCGGCATCTGGCCTCTCGTCTGGATCAGCCGGATGGGGCTAGCCCAAGCGGCGGCCTGGGCCGGAGGCGGCTACGTGGTGTGGGCGCTGATCCTCGCGATGTTGCTCGCCCGCCGCGAGAAGGAGTTCAAGAAAGAGCTGGGGCTCTAGCACCGAGCACGTCAGCCAAATACTTCCCGGTCTCGCTCTCCGGCACACTGGCGACGGTCTCGGGCCTTCCCATAGCGACGACCTCGCCTCCACGCCAACCCGCGCCGGGACCCAGATCGATCACCCAGTCGGCCACCTTGATGACGTCGAGATTATGCTCGATGACCAGCACGGTGTTGCCTGCGTCGACGAGGCGGTCCAGTACGGACAGCAACTTGCTCACGTCCTCTCCGGAGAGGCCGGTCGTCGGCTCATCGAGGATGTATAGCTTCCGCCCCTTCTTGCCGGCCGCGCGGGCGAGCTCGCGCGCGATCTTCAGCCTCTGTGCCTCTCCGCCTGAAAGCGTGGTCGCCGCCTGCCCTAAGCGCAGGTAGCCCAGTCCGACCTGTTGCAACTGCCAGAGCGTCTTGCCGAGCTTGCGCTCGCGGATGAAGAAGCGAATCGCTTCGTCGACCGTGAGGTCGAGCACTTCGGAAATGTGCTTGCCGCGTACCTTCACGTCGAGGATCTCCCGGCCGTATCGCGTGCCGCTACAGTCCTCGCACGGCACGTAAACGTCGGCCATGAAAACCATCTCGATCTCGACCTTGCCGGCGCCTTTGCAGTGTTCGCAACGGCCGCCGCTCACGTTGAAGCTGAAGTGGCCCGGACCGTACCCGCGCTGCCTCGCCATGGGTTGGGAGGCGAAAAGCTTTCGGACCTCATCCCAAGCCTTGATGTACGTCACCGGGTTCGAGCGCGGGGTTCGGCCGATGGGAGACTGATCGACGAGCACCACCGCGTCGAGATGACTAAGGCCGTCCAGCGCCTCGTAGTCCCCGACGAGCTCTCCGAGGTGCTCCTTGGCCGAGGTCTCCCCGCCAAGCTCCCGCTCTGCGGCCCTGAAGAGCACATCGTGAACGAGCGTGGACTTCCCGGAGCCCGAGACACCGGTAACGACCGTCAACGTGCCGAGCGGAATGTCCACGTCCACTCCGCGCAAGTTGTGGAGCCGCGCGCCTCTGAGCGTGAGACACGCACCGTCCACCGGGCGGACTCTCTCGGGCAGCGCGACAGAGGAACGCCCCGACAGATACCGCCCCGTAGCGGTGTCCTCAACCTCGAGCGCGTCCGGCGGGCCCTCATACACCACCTGCCCACCTTGCTCCCCCGACGCAGGCCCAAGCTCGACAACGTGGTCCGCTGAAAGAATCGCCTGCGAATCGTGCTCGACCACGACGACCGTGTTCCCCGCAGCACTGAGTTTCTGCAGCAGGCTGAGCAGGGCTCCGGTGTCCTTGGGATGGAGCCCAATCGTGGGCTCGTCGAGCACATAAAGCGTGTCCACCAGTGCTGCGCCAAGTGAGTTCGCGAGGTTGATGCGCTGCGCCTCTCCACCAGACAGCGTGCGTGTCTGTCGGCTCAGCGTGAGGTATCCGAGGCCGACTTCGGCGAGAAAGCCGACACGTGCGCGAAGTTCGCGCACAATCGTCTCGGCGATCTGAGCCTCCATCTCACTGAGCTCGAGCCCTTCCAGCCAGGGACCGAACTCTTCAAGTGGAATCTCCGCCACCTGAGAGATCGTGTGCTGCCCGATGCGCACCCTAAGCGCTTCGGGTCTGATGCGTGCACCACCGCACTCCCGACAGTCCTGAGGACTCTGGTACTGTCGCAAGAAGACCCGGATGTACTGCTTGTAACGCTTGTTCTCCTTCGATACCAGAAACGGAATCACGCCGGTGAAGCCCTTGGTACCGTAGAGCACGGCCTCCCTGAACTTCTCCGGCAATTCCTGCCAGGGTGAGTAGTAGGAGACGTTCTCATCCATCGCGAAATCCCTCAGCCGGTCGCGCGCGCGCCGATAACGCGGCTTCGACCAGGGGTCGACCGCGCCTTCACCCAACGAGCGCCTAGGGTTCGGCACCACCAATTCGGGATCGTAGTCGAGCGTGGCGCCGAAACCGGTGCACAGCTTGCACGTGCCGTAGGGGCTGTTGAATGAGAACAGTTGCGGCGTCGGATCCAGGAACGTGACCTCGGGATGATCCGGACAGCGAAAATGCTCGGAGAAGAGAATGCGGTTTTCCGGTCCCTCGTCGGCGACAACCACGATCGAGTCGCCTTCTCCCTCGACAAAGCAAGTGCCCAGCGAGTCCGCGAGGCGGTCCGAGGCACTGCTCTCGACTGTGAGTCGGTCGACGACCACGAGCAGCTCTCGGGCCTCGGCGACGTCGACTCCGAGCGTCTCTGCGTCGGAAGCGTTGTCTCCGGAGATGTCCAGTGATTCGCCGTCAGCGAGCAAGCGCATGAAGCCCATGGCGCGCAGGTTCGAGACCATGAGCTCGTGCGTGACCTGCCCACTACGTGGAAGTGGGAACGTGACCTGGATGCGTGTGCCTTCGGGCAGCTGCAAGACGCGGTCGACGGCCTCGCTGACGGTGTCGGGACGGACCTGCCGGTCGCACTCGGGGCAATGCGTCCGCCCTACGCGCGACCAGAGCAGACGGAGGTAATCGTACACTTCAGTCGCGGTGCCGACGGTGGAGCGGCTCGACTTGGTCGGGTTCTTTTGCTCGATCGCGACGGCTGGAGAGATGCCTTCCACCGAATCCACATCCGGCTTCTCCATACGCTCGAGAAACTGCTTGGCGTATGTGGAAAGCGACTCCACGTACCGGCGCTGACCCTCGGCGAAAAGCGTGTCGAGCGCGAGCGAGCTCTTGCCGGACCCCGATGGACCGGTGATGACCGTGAGCTGCCTCCTGGGCAGATCCAGGTCGATGCTCTTGAGGTTGTGCTGGCGAGCTCCGCGAATGCGGATGGGGTCGTTCATGCCGAACGATATAACCGACGTCCACACCCAACAGGTCTTGACGCCCATCCGGGGCGCCAACAGCTTTTCCGGACTATGAAAAACATGATCCACGTCACGCACCATCATCAGCACGCGGCCCAAGCGGGTTGCGGAGGATTGGTGCGTACCTAGGACGTAGATCCAGGAAGCAGCAAGCCACCACGGCCCGTCTCGACGGGCCGTGGGTAGAGCAGCAGGAGCCTGCGGTACAGCGCCTGCGAGCGCTCGAGGCCCGGCGGTCGCTCGCTCATCCGTCGTCGCCTGCCACGGCCAGGTCGGCTTCTGCGGCGGCTGCGAGCGATCGCATGCGGCTCGCCTCCGCCGCGAGTACCTGGCGACCGAAGCTGGTGACCCGGTAGTAGCGACGTCGCTCTTGCAACGCGTCCGCAGCCGGCCGGCGGGCGGCGGCCTCGATCATGCCCTCCTGCACGAGGCGGCGGATGTAGCGGTAGAGGTTTCCCGGCTCGAGCCGCAGGCGTCCTCCGCTACGTGACTCAATCTCTTTCACGATCCCGTAGCCGTGCAGCTCGTGCCCCGTGAGCACCAGCAGGACATGGAAGTCGACAGCTTTTAGCGGAAGATAGGAGTGCGGGTCGTGGCGGGCCCTGGTCATGTGATCGTCCAGAAACGGGGCGGATTGTTCGGTATGATCATACTAATCATATGAATCCCGCAACCCCTAAACCTGCGCCTCTTGCTAAGGTGGGCCGGCGTGTAGAGGGTCCCGCCTCCCAAATTACAGTGAACCTTCGGAGATCATCTTGAAGCGTCTATTTCAGTGCGCCCTCTCGCTCGCCTTCGTCGCCGTACTTGCAACCGGATGCGACGACCCAACCTCCACACAGCTCGACATCGATGCTCAGTTCGCGAGGGGCGGAAATGGAGTCGTCACCATGGCGACGGGAAGTGGTGTGCGCACCGGCTCTATCCGACATTTCCAGTTCTCGGCCATCGAGAAGGCCAACGGCTCCGTGTCGGGTCAGTTCAACCTGACGTTCGAGGGCCCGGGCAACACGCACATTCGTGGCGAGATCGTCTGTATTCGCGTCGACGGAAGCCGGGCCTGGATCGGCAATAAGATCACGAGCTCGGGCAACCCTGTGCTCGTCGGAAACCAGGGCGGGCTTCTACGTCGAAGACAATGGCGAGGGACAGGGGTCAACTGATCGCCTGAGTCGCACCTTCGTGGATGGGGCACCCGACGGGGGTCTGGCACAAGATGTGTGCGATGGCGCCACGTTCATCGAGTTCGACGCTGTCGACATCGACAAGGGCAACATCCAAGTGCACTAGGCTCCGCGGTGTTCCGACTGGTGTAACGAACAGTCGAAGGAGGGGTGGCGATCCGAGAAGGTCGCCGCCTCTTTTTGTACGCCAAGGCCCCGCACGCCGCGGGCAGAAGAAGTCACTGAACCACTCCGCGACCACTGCGGCGAGCCGGTTCACACCGGAAACCCTCCCCCGAGCCTCGGGTACGGACCCAGTCCCTCACGCCCCCGCGTAGCTCATGGCCGACGTCGACGCATTCCACGAAGGAGAGGCGCTAGGGAAAGCCTACGACGCGCGCCTGATGAAGCGCCTGGTTCGCTACCTCACGCCATACCGATGGCAGGTAGCGCTGGCAATCCTGGTGCTCATGATCGCATCAGCGACACAGGTCGTCGGGCCTTGGCTCACGCAGCTGATTCTCGATGAGGCTATACCGCGGGAGGACGGAGAGTACCTCGCGCTCCTGGCAGGGGGCTTCCTGGCGGCGATCCTTCTCGGGGTCGTGCTGCAGTACGCGCAAGCGATCATCACGACCTGGCTCGGTCAGTCGGTGATGTACGACCTCCGCGCCGAAATCTTCGAGAAGCTGCAGCGCCTGGACCTGCGCTACTACGACAAAAACCCGGTCGGGCGTCTCATGACGCGCATGACGAACGACGTCGAGACGCTCAACGACCTGTTCAGCTCGGGTCTGGTCACGGTGTTCGGCGACATCTTCATGCTGACGTTCATCGTGATCGCCATGCTGAGGATGAATTGGCAGCTCGCGCTGGTGTCGTTCAGCGTGCTCCCTCTCGTGTTCTTCGCGGCATTCCTCTTTCGAGCCAAGATCCGCCGAGCGTACCGGGACATCCGCGTTCGTATCGCTCGCATGAACGCATTTCTGCACGAGTGCTTGACCGGCGTCAGGGTCGTCCAGCTCTTCAACCGCGAAGAGGCCGACGCGGCAAAGCACGCCGAGTTGAACCGCGACTACCTCGACGCGCATCTCCGCTCCATCACGTATTACGCGCTCTTCTTCCCAGTCATCCAGTTCTTCACCGCGCTGGCGCTGGCGTCGATCATCTGGTATGGCGGCTTGCGTACGCTCGATGGCGTGCTGACGATCGGCATCGTAACCGCCTTCCTCCAGTACGCGCGCAGCTTCTTCCGCCCTATCCAGGACCTCTCCGAGAAGTACAATCTGCTCCAGGCCGCTATGGCTTCCTCGGAGCGTGTCTTCCAGTTGTTGGACGAGGAGATCGTAATATCTGACCCCGACCGACCGATCGCGCTGCCCTCCTCGACGTCTGGCCGCATCGAGTTCCGCGACGTGTGGTTCGCGTATACGGACGACTCGGATGGTGAACCCGACTGGGTGCTGAAGGGCGTGACCTTCACGGTCGAGCCCGGAGAGAAGATCGCCATCGTGGGCCACACGGGCGCCGGCAAGACAACCATCATCAATCTGCTCATGCGATTCTACGAAGTGAATCGCGGTCAGATCCTACTGGACGACACGCCGATCGAGGCCGTACCGCTCGACGATCTCAGGGGACGCATCGCCTTGGTACTTCAGGATGTCTTCCTGTTCAGCCAGGATGTCGCCTACAACATCCGACTCGGCTCGCCGGAAATCGACGACGCGCAGGTCCGCGCTGCCGCCGAACGCATCGGTGCCGCGCCTTTCATCGCTCGGCTCGAGAACGGTTACGACCAGGCACTGGGGGAGCGGGGTTCGTCGCTTTCGGTCGGCGAGCGGCAGCTCGTCAGCTTCGCGCGAGCGCTGGCATTCGACCCCGCGATCCTGGTGCTCGACGAGGCGACGAGCTCTGTGGACTCCGAGATCGAGGCCCAGATCGAATCCGCTACGGACGAGCTTCTGCGGGGCCGAACCTCGCTCGTAATCGCGCACCGACTTTCCACGGTGCAGAACGCCGACCGGCTCATAGTGCTCCATCAAGGAGAGCTACACGAAGAGGGCACGCACGCAGAGTTGCTTGATGCCGGCGGCCTCTATTCGCGTCTGCACGAACTGCAGTTCACAGCCGTGGTTGGTGCCTAGCTCGAGTCCCTAGCGACCGTCCAGGCTGTCGAGCAGCTGGTACCGGCGCGACACGGCGATGATCTCGTCCCCGAGGCGCATTAGTGGCTCCGTGGTGAATCCCCCGGCTGGCTCCAGCGCGTCCTGCGTGTAGCTACTGCCAGGATTCCAGAGAATCCACTGCTCCACACCGGCGTCGTAGGCGGCCTGGATCTGCGCCCTGACCTCCGGCGCGGCGTATATGGGCTCACCCAGAGAGAAGTCCTGGAGCCACGGTCGCGTCATGCCAGCGCCATCCACCAGCGCCGACCGCCGCACTGCGTCCCTCAATGCCCTGCGTACGATCTCGTAGGGATGGGCGTTCGGCGAGTCGAAGCCGGAGGAGCCCGGCTGATAGTGGCTCGGATATACCATGGGCAGCGCGACGTCGACGACGTCGATGAACGACTCCCACACTTGACCAACGCCGACGTCCCTCGACGCCGTGGTGGTGATGCCGAAGACGTCCGCGGTGACCTCGACATCGAGATCGGCGAGCTCGTCACGCGTGTACTCGAGGAACGCGCGTATCGCCTCGGGTTTGGATTGGCCGGCCGCGCCGGGATAGATTGACCGCGCGTGGTCGGAGGCCGGGGCATCCGGGAAGCGCACGTAGTCCCACTGGATCTCGGGGAACCCCAGCAGAGCGACCTCTCGCGCGAGCGCCACGTGGTAGCGCCAGACCTCGGTGTTGTATGGGTTGAGCCAAATGGTGCCCTTGCTGTCGACCCACACGCCACCCGCCGTATCCTGCACGGCGAGCTCGGGACGAGCCGCGGACAGCAGCGGATCCTTAACGACCACAATGCGCGCGATCGGGTAGATGCCCGCCTGCTCCAACCGATCGAGAACCCCAGGCAGATCGCGGATCCGGATCTCTTCGGTCGCCCCGATCTCATGCGCCGCCGCGAGCTCGGTAGCGTGGCTGATGTAGCCTGTGGCGTCCTTGATATCGATCACGAACGTGTTGATCTCCGTGCGCGCGGCGATCTCGAGTAGCCCCGCCAAACGATTGCGGGAGCCGGCCGCCCATGCGTTCACATAGAGCCCACGCACGTTGTCCGGATGAGGGAAGCGTACGCCGTCGGTCACGGCGTCGCCCGGCGCGGCGTCTACCACCTCGGCCGCAGACTCCGCGCTCGACTCGGCTAGGGAATCGCCGCTCGCCTCGGCTAGGTAGTCACCGCTCGACTCGGCCACGGAAACGCCGCCCGCCTCGGCGACTTCGGCGAGTTCCGCCTGGACGGTGGCAGGAAGCTCGGGCGCCGTCGACTCGACCACGGAGTCCGATACGGCCTGCGCCACCGGCGGATCAGCTCGGCTCTGGTCGAAGGTCGAAGGACCGGCCTCGCACGCCGCGAGAACAACCGTGAATAGCACGAGTGCGGCGAACGAGGTTCTAGAAAGGGGGCTGGGCACCAGGATCAATACGCCTGCATCGTGGGGTCGACTTCCGCTCTCCACGCCAGCACGCCCCCCCGCAGGTTGAGCACACTCGAAAAGCCCGCCTGCAACAGCAGCTTCGCCGCCCACTCGCTGCGCGCACCGCTCCTGCAGTAGAGCACGATCTCGGACTCCGGCTCGAGCTCGCTGATGCGATCCATGAACTCACCGGTTGGAATCAGGACCTGGCCGTGCTGCGGAAGGTCGGCGATCCCAGGCTCATGCGGCTCGCGCACGTCGACGAGCACCGGCACGTCATCCGCGCCCAACCGTCGGTTCAGCTCGGTCGCGGTGATCTCGGGGACGGCGTCTTGGTTCATGCGTTCGGGGATCGCAAGAGCTCGAAGAGGACGGCGGCGGTGCGACGGGCTGCGCCCAGATGCTTGTGAATATAGCCGAACGCCGATTCCGCGGCCTGCCGACGCGCGTCGTCGTCGGTGAGCCAAGCGACCAGGGCTTCCGCCAGTGCGTCGCGGCCCACCACGGATCGGGCCGCATCAACGGCTATCAGGTCCGCGGCCGCTCTCGAGCTGTGGTGCCTCGGCCCGAACAGGATCGGCAGCCGGGCCGCGGCCGGCTCCAGCACCGAGTGCAGTCCCGCCGCATGGAATCCTCCACCCACATAGGCGATCTGGCCTATGGTGTAGAGGTCCGCGAGTGCGCCTACCCGATCGACGACGACCGCGTCCACGCCGTGCGCCGAACCTGACTCTTCGACGCTGGAGAGCGTCGCCGCAGACCATCCGTCGGCGGCCAGACGCCGGGACAGCACGGCCACGTGGTCCGGATCCGGCTCGTGGGGTGCCAGGATCAGCCGGATGTCCGGCACTCGCTGCCGGGCAATCGCGAGCGCCGGGATGAGCACGTCCTCGTCCGAGCTCCAGGTCGAGCCCGCCACTACCGTCGGACGAGCTTCGGCGTTGAAGGGCGCCAGTAGCGGCGCGCCCGGGTCGGCGGCCTGCGCGCGTTCGGCAGCCGAGTCGATGCCAGGGTCTCCGGTCACCGAGAGTGCGTCCCCTTGCACCCCGAGCGACCGAAGACGCGTCGCATCCTCATCGGCGACGGCGCAGACCCTGCTTAGCGCACGCCAGCTCGGAGCCAGGAGCACACGCGCCAGCGGACGCAATCTGCTCGAGCCCTCCACCACTGTCCCCGCCACCAGGGCGACTTCCATACCGCGACGCAGAGACTCGTCCACCACTACCGGCCACACCTCAGTCTTGGTGAAAACAATCAAGTCGGGGGACATGGTGTCCAGCACGTGACCGATCGGGCCCGGCAGGTCCCAAGGGAGATAGGCTGTGACGTCCACCGACATGCGGCTCGCGAACCGGTCCGCAGAAGGCGAAAAACGCGTGAACGCGATCTGTACGCTGGGGTCACGCTCTCGCAACGCGTCGATCACGGCCAGAGCCTGCAGGCCCTCGCCCACAGACGGCGCATGGAACCAGACCGTCGGCCGGCCGGCATCGCGCTGCTCTTTGCCCCACCGGGCTAGCTTCTCATGCGCCGACCTCCGACCCGCCACTCCCCGTGCAAGCTTGGAAGAGCCATGGCTCACGAGCGGACTGACCACACGGGCCAAGCTCATCAACACCTTGTATGCGGCGAGTGTTACCCTCATGCTCGGAGGATAGATGCGCGCGGCAGGCAGGGGTAGATTGCTGTATGAACTTCCAAGTGACAGCACGTTACGGGGGCAAGTACCAGCGCTATCATACGTACCGCGTGGACTCGCCCGACGCTAAGGCCGCGCTGCAAGCGGCCGCCGCCGAACTACCGGACGAAATCGCCGCGCAGACCGATCTAGTTGAGATCCGTGTCGCGGTCGACCCGGAACAGAGAACGTATGTAGACGAAGCTGGTGGGTAGAAGAAGGCCCGCCGGCCTTACGTATTGAAAGAACAGCAGCGCTCACAAGACGGCGAACGCCGTAGGAGTCAACCATGAACGTCATTATCCCTTCTGTATTTCTGATCGTGCTCGGGGCCGTCATCTACGTGGTCGGCCCCAAAACCGCCAAACCGGGAGCGGCCGGCTCTACGAAGCTGGCAGGGCTCGGAGCGATGATCGGTGGCCTCGTCCTGATGGTGAGCAGCGGTGTCACAGTCATCGGCGTCGGTGAAGTCGGAGTGAAGCACTTCCTCGGCAGCATCGACCTGGTGCCGCTCGAGCAGGGCGTTCACATCATCAACCCGTTCGCGTCCATCGAGAAGATGTCGGTGCGCGAGCAGGCGTACCCACCAGACTCGGGCGTAGAGCAGATCGAGGCTCAGACCAGCGAGCAGCTCAACGTCTCGCTCGAGATCTCCATCCTGTTCCGCCTCGACGGAAACAACGCGCCCGATCTCTTTCAAAGGCTCGGGACCGAGAACCAGATCAAGAGAAGCATCGTGCTGAACGCCGTCCGTAACGGCGTGCGTGACGCGGTAGCGACCAAGTCGATCAACCAGATCTTCTCGCCGGATCGTCGCGAGGTCGCCAACGATATGCTGCGTGAGATTCAGGCCAAAGCCGGGGACCGTATCGAGGTTCTGGACGTGTTCGTACGCGACGTGCAAGCGCCCGCCACGGTCCGCCAAGCGATCGAGGACAAGCTCGCGCGCGAACAGCAGGTAGCGTCTGAGGCGTTTCAGACCGACATCATCCGCGAGCGCGCGCAGCAAGCGATCGAGGAGGCGAAGGGCGTCGCCGAAGCCCAGACCATCATCACGGCGGGTCTTACGCAAGCGTACTTGACGTACCACTACATCGAAAAGCTTTCGACGCTTCCCGCTGGCTCGGTGGTGTACGTACCGACCGAGGGTGGAATACCGCTCATGCGGACGCTGGGCGGCGGCGGCAACTAGGATCCGGCCCGGTCCGTGCCAGCCCCAGTAGGGCGGACTGAAACTCGGGCGCCGTCGGGATGGTACTCGGAAGTATGACCACCGAGACTCCCGGCGGCGCTTCTTCATCGCCCGAAAACAAGCCGCTCGGCCGCAGGCTGCTGCGTGCCGGCCTGGCGATCGCGCTGCTCGCACTCGCCGCGAGTTGCTCGGCTTGCTCCCCCATCTATGTAATCAAGGCCGGCATAGCAGAGATGCAGATCCTGCGTGCCCGCCAGGACATTCCCGAGGTGTTGAACGACACGACGGTCGACGCGGCTACCAGGGGTAAGCTCTCCTTCGTATTCGAGGCGAGGCGCTTCGCGGCGAACGAGCTCGGCATCGACGTCGGCGATGCGTACACCATGTTCACGCAGCTCGATAGCGACACCCTCGCCCTCGTAGTGTCGGCCGCGCACAAGGACCGACTCGTTCCCAAGACGTGGTGGTTTCCCATCGTAGGCCGCATGCCGTACAAGGGATTCTTCTCACTCGAGGACGCGCAGAAGCAACAAGCGGACCTCGAAGAGGAAGGTTACGACACCTACCTTCGCCCCACCGCGGCCTTCAGCACCCTCGGTTGGTTCAACGACCCGATTCTCTCCACCATGCTTCGAGCCGATGACGTGGAAGTGGTGGAAACCGTTCTGCACGAGCTCTCCCATCGGTATCTCTTCGTCTCGGGGCGCGTCGGCTTCAACGAGAGCTTCGCGACGTTCGTCGGTCGAGCGGGCGCAGCTCAGTTTTTCTGCACACGGGATGGTGGTGGGCCCGACACGCTGAAGTGCCTGCGCGCCCAAGCGCGTTGGCGGGACTATCAGCGCTTCAGCGTGTTCATCGATGAGATGATGGAAGAACTGAACGCGGTCTACGACGACACCGACCTACCCTATGAAGAAAAGGTCTCGCGACGAGGTGGAGTTTTCGAGCGATCCCTCGCGCGCTTCGATGCGGATGTGGCACCGACCTTCGAGTCGGTGACGTTCAGCGGCTTCCGCAACACGCCGCTCAACAACGCCACGCTGCTCACGCGCATCCGCTACTACCACAGACTGCCCGACTTCGCTGCCCTGCTGGATGCTCGGGGCGGTGATCTTGCTGCGGTGCTCGCCGAGCTGAAGAGCAACGCGGGCACGGTGGAGGACCCCTTCGAGATGTTGCCGAGCGACGGCCGCTAGCCTCACCGAGTCGTCGCTGGTCAGATCCTCGCCTGCACGGTGTACAGCTGGTGGTACCTACCCTCGCGCGCAATCAATGCGTCGTGCTTGCCGCGCTCGACGATTTCGCCGTCCTCGATGACCAGAATCATGTCGGCGCGTTGGATGGTCGAGAGCCGGTGCGCGATCACGAAGGTGGTGCGACCGCGAAGCAGCTGATTGAGGCTCTTTTGGATGAGCGTTTCGCTCTCGGTATCGAGGCTCGACGTGGCTTCGTCTAGCAGCAGGATATTGGGGTTCGCGAGTATGGCACGCGCGATCGTCACGCGCTGCCGCTGTCCGCCAGACAGCTTCACCCCGCGCTCGCCGATGATCGTATCCAGACCCTCGGGGAAGCGGTCGGTGAATTCCGACACGTACGCCTGCTCGGCGGCCTCTCGAACATCGTGCTCGCTGGCGTCCGGGCGCGCAAAGAGGAGGTTTTCACGAATGGTGCCGTCGAACAGGAAGTCATCCTGGAGCACCAGGCCGAGTTGGTCGCGATAGGTCGAGAGCTTCACGTCTCGGAGATCGATACCATCGACGAGTACCCTACCCTCGTCGGGCTCCAGGAACGTGGCCGCAAGCCCTGCCAACGTCGACTTGCCCGAACCCGAGCTGCCGACGAGTGCAATCACGGTTCCGGGAGTGGCCTTGAACGAAATGTTCTTCAGGACCGGCTTGTCTTCATCGTAGCGGAAGTGCACGTCCTCGAACTCGACATGGCCGTTGATGGCCGGCATCTCGATCGTGCGCCTCGGGTCGTCGTCTTCTCGGGGCCAAGCAAGCAGCTCGGCGGTTCGATCGAGTCCCGCGAAGGCCTCGGTCATCTGCGTCCCGATGTTCGCCATCTGGACGACCGGTGCGACGAGGAAGCCGAGCAAGATCGTAAACATGAAGAGCTCGCCGACCGTGAGCTGGTCTTGAATGACCAAGTATCCGCCGTACCCCATGACCAGCACGCCGGCGAGCCCCACGAAGAGCGCGCCCAGGCTCGTCACTAAGCTCGAAGTCTTGAGCGTTGTCTTCACGTTCTCGAAGATGCGTATGACACCGGCGTAGAAAATCTCGCCTTCCTTGTCGACCGCGTGAAAACCCTTGATGACGCGGATGCCGCCTAGTGACTCGGTGAGACGGCCTATGACTTCCGCCCGGATCGCCCCGCGGTCGCGGAACGCAGGCCGGAGCTTTTGGAACGCCTTGGTCGAGACAAAGGCGAAGGCAGCCAAGGGAACGAGCGCGAGCAACGTCATCACCAGGCTCACGCGGACCAGTAGGACGATTGCGACGATTGCGGTCACAGGCCCGCCGACGAGTTGCACGAGCCCGGTGCCTACGAGATTCCGCACACCCTCGACGTCGTCCATGATGCGCGACACCAGCTCACCCGACTTCGTATTGTCGAATACGCGCACCGGGAGGTGTAGCACATGCTTTTGCACGTCCGCCCGTAAGGTCGCAATGAGGTGCTGGGCCTCCACGCTCATCAGCATCGTCAGCGCGTACGACGTGGCGGACTGGATGATCACCGCCACCATCACGCCCCCGAGCAACAAGAACATCCTGCTCAAATCGGCGCTGGGGATCACGTCGTCGATAAGGGGCTGCGTCGACGCGGGCAGCACGAGTCCGCTGAGACGATTGAGCAGGATCAAGAACAACCCCAAGGAGATGAGTCTCCTGCGGGGCCAGACAAACTCC
>Ga0066860_10000832_pt1 | contig 13777 bp, 9 predicted proteins | sample ETN07SmetaG_FD_65601 | JGI IMG/M metagenome (GOLD analysis project Ga0066860, IMG submission 65601) | Marine microbial and viral communities from oxygen minimum zone, Eastern Pacific Ocean - ETNP2014F14-07SV275 | ecosystem: Environmental > Aquatic > Marine > Oceanic ... | reverse complement strand
ACATTCTGGGTAGCAATTCCGGCATGGTCAGTACCCGGTTGCCACAAAGCATTGAACCCTTGCATGCGTTTCCAGCGCGTTAGAATATCCTGCAGGGTATTGTTGAAAGCATGGCCGATGTGCAAACGCCCCGTAATATTGGGAGGCGGTATGACAATGGTAAAAGTGGGCTTGTCGAGTGTCTCGTCGGCATGAAAATAATTTTTTTCCTGCCAGAATTTCCCCCAGCGTTTTTCAACTTCTTCCGGTTCGTAATGTTTATCCAGTTGAATCATTCGATGACAAAATTTCCTTACAGGTAAACATAAAAAAATACTCTTCTTGGCCACGTTGCCCAAAACACGCAAGAGAAGTTTTTAATGGTGATTTATATATTTAAAAATGAGGAATGAATTTCTTTTTAAAGAGCGGAGCGTCAGCAGGGCCTGCTAATACATATCCTGCTTTTTAATTTTTTCTATCTCCTCCCGAATCACCCTGCGGGCAATTTCCGGAGTGATCTCTCTCACCACTTCACGGACGGTTCTTAAAATCGCCTCGGACAATCCGGAAACCTCTTTTTCCAGGGAAGACCCTAATGACCTTTGCAGTAACTGCCTGACCTCATCTGCAATCGCCTGGGTCAATGGACCGGCTTCATGGTCCCAGTTTTCCGAACGCAGATTGTAGTGCAGGGAACCCTGGCTCTGATCGGAAAATCCGGAAATGGCATCCAGGTTTTCTTTTATATCTTCTGGAGTTGCAGGGCGTTTGCCCACCTCAGAAAACGCGCCTGGAGCGATACGCTCCAAAAGGTTTTCCGGTTCCGGGACAATCCCTCCCAGCGATGACAATTCAGCCGAATGCGCCTGCTCCTCATGATGGGCAGGGCTTCCCCCCATTACAATCTCCTTGAAAGTGGAATCCAATTCATCCAGATTGTCCAATTTATGTGGGCGAATCTCGGCAAAAATCTCCGGCTCCTCAGCAAAAACCAAAACTTCCTCTTGCGGCCTCTCCGAATCGGGTTCCTCCTCTTCGAAGGGAAAAACCTCTTCCTCGGGTGAGCCGGGAGGTTGTACAGACTCCCTGAGCTCTTCCACACCACGGATCATTTGATCCATAATGTCATCATCGGTACCGGAGAGGACTTCCACTTCTTCCTCAGGTTCAAGACCCACAGGGTTTTCCAGAGGTTCGGGGGCTTCGGGAAGTCCCATGGGTTTTATGTTAGCCATGAGTTCCAGTGACTCTTCCTCCGTCAATTCGGTAGCTTCGCCTTCCGGGCTGGAAAACTCTCCCCCTTCCGCTGAAAGTTCTTCGACCGATGCCAATAACTCTTCCAGACTGGGCTCGGGTTCCGATGCATTTTGGTCGCTTACTGTTTTATCGGTGAGTTCGACAGAGCCTTCATCGGAGGTTCCTAACAGGCTTTTGACCATGGCAACAATATCATCTGACTTGAACGGTTTCGAGATATGGTTATCCGCACCACACTCTTGGTAGCGCTGTTCATCAAACTCCTCAAAATCGCTGGCAAGAAGTAGAACCTTGATCGCGCTCGTTTCCGGAGATTCCTTAATTTTCGCGCTCAACTCAAAACCATCCAGACCCGGCATGTCCACATCGGCCAAAACTATATCAGGATTAAACTGTGAAATTCGGTCGAAGGCTTCCTGCCCATTTCCAATTCCTTCAACCTCCACATCCTCAATTTCAAAAGCCATGGACACAATCTTTTGGATGGTACTGCTATCGTCAGCAACCAGAAGTCTAGATGTCATGAAACTCAAACCTCAGGGATTTTGAAAAGAACGTCTAAAGACACTGCTAGCCGCAGGGGCAACTGGGCAAGGGCTTGGTTGTGCCGAGATAACTCTTTACCCGCCACCCTCTAGCTAGGGAGGCAAGTGGCGATAGCTTATTAAGCCGCCAACACGGTTTGAGCACTTAAAAGTTATTGCTCATTTCCCCAAAGCGTAGCCTTGTTGCACGCCGGCCCCACACCTGGTGGCCTAGCGGGGGGAAACCATTCAATCTCAACCAGTTAAGTATAGCATAAAATATCGGGCCACAAAAAAATTTAGCCACAAAACCTCATTTAAACCCTAAAATCATCGATAAGATTTAGATAGAGTGTATCCCAACTCTATGTTTTAATAGGAATGGTAACATTTCAAGATGTTTTCTATTTATTCTGACATTTTCTCCAAGGCAACGGCCCTTTAAGGGCCGCGCCAAAAGCAGTTTTCAAAGATGCTCTTAAGAATCAGATAGTTGGAGGTTTCCAGGCTTTGATTCGTTTGCAGTGGATTTCCCATTCCATAAAAAAAATTGTGTTGTGGTGCTGTTGCGGGTTGGTTTTGCTCGGCGCCCTCGGAGCCATCTTTCCCTCCAACGCATTAGCTCTTTATATTCAAATTGATGGAGTCGCTGATATCAAAACAAACTTCAGCGAGGGGTGTTCATCCATCCAGGATATTGTCAACCAGGCAGAACGGCAGAAAATAGATGTAATCTTGTTTGCAGACTATGCCCGAAACTCCATGGAATTCGGGATCGAACCTTTTGAAAGAATTTTTAAAAACATCATCTCCGGACCTTCGGTGCTCAACCGGGGAGTGGGCGGATATTTATCCGAAATCAAGGAAAACGACCGTCAGTTTGAACGCACCTTATTGATCCCCGGTGTAGAAACCATCCCTTTTTATTTCTGGACCGGAAGCAACTACGATAAAAACCTCACGGCCCATAACTGGGACAAACATTTGCTGGTTTTTGGAATGGATGCCGCTCAGGATTTTGAGCAATTGCCCCTGCCCAACAGCAATTTCTCAAAAAAATATACCCACGAGCTTCTCAACAATTTCATAATCATTGGGTTCATTTTTATGGTGACGGTAGGGGCCGTCTACAAAGGTTATTACCGGAAAATCACCGTGCCCCTTATGTTGTTCTTTGCCTTGCTGACCCTGAACAACCACCCGTTTCAAAGTTCGCCTTTCGATCCTTATCATGGGGACCGGGGCATGGAGCCTTATCAAAATTTAATAGATTTCGCCACATCCAAAGGTGCGTTGGTTTTCTGGAACCATATGGAAATCGATTCCGGTATCAGCCAGAAAGGTGCCACCGTCCTGGAAACCCTGCCCTATCCAGATGACTTGTTAAAAACGCGAAACTATACCGGGTTCCAAGCCGTGGGCGACAAACCGATCCGACAAACCGATCCAGGCCAGCAGTGGGATCAGGTGCTCGTGGAATACCTGAATGGAAAACGGGAACACCCGGTTTGGGGTTTCGGCGGTAATAATTATTATTGTGAAGACCAAAAAGGGGACCGGCTAGGCTCTGTTCGTACCATTTTTCTCGTACGGGAAAGGAACAATGACACCGTGCTTGATGCCATGAAAAATGGAAGAATGTACGCCGTCCGCCAATCTGATGCAAACCGGCTTTCTCTTGATGAGTTTGTGGTCGAAGACCAAGAAGCCGGCAAGCAGGTAACGATGGGACAGGAACTGGTTGCGACAGACTTCCCCGCTATCAAACTGAAACTTCGCTCTGTGCTGGGGGGGAACAAGACCGCTCAGATTCAGATCATCCGCAACGGATCCCTTGTAAAAGTAGAAACTGTATCACTACCTTATGAATTGACTTGGCGGGATGTCGGGGTAGACAGAAAGGAACCCGTTTATTACCGAGTCAAGGCACAGGTTTCCCCTACGGACCACTTGGTTTCTAATCCTATTTTTGTAAAATTTGCGGGCGATGTAGAGATGGATGTGGCTACGGCCCCCGGCCCTTCTCCATCCCCTGCTGAAAATTTTATGAAAAAACCGGTCATGCCAGCGGCTCCTTCAGTTTCTCAACCTGAAGCACCCCAAGTCGCGTCTCTTTCAGGAATGCCCACGCCACCGGCTCTCTCAATGCCGACTCTATCAGAACCGCAACAGGCCCCGGCACCGGCTCCTGTTCCACAACCTGGCATAGTCGAGCCTCCCTCAGTCGAAATGCCCATGCAAGAATCCGCTCCAGAAAAACTACTCATGGCCGAATCGTCTCCAGGAAAAAACTTGATGGTCATGACCGATGGAGTGGCTTTGAAAAAAGGACCGGGAACGGTTTTCCCAAACATCACCAAGCTACGCAGAGGCGAAGAGGTGCGTTTCATGAGAAGAACCAATATCATGTTCAACAACAGGAACTGGCTGGTGGTCAAATATAAAAACCGCTCCGGCTACATCTGGGAAGGCGTCGTAAAATGGGCCGGCGAGGCCGCCGGGGGCAGTGAGCAATAACTTTCGCTGGCGAGAAAAGAGTTTTGGCGGCTCAACAAACCCTTGCCCAGTTTCCTCCCCTGTAAGGGGCGTCACGCTGGCGGCTAGTGGTAGGTGTTTATTTGCCTGCCCTTATCTAACTGATAGAGGAACAGGGTTTTATCTTCGCTGACCTTTTCCGGGGTCATACCACGCAAGCAGAACCGGTACGAAACAATACGCACAGACGGTTTTAATTTCTTCAAAATTCCCGGGAACAATTTGTCCACCGCCTGATGGGTCAGGTAAAGATAAAGCACATCCGCAGAACCCGGATCGAAATCAAACATATTTCCCCGAACGATTCGTACCCGGTCGCTGACCCCATTCATCCGAGCAAGCAGGCGGGCCATTACAACTTTTAGAGGATCGATCTCCACACCGATTGCCTTGGTAGAAAACTCTTTCGCCGAAGTAATCAGCACCCTGCCATCCCCGCAACCGAGGTCGCAGAGTGTTTCTCCCGGCCGGATATCAGCAAATCGCAAAATCCGCCGGATAGTTCCGGGCAATAGAGGATGCCAGGGAGCCCCGAAGAATATCGGCAAGATCACCATCCCCGCCAGGACCAGCAATGCGCCAATTAGAAATATTTCATGAAATTCAAGCATGTTTTATTCAAAGGAGGGCTTAATCATTATAAGTTCTCAAATTGTTCTACCGCGACTGTCAACTCGTCCCATTCTTCCATCAGGATTTTTTCCTCAGTCTTAAGAGTATTCTGCTGATCCAGAGTTTCCATCAACCGGATTTTCTGGTCCGCCTCGTAAATGCTGGCATCTGCAAGCTGCGTTTGCAGGGTTTCATGAGCCTGCATTAAAACCTCTAAACGGGACTCCACTTTCGCCAATCGTGTTTGCAGGGGTTTCAGGTTTTTATAACGCTGGTTTCGTTCTTCCGCTTCCTTTCTTTTCCTCTCCCTGTTCAACTGCGAGGAAGAAGCTTCCTTTGCCGAGCCTGAAGAAAACTCAATATTCTGAACCTCTTTCGATTTCTCCCGGTCATAATCACTGTAATTGCCGGGATAATCTTTGACCGCCCCTGCCTCCACTTCCCATACCCGGTTAATAAAACCATCGAGGAAAAACCGGTCATGGGAAATGACCACCAGACCCCCTTCATAATCAGAAAGAACTGCCGCCAAATGTTCCCGGGACCGCATATCCAGATGGTTTGTCGGCTCATCAAATAAAACCAGCGACGGCGGTTTTCCATTTCCGGACTTGCTCTTCTCCGGCCCAGAGCCGCCACACAACATTCGCGCTAAAGCCAGGCGGGAGCGTTCCCCGCCTGAAAGAACGGAAACTTTCTTCTCAACATCTTCCCCGGTGAATAAAAACGCCCCCAGAATATTTCGCTTTGCAGTGAGCAGGAGCCCCGGCGCTGACTCTTCCAGGGATTGGAAAACCGTATGGTTAAAGTTAAGCGTCTCGCCCTGATGCTGGGCAAAGTAGGACCGGGACACATTCGCTCCGAGTTTGACCTCCCCTTCATCCGGCTGAAGAGCGCCCGCCATCAGTTTCAGCAGGGTGGATTTGCCCGCACCGTTCTCCCCTACCAGAGCCACTTTCCAGCCTCTTTCAAGGTTGATAGAAAAATTTTCGTAAACCTTGAGAGCGCCATAACTTTTGCATACCCCATTCATTTCCAGAACATGTCGCCCTGTTCTCGCCGGCTGGGGAAAACGAAAGTGAATAGCTTTTGTACCCTGGGCCGTTTGCACCCGCTCCATTTTTTCCAGCATTTTTATTCGGCTTTGAACCTGAGTGGCTTTGGTATTTTTGGCGCGAAACCTTTCTATAAACCGTTCCACCTCGGCAATTTTGCGGCCTTGGTTAGCGGCCTGGGACTCAAGCAACGCCTCCCTCTCTTGCTTCTGTTTTTCGTAGTCATCATAATTTCCGGTATAAACCGAAAGTACTCCGCGATCCAACTCAATGATGCGACTTGCCAAAGAATTTAAAAACCTGCGGTCATGAGAAATGAGCAGGACACTACCCTCATAAGATCTCAGGAACGATTCCAGCCAGACCACGGATTTTAAATCCAGATGGTTTGACGGCTCATCCAGCAACAGGACATCCGGGCTCTGCAATAAAAGGCGCGAAAGTTCGCACCGCATTCTCCAACCACCGGATAACTCATCGAGAGGTTGGTTCCATTTTTCAGATTTGATTCCCAGTCCCAGAAGGATGATTTTTGCCCTGGCTTCCCGGTCATAGCCTCCCAGGCGTTCAAATTCGTGTTGCAGGTCTCCGTATCTGTCGTGATAAGTCTGGTCCGATTGCAAATGCTCCATTTCTGTTTTCACCTTAAGGAAATATGGATCGCCAAGCACCACCCTTTCGAGGACTGTTTCACTGCCCCCTTCCATTTCCTGTTCCAGCAAACCAAAACGCAGGCCTTTCCTGAGACTCACCTTACCCGAGTCCGGCACGGTTTTTCCGGTTATCACTTTAAAGAGAGTGGTCTTGCCGGTACCGTTTTCCCCCACCAGCCCTACCTTTTCTTTTGGACGAAGGTGGAAGCTGACATCCCCAAAGAGCACCTTGGAACTAAATTGTAAATTTACTTTCTCAACAAATATCACGAGGCGGAATACCTTTTTGGGGAATTGAATTTATGGGGTTGATCTCAGTTTCGGGTTGAAGGCTTCGCGCAATCCTTCACCGCAAAGGTTGAATGCCAGCACCACGAACAGGATGGTGAATCCGGGAATGAATGTCAGCCAGGGAGCGTCGAACAAAAATGTTTTGCCATCAGCGAGAATATTGCCCCAGGTCGCATCCGGAGGTTGCACGCCGAAACCCAGAAAACTTAAAGAGGATTCGGTCAAGATTGCCGTTGCCACACCAATGGTTGCCGAAACCAGAACCGGGGCAATGGCGTTAGGCACCATATGGATAAAAATAATGCGCCATTCGGGAATCGCCTGGCTCCTTGCGGCAATCACGAAGTCCTGATCCCGCAAAGATAAAAACTCTGCCCGGACAAACCGCGCGGTCCCCATCCAACTTGTCAGACCAATCACGATCATGATGTTATAAATACTCGGTGGTAATAACGCGACGACCGTCAGAATCAAAAAGAACGTGGGAAAACAGAGCATGATATCGACAAAACGCATAATGAGTGTGTCGACCGTGAGAAACCCCAGTTTCACCCTGCCATAAAAACCCGCGACCCCGCCAAAGAAAATCCCCACCGTCAGCGATATACCCACTGCCACGAAACCCACCGTCAACGAAACCGAGGTGCCCTCCAACATACGGGCAAATACATCCCGGCCCAATTCATCGGTCCCCAAAAGGTAAATGCCCAAAGTCGGAGCATCTTCTTTCGGTGTCAGGGTGCTGGTGAAAGATGTAAGCGGGGGAAGAAATTTTTCCGATAAACGTACTACTTTAGGATCGAACACCACCACAACCTGGGTGAACACTTTTCCCAGAACCGCTAAACCCAGCAGGAACACCAGGAACAAAAAACTGGCGTAGGCCATGCGGTTGCGCTTGAGAATATCCCAACGTTCCTGAAACAAACCTTTCGACGGCGCCAGGGCGTCGGCCTCTAAATCAGTGATCGCTTTATTCATACATAAGACTTTCCTAAAATTTGATACGCGGGTCTGCCACTGCGTAAAGAATGTCGGATACCAGTGTCCCCAGCAAAACCAGAACGGCTGAAAAGAAATTCAACGTCAAGATAACGGGAAAATCGCGCGCCAGTATGGCTTCGAATCCTAACCGTCCCATTCCCGGCCAGGCAAAGATGGTTTCAAAGATCACCGACCCGCCAATCAATCCGGGAATGGTCAGGCCAAACATGGTTATGAACGGCAAAAGGGCATTGCGCAATCCGTGATGGTAGATCACTTGGTCTTCGGGAAGTCCTTTAGCCCGTGCGGTGCGAATATAATCTTCATGGATCACCTCCAGCATTTGCGAACGGACGTAGCGGGAAAGTATCGCAGTGCCGGCAATGGCGGACATCAGTGCCGGAATAGTTAGATGCCAGACCCGGTCCATGGACCGGAGTAATAACGGGGCCTCCTCCATACCGAAGGTTTGCATCCCGATCACCGGAACATCGAAAGTTTTGACCATAAAAATGATGACTAAATAGGACAGAAAAAATCCGGGAATGGAGATCAAGGCATAGGAAAAAAACGTACTGGTCCGGTCAAATACCGAATCCCGGTTTAAGGCCGCTTTAATGCCAACAGGAAAAGCCAGAAACCAGGTGATCATTGTCCCGATCAGGAACAATGGCAGTGAGTTGAGAAATTTCTCCCAGATCTTGCCCATTACCGGCTGGTTATCCTTGAACGACTTGAGCTCACCGGTAAACAGGTCTTGCACCCAATATACATATTGGATATGCAACGGTTCATCCAGGTGGAACGCGGTACGGATGCGCTGAATGTCTTCCGGTTTCATTCTCGGATTAGAAGGGTCCACCAACGCCGGTTCCCCCGGTGCCAGGTGCACGATGGCGTGGGAAATGATGGAAATAAAAACCAGCAGGATGATTCTCTGCCAAATGTTTCGAAGAATAAAATTGATCACTCTTGCAACCCGTAAGAAGTTATAATGGCATCTCTATTTATTCGGTAATTTTCTCTGTGGCAACTCGCGGACCTTTTGGGCTACTATTCGTGCCCAAAATTCATAAGGGCCGCTTATGGCCAATAACAATTTTAGAGGTGCCCTAATCTCTGTCATGGACATTCTACAACTCAGCCATTACCTGGACAACCTTTTGGACGTCCCATCCATTACTGATTCGCCCAATGCCTTGAACGGACTGCAGGTACAAAACACCGGCGAAATAAAAAAAATAGGTCTGGCGGTAGATCTGTGCCAGGCCACCATTGATCTGGCCATCGAAAAAAATTGCCAGATGATGTTTGTGCATCATGGAATTTTCTGGGGCGGACTGCAACCACTTCGCGGGACCTTTTATGAAAAAATCTCTTCCATGCTAAGTGCCAACCTGGGGCTGTATTCGGCCCATATCCCCCTCGACCTGCATCCTGTATTGGGCAACAACCGGGCACTGGCTGATTTGATCGGACTGCAAAACCTGGAGCCGTTTGGCGAATATGGCGGAATTAAAATCGGGTTCAAAGGAACGATCAACAAAAAATCCGCTGAAACCCTGGCACAGGAACTGGCAGAGAAACTGGGTTCATCCGTCAAATTGATCGGTGAGGGAGAGATCGAATCAGTGGGTCTGGTAACCGGTGGAGCGGCGGAAATCGTTGGACAAGCCAGCCGGGAAGGGCTCTCTGCCTACATCACGGGAGAAGGAGCCAACCACCATTACCATGAAGCCATCGAGGGCCACTGCGTATTGATTTTTGCCGGCCACTACGCTACTGAAACCGGCGGCGTAAAAGCGGTGGGCAAACATCTGGAAGAAAAGTTCGGCATCACCAGCGAATTTCTCGACTACCCAACGGGCTTGTAACCGGCGAGCCGCCGGAGGCAGTAACGGTGATATTCCTCCTCAGTCTTCCTGCCCCGCAGAGGTAAATAGCTTTCTTCGGCAAACAAGGAGTTACCTAGGCTTAATGAGACGTTGCTAGTTCCCTCCCACAAACATTAAAAATCTTTGAACAAGGCGTCCAAGCCAGAACGGTAATCGGGGTAGCGCAGTTTTACTCCCAACTCCTGTTTAATTTTTTTGTTCGAGATGCGTTTGTTGGTATTGTAGAAACCTTTAGCGGTTGGGGAAAGATCGGCTTTCTCATAAGGTACCAAGGGCGGCGGTTCCACACCCAGTAAACTACAGGCATATTCCACCGCCTCGACCGGCGGACAAGGGCAGTCGTCACTGACATTAAATATCTCACCGGGCTGGGGATTTTTCATTGAAGCTTCCAGCGTTTGCACAAGATCCTCGGTATGAATGCGGGAAAATACCAGACCGGGTTTATCAATGCGCCGGGCACGCCCCTGTTGCACAGAAACCAGCAAGTTCCTGCCCGGCCCATAAATAGCCACACAACGAAAAACCATCACCGGCAAACCATGATCCTGGCCTATCTTGAGCCAGGCCGATTCCGCTTCAACGCGTCGGCGATTGAGATCGGTAGATCCACGTAAGGGCGAGGACTCATCCACCCAGTCCCCCTGGGCATCGCCATAGACTCCGGTGGAAGAGATATATCCGATCCACTGCAAATGGCTGGCTTTGGAAATCTCTTCACTAAAATTTTTCAGAACCACGTCACCGGAAGGTTGGGGAGGAATGGTGATCAAAAGATGTGTTGCGCTGGAGATGGCTTTAGAAATCTCAGTTGTGGAACGGGAGCCATCAAAAAGACAGGTCGGAATATTTTTAGCTTTGATCGCGTCTTGCCTGTCACCACCCCGGCAGGTACCGGAGACATTCCATCCTTTGGGCAGGAGGCTTTCAGCCAAGGCCAATGAGGAAAAACCCAAGCCAAAACAAAACAACCGGGTAGAAATAATAACCTCGCGATCAAAAAGTGAATCGATATTTATCAAATAATTCGAGCGTTACAACCTTTTTTCCTTCTTTGGAAATCTCTTGCTCAATACGTTTCACCGCCATATTGCGAATAAAAGGAATAGGAATCCGGGAAACTTTTGCCAAAGCATCATCTTCCCATTTCAGCGAGACTTCCACCGGTTCTTCCTTTTCCTTATCTATTTGCTCATCGCGCTTAAGGTCCTCTTCGGTCACTTCCATCCCCATTGCCTGTTTAGCCGATGCAGGCATCATCTTGGTGAACACTTCATCAATAATAGAAACAGTGATCATCTTGTCTCCGCGCTCACGGGCACGGCCCTCAATGGTCTGCTTAGCCATACCCAGAACAAAGGGTGGCACCTTCTCCATTTTCTCCAACGCTTCCTTGCTCCAAGGTATGCCTTGGGGGGTGGCGAATTCCATATATTCTTTAAACTTTTCAACAATGTCTTCTTTTTTCTCGGTACGCATGGCGAGAAAGTCCTCTATTTCCTCAATCACTTCCACCTTGCGTGGACTTTGCCGCATTTTTTCCTTCGCCACATCAAAGGCATCCATCGTCAGTTCTTCGAAGCCGAATCCCTTGACCCTTTTGGACACCAGCATCATGGACTCATTACGAATTTCGGTCAGATAATCAGAGGTAACTATTTTAAAACCTCTTTTCATGCAACGCTGGACCATCAGTTTGCGGATACCTGGACGCACAAATTCCGGGGCATGTTTCACCCTCTCCCACGCCTCCTCAGACCACTCAATGCCATTTTCCTTGGCATAAGGATGATCAACATCGGCAATTTTTATTTCTTGCGTTCCCATTGCTGAAACCTTCATTATGATTCTGAAAAAAACAAGTACCTAGTAAAGTATCTCTAAAAATTACTTGAAGCTTGCATCAATGTCAATTAATTTGAAAGTTTTCCGAGGTTCGAACCCAAACCCCTTATAAAACATGCAACGCTCTCCCATCGTTTATTTTTTATTTTTTATTTCCGGCATCACCGCACTGATTTACGAAATCGTCTGGACTCGGATGCTGACCCTGGTGTTCGGACATACCGTGTTTTCTGTATCGGTAGTGCTGGCGGCATTTATGGCGGGTTTGGGCCTGGGCAGTTATCTATTCGGCTATGCAGTCGACCGGTTACCGGAAATCGGCGGAAACGGTTCGTCTGCTGGAGGAAAGGCACTGCTCATTTATGGCTGGGTAGAAATCCTGATTTTCACCAGCGGGGCTCTGCTCTCTTTCCTTTTCGCCAATTTTTCGGGGATCTATGCCTCCCTCCACAGCGTTATCCCCGAATCCATTGCCTTGCAGAATTTGATAAGAATGGTGTTCGCGTTTGCTTTGATGCTGATTCCCACCACCCTCATGGGAGCTACCTTGCCAATCATCAGCAAATACTGCATCACCGATGACAGTCGCATTGGCACTCAGGTGAGTCTCCTATATGCACTCAACACCCTGGGTGGCGCATTGGGTTGCCTGATGGCCGGATTCTTCCTGATGGGAACGTTTGGTATCCTGCAAACTGTTCTTCTGGCGGCAGGGGCAAACCTGCTGATAGGGATCGGCGCATTGAGTATTTATCTGGAAACCGTTCCCGGCGCAGACTGGAAGTTCCACCTACCCCCCTTGCGGGCACCGCACATCGACTGGAGCAGGGAGCAAAAGTTCTGGATGGGCATCAGCTTTATCTGCGGATTCACGGCATTGGCTTACGAGGTTTTATGGACACGGCTGTTAGTGTTCAGCACCGCCAGCACCATTTACTCCTTCAGCATGATGCTCACGGTTTTTCTTCTGGGAATCTTTCTGGGGAGCCTGCTATTGATCCCCCTGGCAGCGAGAATTCATAACATCCGCACAGCCTTGTTAATACTCCAAGTGGGCACCGGTCTTTACGTGATCGGTTCCATATACGGACTCGAGTCGATCCTTTCCGCTCCCTGGAACGGTTACAACCTGAGCCAACCCCTTTCGGTGTTTTTGCGCTACTTCAAGGATTCTGCCGGGCTCATGCTGATACCCACCGTGTTTTTGGGTATGTGCTTTCCTCTGTTGGTAAAAATGATTTCCGGGAAACATCAAAACATCGGCAAGGCTACCGGCCAGATCTATTCGGCAAATACTCTTGGAGCGATTCTGGGGTCGCTGTGCGCTGGTTTTCTGTTCCTCCCAAATCTAGGCAGTCAGGTCAGCCTGACCCTGGTCGCCACCCTCAACTTGCTGACTGTGGTTTTGCTGTTTAGAACCGGAAACTATTTGACTCTGGCTGTGCGCAAAGGGTTGACAGTCGTGTTCACGGCACTGATTCTCTTTGTCAACATGGCCATTCCCAATGACCTGTTAAATCCGTTTTTCATGCGGGACAGTGCCGGGAAACGCAATCTTAAAAAGTTGCTCTATTTCGAGGAAGGGCTCTCTGATACCGTAGCCGTATTTGAGGGCAATTATGGCGTTCTCGACCCGGATGCAAAAAGTTTGATCACCAATGGCGTTTCCATGTCCGCATCCAACCTGATCGCTTCGCGCTATATGAAACTGTTCGCCCACATTCCCATCCTGCTGGTGGACCAACCCACAGACGTGCTGGTCGTCTGCTTTGGCACCGGACAAACAACAGGCGCGGCGAGCCTTCATCTTCGAGTCAAGTCTGTCGATAGCCTGGAGCTGTCTTCCAGTGTCATTAATGCGGGAAGACTGTTTGCCAAAGAAAACCGGCAAGTGCTGAACAACCCAAAAGTAAACTTCATCATTCAGGATGGCCGCAACCACCTGCTGACCACCCACAAACTTTACGATGTCATCACCTCCGAGCCGCCACCGCCCCGCACGGCGTTCACGGTTAACCTGTATACTCAGGAATATTACCAACTACAAAAAAAACACCTGAAACCAGGAGGAATATCAGCGCAATGGGTTCCCCTCCACAGCCAGGGAGAAAAAGAAGTGGCGATGCACTTCAGCACCTTCCGAT
>Ga0066860_10000804_pt1 | contig 13985 bp, 12 predicted proteins | sample ETN07SmetaG_FD_65601 | JGI IMG/M metagenome (GOLD analysis project Ga0066860, IMG submission 65601) | Marine microbial and viral communities from oxygen minimum zone, Eastern Pacific Ocean - ETNP2014F14-07SV275 | ecosystem: Environmental > Aquatic > Marine > Oceanic ... | reverse complement strand
AGAGCCTCGAAATAGCTCCGTGACGGAAGGGCGCAATGCATCGAATAAGCCATGATAATCCTCCTGATTTCTGTCGTGAGACGACAGGAGGTGCGCGCGATGGTCTTGTGCATCCCGGGTCAGGGATCGCCCGGATGGGCGACCGCGATAGCGGCGGTGGGGGTGACGATTTTGTTCGCTGCCGGATGCAATCCGGGGGCGGACAAAATGGTGGGGCCCCGCCGTCCTTGAGGCGGGAGGCGCAAGGCCATCATGCTTGGAGAACCGTGAGCAAGGACCCACCACCTCCGCCCAATATCAAACATCTGCTGCGTGCGAATTGCCTTTCCTACACCCCGATAACGCGGGCATGGAAACAACCAGGGAGCAGACCCGAGGGGGACAAAAGGACAAGTAACATGCCCCGAAACAGGAGCGCGATTGCAGCCCTGCAAAAGCTCGAAGCAGACCGCGAGGCGCTCGACGCCAAACAACGCGAACTTGAAGTGCAAGCGGCCAGAGAACTCGGCGGAATCATCCTGGGAAGCGGCCTCGAAAGCTTCTCGAAGAAGGGCCTGAGGAAGGTTGCCGAAGAACTCGGAAAACTCGGCGAGGATGCCGCGATCGAGAAACTGACCGGGCGCGGTGCAACCCGTGCCTCGAATGTAGCTCCGGGAACCCAGTAAGCACAGAAGAAGAGGCCCTGCCGCTTGCGGCAGAGCCTCTTCGGAAGGGGGACGATCGGGATCGATCTCAGTCGATATCGGGAGCGTCGGTGTTGTCGTTGTCGTCGCTCGACCCGTTGCCGCGGGAGAGAAAATCGACCTTGTCGGCGAGGATCTCGGTGCCGTAGCGGGTGACCCCGTCCTTGTCCTCCCACTGGGTGTAGTGGATGCGTCCCTGCACGCTGACCAGCTGGCCCTTGGAGCAGTATTGGCCGACGGTCTTGGCGAGGCCATTGAAGCAGGTCACCCGGTGGAACTCGCTTTCCTTGGCGGTGTAGCCGTTCTCATCCTTGTAGGTCTTGCCGTCCTTGTCGCGTGCAGGGCGATCGGTGACGACGGTCATCCCGGTGACATTGGTGCCACCCTTAGTCTCGCGGGTGTCGGGATCGCGAGCGATGCGGCCGGTGAGGATTGCGATATTGGTCATGATGATAGTCCTTCAGTTCCTCAAACCGGAGACCATCTCCGGCTTGCGAACATCCAGAAGAAGCAGGGCATGGGAGGACTGCACCGCAGGCCTGTAAGGCCGAAGGGGAACCTGTTCACGACGGGTGGTGCGGGCAGGCAGCGCAGCTGCCAACACGGCCGGAAAGGAACGGGTTGCTGTCCTCAGCTGACCTGGTTCAGGACTGTTCGCGAAGAAAGCCGGATGGGTATCGGGTGCGGGTCTGAAGGTGCCGTGACCGGCGCTTGCAATCAGGCTTCGCCTTCGCCTTCCGATGCCGCCAGCAGATCCATGAAGTTGCGCGCGGCCTCCCGGTCCTCCTCGTTTTCGAACGCCACATCGAGATCGGGGGCGGACCCGAACATGTGCAGGAACGACCACAGTGCAAAGCGCTTGCCTCGGTCCTCCTCAAGGCCGAGATCGACCCGGCAGTGCTCGATGCCAGCTGACAACGTGTCGGGGGCAACCCCGGAGAGGTCGGTGGTGGCAAAGTAGCGCTGAAGCAGATCGTCAAGTTGCATGACCGGTCTATAATCGGGTAGGCGCCCAATGCACATCCAGGCAATGCAGATGATGATGGGCTCGTCAGGACCCGGGAGAGGTGCCCAAGGTGCCGCGGCGATCGACCACGGTGATCCGGCGTGCCTTGGCATCGATCACGAGCCGTTCGGTCACGCCATTGCCCGGGAAGGCGACGACATAACGCGGATTGAGCGAGAGCATCTGCTCGTTGCGCTTGAACCCGGCGCGGGCACCGAGACGACGATCAAGCGAATAAGTCAGCTGCTGAACTTCGCGGCGCTCTGCCCAGCTCGCGGCGAGGCGATCGGCACCCTTGCCGTCGCCGCCATGAACCAGGAAGAGATCGGGAACCACATCGCGAACCTTGTCCAGCGTCGCCCAGATATTGTCGGCATAAACGCGTGCGTGCTCGGCGCTCTCGAAGCTCTGGCGCCCACCGGCAAAGAGGACCGGAGTGCCCTCGGGGATCAGCGCATGTCGACGATTTTCAGCGCGTGCGCGTAGGAAATCGCGGGCATCGATTACGGCCGAGGTGAGCTGGCGCGAATGGCTGGTCCGCGAGCCGGAAACGGGCTTCCACGAGGAACCGGTCTCGTCGCGATAGAGTGCTGCCGCAGCCTCGCGCATCTGCTCGAAGGCCAGCATGCTGGCTTCGGCAGCCTGCGCACGCTCGACCTGCTCTTCAAGATTGCTCGAATGCACTTCGGAACCATCGGCTGATGCGAGAAGGACCCGGATCTCGTCGCTGGCCCGGTCGAGCTGAGCGGACTTCCGGCTGGCAGCGCGATGGAAGAGATTGACCATGCCCCAGGCAATATCCTCGGCATCGGCTTCCAGGGCCGTGTCGGAAAACATCGCGAAGAGGTCGGACCATACGGCGCCAAGCGTCTGTTCGATCGCATCCTCGCAGGGAAAGTCGGTTTCGTTGAATGGGGCCGCCCTGATGCTGAGGCCTGAAAGGTCAAGGCCACTCAACTGGTCGATGAAGCTGTCGTACATGGGGTGTCTCCTGATCGCAGGGACAAGGAGAGGAGGCACCATTGCCTCGGCCCTGTCCGCCGGAGCCCGATCAGGGCCGGGACAAGGGGCGAGACGCACCGCGCAGCGGGAAACCTGCGGCCCTAGGCTGGCGCGGGCAACACGGGCCGACGGGCCGCAGGTTGCGGCGCGCCCCGACCGGCCCAAGGGCCTCCCCCGGCGGACAGGGATGAGGCAGAATCAGGACCCGGTGGCGCAAGCGGATCGGGAGCGCTCGAAGATCGCTTCGCCATTCGAGAACCGACCGACCAGGCGCAACTCACCGAACAGGTCGATGAACCGTCCCGAGACCTGGCCAAGCCAGTGCCGTGCCCTCGCCGTTCGTGGCATGTAGAAATCGGCTTCCCAGTACTGGGCATCGTCGCGCTCGGCGAGCCAGATCGCGGCGAGCCCGCAATAAGTCGATACGCCGCAATCGGCGAAGGCGTTGCGCAGGAGGATGCGATCCTCGCGGCCCCGCCAGCCATCGAAGCGCTCGAACGAAGGAAAGGCCGCTTTCGCGGCATCGATGACGTCGTCGACGAGGCACTCGTAGACCCAGTCGATATCTTCGCCTTCGCTGTCATCGAGCAGGCGAAAGGCCACCACGGAGCCGGGCGGATAGCTGACGGAACGTCCCATCTCACTGCTCCTCAGGCTGCATCAGCGAGATCGACGTCGGGCTCGCTTTCGCTGGATCGGTGCCCCCCTAGGTCAAGCAACAGGCTGGCCGCTTCCTCGGCCTTGGCCGCAGCGGTGAGGATCGCACGCTCGTCCGATTTGAGGATCTTGAGCCAGGAGGCGATGTAGCTGGCGTGGTGGTCGAGGTGGGTGACCGGAAGACCCAGTTCGGCCCCAAGAATGGCCGAGGACAGTTCGGCGATCAGTTCCTCGGCAGCATAGGCATCGCTGCCGAAGCGGTTCTTGAGATCGCGGTCGAGCCGCGAGGGATGCCCCGTCCAGTGCGACAGCTCGTGCGCGAGCGTTGCGTAGTAGTGGTCGTAGGCATCGAAGAGTTCGGCTGGCGGCATGGTGACCCGGTCGCGCTGCGGCTCGTAATAGGCCTGAGCACCACGATGGCGCAGGTCTGCGCCGATATCGGCAAAGAAGCCATCGAGCCGGTCTTCGCGCCCTTTTGGCTCAAGGGCGGCAACCAGCGGCTTGGGATGGTAGAATGCAGGGAGGCCATCGCACTGGTCAGCGTTGAACACTGCATAGGCCTTGAGCACGCGCCGGTTTTCGGTGTCGGCCTCGCCTTGGGCGTTCTCGACCTCCTTGGTGTAGCTCTTGTAGAAAATCGCGATTGTCGACTTTTCGCCCTTGCGGACTTGTCCGCCAAGCTTCTGGCACTGGTGGTACGTCATCCAGTAAGGTGAGGCGTAGCCACAGCCATCAGCCACCATCCAAAGCCAGAAGGTGTTCATGCCGCGATAGGGCGTCCCGCAAGAGCGCAAGGGTCGCGAGGCGGGCACACCGCGCCATGGCTTGACCCAGGGTCTTGTTCCTTGCTCGAGCTTCTCGATGATGGCGGCGGTAATACGCTGGGCAGGCGAAGTTGAAGCAGTGCGGCGGGACTTGGTCATGGGAGGTCTCCTGATCACCGGGACGGAATTTTCCCGGTTCAGAAAGAGCAAAGCTCCCTCCCCTCTCATTAATGATTGCCGCTATGCGCCCCAAAACGGCCAATCCCCTCGCGCAGCCACCGCCTCGCAAGCGGGCTTCTGCGTCAAATTCGAGTCCGACGTCAGACGAACAGACCAGCGCGTCCGATCGTCTTGTTTTTGGTAAACTGATAGTTGTTGTATGGCGTAACAACATCTTGATCGGACTTATGATTTTCGATCACGATGAACTGCGCCTTGTCGGCCATGCTCTGGAGATGCTGGTAGAAATGCGTGGCCACATCGGCCTTGCGCAATTCCATTTCGTCGTCGCCGAGATCCTCGAAGCGTTCTTCCGCCGGACGATAGGCGAAAAGAGGTGAGTCCAGGATAACGAACCCCGGATGCGGCCGTCCATTATCGATGCAATAGATCAGCACCCCCACCTTGAAAGCGGCATGGAGTAGCGCACGCACCCCCGCGCCATTGTCGCGGCGACGCTTACCATCGACGACGATGTCCTGGTCGCCCTTGTCGAAATGGAGTGCGTCGGCCCCCGGATAGTTCCACGCCTTCAAGACCTGCTTAACAACGGTCGACAATTGGTGCGATTCAGAGTTTGAGAGGTCGAGATTGACGTCGATCCCTTCGGCGCGTTGCCTCGCCTTGACCGTGGTTGCCTTGATGCGCGCGATCTGGCCTTCGAGTTCGGTAACCCGACGCCGGTTGTCCAGGTCAGCTTCGAGCTTCTCGCATCGCGCACTCGCTCCAAGGAAAATGGATCTGGCCGAGACTTCTTTCTGCTCGGCTTCGATCCGGGCAAGCCGCACCTCGTCAAGTCGCGCATTAGCCGCCTCGATGAGCTGACCCACCTCAACGATCTCGGCGGCGGCATCGGCGAGCGCGTCGGCAAGATCGCGGGCCTCGACCCGGATTTTCTCGATTTCGACCTCGACCGCATGGCGCTGCTCCTCGACGCCGCCGAGACCATGATCGTGCTCTTGATGATCGGGGGACGCACCGCACAACGGGCAATTGATCGTGGCGAACCGCTGCAGCAGGAAGCCACCTTCCTCCAAGCCCTCAAGACGATCGATGTCAGAGCTGTAGACGCGCGCTAGCTCTTCAAACCGTATCATCAAGGCCTTCAGCTCGGCGATGCGTGCCTGATGTCTCTGGATCTCATCGGAGAGGCTGCGCTCGCCAAGCACCAGCGTATCCAGGTTGCTCTGCCGCTCTTCCACCACCTCGAGTAGGTCGGCCTTCTCACGTTCGGCCGCCTCGAGATTCGCAACCATCGCGTCAGTCTCCACGGTGTCGTCGATCACCTTGCGCAGCTGATCGGCCATCTGGGACAGGAGTTCGATCTGCCCGTCTTTCGCGGCTTTGAGCTGATCCCCGGATCGCACCTGCGGGATCGAGGAGCCATCGACGCCAGTGAGCAGGAATTTAAGTAGCCCCTTGTCTTCAGAGGTGATCGCGGTGTGGTGCGCGAGAAGCAGGCTCTTCTCGTCGATCATTCTCGTTTCGTCCACGAGCAGGTAGCGCATGACTACACGGAGCGAGAATGGTGCCTTCTCCGCCCGCTCGTTCTTCAGCAGCTGCGCTTCGCGATAGCCAACGCTGGAGAGCAGATAGCTCGATACGTTGGGAGAGCCGACATGCTTGCGCGAGAAAAGCTCGTAGCCGGGCGAACCCTCGCTGACGGCCTCAAGATGTCCATCGGCCTTGTAGATGTTGCCGCCCAGCGCAGATGCCCGCAACGTCACCTTATTGTCGCCAGGCAGGGTGAGCCAGAGTAGATAATTATCCATCCCCTGGCCTTCGGGCGGCAAAGTCGGGAGCTCCCCGCCCAAAAGATAGTCGATCGACTTACGTACGAACGATTTGCCGGTGTTCGACGCCCCCCAAATGATGTTCACGCCCGTCCCGAAGTCGACGAATACCGGAGCACGCTCCGGCCCGGTGAACATCAACCGGTCGATGACGATCCTGCGCCGATCAGACATTATTGACAGCCCTACCGACGATCTCGTGAGACCAGCGCTCCAGACCCTCCTTCAGATCCGCGACGAACGCATCGGCGCCCTTGGTCTCGGCTTGAAGCGCTAGCCATTTGGCAGCTTCGGCAAGGCGGCTGTTATAGGAAGTGCCGATCAGATCGATCATCGCTGTAGCTGTTTCATGCGCCCGGAACGCGATACCGCTGCCGGTGACGACCTGTTCAACCAATGATGCGCGGGCCATCAGCAGCAGCCCCTCTTCGATGAGATGACGCCGCACGAAATATTCGCCGGCTCGGGCAGTTATCTCAGGGTGCAAGCTCGGCGGGCCGCCCGCATCGCCGGTATGGACAATGTAATAGTCCAGCAGCGACATCGTGGAGAGATCGAAGGCGCAGGGTGCAAAGGCATCGAGGATGAGCAGCGCTCGCACGCCGGCTTCGAGCGGCGTATTGAACAATCGCGGTTGGGCTGAGGGAATAGTCACGCCCAAGGCATGCGTCCGACATTCGCGAAGTGATGGCACGCGCCCTGTTTGACGCTAGCGGTCACGCGATTGTGGCGTCCAAGCGCACCGGTGACTTGGACGGTGGAGGCGGTCGTCATTATCTGGGTAAGTCTCTCGTAAGGCGGCGCCTTGTCCAGCGCGTGGTAGCGATCGATGACGCCTTCGTGGACATCCTCGTCGACATTGTCGATCTGGTTGGCCGGCAGATTATCGCGAAAATGGCGGCGAAAGGCCTGACGCTCGAGATAGCGGCGACGAGCATTGATCATTTGCGGGCCGTAGGTGCCATTGGCAACGACATCTGTGTAATTCGCAAACGGCACGCCTCCGGCGTCGGCAAATACTGCCACGAGCTGCGTCACGTAAGCGAATTCCTGGTCGGTCACATCAGCCGGTACGTCGCCTATGCCCACCCTTGGCGCCTCGCCCGGATCGATGTCGAGGTGCTCGTGCAGCACGGCACGCATGTGCGGCTTCTCGACCAGCTCGCTCGCCTTCCAAAGTTCGACCTTTTCGAACGGGTATGTGCGGATCGCCGCCTCAATCTCCGAGGTCAGCGGACAGGGCGTGGTCGAGATGCCGTTGAGGCAATAAGCATTCCAATGATCCGTCAGGAAATCGGCAATGAGCGAGGGGCGGTCGATAACCTTCTTGACGTCGCGCACCGCTGAATTGGGGCAGACGAACACATAGCTGGTCGGGAGCGTGAACTCACCTTGCGTTGCATAGTGAAAGATCTTGCCGAGCTCAGTGACGAACTCAGCTTTTCCAAGAGGCGTCTTCAGGTGCTTGCATTGATAATTGTGCCATTCGCCATCGTACCGCTGCGCCGAGAGGAAGCCGACAGCGTCGCGGCCCATGTCCGCCGATGCCGTCGGGCGCTCGAAGCCGGTATAGGTATCCGCGACCCGTGCGAGCCACTTCTTGATCAGGTCTTCAAGTTCACTGTCCGTTAGGTTTAGGATCAGTCGATCTTCATTGAATGCCATCGAGCGCTATTTCCCCTCCGCACTGGCAATAGAATTGGCCGAAATTTCTTTCCCTATCAAACCCATTCGCTTCAATGCTTTTCCAGGCGGCGCGATAGGCAGCTATACCATGCGTCTTCCTCAAAGCCGCCGATCTGCTGTCGGCCCATAAGTATCCTTTCTGATTTAGATCAGTTGAGCCCAAAATTAGATTGAAGCTCGTCCCTCAAGTACGACCTCACAACGAGAAGCTGTTCGCTCCTTGGAAAGACTCGATGATGAAGCGCTGCTGCGCCGGTTTACCCAATCCCATTGCTGCAAAAATGTACTCGTCGATCCAATCCAATGCTTGCGCGACGGCAACACCGCAAGCAGAGACGTCTTTATGGGGGAAGCTCTGCCCGGACAGTGTTCCTTCGTGCACTAAATCATTCCGCATATTTCGAAAATCTGGCGGCAGGCTTGGAAGGCTGAAACGATTAGCGGCGAAAGCTAGACGAGCATTAAAGCTCCCAATCGCCTGCCCTTGCGCGGCAGCGGTGCGTTTGGCCGTGATCGCTATGATTTCAAGTATCGTTGTGGTGCTGAGCACGAGATCCTCTAGCGACCAAAATGCTAAAGCGTCGAGGAAATGATGGGCGACGAGACGGATATTCTCGTTTGCCCCCTTTGTCGGATATGCAGCAACGAAGTCGCCAACACTTCTGGCGAATGACTGTTCATCCAAGCATGCCTGAAAGCCGATACCCATGCCTCGCGGGCGTGGAAAGTGCGGGCCGACATGTAGGAAACTTACCTGTGACGCTGGCAGACTTCGGCTAGGCGCAACACTAAGTCCGGTGAGATAGCTAGCGGCGAGGCAAAGTGGGATCAATTCTCTTTCGACCGCATCCATCGCGGTTGCGCGGCTCCCAGTGTAAGAGGAATGGATCTCTATCACATAGGTTTCGGCTATCGCCCCCTCTTCGATTGCCCGCTTGAACTCCTCGTATCGATCGTGCTTTCGCAAGTCCCAAGAGCCTGTCGGCGTCGTGACTGTGAGAAGGTCTGGTTCTCCGGGGATAATCAGGTTGGTCAACCTGTGGCCGATATATAAATCTGACATGTTGTGGTGGTTCCAACTAAAATCCGGAAGACAACATCGAAGGCCCTTTCGCCCATCTAGAGACAAACTGTACCAATGTATGACGTATCAGCCAGCTCTTTTAACGTCCGCTTCCTTCCATATCTCCCCTAGAAGCGGCCAGGAGGCAAACGGCCCAAAATTGAACACGGAAAAGGCGGCCCGTCCCGATTGGGACGGACCGCCTGCCGAGTGACCTGGACCTGTCAGGAGGGGTCAGGCAGCCTGCTCGGCAATCTCGTCAGTTTCTTCGGCGTTGACCGCCTCGTCTCTTTCGTGGTCGGCCAATTTGGCTTCATCGGAACCGGCGAAACGCATGATCGAAGGCACCCAGGCCTGCGCCCGTTCCTTCACATCGGCCTCGCCGATGAAGTTGCCGGAGAAGATGCGCTCGGCTGCACTCGCCAGTTCGGCCTTCTTCGATGCAGCATAGCGACTGACCAGTTCGGGCCCACCTGCGGCATCGAGTGCTTCGAGCGTGCGGGCCTTGGCCACACGGTCGAAGTAGTTCGCCGCCGTGGGACGCCACCAATGCGCGGTCTCGATTTCGAGCAGCGAGCCGAGTGCCTCGTGCATCGGCACCAAGCGCTCGCCTTCACAGGCAAGGCTGGCAACGAGCGTGCGCGAGACGACATGGCCGAGCCAGGCCGAACGCGCCTCATCGGAAAGCGCCCGGAACCTTGCAAACCGCTCCACGTCGCTCTCACCCGCACGCCAGCTTTCATCGAGCGACCCGGCGAACTCGGCCAGGCCAGCACTTGCCGGTGCATCCTTGGCCTCAAACCCGGTGACCGGGCCAGACGCGACCGAGCCGACAAGCGTCGACGCTTTCTTGGCCCGCCAATCGCTCCCATCGGCATCGGCGAGCGTGAAGACCATGAAGTCGAGCGCCAGTGCCGGATCGTTGGCGAGATGGATCGCCAGGATATCGCGGCGTTGCATCGCGAGCTCGTCGAGCAGGCGCTGCGACAGCGAGCTGCCCTTGGGCTTCGCCGCACCGCTCTCTTCAATGGCCTCGATCACGCCTTCGTCAGCGATGACTTCGGTCTCGGTGTAGAACTGCGGGACCAAGGTCGGCTCGCCATTGCGCGAGAGGACTAGGAAGGCACCAGCCTCGGATTTCAGTTCGTCAGCGAGGACCGGCGGCCGGTCATTGAGCGCGCGCATGGCGCGGTCGATGACGACGAGTTCCTGTTCGGCCTTGGCGACCTCGTCCTCGTCGCTGTCTTCGTCTTCGAGCACGGCGGCGACGCGGTCGTAGTCGGCCTCGAGCTCACCGAGCTCCTGCGCTTCCTGCTCGGTCATTGGCGCAGGCTCGCAGGGCAAGCGACCGAGACCTTCAACAAGGTCGTGGCTGACGTAGTTGCCAAGCGTCGGCCGGACCCAGGCAAGGCCAAATTCGAGCGCGGTCTTTTCTGCGGCTTCGTCCATGGCCTTGTGCGCGAGGTCTTCGAGCAGCGCGACATCGATCCAGCTCTCGCTGGCGTCATCGTCGAACAGTTCGCGCTCAATCCGGCCGCCTGCGGCGAGATAGGCATCGCGTCCGACAAGCACGGCCCGCGGATCGGAACCACGCACCGTGGCATCAAGCACCATGCGGCGGATCGTGTCAGGCGTGATCTGGTACCAGGCATCCTGCAGCTCGGCATAGACATGCGCCTGGCGCTCGACGTCGGAGATCGCGCCGTAGGCCTTGGCCATGTCGAGCGTGATCGTGCCTTCGGCGAGCGCTTCGAAGACGCAGGGTGCCAGACTTGCCAAACGCAGGCGCCCTTCGACGAACCGGACGGTGAGGCCGAAGCGTCGCGCTACGTCTTCCGTCGTAGCTCCTGCTTCGATGATGGAGGTGAAGGCCTGCGCCTCGTCGGCCGGGTTCATCGCGAGTCGCTGGAAGTTCTCGGCGAGGCTGGCTTCGCGCACTTCGCTTTCCTCGCCTTCGATCACGAGGCAGGTGACTTCGTGCGTGTCAGGCAAGGTGCCCTCTTCGGCCAGCGCCTGCAGTGCGGCGAGACGGCGACCGCCGGCCTCGACTTCGAATTTGCCGCGCTTTCCTTTGCGCACGACGAGGTTCTGCAGCAGGCCGCGCGCAGCAATGTCTGCCCGCAGCTGGAGGTCGGCCAGCACGTCGCTCGACTTGCGAACGTTGCGCGGGCTCGGGACGAGCTTCTTCAAGGGAATCGAATGGATCATGGGTGTTCTCCTGATGGAATGAAGGCGCAGGTGAGGATCACGAGGCCCACAAGCCCAAAGGGCTCCCTCCACTCTCATTCTGAGATTGGGGTCTGCCCTAAGGATCAGGCGGCAAGCGCGGGGAGGACCGACGAGGCTCTCGACACCGGGACGAACAGCCGCGTGCGGTAGCGGATGATCTCGGTGAAGCAGCCCTTGTTCTTGTACCAGTCGAGCCGATCGGGGGAGAAGCCGATCAGTTCAAGGCGCTGTTCGCCGCCGACCAGCGAGCGTTTCACGGTGAGTGGATCATGGCTAGCAAGGCCCAGCGGTTTGCCGCTGGCAATCACAAGCGCGCCGATCTGTTCTGCCGATGGTCCGGTAACCCCGGATAGACCAAAGGTATCGGCGATCGCAGCGAGATCGATATCGAGCACTTCGCGACCGATGATCGACTGACCATCTTCGGCAACGAGCCGGGTGACCCGAACATGATCGCCTGGGAGGCGCTTCCAGACCGGAAGCAGAAGTCCGGTAGCGAAATGGACTCGCTCAGTGACCGGTGATTTGGCCGCCTCTTCTTCCTCGGCCCGCCAGGCGCTGGTGAACGCAGAGACGCCAATTTCCTCCCAGTGGCTCTCAGCGAGTGCCTCAAGGGTCCAGTTCGCGGACTTGAGCGGGCGCAGCAGGCGCCTGCGTTCAATCACGGCCCCGTCGTCGGCGATGAGGCGACGGGCTGGAACCGACAGCGCGACCTTGCCTGACCGCATATTGCGCATCGGGATCGCGTGCCGGCTGCCGATCTCGTGCATCCGCACCAGGCGCTGCAATTGCAGAGGCCGAAGGTGCCTCGTCACTTCGAGCGAGACGAGGCGGGTCTCGGCTCGGGTCACGGGATCGGTGCGCAGGAGTTCATCTGCCAGGACCGTAAAATGATCGACCCTCACGGTTTCCAGTCCCTGGTCGAGCGTTCCGGCCTCGCGCGCAGCTTCGATCCGCGCTTCGACAAGTCCGAGATACTCCTCGAAGATCGCGTTCTGGAGCGCGATCGGCAGCGCAAGAATGCGGTTGAGCCAGCGTTGGATCGTGGGGAGATTGTCGGTCAGCCCGCCATCGGGGTTTTCGAGCCGGAGGCCGGTGCGCTCGACAAAGTTACTGAAGCTCGTGGCCTCGAGCTTGCCGTCATAGAGCAGCTGGAACCAGCGGCTGAGCGCGTCGCGCGCGTAATCGCTTTCGAGATTGTCGGCCGGGTCGAACAGGTTCTGCCCGCCGGTCTGGCGCTGGCCGCGCGTCAGCGCGCCTAATGCGTCGAGCCTTCGCGCAATGGTCGAGATGAAGCGGCGTTCGCCCTTCACGTCGGTGGTTACCGGCCGGAAGAGCGGGGCCGAGGCCTGGTTGGTGCGGTTGGTACGTCCAAGACCCTGGATAGCGTTGTCGGCGCGCCAGCCCGGCTCGAGCAGGAAATGAACCCGGCGCTGCTGGTTTCGGCAGCCAAGGTCGGCATGGTAGGAACGTCCCGTGCCACCTGCATCCGAGAAGACCAGGATGCGCTTGGTCCCTTCCATGAAGCTTTGCGCTTCGGCGACATTGGCACTGGGGCTCCGGCGTTCGAGGCGCTGCTGACCATCGCGGCCCAGGACAAGCCTGCGGGTCCGGCCCGTGACCTCGGCCACCGCCTCGGTCCCGAAGTGCTCGATGATCGCATCGAGCGCTGTGGCGATGGGCGGCAGCGCACAGAGCTGTTCGATCAGTGCATCACGCGCGGCGATGGCACGCGAGCAGAAAACGGGATTGCCCTCCTCGTCACTCATCGCCTCGGAGCGAAGATTGCCGTCCTCGTCGGCGAAGACCTGCATCAATCGTACCGGGAAGCTCTTCGTAAGGTAGTCGATGACGTATTCACGCGGGGACAGATCGATATCGAGAGCTTCGCGTTCTTCCACGGTAAGGTCGGCAAGGCGCCGGTCGAGCATGGCCTCGGCGGTCGAGACCAGCTGCACGACAACCGAATGCTCTTCGCCAAGCGATACTTCCATCGCGGGGATCAGGCTCGGCAATTTCATCGAAAGCAGGAGCTGGGCAAAGAAGCGCTGCTTGGTGCCTTCGAAGATCGATAGCGCCGCAGCCTTGGCATTGCGATTGAGCGTGTCGCCGCTGTCCTCGTCGACCACGCGGGTTGCTTCGAGCGCAGCTTCGAGGTTGCGGTGAATGATCGCCCAGGCATCAGCATAGGCATCGTAGATCCGGACCTGCGCTTCGGTCAGGCTGTGTTCTAGGATCTCATACTCGACTCCGGCGAAGGACAGCGCACGGGCAAGGTAGAGTCCCTGGGCCTTGAGGTCGCGGGCGACGAGCTCCATCGCCGCGACGCCGCCAGCGCGGATCTCGGTCATGAACGCCTCGTGGGTCGGAAAGGCGGTCTCGGGTCCCCAGAGACCAAGCCGGGAAGTGTAACCGAGGTTGGCGATATCCGAAGCGCCAGTGGCAGACGCGTAGAGCACGCGGGCGCGCGGGAGATGGTTCTGTAGCCTGAGGCCCGCCATCCCTTGTTCGGAGCCTTTGACCTTGCCGCGGGTTGAAGAGCCCCCGAGGGCATTGGCCATGGCGTGGGCTTCGTCGAAAGCGATCACGCCGTCGAAATCCTCGCCCGCCCAGGCAAGGATCTGGTCGAGCCGCGTATCCTCGGCGCGGCCCGAGCGCAGCGCCGGATAGGTGACGAAGAGAATGCCTTCGGACATCGTTACGGGCTGGCCGCGTTTCCAGCGCGAGAGCGGCTGGAGATCGAGCGGCAGCCCGCCAAGCGCTTCCCAGTCGCGGCGTGCATCTTCGAGCAGCGCCTCGTTCTTGGTGATCCAGACATGTCGGCGCTCGCCTGCGAGCCAGCGATCCATGATGACCGCGGCGATCTGCCGTCCTTTGCCCGCT
>Ga0066860_10000799_pt1 | contig 14017 bp, 16 predicted proteins | sample ETN07SmetaG_FD_65601 | JGI IMG/M metagenome (GOLD analysis project Ga0066860, IMG submission 65601) | Marine microbial and viral communities from oxygen minimum zone, Eastern Pacific Ocean - ETNP2014F14-07SV275 | ecosystem: Environmental > Aquatic > Marine > Oceanic ... | reverse complement strand
GGTATGACTAGGGGTTTCCAACCCCTCAACCTGGGTTCAAATCCCGGCGCCTGCACCAAATCATGGTAAAAGAATTTATAATAGCACATAGGAATTAGACTATTATGAGATACTTACCAGTATTACTCACTGGAATCCTGATTTTTTCAGGATGTTTAGATTTTCTAGATGAAACTGAAGAAAATCGAGCACCAACTGCTGTTATCAAAATAGAAGGTTCTTCACCATTTGAGCCGGATACCGATATTATTTTCACAGGTAAAGGAAGCACCGATCCGGATGGTGATTATCTAGAATATTATTGGGATTTTGACAGTGCTGATAGTTCTAACGATAATAAAATAGGAGATATGAGCAATAATGGCCGTATAACACATTACTATTCTGATGAAAAAACATACACCGTTACCCTTACAGTCAGTGATGGTGACAAAACTGCATCGACCACAGCTAATGTAAAAGTCGAAAAACCAACCAGTGAAATAAGAGCAATCATCACTACAAATGATGATACGGAATCAACCATGAATGGGGAAGAACAAATAAGTTATACTTTTTCAGCCTCAGATTCAATATCTGAAAGTCACATTACAAAATACGAATGGGACTTTTCATATGATTCTGAAGATGGATTTGTAGCTGATAAAGAAACTTCGGAATCCGAAGTAACGCAGAAATTTGATTCAGGCCTTTATACTGTAAAAGTTCAAATCACAAATGAAATGGGTGAAAGTGATGAAGCCAGCTATTCGGATGATTTAGACCTGAAAATTAATTACGATTACAGTAATACTAGAACCATTGATTCGGGACAACAGGAACATTTAGTCCAACTGTATGGACTACCTGCAAGATATATTCGAGCAACTTTAGAATATGAAACTAATTCACTCCACACAAGGGATTTAGATTTGTATCTATACAATACTACCCAAGAAAGAAATCCGGATGATGATAATAATGAAAATGTAGCGAGTAATACAACTCACGACAACGATGAAATTGAACAAGTCAATATTATTGAATTAGATTATTACAATAGTACACACCGATCCTGGTTTGATGAAAGACATGAATTAGGAGATTGGACAATAGTAATTGACCATGAAAGAACGGGGTCTTCTGAATATACAATAAGAATAGAAGTTATCTACTGGGAATAAATTGTATTGTGTTTGATGTTGTCAAGCCATGCCAAAATTGCCAGTCTTTTGTTCTTAATCCAAAGAAAAAGATTAAAGTCAACTTTGACGAAATACAAAAAGAATTGAACAATCGTAATTTTAGAACTATTGCCTACACAGGTTCATTACTGTCTGTTGAAAAAGAATGTAAAATCAATATTTATAATTCAGGGAAAATAGTAGTAATAACAAGAAATCTGGAATACATTGAGACCATTAAGAAAGAATTCAGTAGTATTTTATATCCATATACTCAGGCTGAATAAACATAGGATGGCTAAAATTGGAATCTGAACCGTTCGTATCAATAGTTATTCCAACTACAGGAAATGTCAAGTTTATAAGAGGATTAGTAGAAAGTGTTATAAAATTGAATTATCCTAAAAACAAATTTGAATTAATACTTATAGGTGACAAACCTACTAAATTAATTGAAAAACATTCTGAAATAGCTGTAAAGGCTGGAATTAATACAATTGTTGAATACAATCCTGTAGCTGCAGGACAAAAACGAAATATTGGAGCAAAAAGAGCCAAAGGTACCTTAATTGCATTTACAGATGATGACACTATACTAAAAGAAGATTGGATTACAAATAGTACAAAACATCTAATTGAAAACAAGGGATATGTAGGTGTTGGGGGGCCAAATTACACTCCAAAAGAAGAGTTGCCTTTCGCTAAGGCGGTTGGTAGAATCTTTGGCTCTAAATTTCTATTTTCTTTCAGGTACACTATAGGCCATTCAAAAGCAAAAGAAATCGCTCACAATCCTACATGCAATTATATTATCAAAAAAGATATTATTAATGAAATAAAATTTCATGAAACTTTATGGCCTGGAGAAGATGTTGAATTTGATATAAGAGTTCTAAAGGCAGGATACAAAATACTCTACGCTCCAGATGTAGTGGTTTGGCACCATAGACGGCCCCGCCCAACGGCGTTTCTAAAACAGATGTTTAATTATGGAAAAACTAGAGCTCAAGTTACGAAAATGCATCCGAGTAGTCTTGATTTAAGATATTTTGTATTTGTGATAGCATTTTTTGTATTAATTTCATTGTATTATATATCATGGAAAGAAATAAACTTGTTTGGCGAAAAACTTCCTCTTTTCGTTCCAAACTTCCTATTAGGATCCTATTTTTCGATACTAGGCTTAGCAGGATTGTTAGTAGGATATCAAACTAAAAAAGTGAAACAAGGACTTTATGCACCTCTAGTATTATTTATCCAACATTTAGGATTTTCGCTAGGACTCCTTTTTGGTTTTTTAAAGAAATCATAAACGAAAGTCTTTACAAAGGGACTTTTTAGGAGTGTGTGGATTTAAACTACGACAAATTGTTAGAAAGGGCTCGAGAAGGCTTGGAAGATGTAATGCAAAATGCAGATCGTTTCAGTCCTCCTGTTCCTGAAATACTGCATGAAGGAAGCAAAAAAACAATAATACGTAATTTTTCAGAAATAGTAGATGCATTAAGGCGTGATGAAAATCATCTTTACAAATTTCTTCTCCAGGAACTAGGAACTGCTGGGTCTGTAAACAATAGAAGATTGGTCTTGCAAGGCCGAGTTCCAGCAAAAAAAATTAATGAAAGAATAAAGTCCTACATTGATACTTTTGTCGTTTGTCAAGAATGTAATCGCCCAGATACTTCCTTCTTAAGAGTTGGACGTACCCTGAATTTACATTGTGAAGCATGCGGGGCAAAGCGTCCAATTAGATCAAATTTAATTACTTAGACAAACAAACACATATTCTTTATAGTCTGGTAATCTGGCATGCTAATGCAAAAGTTACAGGTTGTAGCAATAGCATTCGCATTTATTTTCATATGCTTTAGCGGCTGTCTAGAAACGGAAGAAAGTAAAGAAAAAAACAGGGCACCAGAAGCACTTATTCTAATGCCAAGACAAGCCTATATTGCTGAAGCAGGTAAACCCTTCCAAATTGACGGTTCAGCATCATCTGATCCTGATGGAGATGAACTAGAATACATATGGACATTGTCCGGTCTTGGAAGTCCCATTGATTTGAGTACAAAAATGTCAGATTTAGTCACAATAGACACCCCAGGAACTGATTTGGTTTTAACATTAATGGTACAAGATTCTAAAGGATTAACAGGTCAGGATATAGTCGTAATCAATGTAGAACCTGGAAATAGAGCACCCGTTGCAAAAATAATTACTCCAACAAATGGAGGTGCTTATTCGGAAAATAATGAAGTTACTTTTAATGGAATTGCAAGCAGTGACCCTGATAATGATATTTTGTCTTATAACTGGGATTTAGGGGAAGCTGGAGGACCTACATACACTGCATCTAAACAAAGTAAATTCACACTAGATTTAGGTGAAGGGGATTATAGCGTAACTCTAACTGTGGAAGATCCTGATGGAGAAGCTAACTCTGTAACACACTCCTTTTCTGTAACAAATCTACCGCCAGTAGCTATTATTGATGCTGATAAAAGCTCGGTCTTCACTGAAGAAGCCATACAATTTTCTGGTGAAGATTCTTATGACCCTGAAGGTGAAGCTCTAGATTATCTTTGGAATTTCGGAGATAATCAAACATCGTCACTAAAATCACCACAACATAGCTGGGGTGAAGCTGGAATGTATGCCGTTACTTTAACTGTAGAAGATGGTAATGGACAAGAAGGGAAATCCACAAAAAATATCGAAATCAAAGCATTAGGGCCTACTGCTCAATTTGAGTTTCAAGATGATAATGGAAACGTAGTAGAAAAAGTTCGATCTAATGCAAATATCACACTAGATGGTAGCGATACCATTGTTCCTGATGGTGACATAAAAGAATACAAATGGAATTTTGGTGATGGTATAGAAAGAACTACAAATGAATCTAATACTGACTATTCATGGTCTACTGGAGGTTACTACAATGTTACACTCATGGTTGTAGATGAAAATGATAAAACTGGAGAGATAACGAAGATTTTACAAGTTGTTCCTGAAGATTATTCTGATGAAGGTTCAGATGGTACCTTAGTTGCACAAGATAATGGAGAAAATTACAATATAGATGTAGAAATCTTCGTGTCAACAGTTCAAGTTGAATTTACAGACATTAATTGTGTTGGTATTGGTGGACAAATCGACTATACAATAACCGTCCTAGATTCTGAAGAAAATGAAATAGGCCAAAATGGAGGTAATGTAGCATGCGGTGGTGAAGGTGCAAACTGGAATATTGAATTTTATAATGATGATAACGCATTAAATTTAGGAAATTATCAAATTACTATAGCATTTACAAATAGTGGAACTCCTGTTCAAGCAAATTGGAATTATCGTTTTGCCATTGTATATGATTTTTAGATTTCTATTGAAAACGAAACACTGTTATCATTCCTTAGTAATAAATCGCTTAATTTTACTACTTTAGGATTTAAACTTGATAATTTTTTAGACATTCCAGATAAATGGCCTTCACCCACAATTGCCACTATTCTTTGACTATTATTTCCCTTGAAGAGTTTGATGATATTCGTAGACATATACGTGTCTCGACGGTCTATCAATTCTTTCTTCAAGAAAGGATACTGACGTCCAAATTCTTCTAATTCTGCAGAAAAATCACCCGTGCGAATACTATCATTCAAACTAAGCGTCCCCCCACCAACCAACGAAATTAACGCCTCTGTAATTAAATTACGAAATTCTTTCCAAGGCATATTTTTCCAAGCACTACGTAATGTTAAAAGTAAAGGTTTGTCAATGAAAGCTAAGCGAGCACCCATAGATTCTGCAATTTTTGTTGCAACCATCATTTCTGCTCCAGGTGTACTCCCAAAGTAATCACCCAAATATTGTTGTAAACGTGACAATAATCTAACATAAAAAGGACCTTCACTTTTCCGTATATTTGACTTAAGGGCAAACCACCTTTGCTTATCTAATTCAAGAGCAATGGTATCTGGATTAAAATTCTTTATATGCCTTTCAAGAGGCAGGGCAAGATCGATTACGTGTGCAGTACCTATCAACATCAACTCTGGCATTAAACAACGAAGTACATGCATCTAAAAGAGTTAACTTATTAAACAACGGGACTTTAGTTAATACTAATGTTTAGTTCAAAAAGCGATGACCCTGATGCGCCTGCAAAGTGCCCCCATTGTAGTAATGAGATTGGTGTAGAAGATAATACATACCGATTTCAAGTTGTAGATTTTACCGCTGAAGCTGATGGAAACCAACGATCTGCAGGTAGAGTTATTGCCGTTTCATGCAGAAATTGTAAGAAAGTAGTTGGTTTTGTTAACCAGTAGGAAACATATCCAAAAAAATAAGAATGAAGAAAAATGTAGCTGTAGCTTCTACAGTTGCTAGTATTATAGATCCCTTAGCAACAGTATCATAACTAGGTTGTGAATTAATTGGAAGATATACATAATGGATTACTATTTCTAAAAGAAGAAGCCAACCCGTCCACAATAGAAGCTTGTAATTCCAGGGCCATATCTCAAAAAAACCACTGAATATTAGAGTTGAGGCGCCTAATATAGTAAAAATCCAAGAAAGACGCATTGTGAAAATGGAACCAAATGTAGTTGCAAAAGTACTAATTCCTGATTTGAGATCAAAGTCAACATCAACGGCCATAGTAGGGCAATATAATGCCATCAAGTAACAAAATATAGCAAAAAAATATAGTCTCGGAAAATCAACTAAAGGCTGATTTATAGACCAAGCAGATAATGGAATCAGAAAGCCCAAACTTAAGCCATTACTGGCTAAGTCAAGACCTGGTTTAGTTTTAAAACGGAACGGTTCAGCATTATATACAAACGAAATAACAGTAAGACCAATAATACAGTACAAAAAATCAGCATTGAATTTTAGAGATAAAAGTAAACAGACAATTTGCAAAAAAAAGAACAGAAACCAAGAATTTCTGATACTAATATGGCCACGTACCAATAAACTAAATTCCTTTCTAGGGTTTTTTCTATCTAAATCTAAATCGCATATGTGATTAAGTACAAACGTAGATGATGTTAGAAATGCAATTATGGTAAAACCGTATAGTAAATCAAAATCAAAAAGTTTTCCAGCTCCAACGACATACCCAATAAAAAAAGGAGTGAAGCCAACCATCCAGAATTCAAAACCGATGAATCTTAACCATGTTAAATTAGGCAATAATTGATTTGATATTAATCGTGAAAACATTTGATTTTTCATGTGCCTATGAACCCAAACTTAATAACTTTAGGCTATATAATAAAACATGAGTAAGGATTTTGACTACGCGCATAGCAACAAAAATGTTGTTTGGATGTCACAGAATACTAACCATTTACCTACACATTCAGCAGTCCAAGAAGCAATAAAGAAAGCTTCTGATGAACGAGAATACACGAAATATCCCTTAGCTTCAGGCCTACCTGAGCTTAGACAATTAATTCTAGATGATTTGAAGTTACCAGACCACGATTTACACATAACAAACGGCGGTACCGAAGCACTTTACTGTTTGATGAGGCATATTCAGCCAAAAGGAACTGAAATGATTACATCTGATCCTTCCTATTTTGTAGTCCACAAATTTGCAAAACTTGGCGGAGCTAAGTGCACTGATTTACCCATATATAATGGAAATTACCGATTTGATATAGAAGATATAAAAAATGCGATTAATCCAAAAACCCGTTCAATATTCCTCATCGATCCTATAAATCCTCTTGGAAGTACCTATCCTAAAGATGAAAAAAGAGCCATATGTGAAGTAGCTGAGGATCATGATATTTGGGTAATTGATGACATTACCTATCGGGATTTTGCCCCAAATCATACTTTAGCTGCAGATTTATTACCTGAAAAGACTATAACTGCATATTCAGTTTCAAAGAACTGCGGCTTAGCGGGAATGAGAGTTGGTTCTCTAGTTGGTCCTAAAGATTTTATTAGTGATGTTAGAGGAACCATGGTTTCGGATTTAGGCATAAATGTAATTGGTCAAAGAGCATCAATTGCAGCATTGAAGACTAAACCAGAATGGTTGCCAGGATTGGTGAAGACTGCTTTACACAATCAAAGTTTGATTAAAGAGGCTGTAGACAAAATTGATGGTGTTGAATTACCGGTTTATCCTTCAGCGGCTAGTATGATGGTTATAGACATTTCTAAACATAATGCCAATCCGCAGGATGTTCAAGACAAATTATTGTATGAGAATGATATTTTTGTTAGAGCTGGGAATTATGTTTCAGCCCGTTTTGGAGATAATTTTATCAGAGTTTCATTTTCAATCCCTACACCTGAAGTCGAAAGATTTGTTGAAGTTTTTCCAAAAGTTATGGGTGAATTAAGCTAAATATCTAAGTTGGCTACTGCAGTTGCATTAGCTTCAATAAATTCACGACGTTTTTGAACATCATCACCCATCAATTCTTCAAATGCTTTGTCTGCTAATTCAGCATCCTCTATTGTAACTTGAAGTAATGTTCTTTGAGAGGGATCCATGGTAGTTTCCCACAATTGCCCAGCATTCATTTCTCCTAGACCTTTATATCTTGAAATTGAATAACCAGAACCATATTCTTTTGTGAGTTTAGCTAATTGTCTGCTATCGTATGCGTAATCTAACTTTTTGCCCTTCGAAATTTTATACAAGGGTGGCTGGGCAATATACACATATCCTGCATGAATTAAACCTTGCATATGCCGATATAAGAAAGTCAAAAGGAGAGTTCGTATATGGGCTCCATCTACATCTGCATCAGTCATGATTATTAATTTGTGATATCTAGCTTTTTCCAACTCAAATACTTCATCCTCTTCTATTCCAGTTATATTGCAACCCATTGCTGTGATTAGGGCCATAACTTCGGTATTGGCTAATATTTTGTCAATACGCGATTTTTCAACATTCAGAATCTTACCACGCAATGGCAAAATAGCTTGTGTAGCTCTATCACGGCCTTGCTTAGCAGTACCTCCTGCAGAATCTCCCTCAACTATGAAAATCTCAGATAAAGCTGGATCTTTGCTCTGGCAATCGGCTAACTTACCAGGAAGACCTCCACCTTCAAGAATCCCTTTTCGCCTTGTTAGATCTCGAGCCTTTTTTGCAGCCTCTCTAGCCTGAAATGCCTGAATACATTTTGATATGATTATTTGGCTATCGGACGGGTTTTCCGCGAAAAAATCTGATAAACATTCAGACATTATTGTATCAACTATACCCTTAATTTCAGAATTGCCAAGCTTAGTTTTTGTTTGGCCTTCAAACTGTGGTTCAGGAACTTTTATTGAAAGAATTACAGTTAGCCCTTCTCTGACATCATTTCCATCTAAAGGAGGATCCTTTTCTTTCAATTGCTTTCGTTTACGAGCAACCGTATTGATTGTTCGAGTTAAAGCAGTCTTCAAACCTGACAGATGCGTACCACCCTCTCTAGTGGCTATATTATTTGTAAATGTATGAATATTCTCACGGAAGGCTGTAGTCCATTGTAATGCAGCTTCAACTTGAACTTGATCTTTTTCACCTGAAACAAAAAGTGGTTTACTCATTAAAGCTGTACGGCCCGCATTGAGATAAGTTACGTATTCAGAAATACCTCCCTCATATTGAAACGTTTCAGATTCTCCATTCTCCTGTGAAATGTTAATTTTGATTCCGGCATTGAGATATGCCAATTCACGCATACGATAACGTAAAATTGAAAAATCAAATTTAATTGTTTCAAATATACCTCCATCGGGCATAAAACGAACAGTAGTGCCCTGATTTTCGCTATCACCTATCTTTTCAAGCTTAGTATCTATATTTCCAAACTTGTATTTTTGTAAATAAATTCCACCATCTCTATGTATCTCTACTGTAACCCATTTTGATAATGCATTGACTACAGAAACACCAACACCATGAAGACCACCAGATACTTTGTATGTATCACTATCAAATTTCCCTCCTGCATGAAGTTTTGTCATAACTATCTCTACAGCTGGAACATTGTATTGTGGGTGATTATCAACAGGAATACCCCGGCCATTGTCTTTAACAGAACAAGAACCATCAGAATGTAGAGTAACGTCTATGGTATCGCAATGTCCATTCATAGCTTCATCCACGGAATTATCAACTACTTCATAGACTAGGTGATGAAGACCAGATTCCCCCGTAGAACCGATGTACATTGCAGGTCTTTTTCTTACTGCTTCGAGACCTTCTAAAACCTGTATTTGGTCTGCTTTATATTCATCATTTTCTGGAGGCATAATACTATCTGATACACAACCAGAATAGGGGGTTTTAAGGGTACCCTATAAAACAAAATTATCGCCTGTTAAATTACTAGACTTAAAGTGTCTTACGACCTGGTCTCCAACCTGCCGGACAAAGCTTACCTGATTGCAAAGCCTGAAGTGTTCTAACAGTCTCATCTACACTACGTCCAATATAGGGTGGGTTGATAGTCAAAGAAAGTAATGTCCCTTCATCATTTATGATAAATGTACCACGTAAAGCATGACCATCTTCTTTGTCAAGAACTCCATAGGAAGTAGCAGCTTTCAAGGATGGATCTGCCATAAGTGGATAAGATAACTTATCTATGCCTCCCTTAGTTCTTGGTCTTTCCATCCATGCTTTATGACTATTCTTAGAATCTGTAGAGCACCCTATCAATACCGCATTAGCCTTCTCAAAATCCTTGAAGCGACGATTGAAAGAATGTATCTCTGTTGGACATAAACTCGAAAAATCTCTTGGATAGAAAAACAAAACAGTCCATTGTTTTTCAGCTATTATATTAACTAACGATATTTTATCATAAAGAATCTTCTTTTTGCGAGAGTCATATCTTACAATATCACCCTCAAATAAAGGTGCCGATTTACCTATTCGAGGAATTGTTGGAGTCAAAATTGATTACCTACGTGCTAAATTAAACAAAATGTATAAAGTTTTGGCCATTAACCGGCGTAGTGATAATGTGGAAATGTTAGAATTAGTTCAAAATCATTCAAAAAAGGAAACTACGGAATCAATAACTTTAGAAACATCTGAATCACTCAAACCAGGGTGTACAGGAAGACTCAAAGATAATTCTGTCAAGCGTTTAGCATTAGGACAATCAGCCTCAAATTCGGACATAGGAGCATAATTATACAATAATGTAGGATAATATATTCCAGAACCTACTCCTTTTTGACTCAAATGCACCTTCAATTCGTCGCGCTGATTACAAAGTATTGTATATTGATGAAATACATGACCTCTACGATTTTCAGGAATTTTAACATATTTAGAAAGTGAGGTGTTATACTTGTCTGCAATTTCCCGACGACGGGAATTGAATTTATCAAGTTTTGTTAATTGTACTCTTCCAATAGCTGCGGAAATATCGGTCATTCTATAGTTGTAACCAAATTCAGTATGTTGATATTGGGCCGTCATTCCATGTGCCCTCAAAACTTTGCAATGACTGGAAAGCTCTTCACTATTTGTTGTGATTATTCCACCCTCAGAAGTAGTCATATTCTTTGTTGGGTAGAAACTAAACCATCCTGCATTACCAAAACTTCCTGCTTTACCTTCCCATGAACCTGCACTATGTGCCTGTGCGGAGTCTTCAATTAAAACTAATTTATTTTTATCAGAGATTTCTACAAGTGAAGGCATATCTGCCAATTCCCCATAAAGATGAACGGGTTGAATCGCTTTAGTTTTTTCAGTAATAGCAGATTCAACTTGATTTGGATCTAAACAAAAACCATTTTCTTCAACATCTATAAAAACCGGTTTTGCTCCGGCCATAATTATTACAGATGCCGTGGCAAAAAATGTAAAAGGTGTAGTTATGACCTCATCTCCTGGGCCAATACCACTTGCAATCATTACCAAATGGCCTGCTGTTGTCCCATTACTTGTAGCTACAGCATACTTAACACCGCACATTTTTGCAAATTCTTCTTCAAATTTAGCTACTTCTGGACCTTGTGCAATTATCCCAGATTGAAGAACTCTATCGACAGCTTCTCTTTCTTCCAACCCTATTTGAGGGCTAGCTATTGGTATCACAACTTTGAAGGTAACAAGTAGTATTAAAAACGGGTGCTCTAAATGCAAATATGTTTGAAGAAACGAAGTGGAAAACGATTAGCGCGGAACTCTTAGGTACTTTTTTCTTAGTTTTTTTCGGAGTTACTGCCGTCATTAATAGTCCTAACAGTACAGAGGAAAATCCAATAACTGATGAATTCATGTTGATTTTTGCATTAAAGGGTTTAATCACACTAGGACTGACACTAATGGTATTGGTACATATTCTTGGACCTGTATCTGGATGTCATCTTAATCCGGTCATAACTATACCAACTCTATTATCTGGAAAGATGAGCCGAGATGACGCAATCGCATATATTGGAGCTCAAATCATTGGAGCAACATTAGGTTTTGCATTATTTAATCAACTATTTCCAAGTAACGACTCTGAGTTATATGTTATAATCTTTGCTATGATAGGTACTACGTTCTTTGTAACTTCTCTATTGACTTCTCAGGACCCTGCATCCATTGGAGCAACACTATTTGTTGTAACCAGTACTGCCTTTGGTGATGTAAATCCAGTAGTCAGTCTTGGAAGTATGTTTGTTGGAGGCACTGACTGGGCATTCTTTGGAATTATTGGATCTCTATTAGGATGCCTATGGGGTTGGTTGATTAAAGAAAATATAATCGACCGTTAAAATTACAGAAGCTGAGTTACTTCTTCAACAGAACGTAATTCTTGGAAATATATCTGTTCAATAGAATCATACATTTCGTCATCATCCTTTATGAGTGACAATACGTCTTCATATCCAGCAGCTGCTTTTTGTTCTGTTTTTAGTGCTTCCCCCAGCATTGCTTTGTAATCTGTGGTATGTACTATCTCTGTTTGATCCCTGTCTGTAACTGCCACGCCACCTAACTTTACAATAGCTGCTCGAACCATGTTTGCGTGAGTAGCTGACTCTGTAGCTTCTTCATCAAAAAATGGTTTGAGATGCAGTCTGTTAATCCCTTTAACATATGCTGAATAATGGGAGTAAAGTGCCATTGCACGCAGTTCCCATGCAAGACCTCCATTAAGTTTCTCAACTAACTTTGAACCGGTCATATTGTCAAGTCAAGATACTTAGCTTAAAAAAACTTGTTATTTCATCGAGACTGAACTGGTAATGTCGCAGTTCGTGTCATAATTATGTTTTGTTTTTCTTCAGAATTTAATTTTTTAAGAACACTATCGTCTAATTTAGCGATTGTATAATCAAAGCTCTCACTCGAAATAATAGAATCGTCAAACTCAATTAAATTATCTAAAGTCTTGGGAATCTTACCAAAGGAGACCCAAGCAATCGATTTATTGTCTGAAGTTACTCCTCCTATCTCAATAGCCTTTGATATTTGCCTCTGGGCTGTCAAATAAAGCAAAACTTCTGTTGACTTTTCTTTAGCTAGATTATAATTCCCTTCATGCGCTTTAATTGCCAAATAAGCAGCCTGTTTTAAATGAAGAACACCACAAACAATTTTTGGATTTATTACTGCAAAATCTGAGCTAATTATTAACTTTACATCTTCAATGTTTTCTGTTTTCAAATGACCGCTACCGACTTTAGGTTCCACAAAATACAATTGACAGAGGATATTATATAACAGGTAGCACGATTCATATTGTCGGAGTAATAAACATGGACCCCGAAACAGAAGAAAAATTTGCCCAAATTGAGAGTAGCCTGAGTTTGGAACAACAAAGATTAGAGAAACTGTGGGATGCTTATGAGCAACAGGAAAAAGATCTGAATGCAGCATTAGATCGTATCAATTTTCTGGAAGCTGATATTGACACAAAAGAAACCATGATTACTTCACTTCAAGAATTACTCACAGAAAGAGATACAAAAATAACTGAATTAGAAGTTGAAAGACAGAGGCAGGGCAAAGTTGAGGCCGAATATGCACCGAAAATTAAAGATATGGAAAATACAATGTCTGATCAAACTGAAAAATATGATCGCCTTTTATCAATAACTCAAGAAATGGAAGATGAATTGGATTTGGCTAGACGCTCATTACATGCCAGAGACAGTTGGTTTAACCTAAATGTAAGCAGTTTAGAATCAATATCTGAAGTAATTAAAGAATGGCGAAATATTCAAGCTGGTAAATTCCCACAAGTTAGAGAAGCTAGTGGACCTGGTGGTGGTAAAAATGAATTTATAGATGCTGTATCTAAAATTAAAGGTCTAGGGGCTATTAAGGCTGAAAATTTATACGATTCTGGATTCCATACAGTTACAGATTTGAAAGCTGCGACTTTAGATGATATTTCAAGCGTAGTAGGCTTTACAAAACTCAGTGCAAGTAAAGTCGTGAACGGCGCAAAAGATCTTTAAATTGATAAGAAATTTCCAATAATACTCTCATTCCTAACTTCAGGATGAAATGACACTCCAAATATATCCTTGGTTTTGTGTTTAATTACTTGAATACTAGTTTCACTGTGTGCTAATATTGTGAAATATGCTAAATTACCTACTGAATAATTATGAATACTATATGCTTGGAATTTTCCCTTACATAGATTGTTTTTTTCCAATGTTTCAATATTAATCATTCCAATCTCTAAATTTTTAATAATTTTATCCTCAAAAATAGCACAAACAATCTGCATTCCTGAACAAATTCCAAGAATTGGCTTTTCTAAATTAGTTAGAATCATCTTGAACTTATCGATATCTTTCTGATATGAATTATCTTGAAGAGAAGTTCCACAAATTAAAATCTTTCCAAATTCACT
>Ga0066860_10000796_pt1 | contig 14038 bp, 8 predicted proteins | sample ETN07SmetaG_FD_65601 | JGI IMG/M metagenome (GOLD analysis project Ga0066860, IMG submission 65601) | Marine microbial and viral communities from oxygen minimum zone, Eastern Pacific Ocean - ETNP2014F14-07SV275 | ecosystem: Environmental > Aquatic > Marine > Oceanic ... | reverse complement strand
GGAAGCGTTACGCCCCTCCACTTGGCGGCTGCCTCCGGTAGCGCCTCCTCGGTAGCTGTGCTCATCGAGTTCGGTGCCGAGGTCGATCGACGTGAAACCGCCTGGGGGCAAACGCCGCTGATGTTCGCCGCGGCGACAGGGCGTGTGCAGGCGATCCGCGCATTGGTGAGCGCCGGTGCGGCCATCGACGCACGGGCCATCGTGCTCGATATGTCCACCAGGGATGCCGAGGACCGCGCGGACCAGGCCGCGGGGCGGCAGCGCACGCGAGGCGAGCCACTCACCGCGCAGACAACCCCCACCGAGGCCCGGAGACTGCAGACAACCACGACCGAGACGAGGCGCGTGTCGGCCGCAGGCAGCGGTGGTGCCGGAGCTGGCGCCGCTCCCGCCGAAATCGACATCAACGAAGCTCAACGCGACCGCGTCGCCCAGCCGCTCTCGCACGCGCAGCTCGTGGGTGGCTACGGAGGCCTGAGTGCGCTGCTACTGGCGGTTCGCGAGGGGTATGCCGCAGCCGCGATCGCCTTGATCGAGGGCGGAGCCGACATCGACCATGTGAGCGGCGGAGACCACACGAGTCCCCTGCTGATGGCGATGCTCAACGGCCACTTCGACCTGGCCATGCAGCTCTTCGAGCGCGGCGCCGACCCCAAGATCGCGAGTGACGCGGGCGCGGCGCCGCTCTACATCGCGCTCAACACACACTGGATCCCGAAGTCCAGGCACCCCCAGCCCACGCACCGCTTGCGGCAGGAGGTCACGTACATGGACCTGATGCGGGCGTTCCTGGACGCCGGCGCAGACCCCAATGTGCAACTCACCAAGCCGCTCTGGTTCACGACGTTTGGGGACGACTATCTGAGGGTCGATCGTACGGGTGCGACACCGTTTTGGCGCGCCGCATACGCTCTGGACCTCGATGCCATGAGGCTCCTGGTGGCCTACGGCGCCGATCCGGACACGCCGACCGTGAAGTCGCCCCGGCGTAGCTATCGCGGGGGCAACCTCGAGCCCACATCCGGTGGAGATGCGTCCGGGCTGCCGCCGGTTCCGGTCGGAGGACCCGGCTCGTGGCCGATCCATGCCGCTTCAGGCATCGGGTTCGGAGAAGGCTTCGCAGCAAACATCCACCGTCACGTACCGGACGGCTGGCTTCCCGCAGTGACGTACCTGGTGAACGAGATCGGGGCGGACGTGAACGCGCGGGACCACAACGGATACACCGCGCTCCACCACGCAGCCTCACGCGGCGACGACGAGCTGGTCTTGTTCCTGGTGGAGCACGGAGCGGACGTGATGGTGGTGAGTCGGCGCGGTCAAACCACGGTGGACATGGCGAATGGTCCGGTGCAACGCATCACCCCCTTCCCCAGTACGATCGCGCTGCTCGAGGGGCTCGGGGCGAAGAATAACCACAACTGTGTGGGGTGCTGACCCACCCTGCGTCGGTCATCTGCATGTGCGGGCGGCACACCACCCGATGAAACGGAAATCGGCAATGCGGATGACGAATGTTCCTAGGTGCGCAACCCGCGGGGTACTCGCAGCACTCACCCTAGTCACGCTACAGGCGTGCTCGCGGTACGCCGACCGTCAGCTCTCTACCTCTCCCCGCGCCCCAATGCCGGACCACATGGTCCACCGCGAGTGGCAGATTATTCAGTAGGGCCCGGACGAAGAAAAGCAGTACCAATCGAGCCGCGCGACTCCAGCCGTAGCGACTGCAGCGCCGGCACAATCCCGAAGACCAGGGTCGCGATGCGTAGCTCCTTGATGAGTGCGTAGCCGTGCAGCTCCCGGTCCGTGAGCGCAACGAGGATGTTGAATGCGAGATCGGTGAGTGGAAGCAGGTGGGATGCGTCCAAGGGCTGTTGCGAGGCCATCGGGACTCCGGCCATAGACTCGTTAAAAGTATACCTGTAACGAGTAGAAGCGACGCGGCCGTGCCGTCAACTCCCGGACCGAGTCGCTCGCCCTTGCGGTGCCGCGGCGCACTCCCAAGTGTGCTCCTGCAACTGGGTCGTGAAATCGTCAGAGGCTTTCACTCAGTCAGAGGGTAGGATCGTGACCAACGCAAACATGGCTCGCTCGTCGATCCTGGTGGCACTGCTTCTTGCGGTCGCCACAGGTGTCGTGGCACAGGAAAAAGTGCACACCGTCGAGTTCTACAGCCCGGCGGTCGAACGCACGATGAAGTACAACATCGTTCTGCCCGAGGCCTACGAGGCCTCCGACGAGCGCTACCCGGTCCTCTACCTGCTTCACGGACTGACGAGCAACTACACGGCTTGGAGCAGGCAGGGGGCGGCGTTTTACGCCGGGCTCGCCGGGGACCTAATCGTGGTCATGCCCGACGGAGGGAACTCCTGGTACGTCAATTGGGCGGAAAACGAGAAAGGTCAGCGGAACGATTGGGAAGACCACATCGTCAAGGACGTGGTCGGCCACGTCGACGGGAACTACCGTACGATAGCGCGGCGAGAGGGGCGTGCGATCACCGGGCTCTCCATGGGGGGCTACGGCGGACTGACGCTCGGCCTACGCAACCCTGAGCTCTTCGTATCGATTGGCAGCACCAGCGGCGCGTTGTCGTATGCCCGTCGCAACGCTGCCGAGGCCCGGGGTGAGGTCGCGCCGCGAGCGCGTCGGGAACGCACCGCGGAGGAGCAGGCAGGTCTCGAGGCGCGCCAAGCCAGAATCAACCCCAACATCGGTATCGAAAGCTTCAGCAGCCAGGCAGAGCGCACGCCGGCGGGGAGGGCGTTTGCCACGGCCGAAGGCGCGGATGCCTACGACCCCTTCAAGCTGGTCCTTCAGGTTCCGCACGAAGATCTGCCCCACATCTACCTGGACTCGGGGACCGAAGACCGGCTGATCGGCGATGCCAGGGCCTTTGCCCAGGTGTTGTTCGAGAACGACGTGCCCTTCGACTTCATGCAGATGCCGGGTGGGCACAACGGTACCTACTGGACCCAGTCTCTCGGCCACATCGTTTCGATCCAGTATGAAGTGATGCGCCGGGCACTTGGGGAGAGGCCGGTCCGTCGCAGTAGACGCCCATGAGCGTCGGGTCCGAGTAGGCGCCGAGCCTCACGGAAAGGGTCTAAGTCCTCCTGCGTTCGGCAACTTAACCGCCACGAGCTTAGGAGGACTCGCCCTCACAGTGAACGCGATGTACTGCTCGCCGTCGACCATGTAAGTCATCGGCGTGCCGAGTACGGGCGCTGGCACGTCGATGGCACCGACGATCTCACCCGTCATCTTGTCGCGCGCCACCAGCTGGGGGCCGTCGTCGGTGCCCCCGCTCTCCATGCCCGAGATGAGCAGTGTCTTGGTGAGCACGGGTCCGCCCGCACGCACCACTCGGTCTCCGAGCGGAGGTAGGTCCAGGTCCCTGAGCAAGGGGTGATTGCGCACCGCGTCTCCATTCCCGATCGGTTGCATCCAGAGATGTTCACCCGTGTTGAGGTCGATCGCGGTGATCCTCGAATACGGCGGTTTGAACAGCGGTAGTCCGCTGGGCATGCGAGGTCCGCTGCCGGGGCCGCCGTGTGTAAACCGGGCGGTTGCCTCGTCGCCGAATACCTCTCGAGGGTCGTAGAGGTGGATCATCTGGTACGACGAGCGCGAGGGCACATACAGGATGCCCGTCTCGGGGTCCACCGCCGAGCCAGGCCAGCTGGCGCCTCCGCCCGTGCCGGGCCGTAGGATCGTGCCTTGAGTGCCGCCGTCCTCGTGCAGCGAGATCGGCTCGAAGAGGGGCCCCCAGCGAAACGGCTGGATCGCGTCGATGGCCTGCTGGCGAAGCTCCGGGGTGAAGTCGTTCAAGTCGTCGATCGACACACCCTGATACTCGAAGGGCGCCGGTTTTGTCGGGATGGGTTGCGTCGGCCAGACCACCTCGCCGGGCACGTTGGTCTCGGTATCCATACGCCGTTCTACGATGGGCCAAACGGGTTCGCCGGTCGCGCGGTCGAACACATAGGTGAAGCCCTGCTTCGATATCTGGGCGATCGCCTTGATCTCCCTGCCGTCCACGGTGATGTCGATGAGGTTCGGGTGTGTCGGGAAGTCGTAGTCCCACAGACCGTGATGCACCGCCTGGAAATGCCAGACGCGTTGGCCCGTCTCGGCATCGATGGCGATTAGCGACTCCGAAAACAGGTTCGAACCCAGGCGGTGACCTCCGTAGAAGTCATTGGTAGCGGTACCGGTGGGAGCGTACAGGAGCCCGAGTTCTTCGTCGGCGGCGTAGGTGCTCCAAACGTTGGTATTGCCGGAATACTGCCAGGAGTCGTTCTCCCAGGTGTCGACCCCTAGCTCGCCAGCCTGCGGGATGGTGTGGAACGACCAACGCTCTTCGCCCGTGCGCACGTTCCAGCCGCGTATCCAGCCAGGGACCGCTTCCATGGTGATCCTGCGATCCGCGATCGATACGGGCGTGACGACCACGTTCCGGATCACTATGGGAGCCGATTGCACCGAATAGAGGAGAGCGTTCAGGTAGTCCCTCTCTCCGCGGTCTGACCTGGGAAGAGTCGTGGTCAGGTCCACACGCCCGTCCACCCCGAAGCCTGCGCAAGGCCGTCCCGTCTTGGCGTCGACGCAAATGAGATAGCCGTTTCCGGTCCCCCAGAAGACGCGTTCGTCGTCCGCGCCGTCGCTCCAGTAGGACACTCCGCGTTGGTTATAGATCACGGTCATCGACGTGGTGCCGTCCTCGTAGCTCTTGGGATTGTAGATCCAGAGCACTTCGCCCGTCTTGGCGTCGACCGACACGCCGACCGAGAGCGGCGTGACCAGGAAGAGCCGACCTCCCGCCATCAATGGTGTCGCTTTCAGGTTCTCGATGAGCGGGTGCTGGTCGCTCCGCCACAACTCGGGCGTTTGCTCCTGAAGAGCTTCGAAGATATTGGCGGAGCTGGAGGTCCATTCGCCGCCCGCGAGCTCGGTGCTCAGCATGGCGTCGACGGTCGTCCAATTCCAAGCTTGCACGAGGCTGCTGAAATTGGTGGCGTCGATCTGATCCAGCGGCGAGTACTTCGTGCCGCCCACATCACCGCCGTAGCTCCGCCATTCACCGTTGAGCGCGCCGTACTGCGCCTGGGCCGGCGCGCAAACGCATACCAGTGCGGCCAGACCCGCTGCTGCGCTCCGGGTGACTAACCAAGTCATCTTCATTGCATGTGCTCCTTCAGCGGAGAACCGACGTGATCAAGTAGAACTCTTCCTGTCTGGGGCGGAAGAAAACCCACCCCTCAGGGGTCAGATAGGCAGGGTCCTCCTGCATGATGTGGACGTCCTGACCGTCCCACTCGGGCACCGTGGTCCGTGTATTCAGCTCAATCGAAATGTAGGAGCCTTCGACGAGCGGCTTGGACGTGGCCTCCCCGCGCCCAGCGCTTCTGAAGTCGATGCTTGGACCCATTCCGTGACCGTTGTTGCCCAACGGATGCGAATAGATCTGCGCCTGGATGCCGAGATCCTCCATCTCCGCCATCGTCGCAGCATACGCCTCGCCCGCTGTTCGACCCGGGCGCGAGGCCCTGAGCGTTAAAGCGTCCTGAAGCGCTACGGTATTGGCGAAGGCGGCTTTGAGTCCCTCGGGTGCGTCCTCCTCACCGGGTCGGAGTACGTAGGCCATCTTCTGCCAGTCGCTGTCGAGCCCCAGGTACGAGATTCCGAAGTCGACGTGGATCAGGTCTCCGGGCTCGATGACCGTCTCTTCCGGTGCGACCGCGAGGAAGCCACGAGACCCGACGTCTGCCATCCCGGCACGCTGTACCCGCATGTCGGGTTGAAACCACGTGCCGACGCCGTGGCTCCAGAGCTCATCGTACATGAAGCGTCTTACGTCTCCAACCGTCGTGACTCCCGGTTCGACTACGGCGTTGGAGAAGGCTTCCTTGGTGATCGCTTCCGTGAGCGCCACGAGCAGTTCGTAGTGCTCCAACTCCTCAGGAATCCGCGTCGCTAGATACTCCTCGATGAGCGGGGCCGCGCTCTGGAAGCGGCTCGCGGCTTCGCTACCCATGGCATCCGTCAGGAAACGGTAGGAGTCGTGCGTAAGGCTGCGCGTCATGCCGCGAGCGCCTCCGGTCCCGAGCCCGACCGTCGCGGGCCTGTACTGCTCGTAGAGCTCGCGAAGCACTTCGCCTGCGGGTTTGGGATCGATCGGCGACTCGAAGAAGCGAGCAACGGTCTCTTCCCAGTAGCCGGTTGCTGCCACTTTGCGCAGCCCGGCATCTCCCGCGTCCACGAATACGAAGATGTCACGCCGCCCCGTATACGGACGCGCCGGTGCCACGTATTGCGTGAGCGGGTCGTCGTGGAACTCCTCGTTGACCACGATCCACATGCCGATGCCGTGGCGGCGCATCATGGGCAGCAGCATGTCGTGCCGCTTGGTGAGCCACACGTCGCGCACGGCCATCTGCTCAGTCCAAGTCAGCAGCTCGATCGCCGCCTCAGTGGGCGCCGTTTCGCGCTGGTCGATTGTGCATGCGCCGGCCGAGAGCATGACTGTGACGGCACATGCGGAGAGAATCGGACGGTGCACCAGGAATCTCCTCGGTGAAGCGGAACCACGAAGAGGAAGCAGAGGCTCGAAGATGCGAGTCCCCTGCCGCGAAGGCGAGGGGAACGATGGCTCCTTCGCCCGACGCGGGCGGATGCCCGCGCTGAGACACCGCGCACTCATACCTTGGAGTGAGTGCGACCGACCCGCTCACATACGCCGGGGTGGCTTTGTTGCTAGCAGCGGCGGCTGCCGCGGCTTGTTGGATTCCGGCGCGCGCGACGCTGAGCATGGAGGCGTCGAGGGTGTTGCGGGAGGAGTAGCGAGGGGAGCTGCGGTCGCCGTGTTGCTGGCGTCTCTCCGGGCGCTCGGCCATTATTCCAGAGGCTCGTAGGCCTTGCCGACCGGAATATGGCCGCTCTGAAACCGGATACGTGATCCATGGTGACTTTTACGCTGAACGGACGCCTCCACGAGGTCGATGTCCCGGATGACACCCCTCTCCTTTGGGCATTGCGGGACACGCTCCACCTGACAGGCACCAAGTTCGGGTGTGGCATCAGTCAGTGCGGTGCTTGCACGGTTCACGTGAACGGGTCGCCGGTCCGCTCGTGTCGGTTCGCCGTGAGCCGCGCCGCGGGCGCCGAAGTGACCACCATCGAGGGTCTCTCGCCTGACGGGGGCCACCCGGTCCAACTGGCTTGGGTGGAAGAGCAGGTGCCGCAGTGCGGGTATTGCCAGTCGGGTCAGATCATGGCTGCGGCTGCTTTGCTGGCCGAGGATCCCAAGCCGTCGGACGCGGCCATCGACGCGGCCATGTCTAGCAACGTCTGTCGCTGCGGCACTTATACAGCGATTCGGCGCGCGATCCATCGAGCGGCGGAGATTCAGTATCAGATGATGTCGACGGACGATGCCGGCGGAGGTGACCGATGAGCGTATCGCGCCGCACCTTCATAAAGATTACGGGCGTGGCCGGGGTAGGGCTGACGCTTGGAGTCACCTACAAAGTGGTGTCGGGCCCGGGACAGCCCGCCACCGACGCTGCATTCGCGCCCAACGCGTTCCTGCGCATCGATACCGATGGCTCGATCACCGTAGTTGTCGGCAAGTCCGAGATGGGGCAAGGCGTTTCGACGGCGCTGCCCATGCTGCTGGCGGAGGAACTCGAGGTGCCGTTCGAGCGCGTGGCCTTCGAGTTTGCACCTGCCCACGCGGCGTACGGCGCCCTGGGCATGCAGGTCACCGGCGGAAGCACGAGTGTCGTACAATCGTGGGTTCCGCTGCGTGAGGCCGGTGCAGCCGCGCGTTTGATGCTTCGTGAGGCGGCCGCGCGCGAGTGGGGTGTGCCAGCCTCGGACATCGAGATGCGCGACGCAAAAGCGCATCACCCGGACGGCTCCACGCTCGACTACGGCGAGCTTGCTACTGCGGCGGCGGATGTGGACGTGCCCAAGAATGTGGCGCTCAAGGACCCGTCCGAGTTCCGATTGATCGGCACATCTCAGAATCGACTGGACATCCCGGCCAAGACCACCGGGGAGGCCGTCTTCGGTATCGACGCAGGCCCGAGTGACGCGCGCGTCGCGCTCGTCGCCCGCTGCCCGGTCTTTGGTGGCACGCTCCGCTCCTTCGACCCCGCGCCCGCGTTAGCGGTGCCAGGAGTCGACGAAGTGGTCGAGCTGAGCAACGGCGTGGCGGTGGTCGCAAACGGTTACTGGCCGGCGAAGCAGGGGCGGGACGCTTTGCTCATCGAGTGGGACGAAGGAGCTGGGAGCACGCTGAACGACGAGGAGATCACGAGGCGCTTCAAGTCGGCGATTCAAGCAGGAGGAGGGGTCGCCGAGCAGCACGGTGAGACGGACGCGGCGTTCGCCGCCGGCTCCGATCCGATTCGGGCGACGTATTCAGTGCCTTATCTGGCGCATGCGACCATGGAGCCCATGAACTGCACCGCGTTGGTCGAGGACGGTAGATGCACGGTATGGGCGCCGACCCAGTGGCAAAACGGCCCGTCATTGATCGCCGGCGGTGCTCGACAGGTTGCAGGGGAAATGTCGGGCGTGGGTGCCGACAACACAGTCATTCACACCACCTTCTTGGGCGGGGGCTTCGGGCGACGTGCCGAGACGGACTATGTCGCTGAGGCGGCGGAGTTGGCCTCGATGGTGGAGGGCGCGGTGAAAGTCATGTGGTCCCGCGAGGACGACATGCAGCACGACTTCTATCGACCCGCCTCGCACCACGAGTTCATGGCGCTTCTGGACGACGACGGCATGCCGCTCGCTTGGCGTCACGACATGGCGTCGCAGTCGATCATGGAGCGACTCATGCCAGGGTGGTTGCCGAACTTCGTTCGCAATCTCACGGTCACGCGCGACGGCGTGGACCCCACCGCGGTCGAGGGCGCGTCGAACCAGCCGTACCACGTGCCCAACTTCCGGATGGCGGCTGCCACGGTCGACCTCCCGATTCCGGTGGGGTTCTGGCGTTCCGTCGGGCATACGCACACCGGGTTCGTCGTGGAGTCGTTCATCGACGAGTTGGCGCACATAGCAGGAAAGGACCCCTATCAGTACCGCCGTGACCTACTCGGTGAGCACCCCCGACACCTGGCGGTGCTCGATGCCGTCGCCACGGCGGCGTCGTGGGATTCGCCCGTGCCCGAGGGTCGGGCGCGGGGGATCGCGGTCGTGGAGTCGTTCGGCTCCTACGTGGCCGAGGTCGCAGAAATCTCTCTCGAAGATGGGCGGCCGCGCGTACACAAGGTTTGGTGTGCGGTCGACTGCGGCGTGATCGTGAATCCCGCGATCGTGCAGGCGCAGATGGAGAGCGGCATCATCTACGGACTTACCGCCGCGCTCTACGGACGCATCAGCATCGAAGGTGGCCGCGCGGTGCAGAGCAACTTCAACGACTACGAAATGGTGCGCATGGGGGAGGCCCCCGAAATCGAGGTTCTCCTGGTACCGAGCGGAGATGAGCCCGGTGGCGTCGGTGAGCCCGGCGTGCCACCGATTGCGCCGGCTGTCACCAACGCGCTGTTCGCACTGATTGGTCGGAGGGTGCGAGAGCTACCCGTGCAGTTGGCCTGACTTCGGAGGGCCACCGCCCGGAGGTTCAGCCCCTTACGGCTCGCTTCACGAGATTCTCCATCAGCGGAATCTTGAAGTGGTTGTAGTCGAGCGGCTCGGCGCCCCGGATCGCCTCCGCACCGGCTAGTGCCGCTGTTTCTTCGTTGCGCGTCCGACCACTGATCAGCACCTCGACGTCGTGCAGACGTCGTGGGATGCACTGGACGGCTCCGCACACGATGCTCGCTTCGTCGATCTGAGCTCCGCTCGTGCGAAATGCCGCCGCGACGCTCACCAACGCGAAATCCCAACTTTTCCGGTCCGCCACCTTCTCGAAATAGAAGTCGGCACCGGCCCAGCTCGCGGGTAGGCGAATCGCCGTAAGCAAGTCATCCGGGTCGAGAACGGTCATGCGTTGGATGTCCACCGACGGTTCCATGAAGAAGTCGGCGGCGGGAATGACGCGCTCGCCGCGTGCATTGCGAACGACCATCTCCGCGTCTAATGCTACCAGCGCAGGCGCCGTATCCGACGGGGTCACCGCTACACACCTGCTGGCACCGAAGAGCGCGTGCTCCCGGTTCATGGCCTCGGGCGCTGCCGCGTAACAGGTGTTGCCACCCGCCCGGTAGCAGTCCACGCCGTAGCGGTAGTACCAACAGCGTGTATCCTGAGAGAGATTGCCGCCTAGGGTACCCGCGTTGCGGATCTGTGGGCTCGCGACCCTGCGCGCGGCGTCCGCCAGAAGCCCATAGCGATCACGTAGAAGAGGACTACGCTCGACCTCCGTGAGCGTGGTCAGAGCGCCGATCTCGACACCGTCCGTGGTCTCGCGAATTCCCTTGAGCGCGTCCAGGCCTTCGAGGTCGATGACCGCCTCGGGACCCTTTCCACGGTTCTTGAACCAATCGAGGGAGTCGTAACCACCGGCGAGCTTCCATCCGCGGTTGCCGTATCGGTCGATCAACTGAATGGCGTCGTCCACGTCGGCCGGCTGGTAGAGCTCGAAGCCCGACATCATGTCCTTCATCATGGGCTTTTCCTCACTGGGTGTTTACCTGGAGCGGGCCGTGTGATTGCGACCGCTCGGAAGCGACGTTGATGATCATGTCCGCCATGACCGGGATGCGGTTGAAGTAGTGCCCCCCGAGCGCGTCCGAGATGGCACACAAGAGCGCAGCGGCGGAGCATCCCATCACAGGCTCTCCGATACCCTTCGAGCCAACCGGGTTATTGGGATCCGGCTCATCGACCGCGTGCCAGTCCATTTCCGACGGCACGTCCAGGTAGGAAAGCGGTTTGGCTTGATAGAAGCCGACGGCCGCCGGAAGACCCCAGTGGCGGTCGTAGACGTGGCGCTCCGAAATGGCCATGCCGAACCCCATCACGCCCCCGCCTTTGATTTGCGTGGACAGCCCCTGCGGATGAAGCACCGTTCCGCAGTCGGCCACTCCGAGATAGTCGAGGATCTCGATGCCGCCCGTTTCCATGTCTAGCTCGATTTCGATAAAACCGGCTGCCAGCGCCGGCACCATCCCGGTCTGCGGGAGGTTGTCTCTCGCGACGCCAATCAGACCTGTCCCCGCTAGCCCGGCAACGGCGCGCCGAGTCAGCGCGTTGATGTCGTCCGGCACCTCGTGACCACTGTATTCGCCGCCGATCTCGATGGCGGCCTGGGCCGCTTGCGCGTAGGTGAGCCTCCGGCCGGGGTTGCCCCGAGCGAAGACGGTCTCGTTTCCGATGTCGTAGTCGGAGGCGGAGCCACCGAGTCGACGCGCGGCGATCTCCTTGAGCTTGCGAACCGCGTCGTTGGCAGCGGCGAAGTTCGTGCGCGTCATCGTGAACGACGTATTGCTGCCGAACTGCCCCAGTGTCCAGGGCAGCCCCCGGCTCGAATCACCGCGCACGATCTCGCAGTTCTCCCAGTCGCACTTGAGCACCTCCGCGGCGACCCGTGACGTCGTCGAGTACGAGTACGTGCCGAGGTTCCCGACTCCGGAATGAATGTTCAACTTTCCTTCCGGCGTGAGCACGACCAGCCCGTCGAATCCGCTGGCGCCTGCTGAGTGGAACGCCTGCCCAACGCCCACCCCGCGGACTTTGGATCCGTTGCGTTCGCCGCTGCGCGCACGGCGCTCCTCCCATCCGAAGCGCTCAGCGCCCTGCTCCAACGCCTCGCGCATATAAGCGCTCGTGATGCCGCTACGGTTACTGCCGTAGAGGGACTCATGGGTCGGCGCGTTGATGTGCCGAATCGCGACCTGGTCGAGACCGAGCTGCTTCGCAGCCTTGTCCAGCAGCGGCTCAACAGCGGTCGCCATCTGATTCTGGCCCGGGCCCCTCTGCGCTCCGCGCGGAGGCGTGTTGGTCAGCACCGACATCCCCCGGTAGCGCATGTTTAGGGGCGTGTACACGATCGAGATCGCACTGGCAGCCGCGTTCATGTCGCCACCGCCCTGGTTCGGTCCGTTCTCCTGCACGATGTACACGTCGATGGCCGTAATTCGGCCGTCGTCCCGGAATCCCATCTTGATGCGACCCTGGAAGCCGGGTCGCGCCGAACCGAGGAAGTACTCCTCGCTGCGGCTGATTCTCATGAGCACCGGCTTCTGGACCTTGCGCGACATGTGCGCCGGAATCGAGAGTAGCGGATAAGGTCCGCCCTTAGATCCGAAACCACCACCGCAATACTCTGCGATGTAGACCAGATCCTCCGGTTCGATGCCGATGTACGCGGCGATTCCCGGATGCACGAAGCTTTGGCTCTGGGTCGATGCGTGCAGATAGCACTTGCCGTTTTCCCAGTACGCCATCGCGGTTCGCGGCTCCATCGAGTGATGCGATGTGCCCGCGGTCACGAAGGTCTCGTCCAAGATGATGCTCGCTTCGGCAAAGCCCGCGTCGATGTCGCCATACGACCATTCGGTGCCGGGTTCGCCCATTGGCAACTGGCCTTCGCCCGCGGCCGCGAAGTCTTCCTCGGTCCACTTCCGCTCTTGAACCTCACCCGATACGACCGTGTTCCCGTCCGTGCGCGCGTTGGGGCCGCCCGGTCGCAGGCTCTCGAGCGGATCCACACAGAAGGGCAGCGGCTCGAGGTCGAGCACGATCGCGTCGATCGCGTCCTGGGCGATGGTTTCGGTGACCGCGGCCACGGCCAAGATCGGCTCGCCGACGAAGTGAGGCTCGTCGGTCAGAATGTTATTGGCTGGGCCGGCCTGCTCCGGAACTTCGTCCGCCCTCAAGATGGCCACGACTCCGTCCATCGCGAGCGCCGCGGTGGCGTCGACGCCCCGAACACGACAGTGCGGCATCGGGCTCTTGAGCAGGCGGCAGAAGAGCATGCCGTCCCTGCGGAAGTCCTCTGCGTATTTCGCGCGACCCGTCACCTTTCCGTAGATGTCGGGTGGTGCGTAGTCCTTTCCAAGTAAGTCAGCCATGCTATGCCTCGCTCGCGGCACGCATCACGCCGTTCAAGTAGTGATCGTAGGCGCCGCACCGGCACAAATTGCCCGCCATCGCTTCGCGGGCCTCCTGCCGGGTTGGATTCGGATTCGCGCGCAGCAGCGCCACCGCGGACATCACCTGGCCCGAGGTGCAGAAGCCGCACTGCGGACCCAGTTCGTCGACGAAGGCCTGCTGTACCGGATGCAGGGTGCCGTCCGGACTCTCGAGTCCCTCGACGGTAGTGATCTCTCGGTCGCGCACGCGATGCGTAAGCGTCGAACACGAGTAGTAGTTCACGTCGTCGATCAGCACGGTGCACGCGCCGCATTCACCGCGGTCGCATCCGAGCTTGGTGCCGGTGAGGCCGAGCTTATAGCGCAGCGTCATGGCTAGCGTTTCACCCGGCAGTACGTCGACGCGGCGCACCTGGCCGTTCACGGTCAAGGAAAGCAGCCGCTCTACGCCACCGGTTTGGGCTGGCAGTGGTGTCGTACATCCAGCTCCGAAGTACGACATGCCAGATACTGAGACACCGGACGCGATCACTCCCTTGATGAAGTCACGACGCGACCAACTCGAATGCGTCGTCGCAAAGGCGACCGTCGTGCCCGGCGAGTCTGACGAGTCCATCTCGCTCACATCTCTACTCCCGTCTGAGGCACTAGAGGCATGGTACGCCGTGTAGCGGGAACGGACAACCGCGAACAGGTAGCGGGACGTCTCCGCGGAAACGCTTTGCGGCCGTTTCGCGGCAGGCGGTACATCAGGCGCTAACTTGGGCGAGTCGTTGCCATCCCCCCCGCGTACGCTCTTGACCAACCCAACCAAGTTCTTCGTGTCCTCGATGGCCGCCCAACCTTTGACGATCTGGCCCCGCGCTGTCCTCTCAACCTCCGGGTTAGGATCTGAATCGAAATGCTGGTCGGGCTGGACGCAATGGACGAAACACGGTGGAGCCCTACCTTCCCCGTTATGACCGAGTTCTTCCAGATCGAGT